>Ga0255182_1000191_pt1 | contig 51282 bp, 38 predicted proteins | sample Atl_UVDOM_RepA_8_FD_188420 | JGI IMG/M metagenome (GOLD analysis project Ga0255182, IMG submission 188420) | Freshwater microbial communities from Altamaha River, Georgia, United States - Atl_UVDOM_RepA_8d | ecosystem: Environmental > Aquatic > Freshwater > River | place: USA: Georgia...
AGAGCGGATCGATGATGACGTCAGCCTGGGCGACGTGGCCCAGCAAAAGCATGGAATGAATCACGACGGCCGACGACCAGCCCAAGCGGGAGCGAGCCATAGTGTTGTCCTGATTGAAATCCAGGGTCCTGATTGAAATCCAGGGGGTTGTCAGCCGAAGCGGCGTCGGCGAGCCGACGGCACGGACCCAGGCGGGCCCGCCGAAGGCTCGCGCACCGGCCTGGCGCCGCGGCATCCTACCGAAACGGCCACGAAACCTCGACGATCCAAAGGCGGATGGGGTGGGATTCGAACCCACGAGCGACTTTCGCCGCTGCCGGTTTTCAAGACCGGTGCATTCAACCGCTCTGCCACCCATCCTCACGACGTGGTCGCCGCCGGTCGGCAGTCTATCCCGCCCCCTGAAAGCCCACCAACGGCCCCCAGAGCGACCGCCTTTGACGGAAAAGCCTGCGTTTTCTACATTTCCGGCCGGTGAGCGGCATCCGATCGCGAGCAGCCGCGCACCCCCGATTCACTCGCACACGCATCCATCCACCGAGGACAAACACGCTCATGGGCGGCATCAGCAACCGGATGAAGGAGATCAAGCGGCGGCGGCACCGGCGGCAGAAGCTCGCCAAGTTTCAGACGAAGCTGAAGAAGGCCACCACGTCCGAGAAGCTCGTCATGGCCGAGAAGCTGCGGAAGATGACCACCGGCTGCGAGACCCTCATCGCCCGCATGGGCCTCGAAGAGCGGAAACGCGGCTGAACACAGCCCCGGGCCCGCCCGCTCAAGTGGCCCGGCTGAACGTGAACTCGTCCTGCACGAAGTCGATCCGCACGCGGCTCCCCTCGGGAAAGTGACCGGCGAGCAGTTCTCGCGCGAGCTGATTCTGCAGCTGCTGCTGGATCACTCGCTTGAGCGGCCGGGCGCCATAGACCGGGTCGTAGCCCAGCCGCGCGATCTCGTCGATCGCGCCTTCCGAGCACTCGAGGGTGATCCCAGCCTTGGCCGCCTGATCCACGAGTCGCTGCACCTGCAGGCCGACGATCTTGTGGATGTGCTGTTTGTCGAGCGGATGGAACACGATCGTCTCGTCGATGCGGTTCAAGAACTCGGGGAGGAACCGGGCCTGCAGCGACTCCTTCACCGCGTCGCGGACCTCCTGCTCGCTCCCGCCCTCCTTCGTGATCTCCTGGATCGCCTGACTGCCGATGTTGCTCGTCATCACCACGATCGTGTTGGTGAAATCGACGGTATGGCCCAGGCTGTCGGAGAGCCGGCCGTCGTCGAGCACCTGCAGAAGCACGTTGAACACGTCGCGGTGCGCCTTCTCGATCTCGTCGAGCAGCACCACGGAATAGGGCCGCCTGCGGACCGCCTCGGTGAGGCGCCCGCCCTCCTCGTAGCCCACATAGCCCGGCGGGGCGCCGATCAGCCGCGCGACCGTGTGCTTCTCCATGAACTCGCTCATGTCGATGCGGACCATGGCGTTCTGGTCGTCGAACAGCACCTCGGCCAGCGCCTTGCAGAGCTCCGTCTTCCCCACGCCCGTCGGCCCCAGGAAGATGAACGACCCGATCGGCCGGTTTGGGTCCTGGAGGCCTGATCGGCTGCGTCGGACCGCGTTGCTCACCGCCTCCACCGCCTCATCCTGGCCGATCACACGCTGGTGCAGCCGCTCCTCGAGCACGAGCAGCTTGGCCCGCTCGGTCTCGACGAGCCGTGTGACGGGAATGCCCGTCCAAGCGCTGACCACCTCGGCGATCTCCTCTGGCCCAACCTCGCGGCGCAGGAGCCGCTTGACCGACGCGCCGCCCTTGGCGGCCTCCTTCTCGCCCCCCTCCTGCTCGAGTCGCTGCTCGAGCGCCTTTCGCTTGACGTCGAGCTCGTAGAGTTGCTGGTAGAGCGCCTCGCTCACCGGCTGCCCCGAGGCCTGGCGGTCCTTGATCTGCACGCCGACGCGGTCGAAGTCGAGCCGCACCTGATCGAGCTGCTGCCGCAGCTCCTGCGAGCTGCCCACTCCCATCTTCTCGGCCTCCCACTGCTGCCGCAGGTCGGCCAGCTTCTTCCGCAGCTCCGTCGACTCCTCCTCGATCTCGCGCAGCCGCTCCTTGGCGTGCTCCTCCGTCTCCTCGGCGAGCTGCCGGGCCGCCAGCTCCAGCTGCACGAGCCGCCGCTGCACCTCGTCGATCTCGCTCGGCACGCTCTGCAGCTCCATCGCGATCCGGCTGGTCGCCTCGTCCATGAGGTCGATCGCCTTGTCGGGGAGGAAACGATCGGCGATGTAGCGGTGGGAAAGCTCGGCGGCCGCCACGAGCGCCGAGTCCTTGATCTTCACCCCCTTGTGGTGCGCCTCGTAGCGCGGTTTGAGGCCCCGCAGGATGGCGATCGTGTCCTCGACGCTCGGCTCCCCGACGAAGACCGGCTGGAACCGCCGCTCGAGGGCCGCGTCCTTCTCGATGTGCTTGCGGTACTCGTCGAGCGTGGTGGCGCCGATGCACCGCAGCTCGCCGCGAGCGAGCGCCGGCTTGAGCAGGTTGGCGGCGTCGGAGCCCCCCTCGGCAGCCCCCGCGCCGATCACCGTGTGCAGCTCGTCGATGAAGAGGATCACGTTGCCCGCCGAGGCTTCCACCTCGCGAAGGATCGCCTTGAGCCGATCCTCGAACTCGCCGCGGTACTTCGTGCCGGCGATGAGCGCTCCCAGGTCGAGCGCGATCACGCGCCGGCCCCGCAGGTTTTCCGGCACGTCCGACTGCACGATCCGCACAGCCAGCCCCTCGGCGATGGCCGTCTTGCCCACGCCCGGCTCGCCGATCAGGACGGGGTTGTTCTTCGTCCGTCGCGAGAGCACCTGGATGACGCGGCGAATCTCGGCATCGCGGCCGATCACCGGGTCGAGCTTGCCCTGGCTGGCCCGCTTGACCAGGTCGATGCCGTACTTCTCGAGCGCCTGAAACTTCTCCTCGGGACTCTGGTCGGTCACCCGCGACTGACCGCGAACCGCCTGCAATCCCGCCAGCAGCTCCTTCTCGCCGACGGCCGCCAACTGCAAGACGTTCTTGGCCTTGGACGGCGTCTTCGCCAGTCCGAGCAGGAGATGGTCGGTGGAGACGAACTCATCCTTCATGGCGACCGACTCGGCGGTCGCCGCCTCGAAGACCTTGATCAGTTCCTGGTCGGGCTGCGGCTGCGCGCCGCCCGACACCTTGGGCAGATGCGACAGCTCCGCCTCGATGATCCGCTCGAGGTGGCCTCGGTCCACGCCGATCTTCTCGAGGAGCGGCCGCACGATCCCCTCCCGCTCGCCGACGAGGGCATGCAGGAGATGCACCGGCGTCACCTGGGGGTTGCCCCGGTTGCCGGCGAGTTCGACGGCCGACTGCACCGCCTCCTGGGCCTTGATCGTGAACTTGTCGAAACGAAACGGCATGTTCCCCTCTTTCGGCGTTTTCAACCGATGGCCACGCAAGGCCGAATCCACGAGGCGGCCGACCATCACCGCCACGCCCGGAAGGCGTGGCGTCGACCGTGGGGACCCTCGGCGTCCCCACCGGTCGACCAAGGTGAAAGGGCCATGGATGGCCTTTCACCCTGAACCCGTCAACCAGCGATCCATCACCGCCACGCCCGGAAGGCGTGGCGTCGACCGTGGGGACCCTCGGCGTCCCCACCGGTCGACCAAGGTGAAAGGGCCATGGATGGCCTTTCACCCTGAACCCGTCAACCAGCGATCCATCACCGCCACGCCCGGAAGGCGTGGCGTCGACCGTGGGGACCCTCGGCGTCCCCACCGGTCGACCAAGGTGAAAGGGCCATGGATGGCCTTTCACCGATATATCTAGATGTCCTTCTTGACCTCGAACTCGGCGTCGATGGCGTCGTCGGGGCCCTTGCCGGCCGCGGCCGCCTGGTCGGGCTCGGCACCGGCGGCCCCGCCCCCGCTCGTCGCCGCGTACAGCACCTTGGAGAGCGCGTGCGCCGCCTGCTCGAGGGCGTCGTGCGCCGACGTGATCGCATCGACGTCCTCCCCCTTTGCCGCTTCGCGGGCCTTGGTGATGGCCGCCTCGAGCGGCGCCTTGTCGCTCGCCGACAGCTTGTCCGCATTGTCCTTGACGAGCTTCTCGGTCTGGAAGCAGAGCGCCTCCGCCTTGTTGCGGGCCTCGGCGACCCGGTACTTGCGCTTGTCGTCCTCGGCGTGACTCTCGGCGTCCTTCCGCATCCGCTCGATCTCGGCCTCGTTCAATCCGCTCGACTGCTCGATCTTGACCGTCTGCTCCTTGTTGGAGCCCAAGTCCTTCGCGCTGACATTCAGGATGCCGTTGGCGTCGATGTCGAACTTCACCTCGATCTGCGGTGTGCCCCGCGGCGCGGGCGGAATGCCCTCGAGGTTGAACTGCCCGAGCAGGCGGTTGTCGCGGGCCATCGGCCGCTCGCCCTGGTAGACGCTCACCGTCACGGCCGTCTGGTTGTCGGCCGCGGTGCTGAAGACCTGCTTCCGCTCGGTCGGCACGGTCGTGTTGCGCTCGACGAGTTTCGTGAAGATGCCCCCCTCCGTCTCGATGCCCAGGGAGAGCGGCGTCACGTCGAGCAGGAGCACGTCCTGCACGTCGCCGCCGAGCACGCCGCCCTGGATCGCGGCACCGAGCGCCACGACCTCGTCGGGATTCACGCCCTTGTGGGGCTCCTTGTTGAACAGCTTCTTGACGAGCTCCTGCACCTTCGGGATGCGGGTCGAGCCGCCGACGAGCACGACCTCGTCGATGTCCTTGGCGTCGAGCTTGGCGTCCTTCAGCGCCTGGATCACCGGGCCGCGGCAGCGCTCGATCAGGCCGTCGCACATCTGCTCGAACTGCGCCCGGGTGATCGTCACCTGCAGGTGCTTCGGGCCGGTGGCGTCGGCGGTGATGAAGGGGAGATTGATGTCGGTGCTCTGGGCCGAACTCAGCTCCTTCTTGGCCTTTTCGCAGGCCTCCTGCAGCCGCTGGAGGGCCATCGTGTCCTTGCGGAGGTCGATCCCCTGCTCCTTCTTGAACTGATCGGCCACGTGGTTGATCAGCGTCTGGTCGAAGTCGTCGCCGCCGAGGTGCGTGTCGCCGTTGGTGCTGATCACGCGGAACACGCCGTCGGCCACCTCGAGCACCGACACGTCGAACGTGCCGCCACCGAGGTCGAACACCACGATCTTCTCCTGCGCCTTCTTTTCGAGGCCGTAGGCCAGCGCCGCGGCGGTGGGCTCGTTGATGATCCGCATCACCTCCAGGCCCGCGATCTGCCCGGCATCCTTGGTGGCCTGCCGCTGCGCGTCGTTGAAGTAGGCCGGGACGGTGATCACCGCCTTGTTGACCTTGTGACCCAGGTAGCTCTCGGCGCTTTCTTTGAGGCTGCGGAGCACCTTGGCGGAGATCTCCGGCGGGGTGTAGGACTGGTCACCCGCCTTCACCTTGACGTAGTCCTCGGGGCCGCCGACCACCTCGTAGGGCACCATCTTCTCCTCGCCGGCCACCTCGTTGTGGCGGCGACCCATGAACCGCTTGATCGAGTAGATCGTCCGCTTCGGGTTGGTGACGGCCTGCCGACGGGCGATGTCGCCGACGAGCGTCTCGCCCTTGTCGTTGAAGGCGACCACGCTCGGCGTGAGGCGATTGCCTTCCTTGTTCGCGATCACCTTGGGCTCCTTGCCCTCCATCACCGCCACCACGGAGTTCGTGGTGCCGAGGTCGATGCCGATGATCTTTTCGCCCTGCTTGACTGCCATGGGTGGAACGTTCCTGGGGGTGCCTTGGAAGCTTTCGAGCCGGAGACTCCGCCGACCGGAGGCCGTGCCGATTGTTCGTTGCCGCCTTCTCATGCAAAGGCCGTGCCAGCACAGGCGGCCGGCATCGAGGCCGGTCTGCCTCGCGAAAAATCGCCCCTGCAGCCGCGTTCCCCGGAGTATTTACCTGCCGACGGTTCAGGGTACAGTTGGGAGGTGTTGGCACTCCGAGCGCCGACCACCGGGCTGCGGCTGCCATTTTGGCCGACCGTGACCGACGGTCTTTGCGGTCGGTGTCTGACTGCGGCCGAGCGCCCCCCCCGCTCGCTCGACTCCGTTCGTCGCCCTTCACCCCGCCTTTTTCTCTCCATGGCTCAGTCGGGCACACCGCGAAAGCCCACGTCGACCGCCGTGAAGCCGGCCGGCCTGGCGGCCCTGCGGAGCCAGATCGACAAGATCGATCGCGACCTCGTGGGGCTCGTCAACGAGCGGGCGGAACTGGCCCGCCAAATCGGCCACCTGAAGCAGTCGAGCGGCCAGCAGACCTACGATCCGTCCCGCGAGGAGATGGTTCTCGAACGGGTCGTCGCGTCGAGTGCGGGCCCCCTGGCACCGGAAAGCCTGAAGGCGATCTGGCGGGAGCTCATCTCCGGTTCCAGGGCGATCGAGCAGCACCTGCGGGTCGCTCACCTCGGGCCCGCCTGGACCTACAGCCACTTGGCCGCCCTGCACCGTTTCGGCAGTTCGGTGGAGTTCGTCCCGGTGGCGAGCATCTCGGCCGCCTTCGAGGAGGTGAACGCCGGCCATTCCCACTACGGCGTGGTCCCGCTCGAGAACTCGACCGACGGTCGCATCGCCGACACCCTCGACAACTTCTCCCGGCTCCCGGTGAAGATGTGTGCCGAGGTGCCGCTGCGCATCCACCACACGCTCCTGGCCACCGGTGATCGCTCCGCCATCCGCGAGGTCTACAGCCGGCCGCAGGCGCTCTCGCAGTGCCGCAACTGGCTCGCGCGGCACCTGCCCGACGCCCGGCTCGTGGAGGTGACCAGCACGAGTGCCGCCGCCGAGATGGCCGCCAAGACCCCCCACGCCGCCGCCATCGCCAGCCGGCAGGCGGGCGTTCATTACGGGCTGAACACGCTGGCCGAAAACATCGAGGATATCGCGGGCAACACCACCCGCTTCGCCGTCATCGGCCATGCCGATTCCAGCCGCACCGGCCGCGACAAGACGTCGCTGATGTTCGAAATCGAGCACCGGCCGGGCGGACTGGCCGACGCCCTGTCGATCCCCAAGAAGCAGCGGCTGAACCTCACCTGGATCGAGTCCTTTCCGCTCCCCGGCGAAGAACGCGGCTACATCTTCTTCGTGGAGCTCGAAGGCCACCGCGAGGACCTGCGGGTCCGCCGGGCGATCGCCGCCCTCGAGAAGCGGTGCAAGCGGGTCGTGGTGCTCGGCTCCTATGCCGCGGCGGCCGCGGTCGGCTGACGGGCCCCGGAGGCGGCGGCCGCGGCGCGGCGCACGGGTCTTTTGGGCGACCAACGCCGCCGGTAGTCTCTCTCGGCCCGCGCCGCCCCACGCGGCTGCGGGCCGCCACCCGCCGTCCCCCCTGCACCGTTCGGAGAAGCCCGCATGGCCCGCCAGAAGATCGTCGCCGGCAACTGGAAGATGAACCTCGATCGGACCAGCGCGGCCGATCTGGCCCGCGCGGTCGCCGGCCGCAGCGGCGAGGCGGCGGGCGTGGAGCTCGTCCTTTGCCCGCCGGCGGTCTACGTCGGCACCGTGGGCGCGGCCCTCGGCCTCGAGGCGGGCAAGTCGCCGTCGGGCGTGGCACTCGGGGCCCAGAACATGCACGACAAGGCGAGCGGCGCCTTCACGGGCGAAGTGGCCCCGCCGATGCTCGTCGATCTGGCCTGTCGCTACGTGATCCTGGGCCACTCCGAGCGCCGGACGCTGTTCGGTGAGACCGACACGATCGTGAATGCGAAGGCCAAGGCGGCGCTCGCCGCGGGCCTCACGCCGATCGTCTGCGTCGGCGAAACGCTCGCGGAGCGGGAGGCGGGCCGCACCGCCGCGGTCGTGAGCGAGCAGGTGAACGGCTCGCTGGCCGGCCTCTCGGCCGCCGACATCGGGCGGCTCGTGGTCGCATACGAACCGGTCTGGGCGATCGGCACCGGCAAGGTCGCCACGCCTGAGCAGGCCCAGGAGGTGCACGCGCTCATTCGCGGCCTGCTCGCCAAGCTCGCCTCCCCGGCGGTGGCGGACGGGGTGCGGATCCAGTACGGCGGGAGCGTGAAGCCCGACAACGCCGCCGTTCTCGCGGCCCAGCCCGACATCGACGGGGCGCTCGTCGGCGGCGCGAGCCTCAAGGCCGACGACTTCCTCGGCATCGCCAAGGCGTTCTCCTGAGCACCCGCGAACCCGCCCAAACCCGAAGCTCCTGCAACCTGGGGTAGGCCGGTGGCCCGCCCCGAGATAGGTTATTCGCTCTCACCCCCCGTCGCCGGACTTCCTGGAGCCCGCCGTTCCCATGACCACGCTCGTTCGCGTCCTGATCGGATCCCTGCTCGTCCTCACGTCGCTGTTCATGATCCTGCTCGTGCTCGTGCAGCGCGGCCGGGGCGGCGGTCTGGCCGGGGCGCTCGGCGGCATGGGCGGCCAGAGCGCTTTCGGCACCAAGGCGGGCGACCTGTTCACGCGGATCACCGTGGGCGTGGCAGCCTTCTGGATTCTGCTCTGCCTCGTGGCCACGAACCTCCTCGGCCGCCAGCAGTCGCTGATTTCGAGCGACCTGGGTGCCGGAGCGGCTCAGACCGCCGCACCGATGACGCCCGCCGCGGCGCAAACGGCGCCCCAGACCACCCCGCAGACCACCACTGCGCCGGCCGCCCAGACCGCGACGCAGCCCGAGGCGGCGAACGGCGCCGGAGCTGCCCCGCAGGCTCAGCCCGCGGCGGCTCCAGTCGCGCCCGCAGCCGAGGCCCCGGCCGCACCGTCGACTCCCGCGGCGTCCACCGGCGAAGCCGCGGCGCCGGCGACCCCGCCGGCCCAATAGTCGCGAGACAGGCAACTCGATCGGGGCTGCGAGGACGCATGGCGATCAGCATGACCGGCTGCGGTGACGGCACCGCCACCGCGGGGGGCAGCACCTGCCGCGTTGAGCTGCGGGTCGTCAACAACCGCTTTTTCAAGCTCGCGGTCCGCTGCCGCGATGCCTTCTCGATCCTCGAGCCGCGGATCGAGGCGGCGATCCGCGGCCGCGTGCGGCGCGGCGCCGTCCAGATGACGCTCGACGTCGGCGGCCCGGCGGCGCCGGCGGCGCGGCGATTCGACCGGGAGCAGCTCGCCGCGTTTCTCGACGATCTCGAGGACTTCTGCGCCGGCCATCGTATTCCGGCGCCACGTTCGATCGACGGCATCCTCGGCCTGCCGGGCATCCTCGTCGATGCCCCGCCTGCTCCGGAGGCGATCGAACAGACCTGGCCGCTGGTAGCGGAGGCACTCGACGCGGCCTTGGCCGGCCTCGACCGCACGCGTCGGACGGAGGGCGCGGCGCTCTGCACGGACATGCGGTCCTGCTGCGGGGAAATCCGGGGGCTCGTGGCGGCGATCACCGAGCGGGTGCCGGCGGTGCTCGCCGACCACCGGGCCAGGCTCGTCGAGCGGGTCTCGAAGCTGCTCGCGGGCGCGGGAGCAACGCTCTCGGAGGCCGACGTCACCCGGGAGATCGTGCTCATCGCCGACCGCTCCGACATCGCCGAGGAACTGGTGCGACTGGAGAGCCACGTCGCCCAGTTCGACCGGCTGCTGGATGAGGAGTCGCCCGGCCGCTCGCTCGACTTTCTCGCCCAGGAACTGGCCCGCGAGGCCAACACGATCGCCTCCAAATCGGTCGACGTGGCGATCGCCCACCTCGTCGTGGAGCTCAAGACGCGGATCGAGCGGCTCCGCGAGCAGGTGCAAAACATCGAGTGAGCAGCCGCTTTTCAAGCGGCCCGCCGGCACGGTACAACAACCGGATGGTTCACCCTGCGGGCCAACTCGTCGTCATCTCCGGGCCTTCGGGCGTCGGGAAAACCACGATCCTGCGGCAACTCCTGGCCGACCTGCCCCACCTGCTGCCGAGCGTGTCGGCCACCACGCGGCCCCCCCGGGCGGGCGAGCGGGACGGGGTCGACTACCACTTTCTCGCCCAGGGCGAGTTCGACCGGCGGCGGGCGGCGGGCGAGTTTCTCGAATGCTGCCAGGTGTATGGCCGGGAATACTGGTACGGCACGCTCGTCGACGAGGTCGCCCCGCGGCTGGCCGCCGGCGACTGGGTGGTGCTGGAGATCGACGTCGAGGGTACACTTTCCATCCTGACGAGATATCCTGAGGCGATCACGATCTTCGTCGAGCCCTCCCATCCCGACCAGTTGTTCGAGCGGCTGCAGTGTCGGGGGACGGAATCGCCCGAGGCGATGGCCCGTCGGCTCGAGGTCGCCCGCGGTGAACTGCTCCAGTCCCACTACTACAAGCATCGCGTCGTGAACGACGACGACGTCGCGGAGGCGGTCGCGGCCATCGAGAAGATCCTCTTCGCCGCCGGGCTACCCCGACCGCGCACCAGCCCGAATCCCGTCACGCCCCGTCCCCCGCACACCCCCTCAGGAGCCTGAACATGATCGACGACCTGCGCGAGGAAGAGATCGTCAACAAGGTCGGTGGACGCTTCAAGCTGTCCACCCTCATCCAGAAGCGCATGGTCGCGCTGAATGCCGGCGGCCGGCCGCTGGTCGACGTCGACACAGACGACAAGATGCAGATCGTCATCGAGGAGATCAAGCAGGACAAGATCTACCTCGACACCTCCATGAACCTCCGCATCACCGGCGAATCGACCGAGGCGGGCGGCCCGCTTGACTTCGACCCCACCATCCTCTGAACGGCCGGCCGGGCAACCCGTCGGGCAGCCGCTCTCCGGCCGGGAGATCGTGCTCGGTGTTTCCGGCGGGATCGCGGCCTACAAGGCGGCGGCCCTGGCGAGCCTGCTCGTCCAGGCCGGCGCGGGCGTCACGGCCGTGCTCACGAAGAACGCCCGGCGGTTCGTCGGCCCCGCGACGTTCGCCGCGCTGACGAGCCGGCCGGTGGCAACCCGGACCTTCGACCAGGCCACGCATCCGCTCGGCGGCCACATCGAACTGGCGGCGCGGGCCGACCTCGTCGTCGTGGCGCCGGCCACCGCCGATTTTCTGGCCAAGGCCGCGGTGGGCGCCGCGGACGACCTGCTGACGACACTCTTGCTCTGTGCCGAGTGCCCGGTGCTCGTGGCCCCCGCGATGAACGCGGCGATGTGGGCCAAGCCCGCCGTGCAGCGAAACGTGCGGCAGCTTGCGGCCGATGGCGTCGGGATCGTCGAGCCCACCGTCGGCTGGCTCGCCTGCCGCCAGCAGGGCACCGGCCGGATGGCGGAGCCGGACCAGATCGCCGCGGAGATCACTCGGGCCCTGGCACGCGGCCGCCCCTGACTCGAGCATGGCACGCATCCTCCTCACCGCCGGCCCGACCCGGGCCTATCTCGACGAAGTCCGGTTTCTCACCAACGGCTCGAGCGGCCGCATGGCCCGGGCGCTCGCCCGGGCCGCGCTCGACCGGGGTCACCAGGTGACGATCGTCAGCGGCCCGGTGACGGTCCGGTATCCGGCCGCCGCCAAGGTCGTGCCGGTGACGACGACGTCCGAGATGCTCGCCGCGGCACTGGCGGAACTGCCCCGGGCCGACGGCGTGATCGGGGCGGCCGCCCCCTGCGACTTCGAGCCCGCCCGACGGGCGGCCGGCAAGATTCCCCGGGCCGCCGGCGGCCTCACGCTCGCGCTCCGCTCGAGTCCCGACGTGATTGCCACGCTCGCGGCCGCCGCAAAGAAGACCCCCCGCGGACGGCGGCCGCCGGTCTGGTGCGTCGCCTTCGCCCTCGAGCCGGCCGCCGACAAGGCCCGGGCCTGTGCCAAGCTCACGGCCAAGCACTGCGACCTGATCGTGGTCAACGATCCGACCGCCGTCGATTCGGCGACGACCCGCGTGGCCGTCTACGACGCGCGGCACGCCCTCGTGGGCGCGCGGAGCGGCCGCAAGGCCGCCGTCGCCTCCTGGCTCGTCGGGCTCTTCGACCGGACGTTCGCCTGAGCCATCCTTGCCCCGGCCGATTCAGACCTACGGCCATGGTGGAGGATTTCCGGGGCGGCCGCTATAAACTGGGCCGTTCCGAGCCTTCCGGTGGCGATGGTCGCCGCCGTTTTGTCGTCTCGGCCCGCCCCGGCTCGCTTCCCTGGATTCAGCCCCACGATGGTCAAAGTCGCTGTTCTCGGCGCGACCGGCTACACCGCGCTCGAGGCGATCAAGCTGCTCCTGCGACACCCGCAGGCGGAGATCGTGGCCGTCACGAGCCGTCAGGAGGGCAGCCCGCCGATATCGAGCGTGCATCCGTCGCTCGTGGGCCGGCTCGAACTGCCGCTCGAGGACCTCGCTCCCGAAGCCGTGGGCGCGCGGGCCGACTGCGTCTTCAGCTGCCTGCCGCACTGCGCGAGCGCCGAGATCATTCCCCGCGTGCTCGCCGGTGGCGCGAAGGTGGTCGACTTCAGCGCCGACTACCGGCTCGACGACGCGGCGAGCTACGCCGAGTGGTATGGACATGAGCATCCCGATGCCGGGCGGCTCGGGAAGACCGTGTACGGCCTGCCCGAGCTCTTCCGCGACCGGATCCCCGGCGCCGATCTCGTCGCCAACCCCGGCTGCTACGCCACCTCCGCGATCCTGCCCCTGGCGCCGCTGGTGAAGGGCGGGCTCGTCGAGACCTCCGACATCATCATCGACTCCAAGAGCGGTGTCAGCGGCGCGGGCCGCTCCCCGAAGCTGATGACGCACTTCCCCGAGTGCAACGAGAGCATGTCGGCCTACAATGTCGGCCGCCACCGCCACACGCCGGAGATCGAGCAGGTGATCCACCGGCACGCCGCCGCGATGCCGCAGGTGATCTTCACGCCGCAGCTGGCGCCGATGGATCGGGGCATCCTCTCGATCATCTACGCCAAGCCGCGGCGAACGCTCTCCGACGGCGACGTGCTCGACGCGCTCCGCAAGGCCTATGCGGGCGAGCGGTTCGTGAGGGTCGTGGACCACCTGCCCGGCACGAAGGACACGGTCGACACGAACTTCTGCGACATCACCGCCCGCGTCGTCCGCGGCCGCGTGCTCCTGATCAGCTGTCTCGACAACCTCGTGAAGGGCGCCGCCGGCGCGGCCGTCCAAAACTTCAACTGCCTCTTCGGCCTGCCGGAGACGGCGGGGCTGCTCTGACGCCCACCGCCCCACCCCCCTGCAGGAACGCATTTCCCGATGGCCATCGCCGAAACGCCCGTCCGCCTGCCGATCCCGCCTCTGCCGCAGGGCTTCCGGGCCGCGGGAACCCATGCCGGTCTGAAACGCAACCCGACCCGCGAGGACATCGCGCTCGTCGTGTCGGACGTGCCGGCGACGGCGGCCGGGGTCTACACGACGAACCTGGTGTTTGCCGCGCCGGTCGCGCTCGACCGCGAGCGCACGCCCGGTGAGGGCTTTCGGGTGGTCGTCGTCAACTCGGGCAACGCCAACGCCTGCACCGGCCGTCGCGGCCTCGACGACGCCCGGGCGATGGCGGCCGCCGCCGCGGAGGCGGTCGGGGCCGCGGAGACGGCCGCCCTCGTGCTGTCGACGGGCATCATCGGCGAGTTTCTGCCGCTCGAGAAGATCCGCGCCGGCATCCGTACGGTGGCGGCGCAGCTGGGCACCGACGCCGACTCCGCCGTCCGCGCGGCCCGGGGCATGATGACGACCGACACCCGGCCCAAGCTTTCCGGATCGTCGTTCACGGTCGACGGCCGCCGCTATACGCTCTTCGGCATGGCGAAGGGGGCGGCGATGATCGGCCCCCGGATGGCCACGATGCTCGGCATGATCCTCACCGACGCGCCGATCGCCGCCGGCGACGCGCAGCGGCTCCTGCGGGAGGCGACCGAGGAGACCTTCAACTGCGTGAGTGTCGACGGCCACACGAGCACCAACGACACCGTGTTGCTCCTCGCCAACGGCGCGGCGGGCGGGGCTCCCCTGTCCGGCGCCGGCCTGGCCGCCTTCGCCCGCGCGCTGCACGACGCCTGCGAGGCGCTCGCCCGTGAGATCGCCGACGACGGCGAGGGCGCCACGCACGTGCTGCGAATAGAGGTTCGCGGCTGTCGCACCCGCGACGAGGCCCGGCAGATCGCCCGCTCGGTGGCCGATAGCCCGCTCGTGAAGACCGCCGTCTGCGGGGCCGACCCCAACTGGGGCCGGATCGTCTCCGCGGCCGGCTACGCCGGGGTGCCATTCGCCCCCGAGAAGCTCGTGCTCCGGCTCAACGGGACGCTGCTCTTTCGGGACGGAGCCCCCGTGCCCTTCGACGGAGCCGCGGTGTCGGCATCGATCCGGGATGCCCGCGAGACGCTCATCGAGCTCGATTTCCACGGCGGCGAGGCGGGCATCCGCTTCTATTCGAGCGACCTGACGGCCGAATATGTCCGTCTGAACGCCGACTACCACACCTGACGGCCCGCCCCCGCGGGGCCCTTGGCTTGACTGGGCCGTCGCAAAACTGTTTCCTCTGGCTATTCCACCCGGCCCGCCGCGGCTCCCGGTCCGCCCTCCCGCAAGGCAGAAGCCCATGCTGTTCGCCTCCGTCTCGATCGTCGGTGTCCCCGCCGGAGCTGTCCCGTGCGGGGCATGGACGGGGCTCGGCCTGCCGCTGCCCGCGGCGCTCCCGGCCGATTGGGCGATTGCGCCTCTCGGCCTGCCGGCGAGCGGCCGCATCGAGTGCAGTGACGATGCCGACGACGAGGAGGAGGATCTCGGCGACGAGGAGGATCTGGCCGTCGCCCAGCCCGCCGCCGACGACGAGTCGAGCTTCGACGACTTCGACGACGAGTTCGACGATGACTTCGAGGAGGAGGAGAACGATCCCGACTGGGATCATCCCGACGACTCCGAGCCCGAGCCTCCGCCCCCGGGCAAGGGTGGCGGCCGCAAGAAGTAGGCCGCGCCGGCCTCGGCCCCGAGCAGGGGCCTTCCGCGCACACCAGAGGGCGTTCATGACGCCAGGCCGCGACACTCCCGCCGACGACCGGGGCGCCGACGCCGGCCTGCCCGCCGATCGCGATCCGTCGACCGGCGCCCGCGATCGCTCCGCGGGCTGGTTCGGCAACCTCGAGCAACTCGACTTCGAGATCGACTTCTTCGAGAAGCTCCTGGCCCGAAACCCGGACGCGATCGAGGTGCTGCGCGTGCTCGCGGAACTCGTCTCGCAGAAGGGCCTGGTGAAACGGGCGCTCGAACTCGACCGCCGGCTCGTCGCGCGGCTGCCCAACGACTTCCTCGCCCGCTACAATCTCGCCTGCTCGCTGGCGCGGGCGGGCCGGCCGGACGAGGCGATCGACGCGCTCTCTCGGGCGATCCTGCTCGGCTACGACGATCTCGCGCATCTCGAGGTCGATCCCGACCTCGACTCGCTGCGCGAGCACCCCGACTTCAAGGAACTGCTCGGCCGCGATTCGCCGTGACGCGGCCCACCGGCGGCAAGCATGCTCGATCAATACGACAAGATCTCCGAGGCGGCCGCGACGATCGCCTCCCGCTGGCCCCACGCACCGTCCGTGGGCCTGATCCTCGGCAGCGGCCTGGGGGCGGCGGCCGCCGCCCTGACCGATCCGGTGGCGATTCCCTACGAGGAAATCCCCCACTTCGCCCGCTCGACCGCCCACGGCCACACCGGCCAGTTGGTCTGCGGGCGGCTCGACGGCGTGCCGGTGATCGTGATGGAGGGGCGGATGCACGCCTATGAAGGCTATCCGCTGGCCCAGATCACCTTTCCGGTCCGCGTGCTCCGGCGGCTCGGCGCCCGCCTGCTGATCGTCACCAACGCCTGCGGCGGACTCAACCCGCAGTTCCGCACCGGTGACATCATGGTGATCGACGACCACATCAACCTGATGAACGACAATCCGCTCATCGGCATCAACGACGACCGCCTGGGACCGCGGTTTCCCGACATGTCGGCGCCCTACGAGCCCGCGCTCATCGACCGGGCGCTGGCCGTGGCCCGCCGGGAAAACTTCGCGGCCCATCGCGGTGTCTACGTCGCCGTCACGGGGCCCAACCTGGAGACGCGGGCGGAGTACCGCTTCCTCCGGGCGATCGGCGCCGACGTCGTCGGCATGTCGACGGTGCCGGAGGTGATCGTGGCGGTGCACGCGGGCCTGCGGGTGCTCGGTCTCTCCGTGATCACCGACATGTGCCTGCCCGACGCCCTGGAAGTGGCCACCGTCGAGAACATTCTCGCGGTGGCGCGGGCGTCGGAGCCGAAGCTCCGCGCGATCATCGCCGACGCCGTCCGCAGCGTCGGCTGATCCGCCCTTCCCGCCCGATTTTCGCTCGACTTCATCCCGGTCGGGGGCCGGCAGTCGCCCCCACGCTTCGAGGCTCCCATGTTCGACCCCGTCCGCGGCAAGCCCGACTTTCCCGCCCTCGAGGCGGCCACCGCCGCTGCCTGGCGGGAACGGGGCATCTACGCCAAGTCGCTCGAGCAACGCCGGGGCGCGCGGCGATTCGTCTTCTTCGAGGGTCCGCCGACGGCCAACGGCCTGCCGCATCCCGGCCACTGCCTCACCCGCACCATCAAGGACCTGTATCCCCGCTACCGCACGATGCGGGGCGACTATTGCGAGCGGAAGGCGGGCTGGGACACCCACGGCCTGCCCGTCGAGGTGGAGGTCTGCAAGGAGCTCGGCATCCATTCGAAGGCCGAGATCGAGGCGTATGGCGTCGAGCCGTTCATCCATCGCTGCCAGGAGTCGGTCTGGCGGTACATGCGGGAGTGGGAGACGCTCACGGAGCGGATCGGCTTCTGGATCGACCTGTCGCGGGCCTACGTCACCTACCACCAGTCGTTCGTCGAGAGCGTCTGGTGGGCGCTGGCGAACCTCTTCGACCGCGGGCTGCTCTACCAGGGTCACAAGATCGTCTGGTGGTGGGCCCAGGGGGGCACCGCGCTCTCGAGCGGCGAGGTGGGACAGGGCTACAAGGAGGTGGCCGACCCCAGCGTCTACGTCGCCTTCCCGCTCCTCGACGAGTCCGGCCGGCCCGCCCGCCGCAGCCTCGTGGCGTGGACGACCACCCCGTGGACGCTGCCGTCGAACCAGTTCGCGGCCGTGAAGGCCGACCTCGAGTATGTCGTGCTCCGCGACGCGGACGGCGCCGAGCTCGTCGTGGCCGCGGCGCTCGCCGACGCGGTCGTCGAGAAACTCAAGCGGCCGCTCGACGTGGTCGATCGGCTGCCCGGGGCGGCACTCGTCGGCCGCTCGTACCTGCCGCCGTTCGATACGTTCCGCGCCGCCGGCGACGTGCAGCAAGCGCCGCTCGTCGGCGGCGGCGCGGAGCCCGTCGCCTGGCGGGTGGTCGCCGCCGACTTCGTGACCACCGACTCGGGCACCGGCATCGTGCACGTGGCGCCCGCCTTCGGCGAGGTCGACTACGGCGTGCTCGTGGCGGAGCAGGCCCGGTTCGCGCCGGGCAGCGGGCCTGCGCTTCTGAACTGCGTCGCCCCCGACGGCACGTTCACCGACGCCTTTCCGGCGGGCAGCGGGCGGTTCGTGAAGGAGTGCGACCGCGACATCGCCCGCGACCTCCGCGCCCGCGGCCTGCTCGTGCACCAGGAGCAGTACGTCCACGACTATCCGTTCTGCTGGCGGGCCGACAACGACCCGCTGATCCAATACCCGCGGCAGAGCTGGTTCATCCGCACGAGCCAGTTCCGCGAGGCGATGCTCGCCAACAACGCGCTCGTCCGCTGGCTGCCCGAGCACATCCGGGACGGTCGCTTCGGCAACTTCCTGGAGACCAACGTCGACTGGGCGCTGTCGCGGGAGCGGTACTGGGGCACGCCGCTGCCGATCTGGGTCTGCGAGGAGACCGGCCGGGCGGAGGCGGTGCCGTCGTATGCCGCGCTCGTCGCGAAGCCCGGCCTCGAGGGCACCGAGGTGTTCGCGCGGGCGAAGGCCGCCAACCCGGATCTCTCCGACGACCTCAAGGTGCACAAGCCCTACATCGACGCCGTCACCTATGCCTCGCCCTTCGCCAAGGCCGCGCGGATGCGCCGCGTGCCGGAGGTGATCGACTGCTGGTTCGACTCGGGCGCGATGCCATTCGCGCAGTGGGGCTGGCCCCACCGTGGCCACGAGGAGTTCGCCGCCCAGTTCCCGGCCGACTTCATCTCGGAGGCGATCGACCAGACCCGTGGCTGGTTCTACAGCCAGCTGGCGATCAGCACGCTGCTCTTCGGGCCGGCGGCGGCCGACGCGGCCGGATCCGCCCCGTCGCCGCCGAACGCCGCCGTGCCGCCGCGGGGCGACTATCCCCATCCCTTCAAGACCTGCATCGTGCTCGGGCACATGCTCGGCGAGGACGGGGCGAAGATGTCGAAGAGCAAGCGGAACTACCGCGAGCCGGCCGAGATCTTCGACAAGTACGGCGCCGACGCGCTGCGGTGGTTCTTCCTGGCCGGCCAGCAGCCCTGGGCGAGCATCCGCTACAGCGAGCGGGCGATCCGCGAGAGCGTGCCGGAGTTTTTGCTCAGGCTGTGGAACGTCTACAGCTTCCTGGTGATCTACGCCCGGATCGACGGCTTCGACCCGGCCACCCTGCTCGACGCCCCGGGGGCGCTCGACCATGCCGATCTCGTGCGGGCCCGTGGCTACCGGCCGGTTCGTGACCGCTCCGAGCTCGACCGCTGGATGCTCTCGGAGGTCAACGCGGTGGCCGCGAAGATGACGGCACGGCTCGACGCCTTCGACCACTTTCCCGCGGCACAGACGCTCGCGGGGCTGGTCGATGCCGTGAGCAACTGGTTCGTCCGCCGGAGCCGCGACCGCTTTTGGGCGGCGGGCCGGGCCGACGGGGGCCCCGACACCTGTCCGGACAAGCTCGACGCCTACTGGACGCTCTACGAGACGTTGCTCGTGATCGCGCGGCTGGCGGCGCCGTTCGTGCCGTTCGTGACGGAGGAGATCTGGCGGAATCTCGCCGTCGTGCCGTTCGGCGCGAAGGTGCCCGAGAGCGTGCATCTGACCGACTATCCGCAGGGCGACGACGCGCTCGTCGACGCGGATCTCGTCGAGCGGATGGCGCTGGTGCGCGAGGTGTCGTCGCTGGGCCGGGCCGCGCGGGCTGCGGAGAAGCTCAAGGTCCGCCAGCCCCTCGCGAAGGTCGAGGTGATCCTCGGCGACGCCGACGCGGCCCACGTCGACTGGCTCGCCGCCCATGCCGATCTCGTCTGCGACGAGCTCAACGTCAAGCAGTTCGAGGTCTGCCGCGATCCCGACCGCTACATCACCCGCGCGGTGCTGCCCGACCTCAAGAAGCTCGGGCCGAAGCTCGGCAAGGATCTGCCCAAGGCGCGTGACGCGCTCGCGCAGGCGGACGCCTCCGCCCTGCTCGCGGCGCTCTCGCGGCAGGGCTCCGCCCGCGTGTCGCTGCCCGACGGACGCACCGTCGAGATCGGGCGCGACGACGTGATCGTCCGCACGACGGCCAAGCCGGGCTGGGCGGCCGCCGAGAGCCCGCGGGCCGTCGTCGTCGTCGCGGCGGAGCTGACGCCGGAGCTCGTCGCCGAGGGCCTCGTCCGGGAGGTGGTGCACGCCGTCCAGTCGCAGCGGAAGGCGCTCGACCTCGACTTCACCGACCGGATCGAGCTCGCCTTCGAGACCGATTCGGCCGAACTGAAGGCCGCGCTCGAAGAGCACCTCGACTACGTCGCGACCGAGACACTCGCGACCTCGGCCACCTTCGGCGGCCTGGCCGGGGCCGCGAGCGAGACGCTCGACCTCGACGGCCATCCGCTCACGATCACACTCCGCCGCGCCGCGGCCGGAGGTGCGGTGTGACGTCCTCAGGACAGCCGACGCCCGCGGAGACTGCCGCTGCGCGGCCGCTGCGGCTGGCGGTGCTGCTGTCGGGCTCGGGCCGCACGCTCGACAACCTGCTCGAGCAGATCGCCGCCGGGAGACTTGCCGCCCGTGTGGTGATCGTCGTGGCGAGCAAGGGCGACGTGCGGGGCGTGCGGATCGCGGAGCGGGCCGGCATCCCGGTGACGGTGCTGCCGCAGGGAAGCCGCAGCGTGGCCGACTGGAGCGACGCCATCTTCGGGGCCTGCCGCGGGGCGGGCGTCGATCTGGTGGTGATGGCGGGGTTTCTGCATCTCGTCGCGATCCCCGCCGACTTTGCCGACCGGGTGATCAACATCCATCCGAGCCTGCTGCCCGCCTTCGGCGGCCGCGGCTTCCACGGGATGCACGTCCACCGGGCGGTGCTCGCCCGCGGCTGCACGGTGTCGGGCTGCACGGTGCACCTCGTGGACGACGAGTACGACCACGGCCGCATCCTGCTCCAGCGGACGGTGCCGGTGCTCGCCGACGACAGCCCGGAGTCGCTCGCCGCCCGCGTCTTCGCCGCCGAGTGTGAGGCCTTGCCCGACGCGATCAACGCGATTGCCGCGGGTCGTGCGCGGTAGCCTTTCATGCCGGTTGCCGTCGTGCCAGTCGTTCCGCCCACCCTGAGGACCCATGCCATGCACCGCTCGACCGGAAACGTCATCGCCGACTCACTGCAGCTCTCCGTCGGCTACGCCGAGCGGCTGCTCAAGGACATGCCCGCGGCCCGCTTCGGCCGCTTCGCCCGCGTCGGCGGCACGGCCGTCGAATCGAATCACCCGGCCTTCGTCTACGGCCACCTGAGCCTCTATGCGCCCAAGGTGCTCCAGCAGCTCGCCCACCCCTGCCCCGCAGTGCCGCCACATTTCGAGGACCTCTTCTCGAAGGACGCCCGGTGCCGCGACGACGCCGACGGTGACCTCTACCCGCCGATGGACGAGATCACGGCCTTCTTCTTCGAGGGGCACAGGATGCTGCTCGGGGCGCTGCGGGCATCGCCCGACGCCACGTTCGACCAGACCAATCCGGCCGAGGGACGGATGCGCGATCTCTTCCCCACGCTCGGCTCGGTACAGACCTTCTACTGCGGCGGCCACATCATGATGCACCTGGGCCAGGTGAGCGCCTGGCGTCGGATGGAAGGTTTGGGCGCGGCCTGACGTCCGCGCGGGACGACAGGCGCGAAGCCCGGCCCGTCAGGCGATCCGCTCGAGCTTCGAGACCCGGCCGGTCGAGACCCACTCCGCCACGAAGATGTCCCCTGTCGGCGTGAAGCAGGCGTCGTGCGGATGGACGAACTGCCCGTCGACCCACTTGTCGGGCTGGCCGCGCAGGTTCTTGATCTCTTCGAGACGCTCCACCGCCCGTCCCAGCCGGGCCACGACCTGGTTTTTATCGTCGAGCAGCGTCACGCAGGCCTTCAGCTCCGGCACGAGCAGCAGATTCTTCCAGGAGTCGATGTTGGCCGGCAGGCCGAAGCCGGTGATCGTCTCGCGGTAGGTGCCATCCAGGGAAAAGATCTGGAGCGTGTTGTGGGCCCGGTCGGTGACCACGACCGTCGGCTCGCGACCCTCCCTGCGGTCGATCCAGAGCCCGTGCGGCGTGTTGAAGGTCCCCTTGCCATCGCCGGGCCCTCCGAAGGCACTCACCCACTTCGCGTCCTTGTCGAAGCGGTGGATCTTGAAGCTGCCGTAGCCGTCGGCGAGCAGGAAACCGCCGTCGTCGAGGAAGGCGAAGTTGGTGGGCAGGAAGCCCTGTCGGCTCCAGTTCCGCGTCGTGGAGAGGTCCTCGCCGGCGGCATACACCCCGGACTCCATCGGGCATTTACGAAACCAGACCGTCTCGCCGTCGAGCGTCAGCTTGGCGAACGACTTCACCTGTTGGTAGCCGCAGACGTAGAGAAACTCGTCGTTGCCCTCCTTGCGGACCTCGATGCCGTGGCCGCCGCCCTGAAACTGGCTGCCGAAGGCGCGGATGAACGTGCCCTGCGGATCGAAGACGAAGATCGCCGGGTGGTCCTTCTTGTCCTTGTGCCCCTCGTGGATCACGTAGAGGTTTCCGGCCGCGTCCACGGCGACTCCGTGGGTGGTCTGCCAGGTGAAGCGGTCGGGGAGTTGCGGGAACCCGTGCCGCACGCGAAAGCGGTGGTCACCTGCGCCGACGATCGTCTCGGCGGCGGCCCTGGCCCGCCGCGGCGCGGCGAGGACGAGGCCGGCCGCTGTGGTCGCCAGGGCGAACGAGCGGCGCGAGAGGCCGGCGACGGGCGAAACGCTGCGGTCGGGCATGGGATTTCCTCCGGCAAACGGTCCTGACGGCGAACGCCGCGGTCGCCCGCCCCGCGGAGCATAGCAGACAACGCGGTGGTCGGCGGTGTCAGTCCCGGGCCACGAAGCCCATGGCGTGCCAGAAAGCCACAGAGTCGGCCCACGACGAGAGCGTCTCGATGCAGACCGTGTCGTGCCCGATGGCCTGGGCCGTGTCGAGCGCATGCGCGACGAGCGCAGTCGCCACACCACGCCGCCGGGCGGAGGGGTGCACGAGCAGCCAACCGATCGAGCAGCGTCCCGGGGGCGGGCCGGCGACGACGAGCGTCACCGCGCCGATCGGCGAGCCGACGCCGTCCAGCGCACCGAGCCAGGCCCGCACGCGCCGGCCCGGTCGGCTGCCAAACTCTGCCGCAAGGCCCGCGGCCGTGAGCCGCTCGAAGCCTCCCCCACCCGCCCGGCGGCAGGCCTCGGCGAGTCCTCTGACCGCGGCGCGATCAGACGCGACGGCACCGCTCGCGCCGCGAATGACCACCGCTCCGGCCTCCGGCCGCGGGCAACTCACGCGTTCCACAAGCAGCTTGCAAAGAACGAGGGGCGGCACGACGGATTCCTGCGCGATTGGAGGCCATTCGGCTGCTCGAATCCTACCACCGCCAACCGCTTTCGCGCAGTCCGTGCTTGAACACATGCAGAGCGCCGACTAGGATCGTCCGTGGTAGCTCGGAAGCCTCTTGCGGGTTACGGGCGCCGTTCGCCGGCCGGTGGGAGTCCCGTGCAGAATCACGAACGACGCAGCCGCCTGCTCGACATCATCCGCATCCGCGGGTTCGCCTCCCTCGACGAGCTCGTGCGCGAACTCGGCGTCTCGGAGTCGACGATCCGCCGCGACCTCGACGCCCTCGAGGAACAGGGCGCCGCCCGGCGGACGCATGGCGGCGTGCTCTACTCCGGCGGCATGCCCCGGCTGGCGGAGTTCGACGAGCGGCAGCCGACCAACTGGGCGGCAAAACGGGCCATCGCCGCCGCCGCGGCCCAGCTCATCGACGATGGCGAGACCGTCCTGCTCGACGGCGGCACGACCACCTACGAAGTGGCCCGGCTGCTCGTCGGCCGCTCGCTGCAGGTCGTCACCAACAGCCTGCCGGTCGCCAATCTCTTCGCCTCCGAGGCCCGCACCGATCTCGTGCTCCTCGGAGGATACGTCTCGCCCCGCACCGGGGTCTGCCTCGGCCCCTACGCCAATGAGCTGCTCGGTCGCCTCCACGTCACCACCACGGTCCTCTCGGCTGCCGGCATCGCGGAGGAGGGCTTATTCAACGCCCACCTGCTCCTGGCGGAAACCGAGCAGGCGATGCTCAAGGCGGCCACCCGGGTGATCGTGGTGGCCGACAGCTCCAAGTTCGGTCGCAAGAGCCTGACGCTCGTTTCCGGTCTCGACGCCATCGACGCGCTCGTCAGTGACGACGGCATGCCGCAGTCTTGGCGGGACGTGGTCGCCCGGGCGGGCGCGAACGTCGTGATCGCCGCCGTGCCCGATCAGGACGACCGGCCGGCGGCCCTCCGCGGCGCGACGGCCCCGGAGCGGGCCCGGCCCGCGTAAGATACCGACCCGTTTCAGAGTCCCTCCCGTAGGAGCCCCCATGGCCAAGAAGTCCGCCGGCCCGAAGAAGTCCCCGACCAAGTCACTGTCGCAACTGAAGAACGAGATCTGCGACATCGGCCGCCGCATCTACAACAAGGGCTTCGCCGCCGGCAACGACGGCAACATCTCCTACCGTCTCGGGGCCGACCGTGTGCTTTGCACGCCCACGATGATGTCGAAGGGCTTCATGACGCCCGCCGACCTCTGCATCGTCGACATGGAAGGAAACCAGATCGCCGGCAAGCGAAAGCGGTCGAGCGAGATTCTCCTGCACCTCACGATCATGAAGGAGCGGCCCGACGTCAGGAGCGTCGTGCACTGCCATCCGCCCCACGCCACCGCGTTCGCCGTCGCGCGCGAGCCGATTCCGCAGGCGGTGCTGCCCGAGGTGGAGGTCTTTTTGGGCGACATCCCGATCTCGCGGTACGAGACGCCGGGCAATCAGACCTTCGCCGACACCGTGCGCCCGCTCGTGGCCCGGTCCAACGTGATCCTGCTGGCCAACCACGGCACCGTGAGTTTCGGCGAGACGGTGGAGCGGGCCTACTGGTGGACCGAGATCGTCGATGCGTACTGTCGGATTCTCATGCTCGCCAAGGGGCTCGGCCACGTCACCTACCTGACCGGAAAGGAGACGCGGGCGCTCCTCGACCTCAAGCAGAAGTGGGGCTATACCGACGCCCGGCTCGACTTGGGACTCGACGACCGCGCCATCTGCGACAACGCCGTCTTCAAGGAGACGTGGGCTGATGTGGGCGTCGCCCGGCGGGCCTTCGCCACCCACCCCGAGGTGGCTGCCCGTGGCCCCGGTTCGGTCGGTCGGCAGCAGCAGCCGACGGCGGTCGATGTCGAGAAGCTCGTCCGCACGATCACCGCGCAGGTCTGCCGCGAACTCGGCATCGGCGGCCGCTGACGTTGCGCGTCTCATTCGGCCCCCGCAGCAGACCGATCCCGACCACGGTCGGTGTCGGTTTGCCTGCGGAGGAGCGCCGCGGGAGCGAGTCCCCAGACCCGCGCCGTGCCGTCGTCGGCACCGGTGACGATGGTCCGCCCATCGGCCGCGAAGGCGACCGACCAGGCGGCGCCCTCGTGCGCCGTGACCGCGAGGAGATGCCGGCGGGCATCGACCTGCCAAAGGTGCAGACATCCGTCTGAGGCGACACCCGCCAGCCGCGTGCCGTCGGGGGAGAAGGCCACCTCCCACACCTGCCCCACCGGCTCGCGGAAGACCTCGATCGGCGCGCCGCCGGCGGCCTCCCAGAGCCGCACGGTACCGTCGGAGGACGCCGTCGCCAGATGGCTGCCAGTTGGTGACCAGGCCACCCAGTTGACGTCGTCCGCATGGCCGGCGAAGGTCTCGAGGAGCCGGCCCGTCGCCACGTCCCAGAGCCGCGCGAGCCCGTCCGCGCAGGCGGTCGCCAGCCGTCGGCCATCGGCCGACCACGCCGCGGCATGCGCCCGCGCGGGATGCGGCAGGGCCACCGTGGGCCCGGACGCGAGCCCCGCCGCGACCACCCGCACCATCCCGGTCTCGGTCGCCGGTCCGTCGCGTTCTCCACCGGCAGACGCCAGCCAACGACCGTCCGGCGAGAACGCGACGGCGAACACGGCGCCCGTGTGGAGCCGGCGCTCCGCGCACCGGCCGCCTTCCCCGGGGCGGTGGACCCGCACCATTCCCTCCCCGCCCGCGGTGGCCAGCAGGTCGCCCCCCGGTGAGAAAGCGACCGCATTCACCCGCGCCCGCACGGCAGGCAACTCGCGTACGACCGTGGCCGTCTCGGGCCGCCACAACCGCACACAGCCATCCGCCGTGGCGGTCGCGACGAGCCGGCCATCGGGCGAGTAGGCCACGCCCCGGACCCCGGCGGCCGGCCCGTCACCACACCGCAGCACCCCGGCATCGACCTGTCCCGGTCGCCACACCCGCGCCGTGCCATCGGCCGACACGGTCGCGAACCGGTCCTCTGGCAGCCGCGCGACGGCCCAGACCGCGCCGCGGTGGCCGGCCAACACGCGATCCGGCCGCGTGTTGGCGGACGTCGTCTCGCCCGCATCCCACAGGCGGACGATGCCGTCGGCCGACACCGTGGCCAACTGCGAGCCCTCCGCCGCCCACGCCACACCATTGACTCGGAGCGGGTGCCTGAACACCGACGCCTCCCCCTCCGCGCCGCGCCAGATCCGGGCCGTGCCGTCCTCCGAGGCCGAAGCCAGACGCTCCCCGTCGGGCGAGAAGGCGACCGCGAATACCCGGCGGGCATGGCCGGGGACGTCGGCGAGGTGCGCACCGGTGCGGGCATCCCAGATGCGCACCGTCTGGTCGCCGCACGCGGCGGCCAGGCGGCCGCCGTCGGGCGAGAAGGCGACGCCGTAGACGTTGTGATCGGTGGCAGCGGGCCGCCAGTCGGGCACGAGCGTGCGCACGATCGCACCGCCGGCGGCGTCGAAGATCCGCACCCTACCGTCCCCCGATGCGGTCGCGATCGCCTCCCCAGCGGGTGAAAAACAGACTCCGTAGACGGCCTCCTCATGGCCTTCGAGCCGTTGAACAACCGCGGCCGAGGCCAGATCCCACACCAGCGCCGTGCCGTCCTCCGCGCCCGTGACGGCACGGCGGCCGTCGGCGGCGATCGCCGCCGACCAGACCGTCGCCTCGTGGCCGGCGCGTCGGGCGACCAGCCGGCCGTCACTGCCCTCCGCAAGGTGCCAGAAGCCCACGCTCCCGTCGTCGGCGCCGGTCACGATCCGGCCGCCATCGGGGCTTGCCGCCACGGCCCGCACCGGACCGGAATGACACTCGACCACGGCGACCGCGTCATCGAGCTCGGCCGCGAGGCAGGCGAGTTCGACCGGCTCACCCGGAATGACGGCACCGACGGCACGGGCCCGCTCGAGCAGTCGGGCGGCGTCGGCGACGTTCCGCCGGCGGGCTGCCGCGGCCACCCGCTCGAGCAGAGCGTAGTAGGACTCGGCCTGCTTCTCGGCGAGCGTGCGGCGGGCGACGTCCCGCTGCTGGCGGGCTCGTCCGGAAAAGACGACCGCCGCCGATCCCACCGCCAGCACCAGGGCCGCCAGGATCACGGCCGTGAGCGGCAGGCTGTGGCGGCGCGCCCAGCGTCCCGCCCGCTCCAGCCGAGAGGCCGGCCGGGCGAGCACCGGCTCCCCGCGCAGCCACCGCGACAGATCCTCCGCCAGCACATCCGCCGCCGCGTAGCGATCGGAGGGGCGCTTCTGCAGGCACTTTTCCACGACGGCGGCCAGTTGCCTGGCCGGGCCGGTGGCGATGCCGGCCGCTCCGGTGAGGGCGCACGCGACCACCCGCTCGGCCTCCGGCTCCTGATCGCGGACGATCCGGGCGGCCGCGGCCAACGGCTTGCCGCGGACGTCGTACGGCAAGCGGCCGGTGAGCAGCTCGTGGAGCACGAGTCCCAGCGCGTACACGTCGGTGGCCGCTGAGATCCGCGCCACGTCGCCGTCGAACTGCTCCGGGCTCATGTAGCGGAGCGTGCCGACGATGCGGCCGGCCTCCGTCTGAATCGTCGCCCAGGCGACATCGACATCGGTGAACCGCGCCACTCCGAAGTCGATCACCTTCGGCTCGCCATCGGCGCCGACGAGAATGTTGCCGGGCTTCAGATCCCGGTGCACCACCCCCAGACGATGGCCGTGGGCCACCGCCTCGGCGACCCGCTGCATGAGCTGCACCCGCCCACGGACAGCAAGTCGTCGGTCGGCGACGAAACGGTCGATCGTCAGCCCGCCCTCCACGAGCTCCAAGACGAAGAACGGCAGCGTCAGGCCTTGATGCCGATACTCACCGAGCGTGTGCACCTGGGCGATGTGTGGGTGTCGGAGGCGAGCGAGCAGCTGCGCCTCCTGGGCAAACCGCTGGGCTGTGGCACGGCTCGCGAGCCCCGTTCTCAGAACCTTGACGGCCACGGGCCGGGAAGGCGCCTGCTGCCGACCTTCGTACACCCTCCCCATGCCGCCTTCGGCAAGCAGTCGGACGATCGTCACGCCGCCGAGGTCGGTCCCCACTGGAAGGTCGATCGCATCATCGCAGCCAAATCCGAAGGAATCGGCACAGGCGGAGAGCAACGAGGCGTCCGTGTCATCCGGCTCGGTCGGAGGCCGGATCGGCCGCCGAGTCGACGGCTCGTTCGCCATTGCATCACGGTCGCGATCGCCAGCCATATCCCGGACGTTATACCGTCCGGCCGAGGGGTTGGACGGTGCGCGAGGCTGCCAGCCGCTCGACCGCCCGTTGCATCATCGCCTGGCGGGCGCCAACGATCTCGTGCACCCGCCGACGCCCCTGCACGGACATCTCGGCCGGGTGGAGCCGGCGCCAACGGCGCAGCCGAATCTGGGCGGCAAGGATGATCTGAACCGGATCGGTTTCGTGCCGAGAGATCCCCAAGACGCGGTGGGGCTCGACGGCCGTCGAATCGGGCGCCCGACCGAGCCGGGCCCGCAGCCGTGTCATGCTGCGCGAGTCACGTGGGTAGACCATGCTTCAGGGATCTGCGGTACGGGGAAAAGACTGGCGACGCTCGATAAGGGTCTTGGACGCGTGTTCTTGAATCCGGGGCTTGTGCCCGGGTCCGGGGCCGGGGCCGTGATGGGCCCCGCGGAAACGCCGCCGCGGGCGCCCCCGGAAACCCTGCCTTCCACCATGTAAGGCGAGAAGGGAGGCCCCGACGGGCAAAACCGGATAGAATTTCTCCCCGGCCGTGGAGCCATCCCCCATCTGGTGGCACACCTGGGCCCGGTAGCAGCCGCCTATGGACACTGACGACACCCTCTCCAAGGCCGTGGCCGCCTGCCTCGAGCGGCTGGCCGCCGGCGACCCGGCAGCTCGGGACGAGATCATCGAGCTCTGCTCGGAGCGCCTGCGGGCGTTGGCCCACCGGATGCTCGGCCGCTTCCCCGCCGTCCGCCGCTGGGAAGACACGGACGACATCTTCCAAAACGCGGCCATGCGGCTCCACCGGGCCCTGGCCGCCACCCAGCCGGAAACGCCACGGGCGATCATGGCCCTGGCCGCCACCCAGCTCCACCGGGAACTGATCGACCTGGCGCGACGGTATTCGGGGCCGAGTTCCTTCGCCGCCAATCACGGCACGAATGTGATTCCGGCGGGTGACGGCCAGCCCGGAGGGCATTACGTCGAGCGAACGGCCGCGGCCGACAGCGACCTCGATCGCTGGACGCAGTTTCACGAAGCGATCAGCCGGCTGCCCGAGGATGAACGAGAGATCTTCCACCTGGTCTGGTACCTCGGCGCCGACCAGCAGACGATCGCCGCGCTGCTCGGCTGCTCGGAGCGGACGGTGAAGTACCGTTGGCGGGCGGCGCGGGAGGCGGTTCGGGCGGCGTTGAACGGCCAGCCTCCGCAGTGACGCCCACCGCTACCAGGCGACGGCGGATTCCCCGCCGCCCGCATCCTCGGCGTCGAGCATCCGCAGGATTGCGAGCGCCTCCTCGAGCGACGGGGCCGCGTAGCCCTGGACGCACGCCTTGCGATCGGCCTCCGCCAGCAGGAGCGCGTCGAGAAAGTCCGGATGCGACTCGAGCCGCTGCCGGGCGCGGGCCCCGATGGTCCCGGCCGCATGAGACCGGGCCGCCTCGAGGTGCTCGACCAGCCAGCGGGCGCGGGGCGTGATCAGGTCGCCGAGCGCCGCCAGGCCGCTTGCGACCGGATCCGCGCGGTCGATGCCCCGGCCCACGTCGTGGACGAGCGCAGCCGTGAGCAGTTCCTCGTCGAAGGGCCGCTCGCGATGGACGATATCGAAGGCCTGCAGCGTGTGTTCGAGCACGTCGCCCTCGGGATGCGTCGCCGGGTCTTGCTTCACGGCGGCGAGCATGCGGACCAACTCCGCGATGCGGTCGAACCGGTCGCCCGGCAGGGGCCCGCTCCCGCCCACGGCGGCGCTGCCACGGCTCACCTCGCGGCGAATCGACTCCTGGCTGGGCAGGTCTTCCTCCGGCACCCAGCCGCGCGCCACCCGCCGGCCCGCCTGGTACCTGGCCCGCGTGATGTCGCTCCCTCGGGCCACGAGACGGGCTGCCTCCTCGGCCATCCGACGCCGAAGTTTCTCGGTGCCCGCATCGCGGTGGGACGGGTCGTCCCCGGGCTGCGGTGTCATGGAGCGGGCTCCGTGACTGCGGCACCACCGGCGACGGGCCGCCAGCGGATGTTTCGCACGCGGGCCGTCGTGGCATAGGTCGCGACGCCCAGGGGCTGCGAGGCCGCCACCTCGTCGCGGATCGAGACCGTCTTGCCCGCGAGTGGCTGATCGACCACCTGCTCGTCGTCGATGAAGCACGCGATGCGGTCGGGCGTCACCCGCACCCGGATCGCGTACCACCGGCCATTCTTGAAGTCCCGGAACAACGTGGTCGCGTTGTGGGCGGCATCCTCGCCGTCGATGCTCGACAGGCCCACGAGCCCGCCGCCCCAGCCCCCGACGATCAGGCTGCAGGGATGCTCTCCCACGGCAAACGTGAGGCCGCAGAAGAAGTCGTTGCCGTCGACGCGCTGCGCCTCGAGGGCGACTTCGTAGCCCTGCCGCGGCACGTCTCCCGCCCAGGTGATGCCGCTCAAGTCGGATCCGCGCTCGATGCGGATCGCGGCATCCTCGACCCGCACCTCCCCTTCCCCGCCGAAGGGCGTGGGCCGCCACTGGCCGAGCGTCTGGCCGTCGAAGAGCGGCCGCCAGGCGTCGGTCGCGGCCGGCCGCTGGTCGCCGCCACCCGACACCGGGACGGAGCCCGTCAGCTCCGCGACGACCGCGTCAGCCCGATACACCCGCGTGAGTGCCGCCAGGATGCCGGCCGCGTCGACCGAGACGGCCCGCGCCCGAACGTCGTCGTAGGCCAGATCGAGGACGAGCGACTCGATGTTGCCGTCGAAGATCAGGCCGACCAGCTCACCGGCCGTGTTCACCACCGGACTGCCGGAGTTGCCGCCGATGATGTCGGCGGTGGAGACGAAGTTGAACGGTGTCTGCTGGAACGACTCGTCCCGCTCGAGCTCGGGCGCGAGCTTCCGCCACCGCTCGGGCAGGTCGAACGGCGGCGTCTCCCGCTTCTCGCGGGCCCGGTCGAACAGGCCGGCGAACGTCGTGATCGCCGGCACCTGCTTCCCGCCCTGCTCGTACCCGCGCACCGTGCCATAGGCCAGCCGGAGCGTGAACGTCGCGTCCGGGTAGACGCTCTCGCCCCGCGCCGCAAACTCCGCCTGCGCGATCTCGGCGTGAGCCTGCCGCTTGACCTCACCAGCCGCCTCCACCACGGTCCGCAGCGACCGCGCCTCGTCGTCGACGAGGCGGGCCAGTTCCAGCATCGCATCCTTCGAGGCGGCGACGGCCGCCGGACCGCCGTCGTAGAGTTCACGCCTGGTGTCGGGCGCGGTGGGCTGCCCGTCCCCTGCGGCCCGCCTGCCGAGTGACGTGCCGCGCACGAGGTCCGCCGCCCGCTCGCGGGGCGACCGGGCGGCGAGCACCCGGCGCACGAGCGGATCATCGGGCCCGAGGGCGGTGGCCAGGAACGTGAGCGAATCGGCGAGTTTCACCATCTCGAAGGCGTCGTAGATCGGCTCGGGGGAGAAGAGCCGCAGCTCCAGCGACTCCCGGTTGGAATCGCGGTATTCCCGCAGCCGCTCGCCGCTCGGCTTCGAGCCTTCGGCCGCCGCCCGCAGGATCGTCCGGGCGTTCGCGAAGAACCGGCTGTTGAAGCCGACGCCCCCCTCCAGCAGGTTGTGCCGCAGCGCCACCCGCGCGATGTCGTCCTCGGCGTGCTCGATCCGCTCGAAGGGGGTCGGCCGCGCAGGGCCGGCTGCAGCCGCGCCGACCTGCTCGCGGAGCCTCGCCTCGGCCGCCTGCTTCCGCCGCATGAGCTGCGGGTCGAGCAGGCCGGCCAGAATGCCCTCCCGCGCCTTGCGGCTGTTTTGGACGCCGAAGAGATCCTCCATCGCCTGACGGCGCTCCTCCGGGCCTTCGTCGCCGTAGGCGTCGAGCATCACCTCGAGCCGGTTGAGCGTGGCGAGCGAAAAGGGGATCTGGCGGTCCCGCATCGACAAAAGCTCACGGACGGTGCTGCCGCGATCGGTGTGGCCGGGATGGCCCGACACGAAGACGAGGTCGCCGGGGGCGACCGGCCGCCGACTCCAGGCAAGGTGATGCGGCACCCGGGCGGGCGCCCCGTTCTCGTAGGCGCGGAAGAAACAGACATCGAGGTCGTAGCGGGGAAACTCGAAGTTGTCCGCGTCGCCGCCGAAGAACGCGATCTGCTGCTCCGGCGCGAAGACAAGCCGCACGTCGGTGTACCTCTTGTATCTGTAGAGGTGGTAGCGGCCGCCCTGGTAGAGGGTGACGACGTCGCTCCGCAGCCCCGTCGCCTCGAGCGACTCCTTCTCGATCGCGGCCATCACCCTGCGGCGGGCCGCGAACGCCGTCTGCGGCTCCATGTCCGGCGTCACGCCGGCCCGCACGCGGGCCGTCACATCCTCGATCGACATGAGCACGTTGAGCTCGAGATCGTGGCATTGCAGCTCGTCATGCCGCGAGGCCGCGAGGAAGCCGTCGCGGTAGTAGTTGTGCGCGGCGTCGCCGAGCTTCTGCAGGGCGTCGGCACCGACGTGGTGGTTGGTGAGCACGAGGCCATCGGCCGAGACGAACGACCCGGAGCCTCCGGAGTTGAACCGGACCGACGCCTGCCGCAGGTGCGAGAGCCACTCCGCGTCCAGCTTCGCGCCGCCGAGCGCCGCGGCATGGTCGCGGGCGATCCGCTCGAGCGGCGGATGGCTGAAGAGCCACATCCCTTCGTCGGCCCTCGGGACGCCGGCCGAGACCACGGTACAGACCGCCACCGCGGCAGGCAGCATCAGCCGACCAGCTGCTGACAATCGACGCCAATACACAGTACGACTCCCTGCCCGCGAGCGGGCTGTTCGTGATGACGCCGCCGGGTGAGAAGTCCGCGGGGCAAGTCCCGCAACACGTGCGCCAGGGGGCCCTCACGACAGCCACGGTTCGTCTGCGGCGGCACTCATGATAGCCGGTCTGGCGGCCACGCCGCCGGAAAAACGCCCACACGCCCGGGCTCGTGGACCTGCCGCACTCGTCGCGGCCGCTTCCGGAAGAATTTTCGGGTGCGTCCGCTTCGGCAGGTGCTTTTCGCCTTTCTGTGTGCCGCCATGGCCGCGTGCCCGGCATGCCGACGCGAGGGGGCCCGGGGCCGCCCTGGCGATTTCAAGCTTCTCGTGCCGAACCGGTCGCCATGCACACTTCCAGGAGTTTTCTCACCATGCTGCGTTCGCGTCGAGGGACCGCCGATGCGAAGCGTCGGCGGTCGGCACGTCGCGCTGCCGGCGGTGCCACAGCCGCGACACCGGAGCGACTGGAAAGCCGGATCGCACTGAGCGTCAGCCCCATCGAGCAGGAGTTCATCTATCTGCTCAATCGTGCACGGCACAATCCCGGCGCCTATCAAGCGGAGCGGGGACTCTCCGTCAACCTCGCATCCGTGACGCCGCGGCAGCCCCTGGCCGTCAATGCGCGGCTGACTGCGGCCGCGGAGTTCAAGAGCGGGGACATGGCGACACGCGATTCCTTTTCGCACACCTCCGGCACGGGAGAGACCCCGAACCAGCTCGTCCGCCGCTTCGGCTACGACCTGCCGCAGACGGTCGCCGCCGACGGGTTCAACTGGGTCCTTCCCGAGGTCGGCAACAATGTGCAGACGATATACGGCGGCCGATCGACGCCTGCAGCCACGCTCCAGGGCCTGATCGAATCAACGAGCCGGAATCATCTTTTGGGCGTGACCGCGCACCATCAAGTGGCGCGAGAAGTCGGTATCGGCTACGCGTTTCGTGACCCATCCACCTACAAGCATTACTGGACCGTCCTTGTCACTCCGCCCAAGACATCCACGCCGTTCTTGACCGGAGTGGTCTACGCGGATCGCAGCGGTAATCGTCGTTTCGAAGCGAGCGAAGGGCTGGGCGGTGTCGTGATCACGGCGACCGGCCCCGGCGGCCGGTTCACGACCACATCGTTGGCGGCCGGCGGCTGGGCGATGGCCGTGCCCCAGGGTGACTACGTCGTCACCGCTTCCGGCGGCGGCTTTTCCGGGTCGTCTTCAGCCCCCGTGAAGGTGGGCGGCCAGAACGTGGCGGTCGACTTCGTCTCAGGCACCCCGAGGGCTTGGGTGAACTTCGCCCAAGCCCCTGCAACCGCTCCTACGGCCCCGACGAACCTCGTGGCCACGGCGGGAACCACCCGGGCCAACCTGCGCTGGACCGCGCCGGCGTCGAATGGCGGCGCCCCGATCACGAACTACCTGATCCAGTTCAGCAGCAACAACGGCAGATCGTGGACGACCGTCAACCGGGCCGCCTCCACGGCGCCGACGGCGACGGTGACGGGACTCGTCGCCGGCACGGGCCACATCTTCCGAGTGTCGGCCGTCAACAGTGCCGGCACCGGCCGGCTCTCACTTCATTCGAACGCCGTCAGGCCTCTCGCCGCCACCGCGCCCGGTACCCCGACGAACGTCGTGGCCACGGCGGGCACCGTCCAGGCCAGCCTGCGCTGGACGGCGCCGGTGTCCGACGGCGGGGCTGCGATCACGAACTACGTCATCCAGTTCAGCAGGAACAGCGGCAGATCGTGGACGACCGTCACCCGGGCGGCCTCCGCGGCAACGACGGCGACGGTGACGGGGCTCGTCGCCGGCACGAACTACATCTTCCGTGTTGCGGCCGTCAACAGTGTGCAAACCGGTCGCCTCTCCCTGCACTCGAACTCCGTCATTCCGCTCGCCGTCGTGGCGCCGGGCCCACCGACGAACGTCGTGGCGACGATGGGCAACGCCCAGGCCAGCCTGCGTTGGACCGCGCCGGCGTCCACTGGCGGCGCCCCGATCACGAACTACGTCATCCAGTTCAGCAGCAACAACGGCAGCTCGTGGACGGCGGTCAGCCGGACCGCCTCCACCGCGACGACGGCCACGGTGCCGGGCTTTATCAACGGCACGGCCTACATCTTCCGCGTCGCGGCCGTCAACGCGGCGGGGACGGGCGGCTTCACGATCACGGTTCCGGATTACCCCGTCACGAGGACCGATCCCGGGCTCGGTCTCGCGAAGACGGTCGACATGGCGAACACGAGTGTCGCCAAAAAAATCGAAGGCAAACTCCGGTCCCTCGCGCAGGGCAACGAGCGATCCGCCACGGTGACGAAAATCACGGTGGATCGGGCCACGGGCGATGTCACGGGCGGCTTCAAGGTTCGGCACCGCCAGGTATGGAAAACCCCCTTCGGGAAGGTTGTCGCCTACGACCTTACACAGTCGGGCGACTTCACCTTCAACATCTTTTCGCTGCAGATCCGCGGCTCGCTCGACCTGGGCAGGGGAATCAAGGTCGGCCTCCAGGATCTCAAAAAGCTCTCCGAGGGCGACCTCACGCCGCTCTGGACGGCGGCTCTCACCTTGAAACAGCGTTCCAACTATGACGGCCGAGTGGCGGAGATTCGGGCCAGACACGGCGCGGCGAACGTCTATGTCGCCCCGAAGTCGTTCGTGGACTGGATGGGCCCCTCGACCCTCGTTCGCTGGGGCGCCGAGGCAGTCCTGAGCAGCGGAGCTTCGTTGTCCACGATCCCGGCCGAGGTCGCGAACAAGGTGCGGGCCGAGGCACTCGGTATCACGAATTGGCTGACGGCCCGGGTCAAGGACCCGGAGACAGCCAAAGCCATTGCCGGCAAGATTGTCGGGGCCCTGGCAAACCGGGGCAACATCGAAGATCCGCGGTTCTCCATTCGCTGGTCCAAGGTGGATTATTGGTACGAGTCGAACGTCGTGGCCGGAATAAAGACCCAACGGATCGAGCACGGCATGTACTCGATCGTGCTGAAGACGTAGCCGTGGTGTGGCGGCTGATCGCCTCGCTGTCCGCGGACACGGCCATCGGCCTCGCATCGTGCCCGGCCGGCCTCGTTTCACGGCGGGCTAGGTTCTGTCTGAAAACTGGGCCGGATTGGCTGCGCCGCGGATTTTTGAGCGGATCGAGGCGGCTGAGCCAAGCCGTATCCGGGCGATACGGCGGGCGAGGCCAACGAAGAGCTGCTCAAAAAGACCAAGCAGACGGCCGAGAAGTGTTTTCAGACAGAGCCTAGAGCGTTTCCGACTTTGGTGTAGCACCGGCTTCGGGGCGGCAAACGTCTCGTCGCGTGGGCCAGGAAAGCCCAAAGCTCCTCGAGCTTTCGCCGACCCCTGCGCCTCCCTCTCCTGGCTTTCCGTGCCGTCGCTACACGCATCTCAGATGCGCTCTAGCTGTCCGTGGACAAAGTCATCCATGACCTTTGTCCACTTGGTCGACCGGTGGAAACGCCGAGGGTTTCCACGGCCGACACTTCTTCGCATCCTGCTCAGGCAGACTTGTTCCACAGTCTGCTAGGGCCGCTTCCCGGCCAGCTCGAATCGGTCCAGGTTCATCACCTTGTTCCACGCGGCGACGAAGTCCGCCACGAACGTCTCCCCGGCATCGTCGCTCGCATAGACCTCGGCGATGGCGCGGAGCTGCGCGTTCGACCCGAACACCAGGTCGACCCGGCTGGCCGTCCACTTCAGGTCGCCCGTGCGGCGGTCGCGGCCCTCGAAGAACTGGTCGCACGTGGGCGACGGCCGCCACTCGACGCCCATGTCGAGCAGGTTCACGAAGAAATCGTTGGTGAGCCGTCCCGGACGGGCGGTGAGCACGCCGAGAGAGGCCAGCGGCCCCGAGCCCGTGGTGGCCCCGAGCGCCCGCAGGCCGCCCACGAGCGCCGTCATCTCCGGGGCGGAGAGCGTGAGCAGCTGCGCGCGATCGACGAGCGATTCCTCGGCCGGTCGGTCGATCTCACGGGAGATGTGGTTGCGGAAGCCGTCGCTCCTGGGTTCGAGCACCGCGAACGACGCGGCGTCGGTCATCTCCTGCGTCGCGTCGGTCCGCCCCGGCGCGAAGGCCACCGCGACGTCATGGCCGGCGTCGCGGGCCGCCTGCTCGATCGCCGCCCCGCCGCCGAGGACGATCAGGTCGGCGAGCGAGATCCTGGTGCCGTCGGCCTGCGCGGCGTCGAACTCCCCTTGGATCCGCGTGAGCACGTCGAGCGTCCGCGCCAGCCGGGCCGGCTCGTTGACCGCCCAGTCCTTCTGCGGCGCGAGGCGGATGCGGCCGCCGTTGGCGCCGCCCCGCTTGTCGCTGCCGCGAAACGTGGAGGCCGAGGCCCAGGCCGTCTTCACGAGGTCGGCCCCGGACAGGCCCGAGGCGAGGATCTTCGATTTCAGGGCCGCGACGTCCGCTGCGTCGACGAGCGGGTGATCGACCGGGGGCACCGGGTCCTGCCAGAGCTGCGCCGGCGGCACGTCGGGGCCCAACAACCGCGACACCGGTCCCATGTCGCGGTGCGTGAGCTTGTACCAGGCCTTGGCGAAGGCCTGCTGGAACTGCTCGGGGTGCTCGTGAAACCGTTTGGCGATCGGCGCGTAGGCCGGATCCAGCCGCAGCGCGAGATCGGTGGTGAACATCATCGGCTTGTGCGCCTGCGACGCGTCGTGGGCGTCGGGGACCGAGCCCTCGGCCGACGCCTCCTTCGGTGTCCACTGCCAGGCGCCAGCCGGGCTCTTCGTCAGTTCCCACGTGTAGCCGAACAGGTTGTCGAGGTAGCCGCTCGACCAGCTCGTGGGCGCGTCGGACCAGGCCCCCTCCAGGCCGCTGGTGATCGTGTCGCCCCCCTTCCCCGTGCGGAAACGGTTCTTCCAGCCGAGCCCCTGCTCCTCGAGTGGCGCGGCCTCGGGCGCGGGACCGACGTTGTCGGCGGGCCCCGCCCCGTGGGACTTGCCGAAGGTGTGGCCGCCGGCGATCAGGGCCACCGTCTCCTCGTCGTTCATCGCCATCCGCGCGAAGGTCTCGCGGATGTCGCGGGCCGCGGCCAGCGGATCGGGCGTGCCGTTCGGGCCCTCGGGATTGACGTAGATCAGCCCCATCTGCACGGCGGCGAGCGGGTTGTCGAGCTGACGGTCGCCGGCGTACCGCTTGTCCCCCAGCCACTCGGTCTCCGGCCCCCAGTCGACGTCGTTCTGCGGCTCCCAGACATCCGCCCGGCCGCCGCCGAATCCGAGGGTCTCGAAGCCCATCGACTCGAGCGCCTCGTTGCCCGCGAGGATCATGAGGTCGGCCCAGGAGATCCGCCGGCCGTACTTCTGCTTGATCGGCCAGAGCAGCCGCCGGGCCTTGTCGAGATTGGCGTTGTCGGGCCAGCTGTTGAGCGGCGCGAATCGCTGCGTGCCGGAGCCGGCGCCGCCGCGGCCGTCGGCCACGCGGTAGGTGCCTGCCGAGTGCCAGGCCATGCGGATGAAGAGCGGGCCGTAGTGGCCGTAGTCGGCCGGCCACCATTCCTGCGAGGTCGTCATCAGCGCGCGCAGGTCGCGTTTCACGGCCGCGAGGTCGAGCTCTGCGAACTCGGCGGCGTAGTCGAAACCCGCGCCGAGCGGGTTCCCCGCCGGCGGATTCTGATGCAGGATGGCGAGGTTGACCTGGTTCGGCCACCAGTCGCCGTTGGTCATGCCGCCGGCGGACGTGGTCCGCGTCGGCCCGGCGGCGTGACCGATCACCGGGCAGCCGGCGACGGGCTCGGCGCCGTGGCAGGGCATCATGACGAGAAACGCTGCGGCCAGCGGGCAGGCGAGAGTGCGCAGATGCATGGTGCTTGCTCCGGGTGTCGGGGATGAGAGCGGCTCCGCGGCGGCCGCCGCCCGCGTCGCCGGTGCGGCCAGCATCCTCGCAGTGCCCTGTCGGAAGTTCAAATCTTCCCGCTCATTCCGGGCTTGTTTTGCTCCGGTTTGGGAGGACATTCGCACGCCTGCTCATCGGGGTGGCCGTGCGTGATCAATCGACCGGTCCTCGGCCCCCGGCGCTTGCGGTTTTTTTCCCGCACGACCTATCCTGCTTCCCTGCGAAGGACCGCGATACCGTCGCGGGCGGTCTCTCGGAGCGAGAACCGGGCCGGGCACACTACGGCAGAGGAGCAGGGGCATGCAGTCGGCTCTGGGCACGAAGGCGGCAAGGCTCCGCATCGCGATGGTCACCCTGCTGGTGGCGGTTGTGGCGGAGTGCGGCGAGGTTCGGGCACAACCGGGCGGGCGGCGCGGACCGGGCCCCGTGACCGGACCCTCGCCCGGACGCGGCCCATCCGTCGGTGGGCCCGGTGGCCCCGGGGCCCCCGGTATGGGTCCCGGAGCGCCCGGCATGGGAGCGCCCCCACGCGGGCCGGCGCCCGCGCCGCCGGGAGCCAGCGGCGGGGGAATACCGCAGCCGCCACCCGGTCAGCCGCCCAGGCCCGTCGGACCGCCGCCGTTCACCCCCGCATGGTACGGCCAGCACCCGGACGCCTGGCAGATCCCGAAGCCGTACGCGGACTGGCGTTCGACGCCCGTCCCGCCCACCGCGGTCGTCAACGCTTATTTCGGCAGCGCCGCGGCGACGAATCCGAACGTCGCCACGCTCACCGCCGTGGAATGGCTGGCGCTGGGAGTCTTCGCGCCGCCCGTGCAGCCGGGCGCACCGCCGCCATCGTTCCAGCAGATCGCGGTCAACAAGGCCGGTCAGATCAAGGGCGTGATGTTCGATTCCAAGTCCAACGCCATCCAACCGATCAACGGCACGGTCGACCTCGCTTCCCGAAAGATGACCTGGAGCGTCGGCCCCGCGGGGGGACTGGCATTCGAGAGTTCGCTCGACGAAATCACGAAGCCGGCTCCGGCCGTCACCGTGGTGACGGCCGCGGGCAGGCAGGCGGGCACGCTGGTGCTGGTGCCGGCGGAGTGAACACGGCCGCGGATGGCCGGGCGACTCCGGCCGGCTATCGCTCTGCCCATGCCGGGCGGCCCGCCGCCCGGAAGGCGGTGCTGCCGCCAGACTCGCTCCCCCAGATCGCCTGGAGCGCCGCGAGGTCGTTGCGGGTGTACCAGCTGGGCAACTGCCAACTCCGGCTGCCGCGATAGGACATCACGGTGTCGTCGGCGTAGGGCCCCGCGTCCGGGCTCGAGCCGAGATGCGAGTCACCGTCGCTGTCATCGAAGGCGTGCTCGAGCCCGAGCATGTGGCCGAACTCGTGCAGGATCACGTAGCGAAGCACCGCCGGATCCTCGAGCACAAGCGACCCGTTCAGGACGATCTCCCACCACTGACGATCCTCACTCACGTTCGGCAACGCGACGCCCAGCACGTCACGCATGCCCTCGAGCGCGACACTGGTGTCGATCAGGAGCACGATGTCGGCCCGGCTACGATCAGCGGTGATCCTGAGGTCGACGTTCAGCAGCGGATTGAGCAGGGTGAAGGTGTCCTGCACGAAGCCCGGCACATACCCGGGCATCGCGACCGCGTCGACCTGCTGACCGCCGTAGCCCCCTTCTCCGACGGTGATCGTCTCGGCCGTCGTCTGCAGGAAGACGTCGAAGACGCCGTCGGCGGCCACCACCGCCCTGCTGAAATCGACGAAGAATGGCGTCACGAGCGCCTCGGGCGGCACGGGCACGGGACCGTAGGCGTTCCCGACCCGGTCGCGGATCGACGCGCCCGCGTGCGTGCGGATCGCCGGCTCGAACGTGAAGCGGGTGCTGCCGACGCTCCGCAGCGCCGGGCAGGTGAACACGAGCCGATCGGTGCCGCTGCCACCCGCGTAGAAGAACATCCGCTCCGTGCCGCCGACGACGGCGCGGACCGTCGGCGCGCCGCGGACGACGACCGGCTCGGTCATCCGCACGACGACCGAGACGCCGCGGCCGTATGGCGCGACCGTGGGCCGGCCCATGGCGCGGACGTCGGGCGATCGGCCATCGATCACCGCGCGGCCGATCTTCCGCTGCGCGGCGGCGGGCAGGTCGAGCCCCGCCGGGTTTCCCGCGGCGTCGGCCAGGGTCGTGCCGGCCGCGAGCCGGATCGGCCCGGCCTCGGCGACGCGGCCGGCGAGCGCGGCGGGGACGACGAGTTCGAACGTGAGCGTGCGCGAGCCGCCCCCGCGGGCATAGACGGCGTCGAACGGGAAGCCGCCGACATCGAGTCGCAGCGTCGGCGGCACGTCCGCTCCCGTCAGGTGCACGGCCTCGCTGTAACGGATGCTGACCGGCAGCGTCGCCCCGGCGGCGATCGGGCGGCCCACGGGGACGCTCGCGGCGACGATCCGCGGCGGCGAGAGATCGACCCGCGCGGCGGCCGGCACGGCAGGAACGACATTCGCCCCCGCGGCGAGGCAGCACCGCGACTCGAGCGGCTCCACGCCAAGCGCACCGCCGCGACGCGGTCGCCGACGGTGGTGTGTGGAAGGTGTCATGGGTGCGGGGCCTGCGGAGGCTGCCGTGAGCGCGACGGAATCTTCCACGATGCTACTCAAGCCCCGGGCCGGCGTCCCGCATCGGGCGCCCGCTCACCGCCGGCCGCGGCCCCGGAGGCCCGGGAGCGGCGTCCCCGGCGCGACGCCCGGCACGTAATACTCGACGTAGCCGAGGTGCATCTCGTCGAACGTCTGCGGCCCCCAGCGGACGACCTGCGACGGGTCGGGGTTCGCCGGGTTGCCGGCGGAGTTGTCGTACCAGGCTGTGAACACGAGCGTGTCACCCGCTGCGAGTGCCAGCGGCTCGTAGAGCCGGTAGAGCAGCTGCCAGTTGAAATCGTAGCGCGGGATGTCGAGCAGCGTCGAGCGTGTGCCGTCGCCCCGGAGCACCTCGTAGCGGCAGGCCTTGCCACGCACATGCAGGTGCGGCAGGAAGCCCATGATCGTGGCGTCGAAGGGAAGCTTGAGCGCGGCCTCCTCGCGATGGTCGGCCGCGCCCGGCGGGATCGCGATCCGGGCGTTCACGATGCCCGCGACACGGACCTCGTGCCGCGGCGGCTGCTTCGCATAGATCACGCCCACGCGGGTGCGGTCGCTCGTCGCCGTGCCGTCGGGCGTGTAGTGCATCTGAAACTTGAGCCGGGCTCCCTTGGGCAGCCTCTTCGCGAAGCCGTCAGGATAGACGAGCGTGTTCTGGCCTGGCACATACTCGCCCCAGAATCCGCCCCGCTCCTCGGCGGCGGCGTCCCGGGGATCGCCGACGCCCTCACCGGCGTCGGCGCCGGCGAGATGGATCAGCGCGTGGTGCACGACGTTCCGCGCGCCCGGCTGCACCTCGATCGCCCGCACCCACCGGTCCTCGGGCAGGTGCGTCTCCACGATCACCGTCTGGTAGGGCATGACGCCCGTCGCCTTCACCGCCACCGGCGCGGCGAACGCGAAGACGGCATCGGGCGTGCCGATCTGCCAGCCATCCGGAAAGTTCCGCGCCAAGGGCCCGAGGGCCGGGTCGCCCTCGGGCCGACCGCCGGCGATCCACTCGAGCAGGTCGTGCTTCTCCACCTCCGCGAGCGAGCGGTCGTTGGACCAGGGCGTGTGGACGCGGCCCGTCTCCGCGTCGGCGGCCGCCGGCGCTGCGAACCATGGCGGCATCGTGCCGCGGTCGATCACCTGCCGCACCATCGGCGCGTGGGCCACGAGATCGTCGTAGGAGTCGAGGGCGAAGGGGCCCGCCCCGCCGTCGCGGTGACATTCCGCGCAGTGCCGCGCGACGATCCGCGCGATGCGGCCATGGTAGGTGAGGTCCGTATCGGTCGCGGCGGCGGCCGCCGGCGGGTCGAGCACGCAGCCCGGCGCCTCCGTGGCCGCGACCGGCGGCTGCGCGCCTGCGGCGAGCGCCGCCAGCGCGTCGGCCAGGTAGCACTTCCGTGGCGCGTCGAGGGAGTAGCCGAAGCCGTATTGATCGTCGATCGCGCCGTGATACGCGATGGTCCGGTCGGGGGCGAGCACGACGACGTCGGTCGTGGTCACCGCACCGATCGCTGCGGCCAGCCTGCCTTCCGGATCGTGCACGTAGCTGGCCCGGCCACCGAAGCGGTCGGCGGCTGCTTGCATGTCGTCCGCCTTGTCGGTCGGCACGGGGTTCACAAGGATCCAGGCGACGCGGTCAGCGGAGGCGGCGACGAGCTCCTCGAGTCTCGGGAGGTACTTCCGGCTGATCGGGCAGCTCGTGCTCGTCCACGCGAAGACCGTGATCCGCCCGGCAGCGACCGCGTCGAGCGTGTGCGTCTGTCCGCCCAAGTCGGTGAACGACAGGTCGCCGACGCGGCGGCCGATCCCGTGGTCACCGGGCCGCACGGGCTGCGGACCCTGGCGAACCGGCGGCTCCGGCGGGGCTGGCGTGGCAAACTCCGAGCCGAGCCGGACGGAGCGGCCGGCCGGGGGTCCGCCCGCTGCGACGCCCGCGCCGCGGATGTCCTGCAGGGCGCCCTTTCGGACCGCCTCCACCGCCTCGGGCTTCGTGACCGCCCCGTCGCCGTCGAGGTCGAGCCGTTTGAAGAGCGCGGCGGCGGGCAGCTCGTCGGGCGTCACCCTCGCATCGCCGTTCCTGTCGAGCTGCTCGAACCGCCTCTCGACGGGCTGCTTCGCCACGCCCTGCGATGCGACACCGACGCCGAGGAGCAACCCGAGCATCACGCCGCCTGTGCCGAGGAACTTGTGGGACCGGAGTTTCATGAGAGCCTCAGGGGATGGCTCGCTGCGGGGCAGTCGCCGCGAGCCCGCACGCTTCGTTCGCGAGCGCGAGAAACGCGGGATACGTGGGGGCCTTGTAGTGCTGTGTCTGCACCATGAAGAGCGTGAACGAGTTGTTCTTGCGATCGATGACGAACTGCGTGCCGTCCGCACCGCCCCAGCCGTAGCTGCCCGCGCCGTTGACGATCCCGCCGAGGCCGTACTTCATCGTGGAATGCCGGAGGTGGTTCTCGAAGATGAGATCGACCGTCTCGGGTTTCAGCACCCGCACGCCGTCGAGCTCGCCGCGGCCCAGCATCATGCGGCAGAGCCGCTCGTAATCACCGATGGTGCCGAACAGGCCATGCCCACCGAGACAGAGCGTCGGCTTGTTCGAGACAGTGGTCCGGTCGCTGCCGGGCACGAGCACGCCGGGGCTCGGCTGGCCGTAGATCTGGCAGAGGCGTTCGACCTTCCCCGCCGGCACGTGGAAATCCGTGTCGGGCATCCCGAGCGGGCCGAAGAGCCGCTCCTTCAGGATCACGTCGAGCGGCCGGCCGGTGAGTGCCTCGAGATAACGGCCGAGGATGTCGAGGCCCATGCCGTAGTTGTAGTTCGTGCCGGGCTCGAACATGAGCGGCTCTTTCGCCACGGCCGCGGAGAATTCCTCGAGTGTCGCGCCGGGCTTCGTCATCGCCTGGTAGGCCATCGCCGCGGCTGACTGGCCTCCTCCATACCCCAACCCGCTCGAGTGGCTCATGAGCCGGAAGATCGCGTCGTCCTCCATGACACGGCCCCTCTCGATATCGGCCATGCCGAACGTCTCGAAATAGCCGCGAACACCGTTCTTGCCGATCATGGCAGAGATGCCCGCGACGTTCTTCGCGGCGACGTGCCGTTGCATCTCGACGTCGAGCCGTGCAATCGCATCCGGCTCGAGCCCGGCCTTGGCAAGCTCTGGCCCATGCGTCCGTGGCTTGAAGGTCCCCGCCGGCGGCAACGGCGCACCGGTGGAGACGCCCGTGCCCTTCCACTTCGCGGCCGCACCCAAGCCGGCCGCCGCATCGGCGGGCGCACCCGGCTTGCGCGGCATGGCCGGTGCCATCACCCTCGGAGCTGCGGTGCCTTCCGCGCCCATGCCGGCGACCTCGTCCCTGGTCACCGCACCGTCGCAGTTCCTGTCGAGCATTCTGAAAAGGTCCGGTTTCGGCACCTCGGCGGCGGTGAGTCTACCGTCGCCATCCTTATCCCAGGTGCTGAAAAGCCTGTCCGGCGTCCATTGTCCGCCGGCCGGAGCCGGTGGCGGCGGCTGCGCGACGGCGGATGCGGCGAGCGCCGTCAACCCCAGGGCGAGAGTTACGCTGATGTGACTGGCAGCTCGGCGGGCCGCGGGGATGGGGCTCTGTACGGCGAGCGCAGCTTTGCATCGCCCGCCGCGCCACGCCGCGAAGGGGTGGACGAGCTGGGCAAAATACCCCTCCGGCATCGGCTCGTGGATGCCGAAGTTCCCCGGCACGCGGTCGCGGGGCATGTAGTAGGTGCCGAAGAGGATGTCCCACACCGGAAACAGGCCGGCGAAGTTCTTGTCGATCGCGGCCGGGTCGCGGGAGTGGTGCCAGCGGTGGAACACCGGCGACGCGATCACCCCCCGCAGCGGGCCGAAATCCCAGTCGACGTTCGCATGGAGCAGCACCGCGTAGAGCATGAGCACCGGGGCCGTGCTCGCCGTGACGACCGGATTGAGGCCGAGGAGCAGCACCGGCGTCGCCCGGCAGAGCGTGCCGACGAGCTCGTTTACGGGATGCACCCGGATGCTCGACATCCAGTCGAGCTCAGCGGAACTGTGGTGAACGGCGTGAAACGGCCACCACCGTCCCCGGTGGAAGAGACGGTGATTCCAATAGGACAGCAGGTCGACGAGCAGATAGATCTCGAGCGACTGCAGCCAGAGCGGCTGCCGGGAGAGCGGGCCGAAGCCCGTGTAGGCGCGGCTGCGAAACTCCTCCACCGAGGCGACGCCGGCGGCCACGAGCAGGCCGATCGGGAGCAGGATCGAGAGCCGGATCAGCGGTTTGGCGACGAGCGGCGTCAGGATCCAGTAGGCGGCGTCGGTGAGCACCCCACGGCGGAGCACAGGCCGCCCCCGCCCGTTGCCGAGGAGCCGCTCCACCACGAAAAAGACCAACGAGAGGATTGTCAGCCCCACGGCGAGCCGGGCGATCGACGGTTCGGCACGCATGGCGGGTTGGTTTCCAGGATGTCGTGTGCCGGGCGTCGGCCTCTACGGCTCGGTTCCGACCGGGGACGGGCCACCGAGGGCATCCCGGGCTCACCCGGCCGCCCCCGGCGTTCAACGGCCTACCGCCGCCGGTGTTTCTCGCCGCCGGCCGGCCGCGGAGTATTCACGATCGGGCCCGCCGTGGGAGACTCCATTCCCGAGGCGGCCCGGAGCGGCTGCCCCGGCTTTTCGCACCATCCGGAGATCGGTTTCCATGCGGCGCATCCCCTGCGCGTCCTGCGGCCATGCGGCCGTGATCGCCCTCGTCATCGGCATCGCGGGCGTCACCGCGCCGGCCGCGCAGCCGAACATCGTCTTCATCATGGCCGACGACCTCGGCTGGACCGACCTCGGCTGCTTCGGCAGCCGCTTCTATGAGACTCCGAACATCGACACGCTCGCATCCGAGGGCATGCGGCTCACCAACCATCATCACTGCCAGAACTGCACGCCGACCCGGGCGGCCCTCATGAGCGGACAGGTCGGCGCCCGCACAGGCGTCTACACCGTCGGCGGCATCGACCGCTTCGACTGGAGCATGCGACCGCTCCGGCCCGTCGAGAACGTCACGGCGCTGCCGCTCGACCGCGACACGATCGCGGACCAGCTCAAGGCCGCGGGCTATGCGACCGGCATGTTCGGCAAGTGGCACATCGGCGAAAAGGGCGGCCACCACCCCGCGCGTCGCGGTTTCGACGAGGCGATCGTCTCCATGGGGCGGCACTTCAAGTTCGTCACCGATCCACCGACGGGGCATGCCCCCGACGCGTACCTCGCCGACTTTCTCACCAACCGGGCCGTCGACTTCATCCGCAGGCACAAGGACGGGCCGTTTTTTCTCTATCTCCCGCACTTCGGCGTCCATTCCCCCTACGAGGCCAAGCCCGAGCTCGTTTCCCGCTTCCGGGACAAGCCGCCGGCCGACGGGCACCACGACCCGGTCTACGCGGCGATGATCGCCTCGGTCGACGAGAGCGTCGGTCGGGTCGTGCGCACACTCGCCGAACTGGGCCTGGCGGAGAATACCGTCGTCGTCTTCACGAGCGACAACGGCGGCGTGGGCGGCTACCAGCGGGAGGGTCTGCTCGGGCGCAAGCAGGCCCAGGGCGACGTGACGGACAACGCGCCCCTGCGCTGCGGCAAGGGAAGCCTCTACGAGGGCGGCATCCGCGTGCCGCTCGTCGTCCGTTGGCCCGGCGTCGTGAAGCCCGGCTCGGCATGCGATCAGCCGACGATCCACGTCGACGTGTTCCCGACGCTTCTGGAGATCGCCGCGGCGCCGGCGCCGCGACAGCCGCTCGACGGCGAGAGCGTCGTGCCGCTCCTGCGCGACCCGCGGGCCTCGCTCGAGCGGGACGCCATCTTCCAGCACTTCCCCGGGTACCTCGGCATGGGCGAGAACCGCTGGCGGACGACGCCCGTCAGCCTCGTGCAAGCCGGCGACTGGAAGCTCATGGAGTTTCTCGAGGACGGCAGGCTCGAACTCTACAACCTCCGCGAGGACATCGGCGAAACGACGAACCTCGTGGAAAACATGCCCGAGAAAGCCGCGGAGCTGCAGCGGAGCCTCGCGGCCTGGCGGGCCAAGGTGGCAGCGCCCATGCCCACGCCCCACCGCGCGGAGGGCAAGAGACGACGCGCAAGCCGCCCTTGACAAGGAGTGTACAGGCGTACACACTCTGGCCCCAGCGGTTCCGAGATGCGGGCTCTGCCGCCCGCCGGCCGCGCTTCCGCTGGAGCTCGAACATGCTCGCCCGCCTCCACACGTTCTCTCTCCTGGGGATCGACGCGGTCCCCGTCGATGTCGAGGTCGATGTCTCGCAGGGTGCCCTGCCCTCGACCGTGCTCGTCGGCCTGCCCGACACCGCCATCCGTGAAAGCACCCATCGGCTCGCCCGCGCCATGGTCAACTCCGGCTTCCAGCGGCCGAACGACAAGATCGTCATCAACCTCGCCCCGGCCGAGTTGCCGAAGCAGGCGGCGACGTTCGACCTGCCGATCTCGCTCGGCATCCTCGCCGGCAGCGGCCAGTTCTCGGCCCAGCGGTTCGACGAATACGCCGTCGTGGGCGAGCTTTCGCTCGAGGGCTCGACCCGCCCGGCCCGCGGGGCGCTCTCCGTGGCGATGTCGGCGGCGCGGGAGAAGGGTCTGCGCGGGCTCGTCGTGCCGGCGGCGAGCGCCACCGAGGCCGCGGTGGTCGAGGGCATCGAGGTGATCCCGGTGCACTCGCTCACCGAGGCGGTGCAGTTCTTCTCGGGCGACGTGAACATCCCCCGCTGCCCTCCCCGGGTGACCGAGTGGTTCGACCGTTTCGCCGCCTACGACGTCGACTTCGCCGACGTCCGCGGCCAAGAGGCCGCCAAGCGGGCCCTCTGCGTCGCCGCCGCAGGGGCCCACAACTGCCTCATGGTCGGCCCGCCGGGGGGCGGCAAGACGATGCTCGCCAAGCGGATCCCCACGATCCTGCCGCCGCTCTCCGCGACCGAGTCGATCGAGACGACCCGCATCTACAGCGCGTTGGGACTCTTGTCCGCAGGCCAGCCGCTGCTCGCCACGCGGCCCTTCCGCGCGCCGCACCACACGATCAGTGAGGCCGGGTTGATCGGCGGCCGCTCTATCCCGATGCCAGGAGAGATTTCCCTCGCCCACAACGGCGTTCTTTTTCTGGATGAACTTCCCGAGTTCAACCGGCGGACGCTCGAGGTGCTGAGGCAGCCCCTCGAGGATGGCTACGTCGCGATCAGCCGTGCCCGCGGCAGCACCCGCTTCCCAGCCGACATGATGCTCGTCGCCGCACTGAATCCCTGTCCTTGCGGCTACCGCGGCGATCCGCGACGCGCCTGTCAGTGCACGGGGCCCCAGGTCGACCGCTATATGAGCAAGATCTCGGGGCCGCTCCTCGATCGCATCGACATCCATCTGGAGGTCCCGGCGGTGCCCTTTCGCGAACTGTCGGCGAGCCGCGCCGGCACGTCGAGCAGCCAGATGCGCGAGGCAGTCCTCGCCGCGCGCGAGCGGCAGGCGGCCCGCTTCGCGGGCTTGCCGACACGGTCCAACGCGCGGATGACGAGTCGGCAGATTCGCGAGTGCTGCCCGCTCGAGCCGGCGGCCGCCGAGCTCCTACGGGCGGCCGTCACCGACCTGGGCCTGTCGGCACGGGCCCATGACAAGGTCCTGAGAGTGGCGCGGACGGTGGCCGACCTCGACGGAGCCGAGCGTATCGGCTGCCCGCACGTGAGCGAGGCGATCAACTACCGGCTCTTGGATCGTGGGCTCTGGAGCTGACACCGTCGCGAGCGCCTGCGGAGAGCAGTCGCAAAAGGCATTATTGCATCCTGCGCAAGACGCCTCGACACCGCCGCGCCGCGTGTGCGAAACTCTCGGGAATGATCCCTGCACTCGCTCCCAACGATCGGCCCACCGGCTCGCGGCCCATGCCCGGGCGACTTTTGGCGATCGCAGCCGTGCTGGCCTGCGCGGGCGCGGTGTCGCTCGGCATCGACATCGACGTCGCGCGGTGGTGCAAAGAGGGGAACGTTCCCCGGGGGCTGATGCGGTTTCTCAACTTGTCCGAGGTGTTTGGCCATGGCCTGGGTGTGGCCACGATCCTGGTGGCCGCGGCGGTCCTCGATCCGGGCCTGGGCTTGGGCCTGCCACGGGCCGCACGGCAGCGCGGAGCCGCAAGCGGGCGTTTCGGCCTGCCCGTGTCGCCCGACTTCCTGCGCATGGTGGCCACGGCCTTCGCGGGCGGGCTGATGGCGAACGTCGTGAAGGCCACGCTCGTCGACCGCGTGCGGCCCCGCGCCGCCGACCTCACGGCCGCGGCGTCGGCCTTCGCGACGTTTGGCAGTTCCCTCGCCGCGGCGATCGGCAGCCACAGCGACCTGAACAGCTTTCCTTCGGGGCATGCGGCCACGGCCGCCGGCCTCGCCGCGGCGCTCGCCTGGAGGTATCCGCGCGGCCGCTGGTTCTTCGTCTTCATGGCCGTCGCCGCCGCGGCGCAGCGGGTGGCCAGTTCCGCGCACTACCCCAGCGACGTGTGCTTCGGCGCGAGCCTGGGGCTGGTCTGCGCCGCGGCCGTGCTCGGGGCTGCCCGACGCGGGACAGCGCCGGACGGCTCGCGTCCATGACATGCCGGCAATCGCAGGTAGCCTGCGACGACTCATGAAGAATTCGTGGTCGTAAGTGGCTCCTGCGGCGGCTTCGTGGTACGATCCTCGTGATCCCTCCGAGACGGCCTTTCGAGCGTTCGCCGGCGATCGCTTCCCTCCTGACGGCCCCCGCCCACTGCCATGCCCGTTCCCCGCAAACCGCGCAAGGCTGCCGCCGCTAAGACGGCCGCTCCCACGTCCGCACCCGTCGCTGTCGAGAGCGGTGAGGTTGTCGCTTCCCGCTCGGGCAAGCGCGTGCTTCTCGTCGATGACGACAACGAGATCGTCGAGTCGATGCGGACCGTGCTCGAGTCGCGGGGCTATGAGATTCTGGTCGCCCGGGACGGCAATCAGGGCCTGCTCATGGCCGAGCAGGAGAGCCCCGACCTCGTCGTCCTCGACATGATGATGCCCAAGCGCAGCGGCTTTCTCGTGCTCGAGAAACTCCGTCGCAGCCACCCCGTGCCGGTCAAAGTCATCATGATCACGGCCAACGAGGGCAGCCGGCACAAGGCGTATGCCGAGATGCTCGGCGTCGACGACTACATCCGCAAGCCGTTCGCCATGGATCGGCTGCTCGGAAGCATCGACAAGCTGCTCTCTTGAGGTCGGCCTTGGATGTCGGCCTTGGATGTCGGCCTTGGATGTCGGCCTTGGATGTCGGCCTTGGATGTCGGCCTTGGATGTCGGCCTGAAGTCGGGCAGGAGCCCGGGCGACGGCGCTGCCACGCGGCGCACGGGGTGAGCGCGGGCCCTGCCCGCCCCGCGGAATCGCGCGTTCGCCCCAGCTTTCCAGCGGCAAAACAGGGCAAATACGCAGGCATTTCCTGAGATTGACCCATTTGGAGATGCCCCCTACATTCCGGCGGAAACCTCCGGAATCCGCGATGGCCACCCCTTCCACATCCCCGCCGCAGGACGACCTGAAAGAGCGGGTTCGTGACGCGGTCGATATCGTCGACCTGGTGGGGACATACCTGTCACTCAGGCGCGCCGGCAAGGGCATGGTGGGCCTCTGCCCGTGGCACGAGGACTCGCGGCCGAGCTTCCACGTCAACCCGGAGCGGCAGACCTTCCGCTGCTGGGTCTGCAACATCGGCGGCGACGTGTTCAGCTTCCTGATGAAGATGGAGCGGCTCGAGTTCCGCGAGGCGCTGGAACAGTTGGCGCAGCGGGCCGGCATCGACCTGCCGAGGGGCCGCGCCGGCCTGCCGAGCGACGAGAAGACGGCGATCCATGCGGCCCTCGCGTGGGCCGCCGAGCGGTATCGCTACTGCCTCAACACCGGCCCGGAAGCCCGGGCGGCCCGCGACTATCTCGCCGGTCGCGGCCTCGCGCCGGCCACCATCGACACCTTCGGCTTGGGCTTCGCGCCGCCTTCCTGGGACTGGCTCTTGAAGCAGGCAGCCGCCGCCGGCATCGCCACGCCGATCCTCGTGAAGGCGGGACTGGCGGTCGAGCGGCAGGACCGCTCCGGCCACTACGATCGGTTCCGCGACCGCGTCATGTTCCCGATTTTCGACGTGTTCTCGCGGTGCGTCGCCTTCGGCGGCCGGGTGCTGCC
>Ga0255182_1000192_pt1 | contig 51175 bp, 49 predicted proteins | sample Atl_UVDOM_RepA_8_FD_188420 | JGI IMG/M metagenome (GOLD analysis project Ga0255182, IMG submission 188420) | Freshwater microbial communities from Altamaha River, Georgia, United States - Atl_UVDOM_RepA_8d | ecosystem: Environmental > Aquatic > Freshwater > River | place: USA: Georgia...
AGGCCCCTTGCTGTCAGTGCTTGCCGCAATTTTCTTCTGAGCGAAGCACCCACCCCACAAGGGCTTGCGGGCGCATTCATGATTATCGCGGGCTCGATCTGGATCGGACTGACAGGATCGAAAGCCACTGCAATGGGTCCTGCCCAGCTCAAAGGCATCGGATTTGCGCTGCTCTGCGGCCTGATGATCGCCATCTATACCGTGTGGGACCAGCAGTCCGTCACCGCTGTTGGGGTGCCAATTATGCTGTTTTATTGGGGCTCGATCGTGATGCGCGTTCTGCTCACGGCCCCGTCGCTTTGGATTCATCGACGACAGATTCATCAATGGATTCGGAAGGATCTGCGGGTGTACCTCGTCGTCGCGGTTCTCTCTCCGATGGCCTATATGCTGGTGCTCTGGGCGATGACAATTGCACCGCTCAGTCTCGTCGCACCGGCGCGTGAGATCAGTATCTTGCTGGGTGTGATCGCCGGAGCAAAGCTACTCCGCGAAGGTCGGATGCTTGCGCGTCTCGGCGCTGCAGTCCTCATGCTCGCAGGCATCGTGATTCTTGGGTTCAATTAAAGCGGGGTCGCACCACCCTGCTGATCGTCAAAGAGCGCTGCTGTCCAGGGCGGAAGATCCCGCCAGCCAGCCGCCTGCATACGACGCCAAAAAACCTCCAATAATCGATGGGCCTCGGAACGCGACCCGCGAAAGCAGGCCTGGCCCTGGGCCGACAGAAAGGTCCACGACACCCCATCGTCACTGGCAGTGACATTTACGGAGGTCACCACCCCCGATTGAATATCCACCCTCAGATCGGGCATTCTGGGCGGCGCCTGATCTCCCTGATGACGCAGGAAATCGCTGACTGCATCGGCATGCTCCCGGTCTACTTCGGACTCGTCACTCTTGCCAATCATGAGCCCATAGGACTGATCCAGCATCGCCATCGCGAGTCGGCGGGTCATCCATAACTTCGCCTCACCCCCTTCCCGGACAAGCCGCAGCCAGAGTCGATCCTCTGAATCACTGTAGCCCACCGTTAGGCTGGTATAGATCTGCAACGGGTTTCCTCCAGAGTCGATGCTGTGCGATTCACCATACTCGTCTACGTAGCAACGGTGCGAATCACCGCTCTCCCGACAGACGCCAGCCCTTCTTACGCAGACACTCCGTCGCGTGGCGAGTGATCTCGGCCTCGTGCTCGCGATCAATACCCGCCTGATCCATCATCCGAATCACACTCGCCAGCCCCGTAAGATTTACCGTCGGTGGCGGAGCCTGTGGACGGGACACTTCCGAGCGGGCAACCGTCTCACAGAACAACAGGTCTTGATCAACACGCTCACCGGGCCGATCCGGATGCACCCAGACCATTTGCGTCGCACAGGCCGAGAGCAGGATCAGCGCAGCGACAGCCGAGGCCCTGACAGCGGTTTTGCGGAAAATTGAAATAGCGTTCATCGTGATCTCCCAAGGCGATGCGTGCCATTATCGAAGAATGTGGGGCATTTCCCCCACAAAGCCGATGGAAATCACAAAAGAATTGGTAGCGGGGGCAGGATTTGAACCTACGACCTTCGGGTTATGAGCCCGACGAGCTGCCAGACTGCTCCACCCCGCGTCAGAGAGATAATGATTCTATATGAAATTCTGCCCCTCATGCGGCGCCGCCACAGAAATCCGTGTACCCGCCGGAGATACCCGCCTACGGGCGATCTGCACCCGCTGCGAGACGATCCACTATGTCAACCCAAAAATGGTGCTCGGAACCATTCCGATATGGCAAGACCAAGTGCTGCTATGTCGCCGCGCCATTGAGCCGCGCTTAGGGATGTGGACCCTGCCCGCCGGCTTTATGGAAGTCGGAGAATCCACTGCGGATGGCGCGATGCGTGAGACGCTTGAAGAGGCTGGCGCACGGGTAGCCCTGGGTCCGCTGTTTAGCGTCTTTGACATTCCCCATGTTGATCAGGTGCATTTGTTCTACCTTGCCGAGCTACGCGATCTCGATTTCGCCGCTGGCCCTGAGAGCCTCGAGGTTCAACTGTTTCACGAGCGTGACATCCCATGGAACACGATTGCATTTCGAACGGTCACCGCTACACTGAGGTTTTATTTTCACGATCGAAGCATCGGCATTATGTCCGTGCACACCGGCGACATTCGAGAGGTTCAGCTTCCGCATGAATCGCAGCCTCACCTGGATCAACCCCGATGATCCCTTACCGCCAACCGAACAGGCGATGACCCTGCTCGAGGGGGCCAACGGCCTTCTCGCAGCGGGAACGGATCTGAGCAGTAACCGCCTTATCGAGGCCTATACGCGTGGCATTTTTCCTTGGTTCTCACGCGGCGAGCCAGTGTTGTGGTGGACACCCGACCCTCGGATGGTGTTGCTGGTCGATGAATTTCGGGCATCCAAGTCGCTACGCAAGACCATTCGTAAAGCGCTGCAGGACGCCTCCTTTGAGATTCGCACGGACCAACACTTTGAGTCCGTCATGCGGAATTGTGCCGGCCCCAGAGCCCAGCAATCGGGCACATGGATCAGTCAACCAATGATCAAAGCCTACCGGGAACTCCATACCCTGGGCATCGCCCACTGTGTAACGGCCCATCGGGGTGACCAGCTGCTGGGCGGCCTGTACTGTGTGGCCATCGGCAAAATGGTATTCGGTGAGTCTATGTTCAGTCATGCAACCGATGGCTCCAAACTGGCCCTGGCCGCACTGGTAGGTTGGCTAAGATTCCATCGCGCCATGGTGATAGACTGCCAGCAGCGAACGAGTCACCTGGCATCGCTGGGTGCAAAAGAGATCAGCCGAAAGGAATTTGAACTCATGGTGCGGGAACTCACTGGACAGTCTTTCCTTCCGTGGTCAGACTCCCCGCCAAGCCGGACCGATCTGATGAGCTTCTGAACCATGTCGCACCTAAAAGATCTGCCTGTCGTCTCCCTCCAGTTTTATGTGACCGCACCCTATCCGTGTAGCTACCTCAGCCAGCACAAAGCACGGTCGCAGGTCGCCACCCCCAACCACCTGGTCAACGCTCAGATTTATAGCGATCTGGTCCAGGTCGGGTTTCGACGAAGTGGTGTCTTCGCCTATCGGCCCTACTGTGATGGCTGCAAATCCTGCATCCCGCTTCGAATTCCAGTCAGCGAGTTTGATCCGAGCCGCAGCCAGCGGCGTATCTGGAAACGAAACACGGATCTTCAGGCGAAAATTTCAGAACTTAAGTTTCACGATGAGCATTACGCCTTGTACCAACATTACCAATCCGAACGACACGCAGGCGGCGGCATGGATCATGACAGCCGTGAGCAATACGCCCAGTTTCTCCTCCAAAGCAGGGTAGATTCCCGACTGATTGAATTCCGGTCTCCTTCCGGTGAATTAAAGATGGTCTCGATTGTGGACATGCTGAACTCCGGCATGTCATCGGTCTACACGTTCTACGATCCGCAGGAGACCCGTCGCAGCCTGGGTACCTTTGGAATTCTCTGGCAAATTGATCTATGCCAGCAGCTGTCGCTTGCCCACCTCTACCTCGGATATTGGATCGAGGAGAGTCCAAAGATGGCGTACAAGTCGATGTTTCAGCCGCACGAGACCCTTGAAAACGGCATCTGGATTCGCCGCTAGCGCCTCAACATCTTGAATTTATTCTCTGGTTTTCCTCTTGCGCGTCCGCTGCTGTTTTCCATGGACGCGGAGACAGCACACGACGTCACGCTCTCCTCGCTGGAACGATTAAAAGTGCTGGGCATGCTGCCCCCAGCCCAGCCACTGCCCGGGAGGGCAGTATCTGCCCTTGGACTCCGATTTCCGAATCCAGTCGGCCTGGCCGCAGGGCTGGATAAGAACGCTGCCCACCTGGATGCACTTGCCAGCTTTGGCTTTGGTTTCATCGAGGTGGGCACAGTCACGCCCCGGCCGCAGCCCGGCAATCCGAGGCCGCGTCTGTTTCGGCTGCCGGAGCACCGGGCGCTGATCAATCGTCTTGGGTTTAACAACCTTGGACTGACGTCATTTATCGAAAACGTTCAACGCTCGACATGGGTACGAGAGCGCCGTGGCGTTCTCGGACTGAATATTGGAAAGAATGCCGACACACCCATTGAAAACGCCGAAGACGACTATCTGACCTGCCTGACGGGTGTCTATCCCTGGGCGGACTATGTCACGATCAACATCTCGTCCCCCAACACCCAGGGACTTCGTGATCTCCAGCATGAGGCGGCGCTCCGCCGTCTGTTACACCGTCTGAAAGACACCCAGCAGGGCCTTGCAGCCCGGATGCATCGGCATGTGCCTCTGGTGCTCAAGATCGCACCGGATCTCAGCGACCAACAGATTGACGATATTGCCCGCACGGTGCGTGAGATCGGTATTGAGGGCGTCATCGCCACCAACACCACGCTCGACCGACAGGCCGTCGCTGACCACGCCCTTGCCGAGGAGCGTGGCGGTCTCTCGGGGGCGCCCCTATTGGCGCGTTCGAATCACGTGATCCGCGTCTTGCGCGCAGCACTCGGGCCCGATACAACCATCATCGGGGTAGGCGGTGTGCTCGAGGGAAAAGACGCCGTCAGCAAACTACATGCCGGTGCGGACCTGGTACAGATCTACTCCGGCCTGATCTATCGAGGACCCGCGCTCGTTGCCGACGCCGTACGGGCCACGCGATCGGCATAGAGCTCGCGAAAAGTTTTCGATGCTGGTGTTGGCAGATCGCGGAAATCTGACCAGCCCTTGGCCATCGCAAGATGCTGAATACGGCCATTACGCCGGCCAAGGCTGCGCAGTAGCCGATTTGCGATGCCTGTGAGCAAGGCATACAGGTTCGGCCGAACGGCCACAAACCCCCATAGCGCCATGGCGAGACGTTCAGCACCCGGCCTGAGGTGACGATCAAACTGCCGTTCGCGAAGCTTTCGCAGCAAGTCCGGCAAAGGAATCGCGACAGGACAGACTACATGACACTCTCCGCACATCGTGGCCGCCTGCGGCAGATCCAACGCATTTTCAAGGCCTACATAATTCGGCGTCAGCACCGATCCCATCGGCCCTGGATAGACCCAGCCATAGGCATGCCCACCAATTTTTTGATAGACCGGACAATGGTTCATGCAGGCGCCACAACGAATACACCTCAGCATCTCCTGAAACTCACTGCCCAAGAGACTGGACCGGCCACCATCGACGAGCACAAAATACATGTGGTCTGGACCGTCTGGTTCGCCCGGCGTTCTCACTCCGGTGAGCAACGAAATGTAATTTGATATGGACTGTCCGGTGGCACTCCGAGTCAGTAGCCGCACCACTGTGGCGAAATCCTCGAATGTCGGCAATACCTTCTCGATGCCCGTCACCACCACGTGCACCTTCGGCATTACCGTGCACATGCCCTCGTTGCCCTCGTTGGTCACGATGGCAACTGACCCTGTCTCAGCAATCAGAAAGTTGCCGCCAGTAACGCCCATATCCGATTTTAGAAACTTCGGCCGCAGTACCTCACGGGCCTCCCGCGTCATCTGCGGAATATCGGTCAGACGCGGCCGCTGGTGCACCTTTGCAAAGAGGTCGGAAATTTCCTCTTTGTCCTTGTGAATGACCGGGGCGATGATATGGCTTGGTGCCTCGTTGTCATTGATCTGAAGAATATATTCTCCGAGATCAGTCTCCACGGACTCAATACCCGCACGCTCCAGCGCTGCGTTTAATGCCATCTCTTCGGAGACCATGGATTTAGATTTGGTGACCAGCTTGACCTCATGTCGCTGGGCAATTTTCACCACCAGTTCAGAGGCCTGTGCCGGCGTCTCGGCAAATAATACGGTCGCACCCCGAGACTGCGCATTACGCTCAAACATCTCCAGCCATACATCCAGACGATCCAGCACACGATTACGTCGCTCCACGGCCGCCTGACGGGTCGCCGTGAAATCAATCTCTTGAATGACGCTGGCACGGGCTGTTACAAACTTATCTGCCAGCTTTTTAAGATTACGCTGCAGGCGGGTATCGGCGAGCTTTTCTCCTGCCCGGGCCTGAAAGTGCATGGATTGGACGCGCATCGTAGATTCCGAAAAAATTGCTACCCGTTGAGGTCAGGATGACTTGATGCCCTGGCCAATATCACCGGCCAGCACCTGGGCAACATGAAGCACCTGGGTACGCTCATCACCCAGCCGCCGCAGGCGGCCCTCGATGTGGAGCATGCAGCCAAGATCGCCAAGCACAACCGCCTGGGCCTCAGTGGCCTGGACGTTATGGATCTTCTCATCGACGATAGCCGCCGAGACATTTCCGTATTTCATGGAGAAGGCGCCTCCAAATCCGCAGCAGGCACGCGCGTCTTTCATCTCTTTGATCTTCAGTCCCGGGATCTTTGCAAGTAGTGCCCGGGGCTGCTCCGAAATGCCGAGCTCTCTTAGTCCGCTACAGCTGTCGTGGAGCGTTACCGTTCCTTCAAGGCGGCCCGGCACCTCCTTTACTTTGAGCACACGATGCAGAAAATCCGTGAGCTCATAGATGCGCGGTGCCAGGTCAGCCATCCTGCGCTTCATCTCGGGATCGTTGGCAAATAACTCGAAGTAATGGACCTTGATCATGCCGGCACAGGATCCAGACGGAATCACCACATAGTCAAAGTCCTGCAGCTGCGCTATCACCCGAACAGCCAACTGATGGGCCGTTCGGCGGTCGCCTCCGTTGTAAGCCGGCTGCCCGCAGCAGGTCTGGCCCTCCGGGACCACCACCTCACAGCCCGCCGACTCCAACAGTTTGAGCGCAGCCAGCCCAATCTCCGGGCGCATCAAATCGACCAGACAGGTCACAAACAAGGCAATTCTTTTGGGGCTGTCAGTCATTTCTCTCTATTGGGGCTCTGGAGCACCTGGATTTCATGCAATAAAATCGGATTTTGCCACTTGACATGGTCAGAATGTCGGAAACCTCCTCCTCGGCCGCCAAAAAAACCAGGGGCAGCCCCTCCCCAGGGGACGGGGAGCGTCGGCTTCTCGCCCCGCCGGTCCAGCCCCCAAGCCTGGCCATTCAGGTCATCGAGCGGATGATGACCCTGCTCGATGCGCTGGCCAAAAAGTCGGAGCCAGTATCGTTGAAGGAACTCTCCCAGTCCAGCGGACTTCATCCTTCCACCGCCCATCGGATTCTCAACGACCTGGTGCTCGCCCGAATGGTCGACCGGACAGAGCCGGGCAGTTATCAGCTCGGCATGCGCCTCTTGGAGCTCGGCAATTTGGTCAAGGCACGGCTCAACGTGCGTGATGCAGCCGCCGGACCAATGCGCGATCTGCATCGTCTCACCGGAGAAACCGTCAATCTGTCCGTACGCCAGGGCGATGAAATTGTGTATGTCGAAAGAACAGTCAGCGAACGATCCGGCATGCAGGTCGTACGTGCGATTGGAGGCCGTGCGCCCCTGCACCTGACCTCCACGGGCAAGCTATTTCTTGCCAACGAAGACACGCGCGCGATTCGTTCCTATGCTATGCGAACCGGACTGGCGGGCCACACACCCAACAGCATCACGGACCTGGGTCAGCTTGAGCGGGAGCTCGCAGAGGTTCGACGACTGGGCTATGCCCGCGATAACGAAGAGCTTGAACTAGGCGTCAGATGTATTGCCGCAGGAATTCGCGACGACGGACAGACGCTCGTCGCAGGCCTGTCGATCTCGGCACCCGCAGACCGCGCCAACGATGGCTGGGTTCAGGCGCTGACCGACACAGCCCGCGCAATCTCTTCGGCGCTTGGCTACGAACGGAACGAGCCGGCCTGACGGTCGCGCTCGATCGACAGCCAACGACGAATGCGCTCAGCGTCTGCGAGGCGCTTGGCACTGCCCTCTGCATCCAACATGACGATGATCACATCACGATCATCAATATTGGCCTGCATGACCAGGCACTTGCCCGCATCACGAATAAATCCCGTCTTCGAAAGCCCCAACTCCCAGGATCCATCCCGCGTTAATGCATTGGTATTTCTGAACTGCTGCTGACGACCACCGACACGAACAATCGCCTCGCGGTCAGTCGAAAATTCGCGAATTAAAGAAAATCCGTGGGCGGCATTGACCAGCAATGCAAGATCGCGTGGCGAGGCCACATTCGCGCTGCTTAAGCCGGTGGGTTCCGCAAAGCTCGAACTGGACATCCCCAGGCTGCGCGCCTTGTCATTCATCGCTGCGACAAATGCCGTCAGACCGCCTGGATATGCCCTTCCCAGCGCATGGGCCGCACGGTTCTCTGATGACATCAAGGCCAGGTGAAGCAGTTCAGCGCGAGAAAAAGAGGCGCCTACCTTGAGCCGGGATGCCGAATACTTTTCGAGCTGGGTATCTTCGCGAGAGATGACGATCATTTCCTCGAGCGGCAGGCCCGCCTCCAGTACGACAATCGCTGTCATCACTTTTGTAATCGATGCAATCGGAAGGGCCGTGCCCGCGTTTTTCTCCAGCAGCACTTCCCCGGTGGCCTGATCCATAACCATCACCGCACTGGAATTAAGTGCCAAATCGGCGAACTCCGAGCGCAGACCAAGACGCGTGCCCTGCGAGTTGTAGCCAGGCTCGAACTTAGCGACTGATTTTCGGGGGCCAGAGGCGGATGAACGGGCGGACGACTTCACCATGCCATGCGGAGCGTGTGCAGTTTTCGATGCGGCCGCGGGCTTTGCAGAGCGGGGCGTCGACTGGGCGGACTTCTGGGCTGCAGGCTTGGTGGAAGTCGGCTTGGCCGCAACTGTCTTGGCCGTCGAGGGTTTTTGCGATGCGGCCGGTGCGCCGTGCGGCTGACTCTGGGCCGAGCTTACATGCGGCAACGCCACCAGCATCGCCGCCAAGGCCAAGACCCAAGGCATGCGCTTTTGTCCCGGCATGTCCACCCCCCCAGAAGCAATTTGTTGTTCTGACACCCACCTCACAATGGCGCCCCTCCTCCCATCGGAGCCCGAATGCTAGCAAAGGATTTTCATTTCGCCAACTGAAAAACTATTTTTTTCAATAGCTTAGACGCGGTTGTGAAGACGAGTCCTCACGATAAGCCTATTGCACTGCACAATTTAACGGTCTCAAAATGCACATCGACTGTGTCCTCGATCCGCCGACCATAGCCTCCAGCCATGGCCACGACGAGCGGAACACCCAGTGATTTCACATAGCCCAGCACCTGTTGATCCCGCATCATCAGCCCACGTTTTGTCAGGGCGAGGCGCCCAAGCCGATCATCGAAAAAAGGATCTGCCCCCGCAAGGTAAATCACCAGCTCGGGATGAAAACGTTGGCGAATTTTGGTTAACGCGTCGTTTAGATAATCAAGATACAGCTCGTCTCCCGTTCCATCGGGCAGCTCAATATCAAGATCAGACTGTTCTTTTACAAACGGATAGTTTTCCGCACCATGCATCGAAAACGAAAAAATATCGGGGTCATCACGCGTCATCTCAGCAGTGCCATTTCCCTGGTGCACATCCAGATCAATGATGAGCGTTCTCTGAATCAGCCCTTCGTGCCGCATCAACGTTGCCGCAATAACCGCATCGTTAAAACAACAAAATCCCTCCCCTCGAGCGCGATAGGCATGGTGGGTACCTCCCGCAAGATTGACCGACACCCCATCGCGAAACGCTGCCCGGCATGCCATGACGGTCGCACCCGCAGAGCGTCGTGAGCGCTCCACCATCTCGGGTGACCAGGGAAATCCTATCGCCATCATTTCTTTGCGGGACAGATCACCCGAACAGAGGCGACGAATATAGTCTGGCGCATGGGCCAGCGCCAGCACCTCATCGCCGAGCGCATCTGGCTCCTGGAGCCCAACCGTGGGCAGCTCTCGGGCGACACGCTCACGCAGCAGCCGATATTTCTGCATCGGAAAACGATGGCCCGGCGGAAGCGGCAAAACGAAGCGATCGCTATAAAATGCGTACATAGAACTAAAATTTTTTAGAAGGAGAAATGTCATGGGACTGTACCCCACACCAGAAGATCTCAGCGAGGCACAAAAACAGAATATCGATGCCATGATGAAGCTCTCACAGAAGGCTTTCGAGGGAATCGAAAAAATGGTTGAGCTTCAGCTCGATGCGGCCCGTTCGTCCCTGCAAGAGACGGCCGATAAGTTCCAGGCGCTGATGAGCGTCAAGGATGCCGCTGATGTCGTCAGTCTGAATAAAAACATCGCAGCCCCCAACGCCGAAAAAGCACTGGCCTACTCTCGGACGATCTACGACATCGCCTCGCAGACCAGCAGCGAAGTCCATCGGCTCGTTGATGCACAAATTGCCGACGCCAACAAGAAACTTATTGATGCGCTCGAGGAGTTCTCCCGTACTGCACCCGCAGGATCGGAAGGTGTAGTCGCCATGATGAAGTCATCGCTTACGGCGGCGAACTCCGCCTATGAGACAGCGAATAAGGCGGCGCGACAGGTCGTTGAAATGGCAGAACGCAATATGCGTGCCGCAGCTGAATCCGGAATCAACGCCAGCAAACGCTAGCGCCGTGTATCCCGCTCCTCGGAAATTTTTCCTCCGAGAGCGCACACGCCCGCCCGAAACTCCTGATACGCCCGCTCGAACCCCTCGGGCGGCCCGTCGCCGCCGGGCTGCCCCTGGGCCTTGATGCCGAGCTCGACATGCCGGGGCACACCCGCCTCTCCGGCCGAAGGCAGACTGTAGACCTTGAACTGGGGATAGCCTTGGGCAATTGACTGCATCAGCGGCGTGACCGTCGCCTCGAACAGGTCGAGCACAATCATCGAACGATCAAATTCGGCGACTGACCGAAATAGTGAGGTGTAATGGGTCTCTAACACCCACTCCATCATCGGCCAGGCCATCACGGGAAACCCAGGCACAAAATAATGTTCCCGAATCGAAAAACCAGCGATCTTGTTGTATGGGTTGGGAATAATGCTGCTGCCTTTTGGGAACTCTCCCATTCGTAGCCGCTCGATCGTAGCGGGCTGGCCCGTATCGGCCGCACGCTCTCGGATCAGCCGCTCGGCCTCGGGGTGCAATTCCAACGCAACACCCAGGGCCTCCGCGGCCGCCTGCCGGGTATGGTCGTCCGGCGTGGAGCCAATTCCCCCGCAGCTGAAAACAATATCGCCCGACGCGAACGACTCGCGTAGCGCCCGAACACAGCGGGCCCGATCATCGCCCAGATAAAACACCCAAGACAGCGCAAGGCCTCGTGCGCCAAGTATTTCTCTCACCTTCTCAAAGTGACGGTCCTGACGCTTTCCGGAAACGATTTCATCTCCGAAGATAAATAGTCCAATTTGTCGGTCAGTCATGATGGCCCCATCGGCTGGCCACCTCGCCCGGGAGCGAGCGATCGCAGCATATTGCGTAGTCCGATCCACTGCTGGCTCCAAAAACCGGTGCCGTAATCTACACCCTGCTCCTGATCCCGAATGCCTGTTGCCTCTAGCGGTTCGTGCTGTGCCAGCCGACGATCCGCCGTCCAGTCGGCCGTACGAAAGACCATATCCCAGATTGGAAACAGCACCGCAAAATTCACGCCCCGATTCACACCCTCATGTCCGATGCTCACGGCATGATGCAGACGGTGGAAGGCCGGCGATACCAGCGCACGAGACACGAGACCAGGCAGGGGAATGCCGATATTTGCATGCTGCAGACTCTGCCAGACGCGGGTAAAAACCACGATGCCAATAAACTGAGACGGCGTGACACCAATAAATAACGCAAGCACCGCAAGAATCGCATCGCGAATAATGTCATCCAATAGATGATTGCGGTTATCGGTCCATACGGTCATCCGTCGCTGCGAGTGGTGAATTGCATGCAACGCCCACCACCAGTTCCACTTGTGCTGAGCGCGATGAATCCAATAATCGACAAAATCAAGAATCACCAGATACACCAAGGCCCCGAGCATCGGTGCGTAGGCCAGCCCCAGCGCAGCGTCTAACTCGATCGTGGGCACCCCCCAGTCCCCCAGGATATCGCGCAGCCTCAGCACAGGCGTCTGCAGCACGGCAAAAATAAAAATCGAAAATGCGCCGAGTCGATGCAAAAGTGTATAGGCGACATCAATGCGCATGCGATCCCCTGGGCCACCCGGACCACGGCGCTCTGCGGGAGCCAGACGCTCCAGCGGCAGAATGACAGCAGCCAAAAACCCGACCTCGAGAAGGCCAATCAGGAACCACTCAGTGAAATCAAAGGCTTCCTCCATGTAGGCCATCAGGCCGAATGCAGAAAGTACCGGCAAGACCAGGCCCTCGAAGAGGCCATCATGGCCGGCCGCAAATAACTGGGTGAGCGCCTCAGTCATCGGACCGCCCTTTGCCGCGTCAGCCTGGCCTGGGGCAGTACATCGAAACAGAGCCCTCTGGCCTTCAGCCCGGCGATTAATGGATCCAGCATCGGTGCGTACGGATCACGCCTGGACCAGATCCCGAGATGGGCCATCAGAATATCCCCGGCACGAATATCTCGTAGTGCATTGTCAAGCAGTCGACGATTTGGATAGCGATCGCTGGGGAGTTCGTCCCCGAGAAAGCCTGAGGCACTCCAATGAATATGCTCTAGCCCGCATGCAGCAGCGGCGCGGACAGACTGCGGGGTTGTGATGCCGCCCGGTGCACGCCATACCGGATCGAGACCCCGGCCCGTCAGCCGCTCAAACTGCTGACCAACGCGGTTCAGTTCCTCGCAAAACATTGCCGCGCTCATCTGAACGATTCGGCCCGAATCCTCTCCGAATTCCGGCCGATAGCGAATCTGGCCGGCGGCATCCGCCAGAATCCGGCCGTGACGCCAGGTGTGGCTACCAAAGGCGTGGCCCTCCGACACGCGCGACTGCCAGAAAGATTTCCAGCTATCGTCGAGCGCAAAATCGCCACGATAAGTCTTCTCATTGGCGAGAAAAAACGTAGCTCGAACCTGATGCTTCTGAAGAATCTGCGCGATCAGCTCTGCACTCTGCATGCCACCCGTATCCAGTGTCAGATAGACAGGCGCAGTGCATGAACCCGTGGGCTGAGCGGAGACACCGCCTGACACCGCGCCGATCACGCAGGCCGTGACAGCAGCGAAGATCTGAGTGACAAGCCGACAGCGTTGGTTATAGAAGATCCGCGCGATCATGCAAATACACTCCGTGTGGCGAGCGGCCGACCGTGATGCGTTTAATTACTTTGGACTGATCGAGATCGACCAGCGCTACGGAACGGGTCCATCGCTGGGTAATCCACAGCTGCTTGCCGGACTGATGGATATCCATGCAATCTGGACCGCCAGGCACCTTGATCTCAGACTCCACCTTCAGGCTGCCCATATCCAGCTTGGAAACCGTATTTGCAACTCGGTTCGATACCCAGAGATGCCGCTTATTGCCGTGGTTGCGGAACGCGTGGGCACCCTCACCCGTTTTAATGGAGGCCACCATCCGGGGGCCCGCCGTATGTCCCAGGCGGACCTCGACCACCTGCACACTGTGCTCACCCATGCATCCCACAAACACCAATTTTGAGTCGGGGGAAATGGCCACGCCCGCCGGGAGACGTCCCACCTTAAACCGCCATAACACTGCGAGTTTTTTCAGATCAATCGCAACGAGCTCATCAGACTCCTGTAGGGTGCAGAACACGACACGACTGTCATCGGTAAACACAAGATGACTTGGCGTTTTAGCCAGGTCGAACCGGCCCAGGCTCTTTAGCGTCAACTGATCACCATTACCTGTTCGACGATACACATCGACATGATCCAGACGGTTGGCGCAGGTTACAAAAAAATTCTGATCTGGAGAAAACCCCAGGTGATACGGATCATCGACCCCCTGCATCGACATGAGCACCTTACCGGTCGCCGGATTCAGAAAGGTCAAGGAGTCGGACATGGCATTGCCCACAACCACATGTTGGTTATCCGGCGTGGGATAAAGATGATGGGGCTCCTTGCCGGTCGGAACCCGCGTGATGACCTTATGCGTTACGGGGTGAATCAATGAGACGTCCGCATCTCGTGAATTCAAGACGATGATCGGATACTGCACGGCGCTGTCGGGCACCTGGACAGCGACAGCATCTCTTGCCTGCGCAGCCGACTGGGCTGGCAGCGCAAGGCCAAGGGCAGCCGATGCGGATGCTGCTGTCCAGCCTGCGGCACATGATGAGACCGCTGTGAGCAGCCGACGACGAGCGAAATCGATTGAATTCATAACTGAATTATCGCCTCATTCCTGCAAAGCCGCCCATGCCTTCTGCAGACGCTTCACCGATACCGGCATCGGTGTTTTCAATTCTTGTGCAAACAACGCTACGCGAAGCTCTTCAAGCATCCATCGAAATTCACTCATTCGCTCAGGCCATGGGCCACGATGCTGGGCAGCCCACCGCCAGAACATTGGCTCCAGCAGGGCGATCTCTGCGCTCCAGCGCTGATCGCGCGCCGGATCTGCCCGACATTTTTCGATACGAGATCCAATCGCCTTCAGGTAGCGCGGCAGATGGACAGCCCGCTCCGAGGGAGTAGACACAATGAAGTCTTTGGGCATCAGCCGAGACAATTGCTGCTCTACATCTGCGGACGCGTGCCGAAACGGCTTTAAGACAGAGAGCTTTTTCTGCACCTGGACATACTCGGCCAACACGCTGGCAGCCCATCGCACTACCTCCTGGCCAATGAGCATCACCCTCGGCCTGCCCTTTGAGAGCCGTTCCTCAAATTCCTGGACTGATCCTGGAAGTCCATCCCCAAGAAATACACGGCCCACCACCGCCGCGTGGAGCTGAGACATCAGGTGCTCATGGCCGCCAAACGACGCAAATGCAAGGCCAAGTTCCCGGCGCGCCTGGATATCTTTTTCCAAGGCCTTAAAGGCCTCCTTACATCCCTGCGCGAAACGTGCAATCCACTGCTCCCGGCCCACTCCGCCAGACTCGGGTGAGGTCTCCTGGCGATGCACACCGAGCGCCGAGAGAATACTTTCCAGCTCTCGGCCCTCGGCCAGCCGACGGCCATGCGGATCCAGCACTCGGATGTTCATCCAGCAGTGAGGGCTCATGACGTCTTGTTTGAATTCGTCACGCCGAACCGCAATACCAGTCTGGGCGGAGATGTCTTGAATCAGCGCGGTAATAAGACCAATTGAGCCTGCTTTCTCAGACCAACGGCCACAGAAGCCCTCAGCATATTCCGGTATCGGTACGCAGTGGCGACGAATTTTCTGAGGAAGGCTTTTTAAAAGGGCCTGGACCTTTTCGCGCAGCATTCCTGGAACCAGCCACTCCATCGCCACCGGATCAAGGGCCGTCAGACGGTCAGCAGGGACCAGGACCGTCACGCCATCACGCGGATCTCCCGGTGCGAAGTGGTACTCAAGCGCATAGGACTGCTGGGATGGCCCTTGGCCCTGACGATGCACTTTTGGAAACTGCTCGGTCGTAATGCCGGCCGCCTCGTGGCGCATGAGATCTTCTTTTTTGAGGCATAGGATGTCAGGCTCGCGCCGGACCATCTCACGAATCCAGATATCAAAGCTCTGCGCATCGAACACATCTGGCGGAATATGCTGATCATAGAAGGCAAATAGGAGATGCTCATCCACCAGAATATCCGGACGACGGGCCTTATGCTCGAGCGCCTCAATCTCACGAATACGGCTGCGATTCACCGAAAAAAATCGGTGTGTACACTCCCAATCCTGCTCCACCAACGCCTGTCGAATAAAAATCTCTCGCGCCTCCTGCCGCTGGCTTTGCCCAAGCTGGGCCCATGATATTTTTCTCCGCTGATAGATCGTCAGGCCATACAGCGTAGCGCGCTCAAAGCCAATGACACGGCCAGACTTCTTCTCCCAATGTGGTTCGGCATGGCTTTTTTTGATCACATGGGCGGCCATCTGCTCGATCCATTCGGGTTCAACGGCCGCAATCGTTCTCGCAAACAGCCGTGATGTCTCCACCTGCTCTGCCGCCATAAGCCATCGCGGTGGTTTTTTGGCCAATGAGGAGCCTGGCCAGACAAGAAACTTGACATCATGGCAGCCAAGCCAGACCGGCTCGTCCGGCGCCCGGCAGCCCACATTGGATAGCAGGCCAGAAAGCAGCGCGAGATGAATCGATGTCTCAGATGCAGGCTGCTGATTGAGTCTCCAGTGCAGTTCCGCGGCCAGCTCAGTCAGCTGCTGGTGGACCTCGCGCCATTCCCGTGCCCGAAGCGGAGAGAGAAATTCAGCCCGAAGGCGCTGATCAAACTTTCGATTGGACTCTTTGGTCTGCAGCAGAGATTCGAGGTACTGCCAGAGCTTAAGAATTCCCAAGAATTCGCTTTTCTCTTGCGCAAAGCGGGAATGTGATCGGTCAGCAGCCTCTGCCTGATCGCTGGGACGCTCTCGCGGGTCCTGCACGGATAACGCGGATGCAATCACCAGAACCTCTTTCAGGGCACCAAGTCGGTGGGCCTGAATCAGCATGCGCCCGATCCGTGGGTCAACCGGAAGCCGAGACAGATGGCGCCCGACATCGGTAAGTTCACCCTGCTGATCCAGAGCGTCGAGTTCTCGAAGCACCGTCAGACCATCGGCAATCGCCTTGCCAGAGGGCGGGTCCACAAACGGGAACGCCCGAATCTCCGGCAGGCCGAGCGCCTTCATCCGCAGCATGACCGCCGCCAATGAACTGCGATGGATTTCTGGGTCCGCAAACAATGGCCGCTGAGTGAAATCCGCCTCATCGTAGAGCCGAATGCAGACGCCCTCCGCAATCCGGCCACACCGGCCCATGCGCTGATTGGCCTGGGCCTGAGGTATCGGCTCAATCTGTAGCTGCTCGACCTTGGCCCGATAGCGATAGCGTTTCACCCGGGCAAGACCACTATCCACCACATAACGAATGCCCGGAACGGTCAGCGACGTCTCCGCCACGTTCGTGGCCAGCACAACGCGGCGGCGGCCTGAAGACCGAAAGATCCTCTCCTGATCGGACTGTGACAGTCGCGCATACAAGGGAAGAACATCGACCGCCTGGCGGCCCGACTTGGCCAGCAGACTGTTTGCCGGTCTCGCCCTGAGCTCATCGGCAACCGCTTTGATCTCGCGCTCCCCAGGCAGGAACACCAGAATATCTCCTGGCCCTTGACCATTCCAGTCGCGCTCACATTCCTCGACACCCATTACCACCAAATCCACCAGATCAAGATCCGTGGACTCCGGGGGGCGCCAACGTACCTCGACGGGAAACATCCGCCCCGAGACCTCGATCACCGGCGCAGGACGCCCTGGAGGTCCGAAATGGGCGGCAAAACGCTCTGCATCAAGTGTGGCCGATGTGATCACCACGCGCAGATCTGACCGCTGACCAACAAGGTTCTTTAAATAACCAAGTAAGAAGTCAATATTCAGGCTGCGCTCATGGGCCTCATCCACGATCACCGTGTCATAGGCGCGCAGCATCGGATCCTTTTGCGTCTGGCTGAGCAAAATTCCGTCCGTCATCAATTTGATCGGCACACCAGGTCGCGAGCGGTCCTGAAACCGGATCTGGAAGCCCACCTGTGCCTCGGGACCATCCCCGCATTCCGTACCCAGCTCCTGGGCGATACGACGCGCCACCGTGACCGCCGCCAGGCGTCGGGGCTGGGTATGCGCGATGGTCTTGCCCTTTGCGCCACGGCCTAAGGCCAGAGCGATCTTCGGCAGCTGGGTTGTTTTGCCAGATCCGGTCTCACCACAGACGATGACCACGGGGTGGTCTCGGATGGCCTGCGCAATCTGTTCCCGGTGCATGCTGACCGGAAGCGATTGCGGGAACTCAATGTGCATTGGAAAAATTATAATCATGCGATGAATGCACACCCCAACGCCATCGCAGCCCTGACTGCCAAACCCCAGGGCCTGCCCTCCGACGCGATTGACTTTGTGTCCTGGCTGCGATCGGTAGCGCCGTACATCCACGCCTTTCGCAACAAAACCTTTGTAATTGGCTTTCCGGGAGAACTGGTAAAGTCCGGCCACCTCGAAACGCTGGTGCATGATGTCGCACTACTGGCGGCCATGGGCATGCGAATTATCCTAGTGCACGGAAGCCGCCCTCAGGTCCAAGAACAGCTCACCTTGCGTCAGATCGAGAGCCGCTACAGCCATGGTCTGCGAATTACCGATAAGCCATCCTTGGAATGCGCCAAAGAGGCATCCGGAGAGCTTCGTCTGGACATAGAGGCAGCCTTTTCAGCCGGCCTGCCCAACACGCCCATGGGCAATGCCCGTATTCGAATCATCAGCGGTAACTTCGTCACGGCCCGGCCGGTCGGCATTGTCGAGGGGATCGACTTCGAGCACACCGGTGTCGTACGAAAAGTTGAAGCCGAGGCCATTCGAGATGCTTTGAACAGCGGCGCACTGGTATTGCTATCACCGCTTGGTTTTTCCCCCACCGGCGAGGCCTTCAATCTCTCCATGGAAGACGTCGCCGCCAGCGTAGCGGTCAACCTCGATGCTGACAAACTGATTTTCATGGCCGAACAGGATGGTGTTCCCGCCGATGCGGGCGTTCGGCTCAATGAGATCTCAGAGGATGATGCAGAAAATCTGATTGCTCGGGGTAGCCTTCATCCCGATGCCGCCTTCACTCTGGAGCACGCATTGCGCGCATGCCGCGGCGGCGTGGAGCGTGCCCATATCGTTCCGTTTCATCATGATGGCGCCCTGCTTTTAGAGCTCTTCACACATGACGGGATTGGCACCATGATTGTTGAGGAAACCCTTGAGGCCTTACGTCCCGCCAACATTGATGATGTTGCCGCAATCGTCTCTCTCATCGAGCCCCTGGAAACCGATGGCACCTTTGTCAAGCGTGGCCGCGCAAAAATTGAACGCGACATTGACCGCTTCACGGTCATCGAACACGACGGCGTTATCTTCGGCTGTGCTGCCCTGGTTCAGTTCGCCAAGTCGACAATGGCCGAACTGGCCTGCCTCATGGTCAAGCCCGAGACTCAGGGCCAGGGAGATGGTGAGCGGCTCTTAAAGAGCATCGAGCAACAGGCACGTCAGGCAGGTGTGAGGCAGCTCTTCGTGCTCACTACGCGCACAGCACATTGGTTTTTAAAACGCGGCTTCACGGTCGGCACTTTAGAGCAGCTGCCAAAACTACGAAAAGAAGCCTACGACTGGGCGCGAAAATCCCAGATTCTGATCAAAACGCTATAGAGCGCAACGCCTTACTCAGAGGGACTTAGCAGGCGTGAGAACGGACCACCGCCGAGCGCACTGAACTCGGCGAGAATCATTGGCGTCTCGTTGGGGGCCTCGTGAAGCCTGTCCATCACCTGGTCTGCAGCCTGGATCAGGCCATCAATATAGTTTGCTGCCTTGCAATCCCGATGTGCAAACTGCATATGCCAGTCTTGAAACAAACGAACAGGAATTGATGTGTCTGCCAAGACCTTAATATCGTGATGGCGTTGGTCCTTACGAATCGAATTCCAAATTCTCTGCAATGGAAGATTAGGGCCCTCAATCCATTGAAAAAACATGCCTCGATCAAAGACGAGTATCCCTGTAACACCTTCCGTACGGTTACGCGCACGAGATCCGGCAAGCAGATACAACAAGTCCAGCTCGGTAAAACCAACCGAGGCCTTGCTGTGATAAACAATTGTTGATAACGAGGACACCCGGACTCCTGCAGGAGATGAATACTGCTCTCAGGGTAAAACCGATGGCCGTCAAATGCAATTGATCAGGCGCGAAGATTATTAGAGATTCTCAGCGTTTTGATTGGATGACCGGACACCATTGACTACGCCGAAAGGCCATTCCACACCACCAGTCTGGGACAAATTCAAGCCCGTTGATCCAGAGAATTGTTGACACGCGAGAAGAGGGGTTGTCCAGGTCAATCACCGCGCTCTCTGCCGCCCCTTCAAAACGCATCTCTTGAGAAACTTCTGATGAAGAAATCCACTGAAGAGGAACCCTCTCCGGAAGATGCGGAATTTTCCATCGATCTGTGTGATCCCCTTGATCAGGACAAAGTAATGCACTCATGCGGGACAAGATAGATGGAATGCGATCGGCAGCCAGACGAGAAAAATCCCAGGTGCTGAACATTGCGTCGCAAGAAAGCATCACGGCACCCTGCTCGACCAGTCGCTGAAAACGCGGCAGTAGTAACGGCGAGACGCGGACATCGGCATGACCAGCAAAGGCGGCCCCCAAGGGCAAGGCCCGTGCTTGTACAAACTGCGCGGCTAGCCGTCCGGCAATCGCCGCACCCGGATGGTTTGCATCAGACTCCACCATGGCCAGCAGCGCAAGAATCGATGATGGCCACAGCGCCGGATCCAGGCTGCGGGCCGGCGCACGCACGCTGCCGGCCTGTACGGCCGGCTTCGGCAAGGTCGTACCATCTTTCGAAGCTCCTGTTGGCGCCTCTGCCAACAGGGCATTCACGCCCGAAAGAATCTCATCAAGAGTACGTTCGATGTCAGCCGACATGATTCAAATTTCGATTAACGCTTATCGTGAATCGATTGAACGGACTCGGCGATGCTCTGCAGCTGCTGCTGAAGTTCACGTAACGACTCAGCAACTGGCTGAGCCTTCGGCTGAAGGAGCATATTGGTCACAGCGAACTGCGCCTGTGATAGCCCCACGCCAATCTCGCGCACTGCGCCCGTGGATGGTTGTGATGTGGATGTTTGATTGCGAAGTGTCAGCAGCAATGCAAGACCCACACAGAGGATGGCCGCTGTATTCAATAACGCCGCCAGAGAAAAACCATCTCGAATCAATATCGCGGCCTGATCCCCACCGATCCAAGAAGCGTCTTGCATCACGCCAATCACCTGGTGCCAGCCATGAATGACCCACTCCATGGCCTGCTCGGCTGGCGTGAGGCTGGGTGTCGCACCGGGTGTAAGAGTCCACTCAAGCGCAGGCATCACCATGACCTGCCATCCCTGGCCCACGGGAGTAAGCCCGAGCAGCCAAAGTCCGCACGCCAATACCAGCGTAATTCTTACCGCTTTCACAGTTCCGCCTCCATCATGTGTATCGGCCGTAACCGAAAATGCATCGGCTCATCCGAAGAGGACAGTTCGACCGCATCAGCAGCCATTGCCACACAGTAGCCCTCCAGGGTGCCAATAGCCACGGCAACCTTCGGCGCCGTAGTCGGGGCAGGAGGAAACTCCAGGGTGTCGCCGCCGGAATCAATGCGCGATATCCGCTCGACCAACTGCTGCGGCTCAGCCAGCAATGCAGGCTGCCCATCGAGGGTTGCGAAACAGACTTCAGTGCCGGGAGGTCGCAGCACTTGCTTAGGGACAAAAATTCGCAAAACACTGGACTGCGGGAGTTGTAGCATCAAATCACCACGCTGCACTTTTATCACGGGGGTCTTGGCAGCTATGAGAGTTTCTCCTCGATCAATCTGCGGAACCCACCGGAAGACCTCTGGAAATACTCACGTCGACTAACTTCATTTCCCCGTAGGTGGCTCACTACCCATGGCCAGCCATCCTGTACCCAGAAGATCCCGCCGAGTCGAGACTGGCCCACCGAAGACGAGAAATCCTTCATCGCCTGGGCGGAGTGTGCCGTCCATGCCTCTGCCGTCACCCATTCAATTCGAGGCACCACGACAATCTGGCTTTCTTTATAGCGAACGAGCTTGCGCAGCCGTGTCAGATCCCGATTCGCGATAGCGAGACATCCATCCGATGCCTGAGGCGCCCTGACGTGTAATTCCTCCGGAACGCCATGAATCCATATGCCGCTGCCAGTCCTTCCGGACTGACTGTCATAGGCGTTGGGATAGTCCAGCGTCATGGCGTACTTGCCAAGAAAGCCATCTTTGCGAGGATCGCGGATTTCGAACTGGATTCGATACACACCAAGCGGTGTTCTCTGATCTCCCTCTCGAAATTTATCTGCGCCAAACAGACCGATGGTCGTATAGAACTCCTCTTTCAAGACCGGTTTTCCTTGTTTGCTGACAAAGACATAAAGCCGCGAACGGCTCGCGTCGGCAAGCAGAATCGGTACGTTCTTATCCGCCGAACGGGGCATGACCACCAGATTCTTTGGCAGCATCCCCTCTGGCGTTACCTCGAGCCGAACGCGAGCCTCTTCGAGAAGATCCCGGTCAGCACCATTGAGCTGAACAGGTTTACCCGCCAGCGCAATCATTGACTGGGCCTGAAGCCAATGGGCGAGACGGGACTTGGGCTCTGCCTTCAGGGCGTCGCTTGCCAGCACAGAGCTGTTGGCGAGCCTGCCCGAGAGCAAGGCCTCGGTTGCCTTGCGAAGTTCAGTATCTGCCGCTGATGCTGGAGGGACTAAGGGCAGGAATGAGAGAAGGGCGCCGGCAATAAGGAGGCAAAGCCGCATCAGCGACCTTCCTCCCGGAGAATCTTCCATGAACCGGAATCTCGGGTGAAGATGACCGTTTTCACTGAGTTCAATTTAATCGCACCTGACTCGTAACGTTGACGGAATTTAACCTCTGCGTCCCCGCCCGGCAAGGGCTTCACCTTAATTTCACTGACCTTCACAAGAATTGGCTCTGGCTTGGTGACCCGAGGACGACGATGGGCCTCCCAGGCAGCGCGCGTCCCAAATTGCTGAGGCTCAAAACGATCCGAGTATGCAGCCAGATAACGCTTGAAGTCCTTGCTTGCCCAGGCGTCAGCCCACTGTGTCACTGCAGCAGCGATCGCAGCTTCGTCTGACTTCGGGTCAGCCGACTTCCCAGGTGCGGCCGGGGTCTCGGACTTCGTGACTGTCTTCTGGTCTTTCGGCTCTGGGCTGCGATCCTGGGGGGCCGCGGCCTTCGCGTCTGCCTTGGGCTCGGCGGCTGACTTCGGGGCCGCCCTGGCGGGCGGGGGCTCCACAGATGCACCCGGTCTGGGTTCGGCCTGCGCCAATACCACCGGTGCCTCGGCACCCGGTCCGGCACCCCTTAATGTGACCTGGGCGTTCGGTGGCTTTTTTCCCATAGCCTTCGCATAAGAGATCGCAGCCTGTTGGCTCAGGATTTCACGCAGATTGGCAAAGGCGGCTGCCGTCTGCGGATTCTTATTCATCGCCTCCTCGATGACCTCTCGCGCCTGGTCAAGTTTTCCCATCTGGGCAAGGGCCAAGGCGTAATCGTTGGCCAACTCAATGTCATCTGGCCGCTTTTTTACCCAGGGCTCAAGGACCTTCAGGGCGCGCTGAGGGTTTTTCTCCTTGAGCGCAGCGGTCGCACGCTGACGATCCCGAAGCAGTTCACCAGACTCGGCAGACCAGCCTGGACCTGCCATCATCGAACCCACACCTAAAGCGAGGGCTGCTGCCCACACGGAAATTTTCATGACCGCTAGTTTACTAGGCGTTCAGACCAGATTCGAAGACCCTGCGACGTCCGACGCCAGACCATCTCTTTTACGTCATCGCTTCGGTATGCATCGGCCCGATAGGTTTGGCGGAATCTCACGGTAATTTCAGATGGGCCTGTCTCTCGATAAGAGAGCTCAGAGAGTTCGACTTCGATGAAGCTCGCCTGGGCCATCCGCGCTCTGCGGGCCCCGAGATGATCTTGGATACCGGGAAACTCCGCGGCATACAACGCCACATAGGCCTCGATACTCCTGGACCGCCATAGTCTGGCCCACTCCTGCATCCCCCGCTCAACCTCCGAACGCAAGGCCGTGGCGCTCTCTACATTTGGCCCGGCCGATACGGCAGATCCCGATGGGAGCTGCACTGCGGATGTGGCTGCTGATGGCGACGCATCTTGACCGGCACTCATACCCCCCGGTGTCTGGGAGCGCACGGGCGGCTCATCACGATCGATTCGATTGAGCGCCAGCACGGCAACAAAAAGCAGGCCGACCGCCCCCGCGACAATAAGCCCGCGGCGAGACGCCTCTGACTCACGATCCGGGCCAGGCAGCAACGGGCCAGAAGAGTCGCCAAGTCCCGCAAGACGAGCGGGAATGGTGGGGGTCTGCCAGTCCTCATCTCGCCACAGGCTCTCGGCCTGTTCTTGAATGTTCAAGGCCTGGGCCACCGTCATGACGGCCCGACGGCAATACAACACGGTGTGGAAAGAAGAGCCCTTCCCTGCCTCGATATCAACAAGATGGTTCTTGGCGACTCCCGTCTTTCTGGACAGGGCATCAAGATCCAACTGTTGGGCAAGTCTCGCTTCTCGAATCAGTTGAGGTATCGACATAGGGTGCAGGCAACGGCCACATCAGCTTATCGTCGCCCCCGATTCAGTCTCTGGACCAGCGCATTATGCCCGATGCGGCCAGATCAGCTTGCCGCCACTGACCCGATCAATCTCCTTGAGTACCGCATCGTGGGCCTGACGCTCCTCTGGGGAGGCAGGCCGAACGACGAGCCCGCTGAGATCGAGCGGCGGACCGCTCTCCCCGCTCGCCACCTCGTCATCTGCGGCCATCAGAAGCACCTCTTGGCCCCGCGTCATCGCAAGATAGACCTCCGCAAGCAGACGGGAATCCAACAAGGCACCATGCAGCACGCGATGATCATTCGAAATGCCATAGCGTTGGCATAAGGCGTCCAACGAGTTGCGCTGACCGGGATGAAGCTCGCGCGCATGGCCTAAGGAGTCGATGATGCTGGCGCAGTAACTCGCAAGCGGCTTGAGCCCAACACGGCCAAGCTCCTCATCGAGAAATCCCCGATCAAACTCAGCATTGTGAATGACCAGCGCCGCACCCTCAATGAACTCAAGGAATTCCTGCACAACATCGCCAAACAGGGGCTTATCCTTTAACTGATCCCAGGTCATTCCATGGACCTGAGTCGCCCCCTCGTCGATCTCGCGTTGCGGATTGAGATACACATGGAAATGCCGATCAGTGATTCGACGGTCAATACACTCGACACAGCCAATCTCAATTAATCGATGACCCTCGTCGACCCGAAGACCGGTGGTCTCAGTGTCCAGCATGATCCAACGCATGGGCATCCCTTCTGGAGAATCGATCAAAAAATAAAATGACGGACGGCAGCACAAACAATGTGAGCAGGGTCCCAACGGTCATACCGCCCACGATAACCCAGCCAATCTGAGCGCGGCTCTCCGCACCGGCGCCCGAGGAGAACGCCAGCGGCACCGCCCCCAGGACCATCGCCCCGGTGGTCATGAGAATCGGCCGAAGCCTCAGCACAGCCGCATGCACCACCGCCTCGCGCAGCAGCCTGCCCTGATCTCGCAACTGATTCGCAAATTCAACGATCAAAATGCCATGCTTCGTGATCAGGCCAACCAATGTGATGAGTCCAATCTGGCTGTAGACATTCAGGGTCCCCCCCGTCGCCAGCAACGCCAACAGAGCGCCCATCATCGATAGCGGCACGGTGAGCATAATCATCACCGGATCCTTAAATGACTCGAATTGGGCAGCCAAGACCAGATAGATAAAGAGCAATGCCAACACAAAGGTGACGCCCAGACTGCCCGAGGCTCGGACGAATTCGCGCATCGAACCCGAAAGGTCCGTGGCATAACCCGACGTCAAATGCCTGCTGGCAGACTCCTCGAGAAGTTTCAGTGCCTCTCCCTGGGTGTATCCGGGCGCAAGGTTGGCACTGATGGTGATCGAACGCCGCTGTCCAAAGTGATTCAACTGCCGCGGGCCGATCGTCTCCTGGACGCGGACCAGGGCAGATAGCGGCACCATCTGATTGGCCTGATTACGAACAAAGATTTTGTTGATGTCGTTGGGTGTGTTGCGGGATTCCGCTTCGACCTGCACGATCACATCGTACTGATCCCCAGCACGCTTAAATCGCGTGACCTGTCGGCCGCCCATCATGGTTTCAATCGCTCGGCCGATCGTCTCGACCGAGACACCCATATCGGCGGCACGCTCCCGATTCACGGTGATGTTGAGCTCAGGCTTATTGAGTCGAAGATCCGTATCGACCCCTAGGAAATTCGGATTCTTCATCACATCCGCAACAATGAGACCAACGGTTCTGCCCATGGCCTCGTACGAATCCGAGGACGTCACCACAAACCCGACGGGACGCTCGCGAATTGACTGGCCAAGGGAAGGCGGCGCATTCGGAAATGCCAGCACCCCTGGAATAGCCGCCATCTTGGGCTGAACCTCTCGGATCATCTCCACGGTTTTTCGGCTCCGTTCCGACCAGTCTGTTGTACGCAAAAATGCCACCGCCTGATCCACGGTCGGGTTACCCGAGACGACAAAGATTCGGTCTACCTCGGGGAGTGTTTTGGCAATTGACTCAATGCGTCTTGCATAGTGTTCGGTGTACTCCAGAGACGCCCCATCCGGTCCACTGATGGCAGTAAAGATCACGCCGCGGTCCTCAATCGGTGAGAGCTCCTGTTTCATGGTCAAAAACAGCAAGCCACACAGCACAGCCGCAGTGACAAAAATACCGCCAATCATCCAGCCGCGCTGAAGCGACGACTCGAGCATGCGACGGTAGCCCTCTGTGAGCCGATCCAGGCCACGCTCAATTGCACTCGTCACCGGCCCGCGCTTTTCCTCATGGCGTAGCAGACGTGAACACATCATTGGCGAGAGCGTAAGGGCCACGAAACCCGAAACAATCACCGCACCGGCCAGCGTCAGGGCGAATTCGACAAATAGCCGTCCGATCCGACCAGTCGTAAATGCTACCGGGGCATACACGGCGGCCAGCGTAAGGGTCATGGCCACCACGGCAAACCCAATCTCACGAACCCCCTGAAAGGCGGCCTCGATGGGCTTCATGCCCTCTTCGATATGACGAAAGATATTTTCTAGCACCACAATCGCATCGTCGACCACCAGACCAATCGCCAATACCAAGGCCAATAGCGTCAAAGTGTTGATTGAAAAACCCGCGATCAGCATCAAGGTGAAACTGCCAATTAAGGAAACGGGGATGGTGACCAAAGGAATGATCGAGGCGCGCGGTGAATGCAAGAAGAAGAAGATCACCAATGCGACCAGGATGATCGCCTCTAAGATGGTGATGAAGACAGCCTCGATAGACCGGTCAATAAATACCGTGGAGTCATAACTGATCCCCACCTGTACACCCTCCGTCGAGAGCTCCTGGTTCAATACGGGCACCAGATCGCGAACCGCCTGGGCCAGCGTAAGGGGATTGGCGGTGGCCTGACGAATCACACCAATCGACACCGCACTCTCACCATTAAACCGAACACTGCTGCGGACACTTGCCGCATCGACCTCAACCCGCCCGATATCGCGAATGCGAACCGGGTATCCCTTGACCTGTTTGACGATAATTGCCGCGAATTCATCCGGCTGGTTCAAATCGGTGCGGGCCGTGACGGTGAATTCCCGCTGCTGGCTCTCCACGCGACCGGCAGGAAGTTCAACATTTTGTTGGCCAATTGCAAACTCGATATCCGCTGGCGTCAGTCCGTAAGCGGCGAGTCGATCCCGATCGATCCAGACGCGCATCGCATACTTCCGCTCACCGTTAATCCGAACATCGGCGGCACCCGGCAGCACCTGGAGACGCGGTTTCACCACCCGATTGGCGATATCGCTAACCTCGAGTGCAGATCGGGTTGGGCTAGAAAATGATAGCCAGATGATCGGGTTAGCATCAGCCTCGACCTTGGCGATTACAGGCTCATCCACGGTCTTCGGCAGCTTAGCCCTGACCCGCGAGACCCGATCCCGCACATCTGCAGCGGCTGAATCGGCATCCTTTTCAAGACGAAAGGTCACAGTGATTTGCGACTGCTCGGCGCGCGAAATCGACGTGATGACATCGACCGCATCAATGCCAGCGATTGAATCCTCCAGCGGCTTGGTCACCTGGGTCTCAATCACCTCGGCTGATGCGCCGAGATAACGGGTTTCAACCGTCACCACCGGGGTGTCGATCCGGGGATATTCGCGAACCGACAGCCGGGTATACGACACGGCACCAATGAGAACAATGATGAGCGAGAGTACCGTCGCGAAGACTGGCCGCTGGATACAGATCTCAGAGATCCGCATGGGCAATCCGAACGTTAGGCGCAGGCATCACTTGCCTTTATTGGTCGACTGCGGGTCCACCGTTTTTTCCTGGGACTTACCGGCAGCCTTTGCGGGCGGCGTCTCGCCTGGCTTGACTGCCGGAGCAGACTCGGCGACTTTCACTGGAATATTGTTGCCACGGATCTTGATCTGGCCGGCCGTGATCACGATATCCCCGGCCGACAGTCCCTTCACTACCTCGACAACAGCACGCTGCTCCAGTTGCGTGCGAATGCCAGACACCACTGGCGTGGCGACCGCCTTGCCATCAATCACTCTGAAAACGGTGAGCCGGTTCTGCGCCGTCACCATCGACTCCTCTGGAATCACAACCGCATTCGCTCTGGATTCCAGCACCAGTTGGACACGCACAAACATCCCTGGCTTCAGCCGGCGGGATGCATCCTTGAGCTCAGCCCGAATCAGCAGTGACCTGCCTGATGCGTCCACTGCAGCATCAATCGCCATTACCCGCGCAGGAAAACGAACACCAGGAAAAGCATCGGACTGAAGCTGGACGGTCTGACCAGCTGAGAGCCGGCCACTGATCTGCTCAGGAACTCGAAAGTCTGCCTTCATGGCACTGAGATCTTCTATGTTGACGAGCTCCACACCCTCTTTGATGTAGTCTCCTATGCTGACCTGGCGGATCCCGATCTGGCCGGAGAACGGCGCCCGCAATGTCATTTTGTCGAGATTGGCCTGGGCGAGCGCGAGCTTTGCCCGTGCAATTTCCTCTGATGCCCGCGCATCATCCAGCGCTGCCGCAGAGAGAAATTTCTTTTCAAACAACTCCTCTGTACGCTTTAGCTTTGCGGCCGCAAGATCACGCTCGGCCCGCGCCTGATGCAGCAGCGCCTGCTGCACGGACGCATCAAACACGATCAGCGGATCGTCTTTGGCCACCTGAGCGCCATCTGAAAACAGAATTTTTGCAATTCGACCCGGAATCTCTGACTTCAATACCACCGACTCTGCGGATCGCAGAGAGCCTACGGCGCTCACGATGTCCTGGATCTCGGTGATCCGCACCTGCTCCGCCTCAACAACAACCGGTCCGCCCGCGGATTTTGGGGCTGGACCCTGGGAATTCAGCCGGATACCAACGACGCTTGCGATCGCGAGTCCAGCGATCACGATCACGGGAATAATCCATTTCCGCGGAAGAAGAGAAGGCAGCATTATTGAGTCATCTGAGGGCGAGAAGCCGATAGAGTAATGGATTCAACGCCCTGATTCGCCAATTGATCAGCCCGCTCATTGCCGGCGTGGCCCTGATGACCGCGGACCCACTCCCAGGAAACGGTATGGCGTGAGAGCTCGTGATCAAGCTCCTCCCAGAGGTCACGATTCGCGACAGGCTTACCGGCCGAGGTCCGCCAGTTTTTGCGCTTCCACTGATTCATCCAGGACTCAACGCCCTTCTGAACATATTGGGAGTCAGTGACAATCTGCACCACACAGGGCCGGGTCAGGCAGCGCAGCGCCTCTATCACCGCAGTAAGCTCCATTCGGTTATTGGTCGTCTCGGGTGCTCCGCCAAAAATTTCTTTGATCTTGTCACCATACGCCAGGGTGGCTCCCCATCCTCCAGGCCCTGGATTGCCCTTGCAGGCACCATCCGTATGAATGATGACCTTTGAAGATGAGAGCCCATCTGTTGACCGCATCTTGCCTAACGACCCCTTTCGTTGTCGGCCACATGCCCCCGATGCACGGTGATCGACGACGTCGCCGCCGCCTTGCCTCGGGCGAGGCGGCGTTGCTCGCGCCAGCTCGGACCAATCAGTTGCATATGATGCACACGCTTAACAGCCATCAGAAAATACACACCGCCCGCCATCGGCCACCAGCGTCTTCCCGCAGCATCCATCCAATCTGCGCGCGCTAGCCACGACTCAGATTCAAATGGCGGCACATAGGCACCAAAGGCACTCGCGCCCCCCGCACCGAGATCAAAGTTCAAAAGCTTCAGCCAGTCCTTCAGTCTCGGCAGCGATATCCATGAATGGCCGGAGGGGGGAAAGCGGTTCACCGAACGGGAGTTTTTGCGCACCGCCCACAGACTTAAAGGATTAAATCCAGTAATGACGATTCTTCCTTCCGGGATCAAGACCCGCTGCGCCTCGCGCAAAAGATGGTGCGCGTCGGCAGCCACTTCGAGGGTATGCGGGAGCACGAGCAGATCCAGGCTCTCGGTCAGAAATGGCAGTTCATGGGCGGAGCCCGCTACCGCAGAAATCGTTCCCGCGTCATCCGAACTGCCCAGCGCCACACGCTCCCCGTTGGCAGGCCACACCACTCTGGCCCGGCATGACATACGATTCGCCCTGAGGGCGTCAAGAGGCATTGGTCCGATCTGCACTGCGTGATAGCCGAACACATCCTGCAGGGTGCTGTCCAGCCAGATCTGCTCCTCCTGGATAAGCCGCCGGCCAAGGGCCGTCTCACTCCACGGACCCCAGTCTTGGAAAGGATTGATCAGTGATTCAGGCGATTGAGGCATTTGCCGACAACTATATCTGGGCCATCACGGATGACCAACAGGGGTGTGCTGCAGTCGTGGACCCGGGTGACCCAGCGCCGGTCATGGAATTCCTACAGGCGAAATCCTTAACACTCGCAGCCATTTTAGTGACCCACCATCACGCTGACCACACCGGCGGGATTGCCGCGCTCGCAGCCCATGCGCCCCGGCCCAATCCGTCGGCCGATCTGCCGGTCTTCGGTCCAGCCGGAGAGCCCATTACGGGTATCCAACACCCCCTGCGAGAGGGTGATCATGTCTCACTTCCAGAATTGAACTGCAGCCTGGATGTGATCGAGGTACCGGGCCACACACGCGGCCATATCGCTTATTTCGGAAGGCACGATCGACAGCAGATCCTGTTTTGCGGCGACACGCTTTTTGCCGGCGGCTGCGGAAGGATCTTTGAAGGGACTGCAGATCAGATGTGGGCATCACTGAAAAAACTCGCATCGCTTCCTGATGAGACCGCGGTGTATTGCGCCCATGAGTACACCTTGTCCAATCTCCGCTTTGCCTGCGCTGCGCGTCCGACCATACCGGAGATTGCGCATCGGTACACGCAGGTGCATGCGCTAAGGGAACACGGCAAAATCACCCTGCCCAGCACCATCGGACTCGAGCGGCAGACCAATCCGTTTTTGCTCTGCGAGAACGCCGACCAATTTGCTGCAATGCGCAGTCACAAAGACCAGTTTCGCGGATAATCGGCGCCGATGCGTCTTATTCTTCCTCTGGCAATTTCGCTATTTATCACAGGCTGTGCGGTCACCGGCCAGGTCTCCACTGATGCTGGCGCTGTGGCCGACAGCGTCGCCGTGCCCTCAACGTCCCGCGCCTCGGCCCCTGCAGCCAGCCCAGCAGCGCGGACGCCGGCCGGCAGGCAGGATATGGCCGCAGCCAAAACCCCACCCATTCTCGAAACGCCTCGCTTTGAAAACCTCATTGATCGCATCGTGTCGGGATTTGCGATGCCACCGCTGGCCCATCCACTCGTCGAACAGCATGAGCGCTGGATTGCCCGAAACCCAGAATACCTGAACCGAGTTTTTGAGCGTGGCGGCAAGTACCTCTATCACATCGTTGAAGAGCTCGAGAATCGTCGTATGCCAACTGAGCTCGCACTGCTGCCCATTGTCGAAAGCGCCTTTAATCCAAATGCACTCTCCAAGGCAAAGGCAGCAGGCCTGTGGCAGTTCATTCCCTCCACAGGTCGAATCTATGCCCTTGAGCAGAACTGGTGGACCGATGAACGTCGGGATGTCATTGAATCGACACGGGCAGCGCTGGATTATCTGCAGCGGCTCTATGAGCTACAGGGAAACGACTGGTTCCTCGCGCTGGCCAGCTACAACTGGGGAGAAGGGGCCGTCATGCGCGCGCGCAAGCGCAACGAGGCGGCCCGTAAACCGACCGACTATGTCAGCCTAAAAATGCCTAAGGAGACTCAGCATTACGTTCCCAAGCTGATCGCCTTGAGAAATGTGCTGTCGCGATCCAAGGAACTAGGCCTAAATCTTCCGGTGATTCCCAATCTGCCGTTTTTTGTCGTGATCGACAAAGAGCAATCGATTGACCTCTCTCTGGCGGCAAAGTTCGCCAGCATGACCGTCGCAGAATTCACCGAACTCAACCCATCACTTAATCGACCCGTGATCACAGTGACTCGGACCGACCGAATTATCCTTCCTGCTGATCGGGCAGCAGGATTTCAACGTCAGTTACAGGACCATGTCTCGCGCGGCCTGCCCTTGGTCACCTGGAAACCCTACACACTTAAAGAAAATGACACCCTCGTATCGTTGGCGCGAAACGCAGGAGTCAGCGCCCAGGACCTGATTCGGGCCAATAGCCTTAAACAGAACGCACGCCCCCTGCCAGGAACCGTACTGCTTGCGCCAATCTCAATCGACACCCCAGAGCCGGCAATCGAAACGACGCTGGCCAAGTTCACCGGATCCCGTGTCATTGAGAAAGAAACACTGGGGCCGGTCTATCACCGAGTTACCAAAAAAGACACCCTTGCAAAGATTGCCAAGCGTTATGGCGTCGCTGCCTCGGACATTCGCAACACAAACCATTTTGAAAATGAGCCGGCCGTGGGGCAGCGGCTTCTGATTCGTTCTGCCCGAACACAGACGGTGGTCACCGATGAACGTGGTCAACGAACCGTTCTATCTGCGGTCGAGGGCCCTGCAGCTGCAATGGATGCGTCCGCCGCCGCTGCCAAAAAGCCCGCCACGCCTGCACGCAAGACAGGCGCCGCCAAGGGCAACGACAAGGCGAAGAAAGCTAATCCTCCTGAGAAAAAGAAGAAGACTGCTGAGAAAAAATCATCCGACAAGAAATCATCGGAAAAGAAAAGCCCGGCAAAATCACCGGGCTCCACTCAGACTCAGGCAAGTTCATGACCGCCGCGTGCGGTCATGCGATCTAGGCGATGGCCCGCCGCGGGCTGACCATCCGAAGGCGCTTCGAGAAATCAGCCAACGCCGCAATTCCAGAGGCCTCAGCCCGATTACACCAAGACTGCAGGTTCGACACGGCATGCTCCACCGACAGATGGCGTCGGCTCCACATCGCCTCAAACTCTTTGCGCAGTTCGGTCCACTTTTCAACCGCTGCCGGCTGAAACTGAGCACGACGGACATGGGTCTTGAACGACTTCGACAGTAAAGCCATGAGCTCATATTTGTGGGAAATCACGGCCTCGACGGTGTCGGCATCAATTTCATTACGGGCAGGATCCAGAACCATCTCCGCAGGAAGTGCCCGAGGTTTCGCAAGACCCACCATCGACAACAGGCGGATATACATCCATCCGATATCGAACTCATACCACTTTGATGACAGCTTGGGAGATGTCGCGAAGGTATGGTGATTGTTATGGAGTTCCTCGCCGCCAATCAGAATGCCCCAAGGAACAATGTTCCTGCTGGTATCCGGGCTTTTGAAATTACGATAGCCCCAGAAGTGACCGATACCGTTGATCACACCGGCTGCGAGAAATGGAATCCAGGCCATTTGCACCGCCCAGACGGCAGCGCCCACAACACCAAACAGCAGCACATCGATAATCAGCATCAGTGAGACACCCAACGCACTATGACGTGTGTAAACGTGGCGCTCAATCCAGTCATCGGGCGCCCCGTGGCCATAACGCTCAACGAGTTCCGCATCTTTGATTGCATCACGATAGAGCTCTGCCCCTTCCCAGAGCACCTTGCCGATACCACGCGTCTGCGGGCTGTGGGGGTCCTCTTCGGTCTCGCACTTCGCGTGATGCTTACGATGCACTGCGGCCCACTCGCGCGTCACCATGCCGGTAGACATCCACAGCCACAGCCGTAAAGGGTGGGACACCAGGGGATGCAACTCCAGCGCCCGATGCGCCTGACAGCGATGCAGGTAGACCGTGACGCCGATGATGGTCAGGTGGGTGGCAATTAACGTAAACACCACGATGGCGCCAGCACTCCAGCCGGTCAGTCCGTAACGGACAAATTCCCACACGGGGGCAACTACGGGCAACGCAAGAAACGAGGTCAGTGCTTCCAAATAACTCTCCCTGGAGGCCTGCAATCCCAGTCCCTAGGTCGCAGGCACGATGTTGTAGAACACTTGGGGATTATCCCACCCCCTCGGCCGGATCGCCAGCCCTGACCATACAAGCAGCATAAAACCCATCGGTGCCTGAGCGATGGGGCCAGAGCATAAGGTCCCCCGCCTCCGTACAGGGCCGCCAAGACGGCGGCAGGTCAATCCGCTGGGCGGCGAGGCAGTCGGCCATCGGCAGACGAGAAAAGTCGGGACGCACCGATAAGAATTGGTCAACGACCTGACGGTTCTCTTCATCCAGCAGGCTGCATGTTGCGTAGACCAGTCGGCCGCCCGGCCTGACCAAGGCCGCCGCTGCCCGAAGAATCTCAAGCTGCTGCTGCCCAAGGCCAGGAATTTTCTCCTGTGTAATCCGCCACTTCAGATCGGGATTACGTCGCGTTGTACCCAGGCCACTGCACGGCGCATCCACCAATACGGCATGGGCCTTCCCACTGAGCCGTTTGATGCGGTCATCGTTTAGCCCAGAGATCCCAATCGGCCAGACATTCGACAGACCGCTTCGTGCGAGTCGCGGTTTAAAACGCGACAGGCGTGCGGTCGAGGTATCGAGTGCGTAGAGCCTGCCGGTGTTGTTCATGGCACTTCCGAGTGCAAGGGTTTTGCCGCCAGCCCCTGCACAGAAGTCGACAATGAACTCGCCTCGGCGGGGTGCAACCAACATCGCAATCAGCTGACTGCCCAGGTCCTGAACCTCTACCCACCCATCCCGAAATGCCTGTGAGCGCTGCAAGGCGGGCTTGCCCTCCACACGCAGCGATTGCTGAGTAATCTCAAGCGGCACTGCCCGAATTGCATCCTGAGCAAGCGCAGCGATCGCTGCCTCAGGCGTAGTCAGCAGACGATTCACGCGCAGATCAAGCGGCGCAGGCTGGCGAAGTGCCCGCGCGCAGGCAAGCGCCTCTGCCGCTCCAAGCTGACTGACCAATGCGGCAACGATCCACTGCGGCAGACTCTCCTTCAGGAATGCATCGGCCGCCGGTAGAGGCTGATCCTGACCCCCATCGATCCATGTTTTCTCAGCTACATCACATTCAGCCTCAAGGAGTTCAGGCGACAGCACTTCGCGTGCGCCAAGCAAGGCAAGAAGCCGATGTGGTCGGCCCGGACCATTGGCGGACAAATGCCGATACCAGCTGAGATTACGCAGCACCGCCCAGGCAGCCTCCGCATAGAAATGGCGATCGCGCCCACCCATCTGGGGATGGGCTTTAAAAAAGCGAGACACAACGGTATCGGCGGGCGCAGAAAACCCCAGCAGCTCATCGAGCAGTTGTTCAAGCGCCCACAGCCGGCCCGATCCGACTGACCGACGGTCGGTAGACGTTCGGCCCTTGCCCGAAGGTCTTCGGCCATCGGGCCGCCTCGGGTTTTTTACAGGTCGTGATGCAGTTGCCATGGCCGATACTCACAAGGGAACGCTCCCGCGCCACGGTCAAGAATTCGGCCCTCCGACAAGACCAGCCTGCCGGACACATAGGCTGCGATCGCATGGGGATAGATCTGGTGCTCCATTTCGAGAACCCGATCACCAAGAACGCTTGCATCGTCGGAGTCCAGCACCGGAACAATGCCCTGGGCGAGGATCGGCCCATGATCTAAGTCGGCAGTGACCAGATGGACCGTGCATCCATGTATCCGCACCCCAGCATCGATGGCCTGTTGGTGCGTGTGCATTCCTTTAAATGCAGGTAACAACGATGGATGGATATTCATCAGTCGGCCCTGAAAATGGCGACAGAAGTCTGCAGAAAGGATACGCATAAACCCAGCAAGAACCACCAGATCGGGAGCGGCACGGTCCAGTTCCTGGGCAAGCCTGCGGTCAAAGGCCTCACGGTCGATAAAACTGCCATGGTCTACGACCGCAGTCGGTACGCCATGACATCGCGCAATCTCCAGCCCCGCCGCCGCAGGACGATTCGAGATCACAGATGCAATCTGAATCGGCCAATCATGTCGAGCGATCGCCTCGAGGATTGCGCCCAGGTTCGACCCACGTCCAGAGATGATGACTGCAAGGCGCTTCATAAGTCCCGGATTTTACCGGGACCCTATAATCGGGCCTCTGCCAACCCCCACGGAAAGCCCGCTTAAGATGCTGATTTTTCAAGGAATTTCCCCTCACCGAGCGCCCAAGGGTGGCCGCGCGGTGACCATCGGAAATTTCGATGGGGTGCATCTTGGCCATCGCGCACTCATTCAGCGAACGGTTGCGGTCGCCCGGGATCGTCAACTGACCAGCGCTGTGGTGACGTTCGAACCACACCCCAAAGCCTTTTTCACACCCCAGCAGGCACCAGGAAAAATTCAGGGGCTAAGGGCAAAGGCCGCCCTTCTGGCCGATCTCGGCGTCGACGAGCTCTGGGTATGTCGCTTTCGTCGACGCCTGGCCCAGATGTCGGCAGAAGATTTCATGACCAGATTTCTCCACCGATCGATGCGCACAGCTGAACTTGTGATCGGGGATGATTTTCGGTTCGGTGCAAAGCGACGCGGGGATGTTGAGATGCTTCGTCAGTACGGCACGAGCGCGGGCTGGATCGTGCAGACGATTCCCACGGTGCTGGCCGGTGGCGAGCGTGTATCAAGCTCTCGACTTCGCGTCGCGCTCGCAGCCGGGGATCTGCAGGGCGCCGAAGAGATCATGGGCCATCCGCTTTTCCTCTGTGGCCACGTTGTTCATGGCAGAAAACTCGGCCGCGATCTCGGCTATCCCACTCTCAATATTCCGGTATCCAACACACTGCTCATCTCCGGCGTATTTGTCGTGAGCGTTGAGGGTCTTGGCGCAGCGCCCATATCGGCAGTGGCCAGCCTCGGCCATCGGCCTACCGTCGAACAGGCTGGCCGACTGCTTCTGGAGGTGCACCTGTTTGACTGGCACGGAGATGCCTATGGAAAAATCGTGAAGGTCACCTTTCATGAAAAGCTGCGCGATGAAGCACGCTTTGACAGCCTAGAGGCCATGACCGAACAGATTCATCTCGACGCGCAACAGGCGCGGCTTTACTTCGCACATCACGCCCACTGAGTCCACCACTATGTCTGAACACAAACCGGCCAAAGATCTTGGATCGCAAGACAGCACGCTGAACCTGCCCAAGACCGAGTTCCCCATGCGCGGCGACCTGCCCAAGCGTGAGCCCCAATGGCTTGAGCAGTGGCAGCGCGTGGGCGTGTATCAGCGCATTCGTGCGCGCACCGCCGGCCGGCCACTTTTTGTCCTGCACGACGGGCCACCCTATGCCAACGGCGATATTCATATCGGTCATGCTGTCAACAAGATCCTGAAAGACATGATCGTGAAGTCCAAAGTCTTGGCGGGATTCGATGCACGCTATGTACCCGGCTGGGATTGTCATGGCATGCCCATTGAGATTCAGATTGAGAAACAATTCGGAAAGGGCCTGCCTACCCGCGAGGTTCAGCAGAAATCACGGGCCTATGCCCAGGAACAGATCCAGCGTCAGAAAAAAGACTTCATTCGACTCGGTGTGCTCGGCCAGTGGGATCAGCCCTACACCACCATGGCGCCAAAGAGCGAGGCAGATGAGATCCGCGCTTTAAAGAAGATCCTTGAAAAAGGTTTTGTATTCCGCGGACTTAAGCCAGTGAACTGGTGCTTCGACTGTGGCTCCGCCCTCGCTGAGGCCGAGGTCGAATACGCCGATCGCGGCGACCCAGCCATTGATGTCGCCTTTGAGGCCGATGACACTGCAAAGGCACATGTCGCTAAAGCGTTCGGCCGCTCGATCGCTGATCTTCAAGGCGAGTTGGCCGCGGTGATCTGGACGACTACGCCATGGACTATTCCTGCCAACCAGGCACTGAATGCACACCCGGAGTTCCAGTACGCATTGGTAAACGTAATCGGCCCAGGCGAAACCGCGGCCAGCAGAAAGTTTCCGCCAAATCTGCGCTATCGCTGGCTGGTCATTGCGGAAGACCGCGTACAGACCTGTATGACCGCATGGGGCCTATCGGGCGAGGTGATCGCCAAATGTTCGGGCCAGTCGCTTCAAGGCCTGTCACTTCGGCATCCGCTATCACGCCTGGCACCCGGATATGCGCGCATGGCGACCGTCTTGAATGCGGCGTATGTGAATCTTGAGTCCGGTACAGGCATTGTGCATTCATCGCCAGCGTACGGTATTGAAGACTTCATCTCCTGTAAGTCTGCCGGCATGACCGATCAGGAGATTCTGACCCCTGTACTTGGCGATGGACGCTACGCTGCGTCGCTGCCGCTCTTTCACGATCTCTCAATCTGGGATGCAAATCCGAAGATTGTCGCGGCGCTTGCCGAAGCAGGCACCTTAATGCACTCCGAACGGATCACCCACAGCTACATGCACTGCTGGCGACACAAGAGCCCAGTCATCTATCGCGCCACCAACCAGTGGTTTGCAGGTATGGATGTCCGCCCGACAGACGGTGGAAAAACCCTGCGCGAACTTGCGCTGGCCGGCGTCGAGGCGACCGCCTTCTACCCCCAGTGGGGCAAGGCACGGCTTCATGCAATGATCGCCAACCGGCCTGACTGGACCCTGTCGCGCCAGCGTCAATGGGGTGTACCGATGGCATTTTTTATCCATAAAGAAACCGGCGCCCTACATCCGCGTACACCCGAACTACTCGAGAAGATTGCACAGCGGGTCGAGTCCGGCGGAATCGAAGTCTGGCAGAGCATGACCGCAGAGGAAATGCTAGGGGCCGAGGCCAGCGACTACGTTAAAAACTCTGACACGCTCGATGTCTGGTTTGATTCCGGCACAACCCACGAAACCGTGCTCAGAGGCTCGCACGCCAAAGAGTCGACCTTCCCTGCAGACCTTTACCTGGAGGGCAGCGATCAGCATCGGGGTTGGTTTCACTCGTCACTACTCACCAGTTGCATGATCAATGGCGTACCGCCTTACAAGGGGCTCTTGACCCACGGCTTTGTAGTCGATGGTGAGGGCCGTAAGATGAGCAAGTCGCTGGGCAATGTAATCGCTCCTCAAAAGGTCTCGGACACCATGGGTGCCGACATCCTGCGGCTGTGGGTGGCCAGCACAGACTACTCGGGTGAACTCTCGATTTCAGACACGATTCTGAAGCGCGTCGTCGAGTCTTATCGACGCCTGCGCAATACGTTATGTTTTCTCTTGGGCAATCTGAGTGATTTTGATCCTGTAAAGGACAGTCTGCCAATCGAGAATCTTGCCGAGATCGATCGCTACGCACTCGCACTCACTGCCGATCTCCAGCGTCAGACCCTGGAAGACTACAGTCGCTATTCTTTTCATCCGGCGGTGGCCCGCATGGTGAGCTTCTGCTCAGAGGATCTGGGGGCGTTTTATTTGGATATCCTGAAAGATCGCCTGTATACCAGCGCACGCACTGCTGCTGCCCGGCGATCTGCCCAGACTGCCCTATGGCACATCACCGAAACGATGCTACGGCTGCTTGCCCCCTACCTCTCCTTTACCGCCAATGAGGGATGGCATCACCTGCACCAGACGTCGGCACTCCAGGCAGATGCCACCGTGTTTGAAGAGGCTGCCCATACGCTGCCAGAAATTCCTGATCATGCCGTACTCATCAAACGATGGACATCTGTACGGCTGGCGCGGGCAGAGGTGCTCAAGGCCATTGAGCTACAGCGCGAAGTGGGCGCAGTGGGCTCCTCCTTGCAGGCGCGCGTCGACATCCGTGCAGGGAAAGACATCGGGGCTGTTCTCACTGGCCTTGGAGAAGGGCTGAAGTTTGTCCTGATCACCTCCGAGGCAGAGATTCAAATCGATCAAACCCTGTCCGCAGATGCGGTTGCGGTTACGGTATCGGCGCTGGCCCACCCCAAATGTGGCCGATGCTGGCATCTGAGGCCGGATGTCGGCCGTGACAAGGCGCAGCCACATCTTTGTGCACGTTGTGTCAGCAATCTGACCGGCCCCGGAGAGCAACGTGCCATCGCCTAGAGGCCGCGGATTAAATTCAACAGCCGGCCGCTGGATCCTGCTCATCCTGCTTCTGGTGGGGCTCGATCAGCTGAGCAAGCTATTTATCGTGAACAGCTACGCGCTCGGGCAGCAGACGACACTCACCAGCTGGTTCAATATTGTGAGAGTGCATAACACCGGCGCGGCATTTAGCTTTCTTGCAGACGCGGGCGGATGGCAGCGCTGGTTCTTTGTCGGACTGGGTGTGGCGGCAGTAGCAATGCTCGGATTTCTCATGATCCGTCATGCAGGGCAGCGCTGGTTTGCCCTTTCGGCTGCGCTCATCATCTCTGGCGCAATCGGAAACACCATTGATCGCGTGACATGGGGCTATGTCGTCGACTTTATCGATTGGCATGCAGGGGGATGGCATTGGCCTGCCTTCAATGTTGCAGACAGCACCATCACGGTTGGCGCATTGCTACTCGTGCTTGACGAGCTTCGACGGGTTCGGCGAGGATGAGCCCCATGCGCCTGCAGCATCGACACTTCATCATCGGCATCACGGGCGGCATTGCGGCCTATAAGACCTGTGAGCTCGTTCGTCGTCTTCAGGATGAAGGGGCCACAGTGCAGGTCGTCATGACCGAGGCAGGTACTCGGTTTGTATCTGCACTCACATTTCAGGCCCTCTCCGGCCGGCCCGTATACACCGATGCCTGGAGTAGTCCTGTAGCGAGCGGCCCCGCCAACGGTATGCCGCACATCGATCTCGCCCGCGAGGCGGACGCGATTCTGGTGGCACCGGCCAGCGCAGACTTCATCGCTCAGGCCGCCTCTGGCCAGACCCCCACGCTGCTCTCGACGCTGTGCCTGGCACGGGACATTCCGCTACTCATCGCGCCGGCAATGAATCGGCAGATGTGGCAGCAGCCAGCGACCCAACGCAATATCGAGCTACTTAAAAAAGATGGCATTGATATTCTGGGGCCGGGAAGCGGCGCACAGGCCTGCGGTGAAATTGGTGATGGCCGCATGCGTGAGCCCGAGGAGCTTTTAGCAGATCTCATTGCCCGCTTTGGTCCCGACGCCGGTGTTCCAGCGGCCCGAACCGCTCCCGTGATTCGCGGCGTTTTACAGGATCAGTCCGTCGTGATCACCGCCGGGCCTACATTTGAGCCGATTGATCCCGTACGTGGCATTACCAATCGATCCTCTGGCAAGATGGGATTCGCAATCGCCGAGGCCGCTGTACGGGCAGGCGCGCAGGTGACCTTGATTGCAGGCCCCGTGCATCTGCCGACGCCCCCGGGCGTTCACCGCAAAGACGTCACCACCGCACAGGAGATGCATGACGCGGTCATGCGCTGTCTTGATGCCCAGCCTGCGGATATCTTTATCGGCGTTGCAGCCGTTGCAGACTGGCGACCAGATAAGACACGCTCAGGAAAAATGAAAAAAAGTGAAGGTCAGGGACTCGAGGAGATTTCATGGGTGGAGAATCCCGACATTCTCGCGACGGTTGCCCGCCGCAGCCCTGCCCCACTGTGCATTGGATTCGCAGCCGAAAGCGGGAGCATTTCCGACCTAGAGATCCTGCTCCCCGAAAAGCGTGTCCGAAAACAGGTGCCGCTGCTTGTCGGCAACATCGGTGCCGATACATTCGGTGAAGATAGCAATCAGATCATGCTCTGCGATGCGCATGGCACAACCCTGCTGCCCAAGGCCAGTAAATTTGACCTGGCCTGCCAACTCATTTCCCATATCGCCTCACAGCAACAGAGTCACTCATGAAAATCGACGTGAAGATTCTTGATCCCCGCATGCGGGATCAGCTACCCGCCTACGCCACCTCTGCCTCTGCAGGTCTGGACCTACGCGCCTGTATCGATGCGCCAATCGTCCTTGAGCCCGGCCGCGCCGAGCTCATCCCAACCGGCCTTGCGATTTACATCGCCGACCCTGGCTATGCCGGCATGATCCTTCCGCGCTCTGGCCTCGGCCATAAGCAAGGCATTGTGCTGGGCAATCTGGTGGGACTGATCGATGCCGATTATCAGGGTCCGCTCATGGTGTCGGCATGGAACCGCGGCGCGTCCGCATTCACACTGAATCCATTGGAACGGCTCGCCCAGCTGGTGATTGTTCCAGTCAGGCAGGTTGAATTTAACGTTGTTGATGAATTTACCGCCACTCAACGGGGTGAAGGTGGCTTCGGAAGTACTGGGCACCGGTAGTCACTGAGACCATGGGAGCATCGTCTCGGACCAAGGCCCCCGGCGCGGGGGTCTTCAGCATCGGCCAGCCTACTTCAAAATCTGGAAGAGGTTATTGAAATCATCTGTCCAGGTGCGAAGGCCTGGAATCGGCTCAATGTCCACGGTTTTATCCTTAACGGCACGTGACGACAGTAGCCGCTCATTCTTCGTCACCAGCACCCAGTCGGACAGCGCCATGAGTCCGCGCGGATCATCGGTCGGCTCATCTTCAATCAAGACAGCACGATAGCCAGCCTCCTCGGCAATCTGCCGGACCACCGGTGCGAGCCGAAGATAACGATTCGTCACATGAAAAGCAACGACCCCTTCCGGCTGAATATGCCGCAGATACACCGATAGGGCCTCACGGGTCATCAGATGAATGGGGATTGAATCGCTTGAAAATGCATCAATCACTAGCACATCAAAACGATTCGGCGGTTCACGCTCCAGCACCAGACGGGCATCCCCCAGGGCAAAGCTCACCGATGCCGGCGAATCCTGGATGTAAGTGAACTCCGTTTTGGCAATCTCAATCACCCGCGGATTGATCTCATACATCCGATAGTGGTCATTCGGCCGGCCGTAACTTGCCAACGTACCCACGCCCAGTCCGATCACGCCAACACGAATCCCCTGCGGCGACTGACGGCCCATCTGTTCAATGGCCAGTCCGACTCCGGAGTGTCGTCCGTAATAGGTGGTGGGCTCCTGGCGGTGGGTCGTGCTGAGTTCCTGAAGGCCGTGCAGAATCACGCCGTGAACCAGGCGGCGAACCGGTCCATCGGCAGCCCGCGTGTCCCGCTCGGTAATTTTCAAGGTGCCGTAAAAGTTGCGCGCACTGTAGATGTTGTCGAACGCCCGCTCTTCAAAATGAAGACGCGAATAATGTGCGCAGACCGCCAGACTCACCAGGCTGCCGCCCACAAAGACGGCCCGTAGCGGCCCCTGCACATATCGCATGCCGATCCACGCACCCGCCACGCCGGTGAGCATTAACGCAATCGGCAGCTCCCAGTAGTAAGAAAATATGCGTGGTGCCACGATCGACACCAATAAGCCCCCCGCTGCGCCACCCAAAGCGATCATGAAATAAAACCGCGTGAGATAACGCACGGGCGGTTTGGACTGAGCCAACTCTCCATGACAGAACAAACAGATCAGAAAGAGCCCCGCAAGGTAGAGCGGAATTGCGTAGTCGATATCCAGAATTCCATCGTCCGTATTCAGACCCCAGGTCATCACTGCAGCCAGCGCCATCGCAGGAAGCATCATGTTGTTGCGCAGATACCAGCCCTTGCCGCGACGGCCCTCAAAGGCGATCACAAAGGTCAGCAGATACAGTGAGAGCGGCAAAACCCAGAGAAAAGGAATCGAGGCGATATTCTGAGTAATGTGGCTCGACACCGACAGCAGCAGCATGGTGGCCAGGGCAGCAAGCCCAAACCATTGGATGGTGGCACTGGCGCCCGGCGCGTGTTCGTGTTCGAGCGTCTTTATCTTGGTCTGATCGATCCGCTCAGGAGACTCCACTGGGCCTACTGCCCCAGAATATGCAGTGTCGGGAGCCGCTGCGGCACCAGACACAGGGCGTGCCGCGCGAACGGCCACCAGCAACCCCAGCAGCACAAACAGCCCATAGAGCCCGCTCCACGCCATCGCCTGATGGCGAGTCGCCACCCACGGCTCCACCACAAACGGATAGGCCAAAAGCCCCAGCAACGAACCAAAGTTCGATAGCGCAAATAGGCGATAGGCCCGCTGGGCAACGGCCGGGTTCGGCTGCTCGCGCGCAAACCAGGATTGAATCAGGGGACCGGTGGTCGATAACATGAAGTACGGCAGGCCAATCGTGGCCGCCAAAAGCCCGAGAATCCTCCACAGAGGCTCCTCATCACCAGAGGGCTTCCAGTGGACACCGGCGAGGATCGGAAGCGCGGCAAGACTCGCAATGAGCAATATCGCATGCAGAATCGACTGACGCCGGGCAGACAGACGCTGCACGCCATCGGAGTAGGCGTAGCCGGCCAGAAGGACCAGCTGAAAAAATGTCAGGCATGTGGTCCAGACTGCAGCCGAGCCGCCAAACCACGGGACGATCTGCTTGGCGATGATCGGCTGAACCAGAAAAAGCAGAATGCTGGAGACCAGCACGGTTAACGCAAACAACAGCATCAGATCAGCCTTGCATCAAGTTTTCGGCCGTCGGCAACAAATGCCCGAATACCCTCGGCCAGTTTTTCAGTGGCCATCGCATCTTCATTCATGGCGAAACGAAACAATGGTTCACTGGTGTTCAATACGGCACCTGCCGGACCCTGCCGTGCCTGCTCAGGATCAAGCATACGGTCGAGAGAAGATTCCTGGTCCATGGACTGCAACTGCTGCAGCAGGTCTGGACTCACCGTCAACAGGTCGCATCCTGCAAGTGCAAGCACCTGTTCCACCGAGCGAAAGCTTGCACCCATTACTTCCGTATGGAACCGATGCTGTTTCAAATAGTTATAAATGCGCTTGACCGACTGCACACCCGGATCCTGGTCAGCCGACGGCCACTGTGTTCCTGCTTTCTTGTGCCAATCGCTGATTCGGCCGACAAAGGGCGAGATCAGTGTGGCGCCAGCATCTGCGGCTGCAGCCGCCTGCACAAGACTGAAAATCAAGGTCACATTGCAGGCAATCCCCTTTTGCTCGAGTTCACGCACCGCACGAATACCCTCCCAGGTAGCCGCAATCTTGATCAACACGCGAGACCGTTCAACACCGCGTGCCGCGTAGGCGGCAATAATCTTTTCAGCCTCCGCCACAGTCCCAGCGGTATCAAACGACAGCCGTGCGTCGACTTCAGTCGAGACCCGCCCAGGAATAATGCCGAGAATCTCGCAGCCAAAAGCGACCAGCACTGCACGTGCCCGATCGGCCACCCTGGTACCCGGTAACTCCGCCTTGACCCTCTCCAATACCTCCGCATGGTGAGGCTGATCCAGAGCGCGGATAATGAGCGTGGGGTTCGTCGTGGCATCCTGGGGTCGATAGGCCCGCATCGACTCGACATCGCCGGTGTCGGCGACCACCGTCGTGAAGCGCTTCAGTGCCTCCAGGGCATTGGGAATAAGGTCTGAATCGGTGCCGCTCATGGGATCGAGGACAAAAAAAATCGGGCTTGACCCGGAAGATCCGAATCATGCCCGAATTTACAGCGACGCGGGGCCAGCCAGCCGACCCCGCAGCAGACCAGCGGCTCAGGTCAGCATATCCGCCCAGATGTTACGGGCCCAGCCCATCGCATAGCTGCCCTCTCGCTCGGTGGGTCCGCTGCTCAATCCCCCCGCACCAGCGACCGCCTTCATGGTCTTATCCTTCTCGTCATAGGCATGAACGCTGGCCACATGCACGACGTTCTTGTCATCCACAAAGCTGTAGCAGGTGTTGGCCATCATGGTCGCGGTCGGTGCGCGGCCATTCATCAGCTCAACAATCGCGGCTGCGGCTGCCTTACCGTGGTTATTGGCCATATGGCCCGACTTCGGCATCGCCGGCGCCGAGAAGGTGGCATCCCCAAGAACATGGATGTTTTTATGAACAAGGGACTCCATCGTGACCCAGTCCACACCACACCATAGGTTATTCACATTGACCAGGCCTGACTTCATGGCGATATCACCCGCCCGATGCGGTGGCACGACGTTGAGCACATCACCGGTCACACGATCACCCGTTTCAGTGGTGAGCCGGCGGCCTTTCACATCTACCTCGGTTACCACCATGTTAGGCCGATATTCAACCATGCCGGGATAGAGATCCGCCCAGGCCTTCATAAAGAGCCCCTTCTTGGACACGATATCCGGGTTGCCATCCATGATGATGACTTTGCTGCGGGTGTTGCCCTTCGATTTAAACAGATGCGCAACCTGACAGGCACGCTCATAAGGTCCCGGCGGGCAGCGATAAGGCGCCTTCGGAATCGAGAGTACATAGGTGCCACCATTGGGGACTGCATCCAGCTGCGCCTTGAGGGCAACGGTCTGGGGGCCGGCCTTCCAGGAGTGCAGGATGGTCTTTTGGGCCTCTTCGTTTAAACCTTGAATTGCGTTGAAATTAAAGTCGATGCCTGGCGAGACCACGAGACGGTCATAGGACAGATCCGCAATCTTGCGCAGAGAGATGGTTTTCTTCGCGGGATCAATCGAGAGCACCTCATCGTTGAGCACAACAACACCGCGCTCGCGTAGGCCCATGTAGCTATGGGTGATGGTCTCCATCTTCTGGCTTCCACCCAAGACCAGATTCGAGATCGGGCAAGACACGAAGTTTCGCTCGCGCTCAATCAAATAGACTTCAATGGCGCCGCGTGACCAATGGTTGATGTACTTCGCTGCAGTGGCGCCGCCATAGCCGCCGCCAATCACAATTACGCGGCCGATTTTCTTGGCGGGAGCCGGTGCTTGATCAACGGCTGCACAGCCGGCCAGGCCAGAGGCGGCAAGGGCTGCACCCGCTGCGCCCGCCTTGAGCAGTCCACGGCGGTTTTCAAAATCCTGTGACATGGTGTTCTCCTTTTCCCTGATGCCGTTTATTTCTTTTTCTGAGCAGAAAAATAGGCTGCCAGATCTGCGATTTGTTGATCGGAGTAGCCCTTCGAGATTTGATGCATCAGTGTGGCGGGACGCTCACCGCTACGAAACGCATTCATATTTTTGATGAAGGTCGCACGGTCATAACCCGCGAGCGACACCATGCCGCCCACACTGTTGCCATCGGTCCCGTGGCAGTTGGCGCAGTTCGCGGCCAGGTAGCGAATTTTGTTCATATCCTGTGCCAAGGCGGGCGCCTGGGCAGCCATCAGCGCAAGGCCGAGCGCGGTCGCAAAACCGAGTGGGTGGCGCATAGATTTCCTCCTGATGAGATGTGTTGTAACGCAGATGAATTGTGGCAGAAAAGTGCAAAACTTCCGCCACAACCTAAGGGAAAACCCAGACGATTCCCGCCCCGCCGACGTGCTTATGCGATGCGGAAAAGGCCCGGACTGTGCAACGTGCTACGCGATGAGTTCAGGATTGTCTTTACGACGATTCTCCGCAAGTGGTTTGGCCTGTTCATCCTTGGGGAACTCCAGCAGCACTTTGTCTTCCTGGTTCGGGTCCATATCAATATGAACGCGGCCACCATTGACCAGTCGGCCGAATAAAAGCTCATCGGCAAGTGCCTTACGGATTGTGTCCTGTATCAGGCGCTGCATCGGCCGGGCACCCATCTGTGGGTCGAATCCTTTCTTGGAGAGAAAGGCGCGCAGGGCTTCGGAATACGAGACTTCCACTTTTTTCTCGGCGAGCTGTTGTTCCAGCCCAATCAGGAATTTATCCACTACACGCATGATCACATCGGTATCCAGCGACTTGAACGAGACAATGGCATCCAGGCGATTGCGGAACTCGGGCGTGAACATGCGTTTGATATCGGCCATTTCATCGCCGGCTTCTCTGGCATTGGAAAATCCAATCGCCCGCTTGTTCAGGGTCTCAGCGCCCGCATTCGTGGTCATGATGATGATCACATTGCGAAAGTCTGCCTTTCGCCCGTTGTTATCGGTCAGCGTGCCATGGTCCATCACCTGGAGCAGCACATTGAAGATGTCCGGGTGTGCCTTCTCGATTTCATCGAGCAGCAGCACGCTATGGGGCTTTTTGGTGATGGCCTCGGTGAGCAATCCGCCCTGGTCAAATCCGACATACCCCGGAGGCGCGCCAATGAGCCGAGATACAGCGTGACGCTCCATATACTCAGACATATCAAAACGGATCAGCTCGATCCCCAGCACATAAGCCAACTGCTTGGCGACCTCGGTCTTGCCCACACCCGTGGGACCTGAGAACAAAAAGGAGCCGATCGGTTTGTCCACTTTGCCAAGGCCTGAACGCGACATTTTGATCGCGGCCGAGAGCGCCTCAATCGCAGGATCCTGGCCGAAGACCACATTCTTCAGATTTTTATCCAGACGGGACAGAATCTGGCGGTCGTCGGTATTCACGGTTGCAGGCGGAATGCGGGCAATCTTCGACACAATCTCTTCGATTTCGGTCTTGCCGATCGTGCGCTTCTGCCTGCTCTTGGGAAGAATGCGCTGGGCAGCCCCGGCCTCGTCGATCACATCGATGGCTTTATCCGGCAGATGACGATCATTAATGTATTTCGCAGACAACTCGGCAGCACAGGAGAGGGCCGCGGCCGAGTACTTGACGCCATGGTGCTCCTCGAAGCGGGACTTCAAGCCGCGCAGGATCTGTACGGTCTGCTCCACGCTGGGCTCTACAACATCGATCTTCTGGAATCTGCGAGATAGGGCGTGGTCTTTTTCAAAAATGCCGCGGTACTCGTTGTAGGTCGTCGCGCCAATGCAACGCAGCGCCCCTGATGAGAGCGCCGGCTTCAACAGATTCGATGCATCCAATGTTCCACCAGAGGCAGATCCGGCACCAATCAGCGTGTGAATCTCATCAATGAAGAGCACCGCGTGCGGATCGCTTTTTAACTGCTTCAGTACCGCCTTCAGACGCTGCTCGAAATCACCACGATACTTGGTGCCAGCGAGCAATGCGCCCATATCTAAGGCATAGACCGTGGCCTGCTCGAGAATCTCGGGGATATCTTTCTCGATAATGCGCCGGGCCAGGCCTTCAGCAATCGCGGTTTTGCCCACACCGGCCTCGCCGACCAAAAGAGGGTTGTTTTTACGACGGCGGCAAAGCACCTGGATCACACGCTCGACCTCATGCTCGCGGCCGATGAGCGGATCGACCTTGCCCTTTTTCGCAAGCTCGTTGATGTTGGTGGTGTACTGATCGAGCGCCGTTGGCTGCTGAGGTGTGGCGGACTGGCCTCCTGCAGACTCCGACTGCTCAGTAGCGGCCGCCTCTTCTTGGGTCGGGGATGCCTGCGGTGCTTTAGTAATGCCATGGGCAATGAAATTAACGACATCCAAGCGGGTGATGCCCTGCTGATGAAGAAAATACACCGCGTGCGAATCCTTCTCACCGAAGATCGCAACCAGCACGTTAGCACCCGTCACTTCTTTCTTGCCATTGGATGTGGACTGCACATGCATGATGGCCCGCTGAATCACCCGCTGAAAGCCCAGAGTCGGCTGGGTATCGACATCATCGGGCCCCTGAATGATCGGGGTGTTGTCCGCGATGAATTGGGTGAGTGATTTTCGCAGGTCGTCCATATTGGCTGCGCAGGCCTTCAGAATTTCCGCGGCTGAGGGGTTATCGAGCAGCGCGAGAAGCAGATGCTCCACGGTGATGAACTCGTGACGTTGCTGTCGAGCCTCGACAAAGGCCATGTGTAGACTGACTTCGAGTTCCTGAGAGATCATGCTTCCTCCATGACACACTGCAAAGGATGCTGGTGCATCCGGGCGAAACTGCTGACTAATTCAACCTTGGTGGCCGCGATATCGCGGGTATAAACGCCGCATACTCCACGGCCTTCACGATGCACGCGCAACATGACCTGTGTGGCTTTCTCTAAATCCATCATGAAGAATTTTTGCAGCACAACAACCACAAATTCCATCGGGGTGAAATCGTCGTTCAGCAGCAACACTTGATAAAGCGGTGGCGGCTTGGTTCTCGCCTCTTGTCGCTCCAACAAGGCCGTAGAGCTCCGGTCGGGAAGCCGCAATGGCTCGTCCCTATCGCCGTCGGGGCCGGTCCGGCCGGCCTGGAGGGGCAGACAGCCGCTCAAAACCACCCCTTCATAGGCGCTGTTCTGGCGGCAGGATCCCTCATCGTTCATATGCACCCGATTTTAAGGGCTACCCCCCGGTTTGGCGAGGGTAGACAAAGGAAAGGCTTTTCCCTATATTCGAGGAGTCTGGAGGGCGAGGGGTTTTTTTCGCCTTGTCAAGACGTGACACTGTGATGTCGCTGATGGAGTGTCCCGGCATAGGGCCGGGGGGCTGCAAGATGCGCGGTTTATAAAAGGAAGATCTGATGTCTACGGGTACAGTTAAGTGGTTCAACGACGCCAAGGGTTTTGGCTTTATCACCCCTGATGAAGGCGGCGAGGATGTTTTCGCCCACTTCTCCGCCATTGCCACAAGTGGCTTTCGCTCTCTGAAAGAAGGCCAAAAGGTTCAGTTCGATATCGTGCAAGGCCCCAAGGGCAAGCAGGCGTCGAACATCACGCCGATCGCCTAAACCGCGCGGCAGACCGACCGAAAACCCCGCTTCAGTGAGGCGGGGTTTTTTTATGCCCCAAAGACCCTACAGCCTAATCTGCTATCCTCCCGCCTCGTGTAAGACGTCAACTTACTTGTAGGGACCGCGTTTTACTACCTAGGGGGGCCCTCCCTCCAACCACTGGCGGCTGTCTGAGCCAGTTTTTCTACTTTTACCCAAAAGGAACTTGTATGAAGAAGATCGTTGCTGCTGTTATCGCTGGTGCTATCGCTTCCACCTCTTTCGTTGCTCTGGCTGCAGACAAGAAAGACGAGAAAAAAGCTGCTCCCGCCCCCAAGGCTGAAGCCAAAAAAGACGAAAAGAAGAAGTAATCTTTTCGCGCAGTTGCGCCAGCTCCAGGCATCTGGAACTGGCCAGTCCCCCTCGGGGGATCGAAAAGGCAGGCTATCCTGCCTTTTCTTTTGCCCGCTCGGCTGACCCACCACCTCTATCGCCCGCCCAGATCCCCTATGTTCCACGGCCTCGTTATATTCCTATCGGCATTCCTGATTTTTCTTGTTCAGCCCCTAATCGCCAAACAAATACTGCCCTGGTTCGGTGGCTCAGCTGCCGTCTGGGGAACCTGTCT
>Ga0255182_1000193_pt1 | contig 51013 bp, 44 predicted proteins | sample Atl_UVDOM_RepA_8_FD_188420 | JGI IMG/M metagenome (GOLD analysis project Ga0255182, IMG submission 188420) | Freshwater microbial communities from Altamaha River, Georgia, United States - Atl_UVDOM_RepA_8d | ecosystem: Environmental > Aquatic > Freshwater > River | place: USA: Georgia...
CACCGAGCAGACGCTGGACCAGCGCGTCAAGGCCCTGGCGGTCTGTGAGAGTCACAACCAGGGTCTCTACAAGCTGAACACCAGTCTGCTGGCGCAGTACGAGCAGCGCAGTTGCGGTGCCGAGTGGTCCCGAGGTGGGCCATTGACCCAGCTCGGTCGTGTGAAGATCGAGAACGATCGCGAGTCCTACCAGGATCAGTTCGACAGCCTGCGGGTCAGCCCGACCGCCACGCCATAGTCCTGTCACACACCGCCACTAGCATCGTGGGTCTCTTGAACGCTCCTGCGACGCGAAGGCATCACCATGGCACAGCACGACTTCCACCTGGCTTCCAACCGGCGCCACAGGGGGTTCACTTTGCTGGAGCTGCTGGTCGTGATCGTCATCATCGGCCTGCTGGCCTCGTACGTGGGGCCGAAGTACTTTTCGCAGATCGGCAAGTCCGAGGCCACCGCTGCGCGCTCGCAGATCGAGGCCCTCACGCAGGCGCTGGACACCTTCCGGCTTGACGTGGGGCGCTACCCCACCAACGAAGAAGGTCTCGAAGCCCTGATGGTGCGCCCCCAGGCGGGCGCCGAGGGTTGGAACGGCCCGTATCTGAAAAAGTCGGTGCCCCGCGATCCTTGGGGCCAGCCTTACCAGTACTCGGCGCCCACGGGTCCTGGTGATGTGCAGGTGGTGTCCCTGGGCAAGGACGGTCGTCCGGGCGGAACGGGCGAAAACGCCGACCTCACCAACTGACACAGCCGATCATGCGGTTTGGCGTGCGTGCCGTCTCTGCCAACCAGGGCGTGTCTCGTCTGGTGATCGATGCCATCGACGAGAACGATGCCCGTCGTCAGGTGCGGGAGCAAGGGCTGTATGTCGCCAGCATCCGCCCCATGGCGAACTGGTCTGCGGCCCTGGGGGCGGAGCGGCTGGGGGGGGCACCGTTTTCGCTGGTCCTTTTCAGTCAGGAACTGCTGGCTCTGTTGCGCGCGGGCCTTGGTGTCGTCGAGGCGCTGGAGGCCTTGCGCGACAAGGAGGCTCAACCGGCGGTGAACGCGGTCCTGTCGCGCTTACTGGCCGCCTTGCGGGACGGCAAGCGGCTGTCGGTCGCATTGACGGAGCAGCCGCAGGTGTTTCCCCCGCTGTACATCGGGGTGGTCAGGACCGCCGAGGGCACCAGCGATCTGCCTCGCGCCCTCGACCGTTTCCTGGCCTACCAGGCACGGATCGATGCGATTCGCAGCAAGATCGTCAGCGCAGCCATCTACCCGTCGATCCTGGCCTCGGTCGGGGCGGCGGTGAGTTTCTTCCTGATGGTGTTCGTGGTGCCCCGGTTCGCAGAGGTCTACCAGGGCACCGGTCGCGACATGCCCCTGTTGTCGCGCTGGATGCTGCAATGGGGCACCTTTGCGGCCGCCCACACCGCAGAACTCCTGCTGGGCGCGGGCCTGTTGCTGGGCACGGTCGCCCTGTGGGCTCGTCAGGCCTGGCGATCGGGCGCCATCACGGCGGGCTTGTCCCGCCTGCCGGGTGTGGGCGAGCGCGTCCATGTGTACGAACTCTCCCGGCTCTATCTGACGCTGGGCATGCTGCTGGAGGGGGGTATCCCGCTGACATCTGCACTCGACACCGTGCAGGACGTGGTCGGTGCCGACCTCCGCCGGCGCCTGAGCGCCGCGCGCTCGATGATCGAATCGGGGCTGCCGCTGTCGGTGGCGTTCGAGGCTGAGCAGCTGACCACACCCATCTCCCTGCGCCTGCTGGCCGTGGGTGAGCGATCGGGTGAACTGGGCACCATGCTCACACAGTCGGCCACCTTCTACGACGGGGAGATCACGCGCTGGATCGACCGCTTCATGCGCAGCTTCGAGCCCATCCTCATGGCCGCCATCGGCCTGGCGGTCGGCGCGATCGTGATCCTGCTGTACATGCCGATCTTCGATCTGGCGGGGAGCTTCTGAACATGTCGAATCCGCTCCCGGTCGAGGCGGCAAACGCCGCATCCATGGCGGCTGCGTTGCCTTGGTCCATGGTGCATGCCGCACGCGACGAGGCCCGCCGCAGCGGGCGTCATGTGCTCGACCTTCTGGCCGAGCGATCGGGCCTGAGCGGGCGTGCCCTGGTACAGGCCCTGGCGCGGCGTCTGGGCCTGCGGGCCGTTGAAACGGAGGACATGGTCGGTTGTGAACCCGATTTCCGGCGCGTGCCCTTGGCCAAGGCCATGGAGCGTCAGGTCGTGGTGCTGCAACGAGCCGGCCAGGCCCATGCCGTGGTGATCACAGACCCCTTCGATCCCGACATGGCCTGCTGGCTGGAAGCTCAGACCCAGGGGCTGATGGTCGAGAGCTGGCTGTCACTCTCATCGGACCTGCACGCATTCCTGTCGCGTCTGGAAGCCGGTGTGCGCGCGAGCGATGCCGTCACGGCGCAGCTGGGCGAGGTCGCGTCAGAGGCTCGCGCGGGCACATCCTTGTCATTGACGTCGGTTCACGAGCGGGCGAGCCCGGCGGTAAAGCTGGTCAATTCGACGCTCTACGATGCCCTCAAGGCCGGAGCGTCGGACATCCACGTCGAATCGACCCCCACGGGCCTGGCGGTCAAATTCCGGATCGATGGGGTGCTGGACCACGCTTTCAATGTGACCGGCGTCGACACCGCGGAGCAGGTCATTTCGCGGCTCAAGGTGCTGGCCGAGCTCGACATCGCCGAACGCCGCGTTCCCCAGGACGGCAGCTTCATGGTGGAGTCCGGCGGGCGGGACATCGACTTGCGGGTGTCGATCATGCCCAGCATCCATGGTGAGGATGCCGTCATTCGGGTGCTCGACAAGCGCGCGATGATCGAAGCCTATGGTGCGCTGACACTGGAGGCACTGGGTTTTGATGCCGCATCGCTGCGCACCCTGCGCCGGCTGGCCGAGGAGCCTTACGGCATGCTGCTGGTGACCGGTCCCACCGGGTCCGGCAAGACCACCACGCTGTATGGGGCCCTCACCGAGATCCACGATGGCCGCAGCAAGATCATCACGATCGAAGATCCGGTGGAATACCAATTGCCCGGCATCCTCCAGATCCCAGTCAACGAGCGCAAGGGGCTGACCTTTGCCAAAGGCCTGCGTTCGATCCTTCGGCACGATCCCGACAAGATCATGGTGGGCGAGATCCGCGACAACGAGACGGCCGAGATCGCGGTCCAGTCGGCGCTCACGGGGCATCTGGTGCTGACGACCGTACACGCCAACAACGTCTTTGACGTGCTGGGTCGCTTCACCCACATGGGCATCGATCCGTATGCCTTCGTGTCGGCCCTCAACGGGATCTGGGCCCAGCGGCTTGTACGGGTCAACTGCCCGCACTGCGCCAGAGCGATTTGCCCTGGCGATGAAGACCTGCAGGCCGCCGGTCTCGCTTCGGCCGACCTGCCGGCCTACCGGTTCATGGCGGGGGCTGGGTGCGGCGACTGTCGGGGGACCGGTTACAAAGGGCGACGCGCCATTGCCGAGATCCTCATCCTGACCGACGAGCTGCGGGAAATGATTGTGGACAAGGCTCCGATCCGCCAGATCAAGGACCACGCCCGTCGTTCGGGCACGCGGACCCTGCGTGAAGCCGCGCTCGCTCTCGTGGCGCGGGGCGAAACCACGCTGGCTGAAGTGCGCAGGGTGACCCAGCATGCTTGAACGCTGGTGGAACGAATTGCGCCTGCATGTCCGCAGCTCGGGGCTGACGGTGTCGGGAGCCCCCGTCTGGCGCCGCCGCGACGCGAAGGTGCGAGGGGCGTTTGACGGCGGCCCGGCCGTGTCGACGGTCGACGGGCTGCCGTGGGGCGAACTGAGCGACTGGATGGTGCGGTCGGCGGTCCGCGGCTGGCCGATCCGCGTCCACGTGTGCGACTTGTGGTCGCGCAACTGGGCGTTCGCGGTGCCGCAGGGGGCCATGGCCGTTGCCGATGTGAAGGGGGCTGCCGCGATGAGCCTGGAGAGGCTCTTCGACACGCGCGCCGACGACTGGCATCTGGCCGTGGACCTGCAGACCGGCTCACGCGCGTGGGCCTGCGCCGTACCGCGTGCTTTGATGGCGGCCCTGGAGGTCGCCTCAATGGCCAACCGATCGGCGATCGTGGCGGTGCAGACCGACGCCTCGGTCTGCTGGAACCGCTGGTGTCGGCAGGTGGGCGAGGGCGATTGGCTCTTGCTCCATCAGGGCGATCGTGTGGCCCTGGCCACGACGGACGAAGGTGCCCTGACGGGCTGGCGACGCTGGCCTCAGCCGGCCGAGGTCCTGCGCGATCCCGGTCAGTTGCGGGCGTGGCTGCACCGGGAAGCTGCTCGGCAGGGCATCGCCATGCCCGATCGGCTCTTGACCTGCGGGCCAGTCCCGGACTGCTGGCGAACGAGCGGTGAACTGCCGCGCGTCCAGCCGCTGAGCCCGATGGCGCGCAGCCCCTGGGACGTCGAGGAGGCGACATGAAGCCCGTGCAAGTCGATCTGGCTCCACAGAGTCTTCGACGCTGGTTGTTGACGGCACCCGGCTTGAGTCAGCTCGTGCTCGCTGGCGCAGCGATCGCCACGGGCGTCGCACTCTGGCAAGCGGGTTCGCTACAGCAGGAGGCGGCAGTCCTGAACGGGCAGATGGCAGCCGCCCAACGCCGGCTCGATGCCCGGGTCCAGCGCCCTGCGGTGGCGCCGGCGTTCGTGCGCCCGCCGCAGGATGTCCGGGCGGCCAATGCGGTCGTCCGCCAGTTGAACATTCCGTGGTCGCGGCTGCTGGACAGCCTTGAGGCCGTGCCCGCGCGCGATGTGGCCGTGCTCGAGCTGGCGCCGGACGCGGCTGCGCAGAAGCTGCGCATCAAGGCCGAAGCCAAGGGAACCGAGGCCATGATGTCGTATGTGGAACACCTGCGCCGAGACCGGGCCCTGGTCGGGGTGGTCCTGCGACAGCACGAGGTGGACGCCCAGCATCGATACCGACCCGTGCGTTTCGAGATTGAAGCGCGCTGGCAGGAGACCCTCCCATGACCGCCTTCGCCTGGCATGGCCTTGCGCTCCGCGGTGCCTGGTTTGCCCACAAGGCCCATCCTGTCAGCGTGATCGCTGCGGTGGCGTGTCTGGTGGCGCCGCTCGCCTGGTGGGGCGGTGTGCAGCGGGCCCGGCAGCACCATGACGCGCTGACGGTGCAGCTGGCGCAACTCAGGCAGGACCTGGCAAGGCCGCTGGCATCCGCCGTGCCACGGGTGGATGCCAACGAGCAGAACTGGCGTGTGCTCATGAACACGCTGACGCCTGCGTCCGCTCTCGAGTCCCCGGTGCGAGGCGTGCTTGACATCGCACGGCGGGCGGAGCTCGAGGTGCTGCGGGCCGATTACCGCTACGAGTGCCAGCCTGTGAAATGGGTCTGCGCCTACCGGATCGAGTTGCCGCTCAGCGGCGATTACCCGGCCTTGCGCTGGTATGCCGAGCAGGTGTTGGCCAGCTGGCCCCAGGTGTCCCTGGACGAACTGCAGTTCAGGCGTGATGCCGTGGACGAGTCCGAGGTTCACGTCCAGATGGTGTTCACCGTCCACCTTCGGGGGGCGGGCACTCCAGGGGCGGCGCCGTGATCCCTGCGCGTCACATCGGCCTGGGCATCGCCCTGGTGGCAGCCGCAGCGCTCGCCTGGTGGGGGCCTGTCGAGCCGGACGAGGTCGCGCAGCACGAGGGCCGCGCAGAGCCGGCCGACGAGCGCCTGGCCATTCGCGCGCCGGGCGGGCCAGCCCGCGCGGTCAGCGCGGCGGCGGGCGACGTGACGGTCGAGTCGATCCGTCCGCGCAAAGCCCCGCCGCCGCTGCCCGAAGACCCCACCTCGGTCGGTGGACCCTTCGCTGCCCGCACCTGGGATCCGCCCCCCGTGGTCGTAGCGCCGGCGCCACCACCTCCACCGATGGCGCCACCCTTGCCCTTCACCGTGATCGGCAAGAAGCTGGACGCCGGGGGATGGGAGGTGTACCTCGCCCAGGGGGACCAGGTTCATGTGGTGCGACCTGAAACTGTCATCGACGGCACGTATCGTGTCGGGTCTATCCGACCGCCGACCATGTCCCTGACCTACCTTCCTTTGCAGCAAGTGCAACACCTCAGCATCGGAGCGCCCGAGTGAACGGCTGCAGTTCGAACCGTTCCGTACGTACCCATGCGCTCGCCGCCCTCACGCGCTGGCTCGGCCGGTTGCTGCTGGGCCTGTGGGTCGGCTCGTTGGTGGCGTGTGCCGGGCACACGCAGTGGCGTGAGGGGCAGCAGCTGATCGACCGAGGACAGGTCGAACAGGGCCTGTCGAAGCTCGAGGAGGCAGTGGCGCTGAACCCCGGTTCCGGTGAATTCAGGCGCGACCTGGCCCTGGCCCGTGAGCGGGCACTGCGCACGTGGACCGAACGCGCCGAGGCTTCACTGGCCGCAGGAGATGCGGATGCGGCACGTGGCCTGTTGCAGCGCGTGCTTCAGGTGTCCCCGGGGTCGGATCGCGCACGGGTGCTGTTGGCCTCCATCGATCGGCAGGCCGAGATCCGACGCAGCCTGGACCAGGTCCGTCAGGCCATGGCAGCCCAGAATTGGAGCCTGGCGCAGCGTCTGCTCCTCGCCCTGGCCGACCAGGACCCTGGGCATGCCGAAGTGCAGGCCTTGCTGCGAGAGGTCGCCCGTCAGACCCGTCCTGATCCGTCCGATGGGGCCCTGTCCCAGGCTTTTCGCACACCGATCTCGATCGAGTTCCGGGATGTGCCGCTCAAGCAGGCCTTCGAGGTGCTGTCCAAGACGTCGGGTCTCAATTTCGTCTTCGACAAGGACGTCAAGACCGATGCGCGGACCTCGATCTTTCTGAAGAACAGCACGGTCGAGGCGGCCTTGTACTTCCTGCTCCTGACCAACCAGCTCGAGCAGCAGGTCATGAACAGCAACACCCTGCTGGTCTACCCCAACACGCCCGCCAAGGCCAAGGAATACCAGGAACTCAGCGTCAGGTCGTTCCAGATGGTGAGTGCAGATGCCCGGACAGTCGCTGCCACGATCAAATCGCTCTTCAAGGGGCGTGACGTCGTGGTCGATGAGAAGCTCAACATGCTGGTGGTCCGCGACACGCCGGAAACCTTGCGGCTGATCGAGAAGGTCGTGGCCCTGCACGACGTGCCCGATGCCGAGGTGATGCTGGAAGTCGAGATCCTGGAGGTGGGACGCAGTCGCTTGATGGACCTGGGCGTGCGGTGGCCCGACACCGCCACATTCGCACCGTTGGCCGCGGACGGAGGGACGGCGCTCACCCTGGCCGATCTGCGTCGCCTCGGACGCGAGCAGGTGGGCGTGACCGTCGGCAATCTGACGGTGAAGGCCCGCAAGGAGGACACCGACATCAACATCCTGGCCAACCCGCGCATTCGCGTGATCAACCGAGAGAAGGCCAAGGTGCTCATCGGTGACAAGCTGCCCCTCATCACCTCGAGTGTCACATCGACGGGCGTGACTTCGGAGTCCATCAGCTACCAGGACGTGGGCCTGCGCCTCGAGGTCGAGCCTACCATCTACCGTGGCAACGACATGGTCATCAAGGTCGGCCTGGAGGTCAGCAGCATTGCCGGCACACAGGTGTCCAAGCAGGGGACGACGGCCTACACGATCGGCACCCGAACCGCCAACACCGTGCTGCGCTTGCGCGATGGCGAGAACCAGATCCTGGCCGGGCTGATCAACGACGAGGACCGCCGGGCTGCCAACAAGGTGCCGGGTCTGGGCGAGTTGCCCGTGGCCGGTCGTCTGTTCGGAAGCTCGCTCGACGAGAGCAAGCGCACCGAGATCGTTCTGTCCATCACGCCCAGGCTCGTGCGTAACGCCCATCGCACGGACAACGGTCTGCAGGAGTTTCGCAGCGGCACCGAGAACAGCACGCGGCTGCGTCCCCTCGGGCCAGCGACTGCGGTTGAACTGGCCCCTTCGATTGGGGCTGCGGTCCCGCGCGAAGCAGGCCCAGGCGCCTCCGTCCGCCTGCCGTTGCGTGCCGAGGGGCTGGGGTTCGCCGGCAAATCGACGCTCAGTCAACCGGTCGACGAGTCCTGGGGCAGCGATGGTGCGGCTCCGGTTTCGATCCCCGTGATGCCGACCGTGCCATGAACACGCTGCGGCTGGCCCGCGGCGAGGCGGGGTTCACCCTGATCGAGCTGGTGGTCACCCTGGCCATCATTGCCGTGCTGGGCCTGATGACGGTCCCGGTGGCCCAGATCACGCTCCAGCGCAGCAAGGAGCAGGACCTCAGGCTGGCACTGCGCGAGATCCGACAGGCGCTGGATGCGCACAAGCGGGCCGTGGATGAAGGTCAGATCCAGCCGCCAGATGGTGGTTCGGGCTACCCGTCGAGCCTGCAGGCTCTGGTGGACGGGGTGCCTCGGTCGGCCGACCCCAAGGACGGCAAGGTCTACTTCCTGCGTCGCGTGCCGCGGGATCCGATGGCCGATGCACCCGAACTGAGCGCTGAGGCCACCTGGGGCTTGCGCAGCTTCGACAGCGAGGCCTCAGACCCTCGTGCCGGTGTCGACATCTACGATGTCCATTCGCGGTCGGATCGGGTGGGGCTCAATGGCGTGGCCTATCGTTGGTGGTGACATGCGCAGACGCACGGGCTTCACCTTGATCGAGTTGCTGGTGGTGCTGGCGATCGTCGCCATGTTGCTGAGTGTCTCGATGCCGCGCTATTTCCAGAGTGTCGAGTCGTCCAAGCAGACCTTGCTGGTCGAAAACCTGCGCCAGGTGCGCAAATTGCTGGACGACTTCTACGGCGACACGGGCCGCTACCCGGAGAGCCTGCAGGAACTGGTGGACAAGGGTTATCTCAAGGCCTTGCCCTACGACCCGGTCGCCGACAGCCGCCAGCAGTGGATCGTCGAGTCACCCCGTGGAACCTTGAGAGGCGGGGTCTACAACATCCGCAGTGGGGCCCGGGGCGTGGATCGTTTCGGGGTGCCCTTCGGTGAGCTCTGACGTCATGACGCGAGCGGGGCGGGGCGGGGCGGTATCGGCCCCGGCGCCGGGCTACACCTATGTCGGCCTGCTGATCCTCGTGGCCGTGCTGGCCACGAGCAGCGCGGCTGCACTCCACCTGGGCCACGCCCATCAGCGTCGCGTGGCCGAGCGTGAGCTGCTCGACAAGGGAATGGAGTTGGTGCGTGCGCTGGAGAGCTACAGCACGGCGCTGCCGGGCGGGCAGGGAGCCGCACCCGCGCGGATCGACGACCTGCTGCGCGACCCTCGCTTCGAAAAGCAACTGGTGCGTCATTTGCGGCGCATCCCCGTCGATCCGATCACGGGGCAGCCGGTCTGGGGTGAGGTGCGATCGCCGGATGGCCGTCGGATCACCGGATTCCACAGCCTGTCGACCGACAGGCCTGTCAGGACAGAAGACCTCGGACCAGGGCTCGAAGATTTCGAGGGCAAGACCCACTACAGCGAGTGGGTCTTCGTGCTCGGCATGGACCCGTCCTGATCACTCCGCCGCGCCAGTCGAGGCCGACATGGTGTCCATCGGGCGCGGGCCCCCGGTCATCTTGGCGAGGTTGCGCACGCCCCACTCGTTGCCTTGTGCCGCCGACAGGCGATACCACTTGAGCGCCTCGTCCCGATTGGCGGCGACGCCTTCCCCGGCTTCGTACATGGCGCCCAGGTTGTTCTGGGCATTCGCATGCCCCTGATCGGCCGCCTTGCGATAGAGCGTCAGGGCCTGGTCCAGGTCCTTGGGCACATGTTGACCCGATGCGAACATCACGGCCATGTTGTACTGCGCCTCGGCCAGACCTTGCGCGGCGGCCTTGCTGTACCACAGGACCTCCTGGACGACATCCTTGGGGACACCGCGGCCCGCGCCATACAGCACGCCCAGGTTGAACTGGGCGTTGGCGTAGCCCTGCATGGCAGCGCGGCGATACCACTCGGCAGCCAGGGTTTCGTTGCGCTCGACCCCGCGCCCGCTCTGGTAGCGGAACCCCAGGTTGTTTTGCGCCAGGGCATGGCCGCTTTCTGCGGCCTTGCGGTACCACACCACGGCCTGCGCATCGCTGCGGGGCACGCCCCGGCCATTGGCGTGAGCGACACCGAGGGCGTACTGGGCGTTGCGTTCACCCTGCTCCGCCGCCATCGTGTACCACTTGATGGCGGCCCCTTCGTCGCGTTCGACACCACGTCCGGTGGCGTGCAATTGACCGATGGCGAACTGGGCGGGTGCGTCACCGGCGTCGGCCGCCTTGCCCAGCCACACGGCCGCCTGGCGTTCGTCCTTGGCCGCACCCCGGCCATTGAGCAGGCGTTGTCCGAGGTTGTACTGGGCGTCGACTTCGCCTTGCTCGGCGGCCTTGCGATACCAGCTCACGGCCAGGATGTCGTCCTTGGCCACACCGTCGCCACGGGCCAGCATCACAGCCAGGTTGTTCTGCGCCCGGGCGTAGCCGGCGTCGGCCGCCTTGCGGTACCAGGCCACAGCCTGGGCGGCATCCTTGGGCACACCCTTGCCCGTTTCGTACATGAGGCCCAGGTTGAACTGGGCAGCGGCTTGGCCTTCTGCGGCCAGCGGTTGCCAGTGGGACAGGGCGGCGAGGTAGTCGCCCTTTTCTGCGGCTTCCAACCCCTCGGGGAAGCCCGCCAGCGCCGAAAGTGGCAGGCACAGGGCCATGGCGGCAGCTGCGATCAATCGTTTCAAGGTCAGCTCCATGAGCAAACAGACAACCCGGCAGCGTAGGTGACGACTGTGACAGTCGCAAGTCGATCCCGTGACAGTGGATGACGGTCGCCGCTCACCGTTTCGCCTGGTGAACGCACACGCAATCGGTCCACCTACACGGGGGGGCTCGGGTTCAGTCACGCGCCATGTCAACAAATCATCACATTGGGTCCCTAGAGTCGCGCCCCGGCGGTTGTCATTGCCTGAAAGCCAATGACGACTCGAATGCAAGGGGGCCCGCTCCCGGATGCCGGTGGCAGGGAGCGCCGGACCCGGGTGAAGGGCTCCACCACTTCCTGTGTCCGACTCACTGGTCCCCTCATGAACCGTCCTGACAGCAACGACCTGAAGCCTTCTCAAAATGGCGAGATCCGTGTGGCCCTGGCCGCCCGCACCGATGCGGGCGAGCGCCGCAGCAGCGGGTGGGCTTCGACGGCCGGTGCGGTCCATACGCAGAACACGCAGGCGCCCGACGCGCTGGCCACCCCTCGGGCCCGCAAACTGCAAAAGCCGGATCCCGAGGTGGGTGACGAGCGTTCATCGTCTCTGGCGACACAGGAGGCTGCCGCAGGCGTCCCGGAACTCGCATCGACGCCGACCGCCGAAGCCTCCGTTGCAGGCAGTCAGGTGGCGGCGCTGCCGGGCGATTTCTCGGCCGTGGACGTGGTCCTGGCTGACCGACCGTCCGCGGCGTTGGCGCTGGCCGGTACGTCCACGGACCGGGCATCGCTGAGTTGGGCTCGGCAGGAACTGAATCTGGCCACCCCCCTGCTGGGCGGTGGCAACAACGTGCTGGCCCTGCTCGGTGGCGGTCTCGGTGCCGGCCTGGGCGGCGGTGGCGGTGGCGGTGGGGGGAGCGGTGGCGCACCGTCCACGCCCGTGGACAACGGGGGGGTGGACAACGGCCTTGTCATCACCGTGCACGACGGACTGATTCGCGACGCAACCGTGACGGTGATCCAGACCGGCGGCGGTCGCACGGTGGTGGGCACGACCGATGCGCAAGGGCGCATCGTGCTGACCAACACCGCGCTGGTGGGTGACATCGAGGTCACGGGTGGCACCAATGTCGACACCGGCTTGCCCAACACCATGACGCTGCGCTTGCTGGGAGGGGCTCGGGGGGATGTGGGCCAGGTGGTGGTGAACCCCTTGACCACCCTCGTGGCGGCCCTGGTGGATCGCAGTGGACTCACCGTGGAGGCGGCCCAGGACCGTGTGCTGGCGGCCTTCGATCTCGACGCGTCGATCGACCTGTCGACCTTCAACCCCATCGAGATGGCTCAAGCCGGTGAGGCTGTGGGTCTGACCGTGCTCAAGGTCGCCGCCCAGATCGCGAACGTGGCCAGTGTCCAGGCGCTTGCGAGCACGGCCTTCGATCGCCTGGCCGGCCACATCCAGGTCCTGAGCAGCGACACGATCGGAGGCAACGATGTCATCGACCTCTCGGACGCTGACGTTCTCGAGGCCGTCTTCAGCCAGCGCGGGTCCACATCGCTGTCGGCGAACGTGCTGCATGAGATCGCGGACGTCGCGGCCAACAATGCCGACATCGACGACCGTGCCGGGACGGGGGGCGTGTCCGACGCCCAGCTCTCGGGCGCCGTGCCGGTCATCGTCGGGCTGGTGGCCGACACCGGGGTCAGTGATTCGGACCGGGTCACGGGCGATCCTCGGCTCGTGGTGGCTGGCGTGAATGCCGGGGCGCAGGTCCAGTACACCCTCGATGGCGGTGTCTCTTGGAGTGCCGACCTGGTGCCACCGGGCCGGGGGGAGGTGACCGTTCAGGTGCGCCTGGCCTACAGCAATGGTCTGCTGACGGCGCCGACCGAACCGTTCACCTTCACCTACGACACGACCACCCTGGCGGCTCCGACCCTTCGGCTGGAGACCGACACCGGCGCTTCGTCCTCCGACGCCATCACGTCGAACCCCGAGCTTGTCGTGGGCAATCTCGAGTCCGGCGCGGTGGTCGAATACAGCGTGGGCGACCAGAACCACTGGAGCACCGAACTGTCGCTGCCCGAGGACGGCGACCAGGTGGTCTACGCGCGGCAGGTCGTGTCGACGGGATCGTCGCTGGCCGTGTCGCCCGTGACGCGCATCGAATTCACCCTGGACCGCGAGGCGGATCCCGGGCAGCTGGGCCTGCAGGCGGCTGACGAAGAGGCCGGTACCGAAGGCAGCGATTCGGGCTACGACGACATCGTCCGCCTGGAAGAAACCTTTGCCGACAACGTCACGTCCAACCGCACCCCGGTGCTCAGTGGCAAGGCCGAAGCGGGCGTGGTGAGTGTCACGCTCGAGCTGGCGGGCGTCAGCCACGTGGTGCCCGCTGCTCAGATCGCTGCCGATGGATCCTGGACGCTGACCATCCCCACGCCCCTGGCCGATGGCCGCTACGTGCCTCGGGTCACGGTGGTGGATGCCGCAGGCAACGTCAGCGCGCCGACAGCCATGAACCCCCTGGTCATCGACAACGTGGCGCCGGCTCTGCCCACCGTGGCACTTTACTGGAAGGCCGGGGACACCACCGGGCTGAACAGCGATTCCGGTCTGCCAGGCGATGGCGTGACCCAGGTGATCCGACCGACGTTGACCGGGCGTGCTGAGGCGGGCGCCCATGTCGTGGTCACCCTCGACGATGTCGTGCTGCGCACGGTGGCCAATGACCAGGGCCAGTGGCAGGTCACGTTCACCCAGCCGCTGGAGGACGGTGAGTACACCCCGACGGTGACCGTCATCGACGGGGCCGGTTGGGCCACCGAGGCCGAAGACGTGCTGCCCTTCGTGATCGACACGGTGGCCCCCGAGGTGGACACCCCGGCAGGTCTGCTTCAGGAGGAGGAGGTCGATACCGGCCTGTCGTCGGAAGATGGGCTCACGATGAACACCTTGCCCACCTTCGTTGGCACGGTGGAATCCGATGCCACGGTGCTGCTCCAGGTCAAACGCCTGGACGACGGTGAGGTGCTCTGGCGCCACGCGCTGGTGGCCGTGGACGGCGACTGGAGTGCGACGGTCGACGAGGACCACGAACTCGACGAAGGTCGCTATGTGGTCCAGGTCCAGTACATCGATGCCGCAGGCAACGTCACGCAGGAGACTTCGGCCCCGTTCACGGTGGATCTGACGGCTCCGGACTTCGACGAATACGATCTGGTTCGCGACCCTTCCAACGACACGGGCATCGATCCCGAGGACGGTGTGACCAGCAACGACAGCCCGGTGTTTCGAGGTACCGTGGCGCTCAACGACGACGGTCTGGTCGACCCGGGGTTGCGCGTCATCATCGAGATCGATGGCACGGAGTACGGCGATGAGGGCAATGTCGATGCGTCCGGCCGTTGGGAGGTGGTGGCCGACGGTCTGAGCGATGGGGTCTATACGCCCATCCTTCGCGTGATCGATGCCGCCGGCAACGTGACCGAAACCGAAGGCCCCGAGATCGTCATCGACACGGAGATGGACGATCCCAGCGGCAACCTCGTTCATGACGAGGACAACGACACGGGCATCGACAGCGAAGACGGCCTGACGGCCAACCCGCGTCCGGTGCTCGAAGGTGAGGCCGAGCCCCTGTCCCTGGTGCGGATCGAACTCAATGGGCGAGTCTTCGAAACCGAAGCCGACGACGACGGCTACTGGAGTCTGGAGATCGATGCCGATCTGCCCGATGGCGAGTACACCCCGTTGATCACGGCCACGGATCTTGCCGGCAACCAGGCTGAATCCGAGGGTGAAAGCTTCACGATCGTCACCACGCGGCCGGACGCATCGGTGTTGAGTGCCGAACTCATCCACGATGAGGACAACGACACGGGCGTCGACACCGACGACAGCCTGACGAACAACAGCGCGCCGACCCTGACCGGTCGGGCCGCACCGGAAACCCGAGTTTTTGTCGAGGTCGATGGCACCGAGTACGAAACCGGGACCGATGCCGAGGGCGCCTGGGAGCTCACGCTCGATGGCCTGAGCGATGGCGTGTACACCCCGCGCGTCTGGATGATGGATGCCGCTGGCAACGTCAGCGATGTGGTGGACGGTGTGGCCTTCGAGATCGACACCGAAGCGTCGGACGAAGAGCCGACGTGGGTGCTGCCTGAAGACCAGGACAGTGGAGTGGCGCAGGACGATGGCGTCACGTCGGTGAACACGCCAATCCTGCGGGGCACGGCCGAGGCGGGTGTGCTGGTGCGGGTGGATGTCGACGGCACGGTGTACGAGACCGAGGCTGACGCCAATGGCGAGTGGGAGATCGGCCTGGACGAGCTGGCCGATGGCGAATACGTGCCGGTGATCACGACGGTGGATGCGGCCGGCAACGAGAGCGACCCGGTGGAGGGCGCCGTGCTGGTGATCGATACCGAGGCGCCATCGGACGGCACGGCCGAGCTGGTGCACGACGAGGACAACGACACCGGATCGGACAGCGAAGACAACATCACCAACAACAACGCGCCGACGATTTCGGGCGAGACCGAGCCGCTGGCACGGGTGATGCTGGAGATCGATGGCCAGGTCCACGAGACCGAGGCGGACGAAGACGGCTACTGGGAGATCACGGTCGATGCCCTGAGCGACGGCGAGCACACGCCGGTGATCACAGTCACCGATGTGGCAGGCAATGTGAGCGAGCCGATGGAGGGCACGCCGCTGATCGTGGTGACCCAGGTGGAGCTCAACGAAGCCACCGCCGAGCTGGTGCACGATGAAGACAACGACACGGGTGCCGACACCGAAGACAACCTGACGGCCAACAACAGCCCGGTGATCGTGGGCACGGCCGCGCCGGGGGTGCTGGTGCGCGTGGAGCTCGACGGCACGACCTACGAGACCGAGGCCGACGAGGACGGGAACTGGGAGATCACGGCCGATGGTCTGAGCGACGGTGAACACACGCCGATCATCACGCTGGTCGACCTGGCGGGCAACGAAGGTGAACCGATCGAGGGGGTGACCTTCGTCGTCGACACCGAAGCGTCGGACGAAGAGCCGACGTGGGTGCTGCCTGAAGACCAGGACAGTGGAGTGGCGCAGGACGATGGCGTCACGTCGGTGAACACGCCGATCCTGCGGGGCACGGCCGAGGCGGGTGTGCTGGTGCGGGTGGATGTCGACGGCACGGTGTACGAGACCGAGGCCGACGCCAGTGGCGAATGGGAGATCGGCCTGGACGAGCTGGCCGACGGCGAATACGTGCCGGTGATCACGACGGTGGATGCGGCCGGCAACGAGAGCGACCCGGTGGAGGGCGCCGTGCTGGTGATCGACACCGAAGCGCCGTCGGATGGCACGGCCGAGTTGGTGCACGATGAGGACAACGACACCGGATCGGACAGCGAAGACAACATCACCAACAACAACGCGCCGACGATTTCGGGCGAGACCGAGCCGCTGGCGCGGGTGATGCTGGAGATCGATGGCCAGGTCCACGAGACCGAGGCGGACGAAGACGGCTACTGGGAGATCACGGTCGATGCCCTGAGCGACGGCGAGCACACGCCGGTGATCACGGTCACTGACGTGGCGGGCAATGTGAGCGAGCCGATGGAAGGCACGCCGCTGATTGTCGACACGACCCCTCCCGAGCCCGGCCCGGCCGAGATGGTGCATGACCAGGACAACGACACCGGAGCATCGTCCACGGACGGCATCACCGCCAATGACAGCCCGGTGCTGCGCGGGATCGCCCAACCGGGCGCGATCGTGCGCGTGGACGTGGGCGGCGAGGTGTTCGAGACCGAAGCCGATGACCTCGGGCGCTGGGAGATCTCCGCCGACGGGCTCAGCGACGACACCCATGTCCCGTTGGTCACGGTGCTCGACGTGGCCGGCAACGAAAGTGAAGCCGTGGAAGGCGAGTCCTTCACGGTGGACACCGAGGCCCCAGACGCGGGCAGCCACAGTGCCTTCCTGACCCCCTTGCCCAGCAACGATACGGGTCTGGATCCCGAGGATTTCATCACGTCGCAGCGGGCGCCTCTCCTGTCGGGCACGGCCGACGCCCTGGTGCAGGTCCGTGTGGTGGTCGGGGACCAGGTGCATGAGACGATGTCCGATGAGGACGGCAACTGGCAGGTGCAACTGACCGCGCTGGACGACGGCGAGTACACGCCGCTGCTCACCACCACGGATGCGGCCGGCAACGTCAGCGACGAAAGCGAGGGCGACCCCTTCGTCATCGACACGCAGGCCCCCCAGGGGGATGATCTTCACGCCGCGCTGCTGGCCGAGGAAGACAACGACACGGGTGTGTCCAGCACCGACGGCATCACCAATGTGAACGCACCGACGCTCAGCGGCATCACCGAACCGCTGGCGATGGTTCGGGTTCGCGTCGCGGGACAGGTTCATGAGGTGCAGGCCGAAGACGACGGCACCTGGAGCGTGACCCTGGACGAACTGCCCGATGGTGTCTACCGGCCGCTGATCGAGGTGACCGATGTGGCGGGCAACACCAGCGAGACGGTGGCCGGCACGGCCTTCGAAATCGACACGCAAGCCCTGCCGGAAGGCACGGCGAAGCTGGCGGTGGCCAGCGACAGTGGTGTCGATACCCAGGACCACATCACGACCGTGACGCGACCCGTGATCGAGGGCCATGCCAGCCCGGGGGCCTGGCTGCGCATCGACATCGATGGCACCGAGTACACCACCCGCGCCGACGCGGCCGGCACCTGGTCGGTGCAGGTCACCGCGCCGCTGGCCGAGGGTGAATACACCCCGCTGGTGGTGGTGATCGACGCGGCCGGCAACGAGACCGAGGCTGAAGGCGATACCTTCGTGGTCGATCTCAGCGGCCCCGAGATCGACACCCCTGCCGGGCTGGTGCCCGATGAAGAGTTCGACACGGGTGTCGACAGCGAAGACGGCATCACGGCCAATGCCTTGCCCCTGATTGCGGGCGTGGCCGAAGCTGGTGCCTATGTCGTGCTGCAGATCGGTGACCAGACGCACGCGGTCGTTGCCGACGACAGTGGCGAGTGGTCTGTGCAGATCACCGACCCCCTGGACGACGGGACCTATGTGCCGCGCGTGCTGTACGTCGATGCTGCCGGCAACCAGGTGCAGGAACTGGGCGTGCCCCTGACGATCGACACCGAGGCGCCCGACGAGGCGACCGCGGCGCTGGTCCATGACGAAGACAACGACACCGGTGACGACAGCGAAGACGGCATCACCGCCAACAACAGCCCCATCCTGCGGGGCACGGCCGAACCCGGGTCTGTGGTGCTGATCGACCTCAATGGCACCGAATTCGAAGTCGAGGTCGACGACACGGGTGAGTGGGAACTCACCGCCGATGGCCTGGACGATGGCGAGTACGTGCCGCTGATCACCGTGACGGATGTCGCTGGCAACGTCAGCGATACCTTCGAGGGCGAGCCCTTCGTGGTCATCACCGAGGCGCCGGAGGAGGCCGTGGGCGAACTGCTCCACGACGAGGACAATGACACCGGCCTGGACACCGAAGATGGCATCACGGCCAACAACACGCCCATCCTGACGGGCACCGCGGCTCCGGGATCCCGCCTCATCGTCGATCTCAACGGTGAAACCTTCGAAACCACCGTGGACGACGACGGCGTGTGGGAGCTGGCCATCGACACCCCGCTCGACGATGGCGACTACGTGCCTGTGTTCACTGTGATCGATGTGGCGGGCAACGTCACCGAATCTGAAGGCCCAGGCTTCACCGTCGACACGGAAGCGCCAGATGCCGATGGCGTGAGCGGTGGCCTGCTGCACACGCAAGACAATGACACCGGCGTGAGCGCGGACGACGGCATCACCAACGTGTCGGCGCCCACATTGACGGGCCGGGCACCCGCCCTGTCGCTGGTGCGCGTCGAAGTCGATGGCACGGTGTACGAGACCGAGGCGGATGACGATGGCGTCTGGAGTCTGGATCTCGACGATCTCAGTGACGGGGAATACATCCCCTTGATCACGGTGGTCGATGTGGCCGGCAACGAGAGCGATCCCATCGAAGGTGAGGCCTTCGTCGTCCTGACCGAAGCCGACGGCGACCCCAGCGGTGGACTGGATCCCGATGACGGTACGGACACGGGTGAGCCGGGTGACGGGATCACGGCCAACCCGCGTCCGACGCTCACGGGGGAGGCGTCCGCGGGCGCCACGGTGGTCATTGAACTGGGTGACTTCCGCTACCAGACCACGGCCGACGATACGGGTGCTTGGCGATTCCAGGTCCCGGAGGCCCTGCCGGACGGCGAGTACATCCCCTTGGTCTCGATCGTGGATGTGGCTGGCAACGAAACCGACCCGGTCGAACTGGATCCGATCATCATCGACACCCGAATCGACACCATCAGCGGCGGCCTGCTCCATGAAGAGGACGTCGACACCGGCTGGTCGTCCACCGATGGCATCACCAACAACGTCACGCCGACCTTGCAGGGCCAGGCCGAAGCCGACGCGTTGGTGCGGGTCCGTCTGGGCGCTCTGGTGTTCGAGACCACGGCCGATTCGGACGGGTTGTGGTCCATCGATGTCGACACCGACCTGCCCAATGGCACCTACACCCCCCTCATCGAAGTCACCGACCTGGCGGGCAACACGGCGACGGCCGAAGGCGAGCCGTTCACCGTGGTCTCAACGGTCGCATTCGAAGGCTACAACGTCGGTCAGCACATCAACCTGCTCGTGGGCGTACCGGTGAACTTGAACCTGTCGGCCACGGGCCTGGGCGGTCTGTTCGAGGACTACGGTGGCGGGCTCCCCGATGGGCTCACCCTCGATGAGGCCACCGGAATGATCACGGGCACACCCACCAGCTACGGCACGACGTGGCTGGCCAGCACCACCACCGACGTGGCGGGTAACGAGTCGACGGTCTACCACCAGCTGACGGTCAGCACGGCCAGCCGGGGCATGAACGGCCGCACGCTGACGTCCTTCAACAACCTCAACGAAGAAGCGCCCAGCCTGTTCACGGGCACCGACAACATCGACCGCGTGAACATCTACGGTGCCACGGGCGATGTCTTCTTGCTGGGGGCGGGCGACGACATCGTGCAGTTGTTCAACCAGCGTTACGAGTCCGACTCGCCCAGCCTGAACTTCAGCCTGCTCGACGCGGGTGCTGGTCGCGACACCGTCAAGATCTCCGGCAAGGAAATGAGCTTCGACTTCGCCGACTACAACAACCCGGACGGCGCGGGCAAGGTGCTCAAGGGCGTCGAGGTGATCCAGTTTGCCGACAAGGCGGCCGACATCACCGTCTCCGTGGCGGATCTCTTCCACCTGCAGAGCGACGTCTTCGATGTCGATGGCGTGCACCGCCTTGTCACGTTCCTCTCGTCGGCCCGGAACGCCACGGCCACCGTGAATCTGGAGGGCCTGACCCAGGTGGGCGAGAAGGGGCAATTCGGTGCCACGGGGGGGCTGTCCAGTGGCCTGCTGAGTGACCAGTTCACCAAGTACTCGGGGGTCTACAGCGATGCTGAAGGCGATCATCTGGTCAGTCTGCTCCTGCAGATGGGCCTGACGGCGGCATGATGATGGCCGCACAGTTGACCCCCAGTGGGGCCCCCGAGGGCGGCACCACCGTCATCGCCCCCGACGCCGCCCTGAGCGACGCGCTGTTTCATTGCCTGGCCTGGGTGGCGCGGCATCATGGGGACGAGCGCAGCGTCACGTCGTGGCGGCAGGGCGTGCCGCGTGACGCGCAGGCCGTACCGGCCCAGGCCGTGATCCGCGCGGCGCAAGGCGCCGGCTATGTGGCCACGCTGGTGCGTCGGCCCGTGGCCGACCTGCCTGGCTACGTGCTGCCGGCGATCGTGCTGCTGCACGATCAGCAGGCCTGTGTCGTCATGGCGCGCCACGACGACGACACGGTGGATGTGGCCATGCCGGAATCCGCAGAAGGGCTGCTCCCGGTGCAGATGTCCCTCGACGAGCTGGCCCAACTGACCAACGGCTACGCCTTGCTGGTCAAGCCGCCGGTCCGCGGAGACGACCGGGCAGGGCCCGCGGCGGCGGCCAACCCGCAGCACTGGTTCTGGGGGGTGCTGTGGAACTTCCGCGGGTACTACGCCAACATCGCCCTGTCGGCACTGATGATCAACGTGCTGGTGCTGGCCGGTGTCTTCTTCACCATGAACGTCTATGACCGCGTGGTCCCGACGCAAGCCTATCCCACCCTGTGGACCCTGGCGATCGGCACGGGGCTGGCCATGCTGTTCGAGTTCGCAACCCGGCAGATGCGCAGCCATCTGGTGGATGTGGCTGGCAAGAAGATCGACCTCATCTTGGGGGCTCGGCTCTTTCAGCAGACCCTCGCAGTCCGGCTGGAACACCGTCCTGCGTCGTCGGGCAGCTTTGCCAACCAGTTGCGCGAATTCGAATCGTTGCGCGAGTTCACCACGTCGGCCACGGTCGCCGCCCTCACCGATCTGCCCTTCGTGCTGCTGTTTCTTGCCGTGATCGTGGCCATCGGAGGCCCCCTGGCCTGGGTGCCCGGTCTGGTGCTGCCCTTGATCATCCTCGTGGGGCTGGCCATCCAGTGGCCGCTGGCCCGGCACATGCGCGAGAACCTTCGCGAGGCCTCGCTCAAGCAGGGGCTGCTCGTGGAGGCTCTGGAGGGTGTGGAAACCATCAAGGCGCTCAACGGGCAATACCGACTGCAAAAGAGCTGGGAGGACTACAGCGCTGTGGCCGCTCAGAGCTCGATGAAGTCGCGCATGCTCAGCAGTCTCGCGCTCAATGTCGTCAGCTTTGTCCAGCAGATCGAAACCGTCATTCTGGTGGTCTGGGGCGTCTACCTCATTCACGAGGGCGCCATGTCTCAGGGCGCGCTGATCGCCGTGGTCATGTTGGCCCGTCAACTGGTGTCGCCGCTGGCCCAGGTGGTCGGGCTGGCCGTGCGATTCCAGCAGGCGAAAGCCTCCATGGAGTCGCTGAGCCGGCTGATGGCCCGACCGACCGATCGGGACCCGGCGCAGCGCAGCGTGGCCCGGTCACGGATGGAGGGTTCCCTGAGAACCGAGGCGCTGAAATTCACCTATCCGGACCAGAAGCTGCCCTCACTCGATGGCATCGATCTGAAGCTGGTGCCTGGCGAGCGGGTGGCCATCCTCGGCCGCATCGGCAGCGGCAAGTCCACACTGCTGCGGCTGTTGTCCGGGCTGTACCTGCCAACCAGCGGGTCCGTGTATGCCGATGGCATCGATCTGCGCCAGATGGATGCGGCCGACGTGCATCACAACATCGGCCTGGTGACCCAGGACTGCACCTTGTTCTATGGCACCTTGCGCGACAACCTGACGCTGGGCGCACCCCATGCGTCGTCCGACCGGGTGCTCGAGGCCTGCCGCATTTCCGGGCTGGACCGGATGGTTGCGCGTCATCCACAAGGGCTGGACATGTTGATCGGTGAGGGCGGTGCCGGGCTGTCGGGCGGGCAGCGCCAGCAAGTGGCCCTGGCTCGCGCCCTGCTGGTCGATCCGCCCGTGCTGTTGATGGATGAGCCCAGCAGTGCCATGGACGCCCAGTCCGAAAGCGCCTTCGTGCAGCAACTCAAGTCCGTGATGCCCGGGCGGACCCTGGTCATCGCCACCCACAGGCTGTCACTGCTCGAACTTGTGGATCGTGTCATCGTTCTCGAGCAGGGTCGGGTCATGGCCGACGGGCCCAAGAAGCAGCTCCTGCAGGTGCTCACGGGGGGGCAGGCTGGCACCATGGCGGCCCAAGCCGCTGGAGGAACCCAACATGGCTGACATGGTGTTGGCAGGCGGCCGGTATCTGCGGCCGGTCGATGTGGCCCACATGCGCGACTTGCACGCAGCGATGGTGGAGCAGCAAGTGCCACGGGTGCGTTGGGCGCTGTACATGCTGGCGGCCAGCATGGTGGTCTTCCTGGGGTGGGCCGGTCTCACCCAGGTCGATGAAGTGACCCGCGGGCAGGGGCGCGTGATCTCGGATGCCGGGGATCAGGTCATCCAGAGCCTGGAAGGGGGCATCCTGGCTCGGCTGCATGTCAAGGAAGGCGACCAGGTCGATGCTGGCCAGGTGCTGCTCGAGATCGACGCCACGCGGGCCAATGCGATTTACAACGAAGGCTACAACAAGTCGCTTGCCCTGCAGGCGAGCCTGGCGAGGTTGCGCGCCGAGGCGTACGGTCGTGCCCTGGAGTTTCCTCCGGAGGTGCGTGCCCGAGCCGAACTGGTCCGTAACGAGACGCTGGCGTTCCAGTCCCGACGGGACGCGCTCAATCAGAGTGTGGCCGAACTGCAGCGCAGCCTCGAACTGGCTGAACGCGAGGTGACCATGTCCGAGCCGCTGATGGCCCGGGGCCTGATCTCCGACATCGAGTTGTTGCGGATGAAGCGCCAGGTCAATGACTTCCGTCTGCAGATTTCCGAGCGCCAGAGCCGGTATCGGGCCGAAGCCAATGCGGAGCTCAATCGGGTGGAAAGCGAGCTGGCCCAGACCCGCGAGAACGTGGTCGCCCGGGCTGACACGGCACGCCGAACAATCGTCAAGTCGCCGGTCAAGGGGGTGGTGAAGGACATCCGGCTGAGCACCATCGGGGGCGTGATCCAGCCTGCTGCGACGATCATGGAGATCGTGCCCATGGACGATCGCCTGCTCATCGAGGCCAAGGTGCGACCCCAGGACGTGGCTTTCCTGCGCGTGGGACTGCCGGCTACAGTCAAGGTCACGGCCTATGACTTCAGCATCTATGGGGGATTGGCGGGCACGGTGGAGCACATCAGCCCGGACACGATCAAGGAAGAGTCCCGACTGGCCGTGGCGCAGACGGGTGAAGAAAGCTATTACCGAGTGCTGGTGCGCACCGACGCATCGACGCTGACCCACAAGGGCGAGACCCTGCCGATCATGCCAGGCATGACCACTTCGGTGGACATCCGGTCGGGCGAGAAATCCATCTTGCAGTACCTGCTCAAGCCCGTCTTCAAGGCCCGCGAGGCTTTCCAAGAGCGATGAAGAACAACAAGATCCGAATCGGCGTCCTGGCGGTGTTGCTGGCCGGGGTGTCGTCCGCGTACGCAGCACCACCTGATGCCCGTCCGCCCGTGCTGGTTGCGGCCGTGTCGCCCGCCCGCGGGGCCGACTTGGAACTGCTGCAGCGCCTGGTGCGCACCGCCCTGGAGCGCAGCCCAGGCACCCGTGAGGCCGAGGCTAACTGGCGTGCATCCGTGCATGACATCGAAGAGGCCCGGGCTGGTCTGTGGCCCAAAGTCGAGGTGAGCGCCAACACCGCCAGCGCGAAACTGGACCACCAGTCCGCGCCCGGCTTGCGCGGTGGGGTGGGGGCAGTGGCCAGCTACACCTTGATCGACTTCGGCAAGACGCGCAAGCAGGTGAATGCGCGCGAGCACCAGGCCGCATCCCTGCAGTCACAGGTGCTGCTGACCCGTGAAGCCACGACGTACGAGGTGGTCGCCGCCTACCTGCAGCTGGTCAAGTACCAGCGCATGCTCCGCATTTACGAGCGACACGTCGATGAACTCAATGACCTGATCGGCAAGCTCAAGGAGATCGTGGCGGTCTTCGTGGGGCGCAGCAGCGAGCTCACACAGGCGCGGACGCGCCTGGGTCATGCCAAGGACGCCATCAACACCCTGCGCGCGCGGCAACGTGAATCGCAGCTGGCGCTGATGCGCCTGGTGGGCCCGTCAGCGCGCGACCTGGTGCCGGACGAGCGACTGCCCGACTTCGGCGATGAAACGGTCGCCGGCGTGTTGGCCCAGGCGTCGCGTTCGCATCCGGCCGTGGCGGCGGCGCGGTCCGAGGCCGACGCAGCGCTGTCGCTGGCGGAGGAGGCGGCAGCAGCGCGCGAGCCGCAGGTGGAACTGCAGCTGGCCAAGCAAGGCGGCAAGGACGCCATGGGGCGCAGCTATCCGGTTCAGCTGTACATGTCGGCCAAATGGGCCGCCTTCCAGGGCTTTGGCGACCGGGCGGCCGAGCAGGCCCTGCGAGAGCGAGCTCAGGCGGCGCGCGAGCGCATGGCCCAGTTGCTGATCGAGCTCGAATTCAACATCCACAGCGCCCGGGCCGATTTCGATGCGCAGGCGGGCCGTCTGTCCGAGCTGCGGGACCTGGTGGCGGGCACCGATCAGGTCCGCCAGGACTACTTCATCCAGTGGCGTGATCTGGGACGTCGGTCCCTGCTGGACGTGCTCACGGCCGAAAGCGAGCACCTCAACGCCCGGCTCAGTCTGGCCGGCAGCGAGGTCGACCAGGTGCTGGCGGCCGCTCGCATACGCTACGAAGGCGGCAGCCTCAAGGAGTGGTTGGTCGGTGACGAGGGCCGTGCAGTGGCCATCGGTGAACCGGCGCCGACGGTGGTCACATCGGCGGACCACCGGGTGCACGAGGGCAGGCGTCTGTCCGAGCCTGCCCCCATGCTGGCGCCGGGCAGCCTGCAAGCCCTGGCGGAGGACGAGCCTGCGCTCGACGAGCCGCGCTTGGCCCACGTCGGCGCCACCCGAGGGAGCGCATGGTGAGGCTGGTGCCCTGGCTCGTTTGCACGGGTGCGGTCCTGGCCGTCGGGCTCTGCTCGGCGCAGGAGGCCGATGGCGAGGTTGAAAAGCCCGGTCCGCTGACGGTCGAGCTGCCTGAGTATGGCGGGGTGGTCGTCGACCAGACCTTGTCGGGTCTGGGGCGCGCGTTCTATGTGCGGTTCAGCGAGGGGTGGAGCCAGCTGGCCGAGACCGAGTCCTTCGCGCTGGCCGTGAAGGAGCGCCCGTCGCCGCGCGGGGGCACCGAGGTTCAGATCCTGTCCAACGACAGTGTGGTGCTCCGCCAGTTCCTGCCGCGCAGCCACGCCGCGGTCATCAACCTGGCCACCACCTTGGTCGAGCGGGTTCATGGGACCTTGAAGATGCAAATGCTCCAGGCGGCCGCGGGTGAAGGTGGCGATCTGGCGCGACACGGATATTGACGGCCCGCACTCTCCACCCGGGTGCGGTCCAGGGACATGCAAGAGATGGACATGACAGCAATCACACGCAGCGGCATCCTGTTGGGGCTGCTTTGCGCCTTGATGGGATCGGTCCCCGGCCACGCGACCGAACTGATCTACGTGCCGACGAACCCGACCTTTGGTGGCAACCCGAACAATGCGGCCGGTCTGATGGCTGCGGCCGTGGCACAGAACAAACACAAGGCCCCGCCGTCCGAGACCAAGACCGCTGCCGAACGCTTTGCGGCGAGCGTGCAGAGTGCTGTGCTCACCCGGCTGACCTCCAAGGCCGTGGGCCAGCTCTTCGATGAGGACGGCAATCCCATCACGGGGGTGCAGGTGCAGGCTGGTGAATTTGCAGTGAAGTTCGAGACCGAAGGCGAGGATCTGGTTCTTTACGTCACGAATGCGGGCAACCCGGGCGCGTCATCGCGGATCGTGATTGGCGGTGCTGCCGATCTGAGCGGGGGCGAATGATGGGGGCGCGATCATCCTGCGGGTGGGCGTCGGTGGGGGCGGGTGTGCTCGCCCTCTCGCTGGGCGGGTGCACGGTGTTGCCGACGCAGGAGCACCTGCCGTCCAATGTGAACGAAGATGCGGTCCTGACTCCGACCACCCGCATCACGCGGGACCTGGTTCGCATGCCACCGCCGAAGTTCCGAGTGCCAGTGGCCGTTTACGGCTTCCGCGACCAGACCGGGCAGTTCAAGCCACAACCCGACAGCAACCTCTCGAACGCGGTCACGCAGGGGGCGGCGTCCATCCTGGTCAAGGCCCTGCTGGATTCAGGTTGGTTCCAGCCAATCGAACGTGAGGGTTTCCAGAACCTGCTGACCGAGCGTCGGGTGGCCAAGGCCCTCGAGTCGCCCACCGACAAGGGCAAACCGGGCTCCAGCTACCCACCGCTGATGGCGGCCAACTTTCTGATCGAAGGCGGGGTCATCGGTTACGAGACCAACGTGCGCACGGGCGGCGGCGGCGCGGCCATGCTCGGTATCGGCTCCGAGACCAAGTACCGTGTGGACCAGGTCACGGTGAACTTGCGCAGTGTCGATGTGCGCTCGGGTCAGATCATCAACAGCGTGTCGGTCACCAAGACCGTGTTCTCGCGTGAAGTCTCGGCCAGTGTGTACAAGTTCGTGTCCTACAAGAAGCTGCTGCAGGCCGAGGCCGGTTATTCGACCAACGAACCGACGCAGCTGGCGGTGAAGGAGGCCATCGAGGCCGCGGTCATCCATCTGACCATCCAGGGCATGCGGGATGGCGCCTGGGCACTCAAGGACGAAAGGGACTGGTCATCGCCATTGGTGCAGGCTTACTTGCACGACGCCGAGCTGAACCTGGCCGGTGAGGTCAACCCCGTTGGCGGCGAGGTGCCGGACAAGCCGGTGGACATGGGTCCCTCCACCATGGTGCTGCCGCCCATGGCGCCGCTGCCCATCACACCCAGATTGGCCGCTGTGCCGCCGGCACCCACGCCAGCCGCCCTGGCCGCACCGGCGCCGACCGCACAGACCAGCATCGCCCCGTCCGTCTCACGGGAGGCGGCGGTGGCGCCGGCAGTGCAGCCGGTCGCGCAACCCTCAACGCTCCCAGCGCCCGAGCCGGTACCCGCTGCCGTCCCGGTGTCGGCTCCCTTGCCCGTACCGGTGTTGGGCGAACGTGCTCAACTCGAGGGGCCGCATCGCGCGCCCAGCAACGGCACCATCGGTGAAGAGGGGCTGGGCGAGGTCTTCGTCCAGGCAGCGCGATGACGCCGCGTTACGTCCTGCTGCTCGCGATGGCTTGCACAACGGTTCTGAGTCCGGCGTTGCGCGCGGCCGATCTGTCCATGCTGACGGACTTCGGTCGCCCGGACATCCCGGTGGGGCGTCTGGGCCTGCTGGCGCCGGCCAACTCGGTGGGCGTGGAGCAACTGGGCGACGCCAACGCCCTGTGGGTGGAACAGAGCGGCACCCACAACAATGCCCAGGTGTGGCAGGCCGGCGTCGACCTGCGGGCTCATGTCACCCAGGTGGGCGCGGACAACGAATTGCGCTTGCTCCAGGCCGATGGGCGCAGCACTGGCGAGCTGCAGCAAAGCGGTGCCGGCAACCAGATGGCGATCACCCAGCAAGGACTTGACAATGTCGTCACGGGCAGCCAGGTGGGCCTGTCCAATGACCTGGTGCTGCAGCAGGTGGGTGCATCTCAGTTCGGCTTCAATCAGATCGGCGATCGCAACCAGATCGTCGTGGACGCGCCTGTGGGCCTGAGCCTGCAGGTGGATCAGGTTGGCAACGATCTTCGGTTCCAGATGACACCGGCTCCGTGAACCGGGGCGCTCATCGGACTACGGCGGTTTATACACGCGTCAAATTTGGTTTCTACGATGCATGCAGGTCTGGAGAACAGACCCCGGCGAGGTCCCACAGGCCGAGCCACCCCGCACATCGATTACCACTCACCTATCTAGGACGAAGACATGAGCATCAAGTTCAAGCTGGCCGCTCTGGCCGCCGTGGCCACCCTGGCTGCCCCCGCTTTCGCTGCTGACTACGACGTGACCGGCAACGCTGCTGGCGACGACGTGGCCGTGATCGGTCAAGGCGAACTGGCCGCCGCCGGTTCGATCGACCCCATCGCTGACGGCAACGTGGCGTTCGTGAACCAGGAAACCGCCAACAACAGCGCTTATGTCGACCAGACTGGCGCCACCAACTTCGCCGTCGTGGTGCAGAACGCCAACGACCTGAGCACCGCCGTGGTGTACCAGATCGGTGACCTGAACCGCGCTGTCGTGTACCAGCACTGATCGTCCGGGCTGGCTCATTTGGCGGGCCAGCCACAGGCGGATCCTGCGGTCCAGGAACCCTGCTTCGGCAGGGTTCTGTCGTTTCAGGGTGTGTCCTGCGACACAATAAGACGCCTGTGTTTTATGGGTTCGCGCCATGCCCGTCATCTTCAAATCCAAGGCCACCGGCAACCTGCTGATGGTCACGGCCCACGCCAAGGCCCTGCTGGCCACCCTGGGCAAGACCGCCCATGAACCCGGCATCCTGGAGGTGCACGACATGCCCCGGGCGCTGCTGGTGCTCAAGGGCCTGCCGGACGATGCCGAGCCTCCCGGTGCGTCCGTGCCCGACGACGACGATCGCGAACCGCGTGACGACCGCGAGGCCTGGGTCAGCCCCCGCAAACGCGCCTGGCCCCTGGTGCGCATGATCGAGACCGCGCAAGCAGCGAACGAGCCGATCGTCTGGGGCGTGTGAGCGCACCCGGCGCCGCCTGACAAGGCACCGCCTTTCAGGCATCATGCTGCAATGCAACACGAGCTCACCCGCATCGTTGCCGTGCGCCATGGCGAGACGGCCTGGAACCGTGACACCCGCATCCAGGGCCACACGGACATCCCGCTGAACGACCATGGTCGCTGGCAGGCCCAGCGGGTGGCCCAGGCCCTGCGCGACGAGGGCGTGGTGGCGGTCTACAGCAGCGACTTGCAACGGGCAGCGCACACGGCCGAGGCCATTGCGCGGGCTTGTGGTTTGCCGCTGGTGCTCGATCCGGGCCTGCGCGAACGGCATTTCGGTCGGTTCGAGGGGCTCACGCACGACGAGATCCACAGCCAATGGCCCGACGAAGGCCGTCGCTGGCGCGAGCGTGACCCGACCTACGGGCCCGACGGCGGCGAAACGCTGAGCGATTTCTTCGCCCGCTGCGTCGACACGGCCGAGCGCCTGGTGCGTCGCCACCGGGGGGGCACCGTGGCCCTCGTGGCCCACGGCGGTGTGCTGGACTGCTTCTACCGGGCGGCCACCCGGGTGTCGTTGTCGGCACCCCGTTCGTGGTCGATCGCCAATGCCAGCGTCAACCGGTTGATCCACACCGACGAAGGCTTCGGGCTCGTGGGCTGGGCCGATACCCGGCACCTCGACGCCGACGGGCTGGACGAAAGCAGCGACGGCGCGCTGGCGGCCGTGCCCTGTGTCCGCGTTTCCTGATTGACCCTGCAAGATCTGCGGGGAATCGCCAGATCCGGCGCGCCCATCCAGCCCGGATGCGGTACATTGCAAACCAATATTTGACTAAGCAACTAATGAGGTTTCGCATGGCTGCCCCTCGTCCTCGCCTTTCCCTCTGGATGCTCAACCGTCAGCGCTCATGGCGCTGGGTGGGCGTGTCCTTGTGTGCGCTGGGCCTGCTGGCCCTGGAAGGGTGCGGTCAGGGTCAGGCCCAGGCCGGGGCGGGTGCGGGCGGCATGCCTCCGCCCGAGGTGGGCGTGATGGCGGTGCGCCTGCAGTCCGTGCCGGTGGTGACGGAACTGCCCGGGCGGCTGGAGGCCTCGCGCTCGGCCCAGGTGCGTGCCCGGGTGGCCGGCGTGGTGCACAAACGCGTGTTCACCGAGGGCTCGGACGTCAAGGCCGGCCAGGTGCTCTTCCAGATCGATCCGGCCACCTTCCAGGCGGCCCTGGAATCGGCCCGGGCCACGCAGGCCAAGGCGGAGGCCAACCTGGCACAGGCGTCCGCCCTGGTCGAGCGCTACCAGCCCTTGCAGGCGGCCAAGGCCATCAGCCCGCAGGAGTTCCTCAATGCCCAGGTGGCCCAGCGTCAGGCCCAGGCCGACGTGGCCGCGGCCCGTGCGGCCGTCAAGACCGCGCAGATCAACCTGGGCTACACCACGGTGACGGCGCCCATCGCCGGCCGCATCGGGCGGGCCCTGGTGACCGAAGGGGCGCTGGTGGGGCAGGGCGAGGTCACGCCGCTGGCACTGATCCAGCAGGTCGATCCCCTCTATGTCAACTTCACGCAGCCGGCCAGCGAGGCGTTGCGCCTGCAGCGGGCGCTGCGCGCGGGGCAGTTGCGCGCTGCCGGCGCCGGTGGGGCCAGCGTGAAGGTGGTGCTTGACGACGGCAGCGAGTACCCGGTGCGCGGGCGCCTGCTGTTCACCGACCTGAGCGTAGACGCCACCTCGGGCCAGGTGGCGCTGCGGGCCGAGATCCCCAACCCCCAGCTGACCTTGCTGCCGGGCCTGTATGTGCGGGTGCGGCTGGAGCAGGCCCAGGTCGATGGCGGCGTGCTCGTGCCGCAGCAGTCGGTCACCCGGGGCAGTTCGGGCGACACCGTGATGGTGGTCGATGGGCAGGGCATGGTCACGCCGCGCCCGGTGCAGCTGGGCGGTGCCGTGGGCAACCAGTGGGTGGTGCTGTCGGGGCTGAAGGAGGGCGAACAGATCATGGTCGACGGCTTCCAGAAGCTGCGCCCCAAGCAGCCCGTGAAGGCCGTGCCCTGGCAGGCCCCGGTGCCGGCTTCGGCCGCCGCCGCTCGCTGACCGGAGGCCAGCATGTCCCGCTACTTCATCGACCGGCCCATCTTCGCCTGGGTCATTGCCCTGTTCATCCTGGTGCTCGGCGTGGCCGCGATCCGCGTCCTGCCCGTGGCCCAGTACCCCAATGTGGCGCCCCCGTCCATCGTGATCAGCGCCACCTATCCCGGCGCCTCGGCGCGCACGCTCGATGAGAGCGTGATCTCCGTCATCGAGCTCGAGCTCAACGGTGCCCCCGGGCTGGCCTACATGGAATCGGTCAGCCAGGCCAACGGCACCGGCCAGATCACCGTCACCTTCGAGCCGGGCACCAACATCGACCTGGCCCAGGTCGAGGTACAGAACCGCCTGTCGCGGGCCACGCCCCGATTGCCGTCGGCGGTGACGCAGCAGGGCGTGAAGGTCGACAAGGCCCGCAACAACTTCCTGATGTTCGTGATGCTGTCGTCCAAGAACGCGGCTTACGACCCCATCGCGCTGGGCGACTACGCGGCGCGCAACCTGGTGCCCGAGCTGCAGCGCGTGAGCGGCATCGGTCAGGTCCAGCTGTTCGGCACCGAGCGCGCCATGCGCGTGTGGCTCGACCCGCAGAAGCTGGTGGCCTACAACCTGTCGGCTGCCGAAGTCAACGCGGCCATCCGTGCCCAGAACGCGCTGGTGCCGGCCGGCGGGCTGGGCGACCGACCCAACCTGTCGGATCAGACCCTGTCGGCCACCGTGGTGGTGAGCGGCCAACTGGCCAGCGTGGATCAGTTCGGGCAGATCGCCCTGCGCACGCGCACCGACGGCTCGGTCGTGCGGCTCAAGGACGTGGCGCGCATCGAGCTGGGGGCCCAGACCTACGGCACTTACGCCCGGCTCAACGGCCAGCCCGCCGTCGGCATGGGCCTGCAGCTGTCGCCCACGGCCAACGCGATGGCCACGGCCACCGCGGTCAAGGACCGTCTCACCGAACTGCAGCGCTTCTTCCCGGATGGGGTGAGCTACAACGTGCCGTACGACACGTCGGGCTTCGTCAAGCTGTCGATCCAGCAGGTCATTCAGACCCTGATCGAGGCCATGCTGCTGGTCTTCCTGGTGATGTACCTGTTCCTGCAGAACTGGCGCTACACCCTGATCCCGGCCCTGGTGGTGCCCGTGGCTTTGCTGGGCACGTTCACGGTCATGCTGGCGGCCGGGTTCTCGATCAACGTGCTGACCATGTTCGGCCTGGTGCTGGCCATCGGCATCCTGGTCGACGATGCCATCGTGGTGGTCGAGAACGTCGAGCGCCTGATGGCCACCGAGGGCCTGTCGCCGCGTGAAGCCACGCGCAAGGCCATGGGGCAGATCACCGGCGCGGTGATCGGTATCACGGTGGTGCTGGTGTCGGTGTTCCTGCCCATGGCTTTCTTCAGCGGCTCGGTGGGCAACATCTACCGCCAGTTCTCGCTGTCGATGGCCGTGTCCATCGTGTTCTCGGCCTTCCTGGCGCTGACTTTCACGCCCGCGCTGTGCGCGACCTTGCTCAAGCCCATCCCGGCCGGCACGCACCATGCCCGCCGCGGCTTCTTCGGCTGGTTCAATCGGGGGTTCGATGCCGTCACGCACGGCTACGAACGCTGGACGCACCACTTCGTGCGCAAGGGCGCGCGCATGGTGGTGATCTATGTGGCCTTGCTGGGGGTGGCTGGCTGGCTGTACATGCGGCTGCCTTCGTCGTTCCTGCCCAATGAAGACCAGGGCAACCTGATCGTCAACATCCAGCTCCCGCCGGGTGCGACGTCTCATCGCACCGAGCAGGTGGTGGCCCAGGTCGAGGACTACTTCTTGAAGCAACCCGAGGTCGCGTCGATCGTGGGAGTGGTGGGCTTCAGCTTCTCGGGCACCGGGCAGAACGCGGCCCTGGGCTTTGTCACCCTCAAGGACTGGCACGAGCGCCCGGGCGAAGCGGGTTCGGCCCAGGCCGTGGCCGGGCGGGCCTTCGGGGCGCTGTCGCGCATCCGCGATGCCTTCATCTTCCCCTTGAACCCGCCGGCCATCCGCGAGCTGGGCAATGCCACGGGCTTTGCCCTGCGCCTGCAGGACCGCGCCGGCCTGGGCCACGAGGCCCTGCTGGCGGCGCGCAACCAGCTGCTCGGGCTGGCGGCCCAGAGCCCCGTGGTCACCGGGCTGCGCCCCGACGGGCTGGAAGACGCGCCGCAACTGCGCATCGACATCGACCGCGACAAGGCCATGGCCCTGGGCGTGTCGATGGACGCGATCAGCAGCACCTTGTCGACCGCCCTGGGGTCCAGCTACATCAACGACTTCCCCAACCAGGGGCGCCTGCAACGCGTGGTCGTGCAGGCCGATGCAGCGGCGCGCGCGCGACCCGAGGACGTGCTGGCACTCAACGTGGTCAACGGCAGCGGCCAGAGCGTGCCCCTGTCGGCGTTCGCCACCACCCGGTGGGTGACGGGGCAGATGCAGGCCGTGCGCTACAACGGCTATCCGGCCATGCGCATCGCGGGCGATGCCGCGGCGGGCTACAGCACCGGGCAGGCGATGGCCGAGATGCAGCGCCTGGCCGCGCAACTGCCGGCGGGCATCGGTGTCGAATGGACGGGCCTGTCTCGCGAGGAGCAGCTGTCGGGCTCGCAGGCCACGGTGCTGCTGCTGTTCTCGCTGCTGGCCGTCTTCCTGTGTCTGGCCGCCTTGTATGAAAGCTGGAGCGTGCCGTTCTCGGTGATGCTGGTCGTGCCGCTGGGCATCCTCGGCTCGCTCATCGGGGTGACGCTGCGGGGCATGAACAACGACATCTTCTTCAAGGTCGGCCTCATCACGATCATGGGCCTGTCGGCCAAGAACGCGATCCTGATCGTCGAGTTCGCCAAGGAACTGAACGACCAGGGCAAGGGCCTGATCGCCTCGACGCTGGAGGCCGCGCGATTGCGCTTCAGGCCCATCGTGATGACCTCGCTGGCCTTCATCCTGGGTGTGGTGCCGCTCTACATCGCCTCGGGCGCCAGCTCGGCGGCCCAGCGTGCCATCGGCACCGGCGTGCTCAGCGGGATGATTGCGGCCACCGTGCTGGCGGTGTTCTTCGTGCCGCTGTTCTTCGTGGTGGTGCGCCACCTGTTCTCGCCGCGGCGTGCCGGTGGCACGGCCACCGAGGAGTGATGCATGAGTCCCTCTCCAATGACCCCCTTGCTTCGTGTCGGGATCGTGGCCCTGGCCTGTGCGGCCCTGGGCGCGTGCTCGATGATCCCGTCTCTGCAAGTGCCCCGGACCCCGCCGGCCGAGGCCTGGTCCGCCGAGGGCGTTCAGAGCACCCCCGGAGCCGAGGTGCCGGCCTGGGCCACGTACTTTCCGGATGCGCGCCTGCAAGGGCTGATCCGCACCGCCCTGACCCACAACCAGGACCTGCGCGTCGCTGTGCTCAACATCGAGGCCGCCCGGGCCCAGCTGAGCGTGCAGCGCGCCGATCAATGGCCCACGCTCAATGCCACGGCCAGTGCCACGCGCCAGCCGGCATCGACGGCGCCGTATGCCGTCGGCACGGTGGCCACGGGCGGCCTGGCCCTGGCGGCCTTCGAGATCGACCTGTTCGGTCGCGTGCGTGCACTGAGCGAATCGGCCGCGGCGACCGTGCTGGCCACCGAAGAGGCTCGCAAGACCACGCAGATCAGCCTGGTGGCCTCGGTGGCCAGTGCCTGGTACACACTGTGGGCCGACCGGTGGCAGCTGGCCCTGGTTGAGCAGACGCTGGCCACGCGCGAAGCCTCGCTCAAGCTGCTCAAGCTGAAGTACGACGCCGGTGTGCTCAACGAACTGGACTGGCGCTCGGCCCAGTCGCTGGTCGAATCGGCGCGGGTGAGCCGCGCCCAGGTGCGCCGGCAGTGGCAGCAGGATCTCAATGCCCTGGCCCTGTTGCTCGGACGGCCCGTGCCGCTCGACGCCCTGCCGCCGGCCCCCGACCTCGCGGGGCGCGCGCTCGATGACGTGCAGGCCTTGCCCCGGTTGGGTGACAGCCAGCTCTGGCCGGTGCTCGGCGAGGTGCCGGTCGGCCTGCCCTCCGACGTGCTGCTGCAGCGGCCGGACATCCGCGCGGCCGAGCAGTCCTTGCGCGCGGCGAACGCGTCGATCGGCGCGGCGCGGGCAGCGCGCTTCCCGCGCATCACCCTCACCAGCAGCCTGGGCGCCGTGAGCGATTCACTGTCAGGGCTGTTCGATGACGGGCGCAGCGCCTGGAGCGTGGCGGGGGGCGTGACGGCGCCGGTGTTCGATGCGGGCCGCAGTGCCGCCAACGTGGCTGCCGCCGAGGTGCGTCGCGATGTGGCCATGGCCCAGTACGAAAAGGCCTTGCAGACCGCGTTCAAGGAGGTGTCGGATGCCCTGGTGTCCCGCAGCACCTGGACGGAGCAGGTCGGCGCCCAGCAGGCCCAGGCCGATGCCGAGGCCGAGCGGCTGAAGTTGTCGGACCTGCGCTATCGCACGGGCGTGGCCAGCCAGCTGGACCTGCTGGACGCCCAGCGCAGCCTGTTCTCGGCCCAGCAGGCCCTGATCGTGGCGCAACTGTCGCGCCAGCAGGCGCACATCGCCGTGTACAAGGCCGTCGGCGGCGGGCTCTGATCCCGATGGCGGCGGGCCGGGCACGGCCTCGCCGCCATCGGGCTTGCAATTCTTCAATAATTCAACTATCCTTGAATAATGGAAGAAACAGATGTCATTGCCGCCCTGGCCGCGCTGGCCCAGCCGGTTCGCCTGCGGGTCTTTCGGGCGCTGGTGGTGGAGGGGCCTGCCGGGCTGACCCCGGGCGAGCTGGCCGCCCGGCTGGACGTGACGGCCACATCGCTGTCCTTCCATCTCAAGGAGCTGACACATGCCCAGCTGATCACGCAGGAGCGCGAGGGCCGTCACCTCATCTACCGCGCGGCGTTCGGGCAGATGAACGCCCTGCTGGCTTACCTCACGCAGCACTGCTGCCAGGGCCAGCCGTGCACGCCCGCCACCACCACCACCGCCTGTTCGGCCTGCTGAATCAAGGAGACCCCCATGAAGCGCTTCCATGTGCACGTCCATGTCAACGACCTGGCTCGCAACATCGATTTCTACTCGCGCATGTTCGGTGCGGCCCCGGCCCGGGTCGAGTCCGACTACGCCAAGTGGATGCTCGACGATCCGGCGGTGAACTTCGCGATCTCCACCCGGGGCCACGGCCATACGGGGGTCGATCACGTGGGCATCCAGGTCGATGACGACGCCGACCTGGCCGCCCTCAAGGCGCGGGCCGAAGCGGCCGACCTGTCCCTGATCGACGAAGGTGCGACCACCTGCTGCTACGCCCGCAGCGACAAGCACTGGGTGGTCGACCCGCAGGGCTTGCCCTGGGAGCATTTCCGCACCTTGGGCTCCATCCCTGTGTTTCGCGAAGGCGAGCCCATGCAGGCATCGGCTCCGGCCGAGTCCGACACCGCGTCGGCCTGCTGTACGCCCCGCGTGAGCGGCAAGCCCGTGGGCATTCCGGTGAAATCCTCCTGTTGCTGACCTGTCTATCGCTGTTCCGTCATGACCACCCACGTTCTGATCCTGTGCACGCACAACTCCGCCCGCAGCGTGCTGTCCGAGGGCATGCTCAACCACCTGGCGGCCCGTCTGGGCCGTGACGTGCGCGCCCACAGTGCGGGCAGTGCACCCAGCGGGCGTCTCAACCCTTTTGCCCTGGAGGCCCTGCAGCGGGCCGGGGTCGACACCTCGTCGTACCGCAGCAAAAGCTGGGACGAGTTCACCGTGCCCGAAGCTCCGCCCTTGTCCATCGTGATCACCGTGTGCGACAGCGCGGCGGCCGAGACCTGTCCGGTGTTCTTCGGCGGCCAGGGACAACCTGTCAAGGTACACTGGGGCTACCCCGACCCGTCGAACGCTGACGGCGGCGACGAGGGCAAGCGGCGCGCCTTCGAGCTCACCCGCCAGGCCATCGGTTACCGCATGTGGCAGCTGCTGGCGCTGCCCCTCGAGTCCATGGATCGCGAGGCGCTGCAGGCAGCGCTCGAGCAGATCGGTCGCAGCTGAGCGGAGGCCTTATGGGGTTGTTCGAACGTTATCTGAGCGTGTGGGTGGGCCTGGGCATCCTGGCTGGTGTGGGTCTGGGCCTGTGGTCGCCAGGCACCTTCGAAGTCATTGCCACGCTGGAATTTGCCCAGGTCAATCTGGTGGTGGCGGTGTTCATCTGGGTGATGATCTACCCGATGATGATCCAGATCGACTGGGGTTCGGTGCGCGATGTGGGGCGCAAGCCGCGCGGGCTGGCTCTGACCCTGGTGGTCAACTGGCTGATCAAGCCCTTCACCATGGCCGCGCTGGGTGTGCTCTTTTTCGAGCATCTGTTTGCGCCCTGGGTCGACGCCCAGTCGGCCAGCCAGTACATCGCCGGCATGATCCTGCTGGGTGTGGCGCCGTGCACGGCCATGGTCTTCGTCTGGAGCCAGCTGGTGCGCGGCGATGCCAGCTACACCCTGGTGCAGGTGTCGGTCAACGACCTGGTGATGGTTGTGGCCTTCGCCCCCATCGCGGCCTTCCTGCTGGGGGTGACCCATGTCACCGTGCCCTGGGAGACCCTGCTGCTGTCCACGGTGCTCTACGTGGTGCTGCCCTTGTTGGCCGGCATGGCCACTCGCCATGTGCTGACCCGGCGCTCGACCCATGCGCTGGCGGATTTCGTTGCGCGCATCAAGCCGGCCTCCATCGCCGGCCTGATCGCCACCGTGGTGTTGCTGTTCGGCTTCCAGGCGCGGACCATCGTCGAGCAGCCCGGGGTGATCGCCCTGATCGCCGTGCCCCTGCTGATCCAGACTTACGGCATCTTCGTGATCGGCTACGTGGGCGCCCGCTGGCTGCGCCTGCCGCACAACGTGGGCGGGCCGGCCTGCCTGATCGGCACGTCGAATTTCTTCGAACTGGCCGTGGCCGTGGCCATCTCGCTGTTCGGCCTGAACTCGGGGGCGGCCCTGGCCACCGTGGTGGGGGTGCTGGTCGAGGTGCCCGTGATGCTGTCGCTTGTGGCCATCGTCAACCGCAGCCGGGCCTGGTACGAGGCCGCCTTGCCGCAGTCTTGATATTGATCAGGGACGACCGCTGGCGGCGCAAGGATCATGTCGCCATGACCCGACTGCACCCCGGCCCCCGATGGACGCCCTGCTGATCTCGCTGCAAGGCGGACTGGGCAGTGTCGCGTCCTACCTGGCGGCCCACGTTCTGCTGTGCCTGCTGCCGGCCTTCTTCATTGCGGGGGCCATGACGGCCCTGATCCCCAAGGCCAGCGTCACGCGCTGGCTGGGTCGGCAGGCGCCTGCACACGTCTCGTACCCGGCCGCCGCGCTGGCCGGGTCGTTGATCGCCGTGTGTTCGTGCACCATCGTCCCGCTGTTTGCGGGCATCCATCGCAAGGGCGCCGGCATCGGCCCGGCCGTCACGTTCCTCTTCTTCGCGCCGGCGGGCAACATCATGGCCCTGGCCTACACCGGCAGCGTGCTGGGGCCCGAATTCGCCGTGGCGCGGGTGCTTCTGTGCCTGGTGTTCGGCATGGGCATCGGCCTGTGCATGGCCGCCTTGTTTGCGCAGGACGACGCCCAGCACGATGCGCGCACCGATGCCATGTTCGCCGGCCAGGAGCGCATCGGGCGTCCGGCCCTCGGGCTGCTGCTGTCGCTGGTGGGCTTGTTGCTGGCCGGCACCGTCAAGCTCTGGCCGCTGACGGCCACGATCGCCGGCGTGGAGCTGCCCTGGCAGTCGGCGGTCGACGCCCAGGCCCTGCTCAACCACTGGGTGCCTTTCGATGCAAGCCGCGGCGAGGAGGGCGTGAGCGTGCAAGGGGTGTTGCTGATCCTGCTGCTGGGCGCCATCGGCCTGGCGGCCTGGCGGGGCCTGGAAGGCATCCTCGACGGGGCCAACCGCTGGACGCGCGGGGCGCTGGCGCTCATGGCGCTCACGCTGATCGTGGCCAGCCTGCGGCTGATGCCGGTCGCCGAGGGGCTGCGCGTCGAGGTCACAGGGCGTCTGATGGCCGTGGGCCTGATGCTGGCGGCCACCGCGCATTTCGCGCGCCAGCTGGGCATCGACGATGTCCGCGCCTGGCTGTGGGAGAGCTGGCGTTTCGTCAAGCAGATCGCGCTGTGGCTGATCGCAGGGGTGTTCGTCGTCGGTGTGCTGCGTCAGTGGATCCGCCCCGAATGGATCGAGGCCCTGGCCGGCGACAACACCCCGGTGGCCAACGCCGTGGCGGTGGGCTTCGGCGTGTTCATGTACTTTCCCACCCTGGTGGAGGTGCCGGTGGCCCGCATGTTCCTTGACCTGGGCATGCACCCCGGGCCCTTGCTGGCTTACCTGATGGCCGACCCCGAGTTGAGCCTGCAAAGCATGCTCATGGTGGCCACCGTGATCGGGCGCCGTCAGACCGCGGCCTATGTCGGCCTGGTGGCGCTGTTCAGCGTTGGCGCCGGTCTGAGTTACGGCGCCTGGGTGGATGGCCACCCCGCCCAGGCGGCCGCCTGGGCCCTCGGCCTGGCCGGGCTGGGCCTCGCCGTTCCCATTCTCTTCAAACCCCGGAGACCTGCCCCATGCTGACCGTCAAGATCCTCGGATCCGGCTGTGCCAACTGCAAGAAGCTCGAGGCCGTGGCCCGAGAAGCCGCCGGCGCCGCCGGTGTCCAGGCCGAGTTCGTCAAGGTGACCGATGTCAACGACATCCTCGCCTACGACGTGATGGCCACACCAGCGCTGGTGATCAACGAGCAGGTGCTCAGCAGCGGCCGCATCCCCCCGCGCAGCGACATCGAAGGCTGGCTGAAGGCTGCCTGAGCTCAGTTGGCCAGCTTGCGCGTCAGGCGCGCGGCCAGCTTGTTGACGTTGTTGAGCGACAGCAGGTGGGCGTGGATCCAGCCCAGCGCCCCGCTGGTGAACAGCTCCTGAATCACCTTGGCGTCGAGCTTGCGCAGGCGCTCCTCGTCGACCACCTTGAAGCCGTTGAGGTTGAAGCGCTGCTCACCGAGCTTGAAGTCGATGTTGCGTTCGACCAGCAGGCCCAGTTCGTTGAGGCGCTTGGCAAACGCCGTCGTGCGCTGCATGTCGGTGTGGTAGTCCAGCAGGAACTTCTGCAGGTTCTTCAGGTACGGCGTGTCCTGGCCCTGGGCGTCGAACAGGGCCTCGCCGTCTTGCTCGTTCAGGCCGTCGAAGGCTGCATCCACGCAGATTGTCAGCTGGCCGGCCTGGGCGCCGGGCTGTTCGGCCAGCACGAAGGGGTAGCGGCGGATGAAGGCGGGCAGGTAGCAGCTGGGGTCCCAGCGGCCAGCATCGTCGAGCAGCAGGTTTTCCTTGTCGCGCATACCGGTCACGGCCACCATGGTGTGCTGGTCGCCGGCGGCCACGAACACGCAAGGGAAGTCCAGAGCCGCCAGCGGCAGCTCGGTCACGGCCAGCAGCAGCGAATTGGTGTCGCGGGCGAACGCCAGGTGCCGTTCACTGGCCTTGATGCGCAGGTGGCGGTGGGTGTCGCGGTTGACCGGCGTGATCTGGTCGTACATCAGCAGGGTTTTCATCGTCGTTCCTGGGTGCATGGGCGCGCGGGGCGCTGGTGAAGTGCGCAGCATACCGCGTCCCCATGACGGCGCCATGGCGATAATCCGGGGTGTGAACACGCTGACCATTCGGGCCCGCTGGAGCCTCTATCTCGACCTCATCCGCTGGGACCGGCCCCAGGGGTGGCTCTTGCTGCTCTGGCCCACCCTGTCGGCCTTGTGGATGGCCGCCGGCGGTTTTCCCGGCTGGCATTTGCTGACGGTCTTTACGCTGGGCACGGTCCTGATGCGCTCGGCCGGATGCGCGGTCAATGACGTGGCCGATCGGGACTTCGACCGCCATGTGCAGCGCACGGCCGCACGGCCCGTCACGAGCGGGCGTCTGTCGGTGCGCGAAGCCTTGACCGTGGGCGCCGTGCTGGCCCTGCTGGCGTTTGCGCTGGTGCTGACCACCAACGCCCCCACGATCGCGCTGTCCTTCGGGGCGCTGGCCGTGGCCGTGGCCTACCCGTTTGCCAAGCGCGTCGTCTCGATGCCCCAGGCCGTGCTGGGCGTGGCCTTCAGCTTCGGCATCCCCATGGCTTACACCGCCGTCCGCGGCACGGTGCCGCCCGAGGCTGGGTGGCTGGTGGTGGGCAACCTGGCGTGGGTGCTGGCTTACGACACCGAATACGCCATGGTCGACCGCGACGACGATCTCAAGATCGGCATCCGCACCTCGGCCATCACGCTGGGCCGCGCCGATGTGCTGGGTGTGGCCGTCTTCTACGGCCTGAGTACCTGGTGCTGGGCGCAGGCCGGGCAGCTGGCCGGCCTCGGCATGGCCTACTGGGCGGCCCTGAGCTTTGCGGCCGTGCAGGCCGTGGGCCATGTCTGGCTCATTCGCGAACGCCAGCGCGACGCCTGCTTTGCGGCGTTCCGCATGAACCACTGGCTGGGCGCCACCGTGTTCGCCGGCATTGCGGCGCATTACGCCCGCGTCGCCGGGTGACGCCCGATCGGGCGGGCCGCGGGCCTCAGCGGCCGAACTCGTCGCCCAGTTCGCCGGCCCGGCGCTCGGCGGCCCGCATGGCGGCCACGAAGCTCGCCTTGACGCCGGCTGTTTCCAGGTGAGTGAGGGCGGCGTAGGTGGTGCCGCCCTTGGACGTCACCCGCTCGCGCAGCACGGATGGCGGCTCGCTCGACTGGGCCGCCAGCGCCGTCGCACCGCCGAAGGTGGCCAGTGCCAACTGGCGTCCCTGCTCGGCCGACAGGCCCATGTCCTGGGCGGCCTGCATCATCGCCTCGATGAAATAGAAGACGTAGGCCGGGCCCGAGCCCGACAGCGCCGTCACGGCATCGAGTTGCGCCTCCTGCTGCACCCACAGGGCCTTGCCCGTCGGAGCCACCAGGCCTTCGATCTGCGTGCGCTCGGCCACCGTCACCTCGGGGCGTGAGAACAGGCCGGTCATGCCCTGGCCGACCAGCGCCGGCGTGTTGGGCATGGCGCGCACGATGCGGGGCGTGCCCAGCCAGCGGGCCATGTCATCGGTGCGCAGGCCGGCCATCACGCTGTAGTGCAGCGCGCCCGCGGTGAAGGCGGCACAGGCCTGGGCCGCGTCCTTGAACTGCTGGGGCTTGACCGCCCACACCACCAGGGCGGCCGGCTGCAGGGTCGCGTCCGGCTGAGCCTGGGTGCGCAGGCCCTGGGCGCTCAGGCGTTCGCGCTGGGTCTCGCTCGGATCGATGACGAGGATGGACGCGGGCGGGCGCCCCTGGCGCAACAGGCCGCCGATGATGGCGGTCGCCATGTTGCCGCCGCCGATGAAGGCAATCAGGTTCGTGGTCGTGTTCATGCCCGAGATGATGCCTCAGCGGGTGCCGAAGATGGCGGTGCCCACGCGCACCATTGTCGAGCCCTCCGCGATGGCCGCCTCGAGGTCGGCGCTCATGCCCATCGACAGGGTGTCCAGCGGCAGGCCCGTTTCGGCCACCACTTGCTCGAACATGGCCTTGAGCCGGCGGTGGGCGGCCCGCTGGGCGGCGTCGTCCGTGGCCGGGGCCGGCAGGGCCATCAGGCCCCGCAGGCGCAACCGTGGCAGGGCCGCCACGGCCTGCGCCAGCGCGGCCACCTCGTCGGGGGCGACGCCGCTCTTGCTGTCTTCGCCGCTGGTGTTGACCTGAATCAAGACCTGCAGCGGCGGTCGATCGGCCGGTCGCTGCTCGCTGAGTCGCTGGGCGATCTTGAGACGGTCGACCGACTGCACCCAGTCGAAGGCCTCGGCCACCACCCGCGTCTTGTTGCTCTGCAGCGGGCCGATGAGGTGCCATTCGAGTTGCGCCCGCACATCAGCCAGGGCGGCGATCTTGTCCAGGGCCTCCTGCACGTAGTTTTCACCGAACGCCCGCTGGCCGGCGGCCAGGCCCTCCCGCACCGCCTCGGGGCCGAAGGTCTTGCTCACGGCGAGCAGCCGTACGGCGTCGGCGGCCCGCTGATGGCGCAAACAAGCCTGTTGAATCCGGTTACTCACAGATTGAAGGTTCTGCTGGATCATCGCGATAATGGTTCGATCTACACGATTCTGACGTCAGGCGCATCTTCCATGGACATCACCCAACTCCTTGCGTTTTCGGTCAAGAACAAGGCCTCCGACTTGCACCTGTCGGCCGGGCTGCCTCCCATGATCCGGGTCAACGGCGATGTGCGGCGCATCAACGTCGACCCGCTGGACCACAAGGGCGTGCACGACATGGTGTACGACATCATGAACGATGCCCAGCGCAAGGTGTACGAAGAGACGCTCGAATGCGACTTCTCGTTCGAGATCCAGGGGCTGGCGCGCTTTCGGGTCAATGCCTTCAACCACAACCGCGGCTCGGGTGCGGTGTTCCGCACCATCCCGAGCAAGATCCTCACCCTCGAGCAGCTCAACGCGCCCAAGGTGTTTGCCGATCTGGCCCTCAAGCCGCGCGGGCTGGTGCTGGTCACCGGTCCGACGGGTTCGGGCAAGTCGACCACGCTGGCGGGCATGGTCAACCACCTCAACGAGAGCGAGTACGGCCACATCCTCACCGTCGAGGACCCGATCGAATTCGTGCACGAATCCAAGAAGTGCCTGATCAACCAGCGCGAGGTCGGCCCGCACACGCTGAGCTTTGCCAACGCGTTGCGCTCGGCGCTGCGCGAAGACCCCGACGCCATCCTCGTGGGCGAAATGCGCGACCTCGAAACCATCCGCCTGGCGCTCACTGCGGCCGAAACGGGCCACCTGGTCTTCGGCACCCTGCACACCTCGAGCGCCGCCAAGACCATCGACCGGGTGGTCGACGTGTTCCCCGCGGCCGAAAAGGACATGGTGCGCGCGATGCTGTCCGAATCGCTCGTGGCGGTGATCTCGCAGACCCTGTGCAAGCTCAAGGACGGCTCGGGCCGCGTGGCCGCGCACGAGATCATGATCGGCACGTCGGCCATCCGCAATCTCATCCGTGAAAACAAGATCGCGCAGATGTACTCGGCCATCCAGACGGGCAACAACGTTGGCATGCAGACACTCGACCAGAACCTGACCGATCTGGTGCGTCGCAACGTGATTTCTCCGGCCGAGGCGCGCGCGAAGGCGAAATTCCCGGAGAATTTCCCCGGTTGACCACTCACGGCACGGGGATCGTGGCATGAAGAGTCTGTTCGACCGCCTCGTGGGCGGTCCCCCCGCGGCGCGGGAACCGGCCGCCGACGACGAAGGCTTCTTTGCCACCCAGTTCATGGAGCGGCCGGAATCGGTGCGCGCCACGTCGGCATGGGCGGCTCGGGCCTTGGTGGTGGGGGCGCACGCCTTCGATGCCACCGAGGGGCTCGCCCTGTTGCAGCGCGCCTGGGGGGGGGATCACTTCCTGGCCGCCTTGTCGGCTCCCGAGCGGCAGCTGATGGCCGAACGACTCGAGTTCGTCACCGTCCCGGCAGGCCGAGAGCTCATCGTGCAGGATGAAAAGGGCGACTACGCCTTGATCGTGCTCGAAGGGGTGGTGGCGGTCGACCGCGTGCAACCCGCCGGTGGACGAGCTCGCCTCGCCGAGGCCCGAGAGGGCGATGTGCTGGGCGAGATGTCGCTGCTCGACGCCGGCGCCCGATTCGCGTCCTGCCACACCCTCAGCGCGTGCAAGCTGGCGGTGCTGGCCGGCGAGACGCTGGACGACCTGTCCCTTGAAGAACCGCGCCTGGGCATGGCGTTGCTGGCCTCGATGGCCCGCCGCCTGTCGCTGCGCACACGACAGTTGAGCGCCCGGCTGGCCGCTGTGCTGGCTTCGGGTTAGAGTGATTCACCGACACACGATGTAGGGACGACTTTCATGGAACGCGATCAGGCCTCGAAATTCATCAACGATCTGCTCAAGCTCATGGTGGCGCGCAACGGCTCGGACCTGTTCCTGACGGCCGACTTCCCGCCCGCCATCAAGGTCGATGGCAAGGTCACCAAGGTCTCGCCCCAGCCGCTGACCTCGCAGCACACGCTGGCGCTGGCGCGGTCCATCATGAACGACAAGCAGGCCGCCGAGTTCGAGCGCAGCAAGGAGTGCAACTTCGCGATCGCGCCGTCGGGCGTGGGGCGCTTTCGCGTCAACGCCTTCGTGCAGCAGGGCCATGTCGGCATGGTGCTGCGGACCATCCCGCAGACCTTGCCCACCATCGACAGCATGGGCCTGCCCCAGATCCTCAAGGACATCGTGCTGACCAAGCGCGGTCTGGTCATCCTGGTCGGGGCCACGGGCTCGGGCAAGACGACCACGCTGGCCGCCATGGTGGACCACCGCAACGAGAACACCTACGGTCACATCATCACCATCGAGGACCCGGTCGAGTTCGTGCACCCGCACAAGAACTGCATCGTCACCCAGCGCGAAGTGGGGCTGGATACCGAAGGGTGGGAGATCGCGCTGAAGAACACGCTGCGGCAGGCCCCCGACGTGATCCTGATGGGCGAAATCCGTGATCGCGAGACCATGGAACACGCCGTGGCGTTTGCCGAGACCGGGCACCTGTGCCTGGCCACGCTGCACGCCAACAACGCCAACCAGGCGCTGGACCGCATCATCAACTTCTTCCCCGAAGAACGCCGTGCCCAGCTGCTGATGGACCTGTCGCTCAACCTGCGCAGCCTGGTGTCACAACGCCTGCTGCCGCGTCAGGAAGGCAAGGGCCGCGTGGCCGCCGTCGAGATCCTGCTCAATTCCCCGCTGATCGGTGACCTGATCTTCAAGGGCGAAGTGGGCGAGATCAAGGAGATCATGAAGAAGTCGCGTGAGCTGGGCATGCAGACCTTCGACCAGGCGCTGTTCGACCTGTACGAAGGCAACTACATCACCTTCGAAGACGCGCTGCGCAACGCCGACTCCGTCAACGACCTGCGCCTGCAGATCAAGCTCAACAGCCAGCGCGCCCGCACCACCGACCTGGCCGCCGGCACCGAGCACCTGCAGATCGTCTGACGCCGCAGCCGGCTGCACGCACACCGCGCCATGACGGCCTGGCGACGCCTGCTGTACTGGGGTCTGGGCCTGTGGGCCGTGTTGCTGCTGGCCGGCTGTGTCGAGCCTGAACGCGCCTTCGAGGTGCGGCAGGCCCGCTTCGAAGCCCTCCAGGGCCCGGATGCAGGCCGCAGCCGCATCGTCACCCTGCCCGACGGCTGGGATCACCAGCGCCCCCCCCGATCGGGCAAGGGCGTCTACAGGTTTGACGTGCCCTGCACGGCCTTCACGGGCGCGCAACCCATGCTCTACATCCCCAAGGTGGGCAACACCTTCGAGGTGCGTGTGGCGGGCCGCAGCGTCTTCACGAACGGCGGGCTGGACGACACGGCCGCAGAGGTGCGCCGCTCCAGGCCGCAGCTGGTGGCACTGGGCGCCTTGCCCCCGGGCGATCCGGTGCGCATCGACATCGTCGTCGAAGGGGGCAGCCTCACGATCGCCGGGCTGTCGCATGTCCATGCCGGCGACCGCAGCCAGCTGGAGCGCCCCTACCTGTTCAAGGCCTTCTTCCACACGGACGCCACCTGGATGGTGGCCGTGGCGTGCCTGAGCATGGGCCTGCTGGCCTTGCTGGTGTGGACCCGCGTGCACGACCCCATCTACCTGTTCTTCGGCCTGGCGTCACTGATCTGGGCCTGGCGAACCGCCACCCCGGGCCAGACCCTGCTGTGGATGAAGCCCTGGCTGTGGAGCTACATCTTCCTGGCCAGCTATGGCTGGTTCGTGGCCCTCATCTCGTTGTATGTGGTGGGGGTGGCGCGCTTCGCGTGGCGGGGCTGGCCCTGGGTGCTGTGGGGCTACTTCGGCTTGACCACCGTGCTGTTCGCGCTCGTGGTGCCCTTCGAGTGGTACTTCCTGCGCGCCGGCTTCAACACCATCACCTTTGCGCTCGTGGCCGCCCTGTGCGTGGCGCTGGCCTGGCAGGCGAGGCGACAACCGTCTCAGGAGTCCATCGTGCTGGGCGTGGCCGCGCTGGCGGTTCTCGTCACCGGCGGGCGCGACCTGTGGGCCATCAATTTCGATGCCGACCGCTACGCCAACCAGGCCTGGGCGCGCTATGCCGTGCTGTCCTTCATGGCGGTCATGGCCTGGCTGCTGGTCGACCGCCTGGTCAAGCTGCAGCGCGAGACCACGGCCCTCAACCAGGCGCTCGAGGCCAAGGTCCGGCAGCGGGAGGCCGAGCTCGCGGCGCTGTTCGAGCGCCAGCAGGCCCAGGCCATGATCCAGGCCGCCAGCACCGAACGCGAACGCATCGTGCGCGAGATGCACGACGGCATCGGCGGCCAGCTGATGACCGTGCTGCGGGGGGTGGAGCGGGGCGCCTTCAGCCAGGAGCGCATCGCCGAGGTCCTGCAGGACAGCCTCGACGACCTGCGCCTGATCATCGATGCCTCCAGCGCCCACAGCGAGCTCGTGCCCGCGCTGGCGGCGTGGCGCCACCGGTGGGACCCACGCCTCGAAGCCCTGGGCATCGATCTGGGCTGGCATCTCGATGACGATCTGTCGAGGCTGAATCTGTCGCCCGAAACGGTGCTGCAGATCATGCGCATCATCCAGGAGGCCGTGATCAACGCCCTCAAGCACGCCCAGGCCAGCGCGATTGCCATCGAGGCCCGTGCGCGCTCGGGCAACTGGTCGATCCGGGTGGCCGACAACGGCGTCGGGCTCGATCCTGAAGCTGCCCGCGTGGCAGGGGCACAGCCCGGGCGCCACGGCCTGCGCTCCATGCGGGCACGAGCCGAAGCGATCGGCGCCCGGCTGGAGCTGGTGGCCGCGCCCGGCGGCGGCACGGTCTGGATCCTGTCGGGGGCGGCGGGCTGACGTCGCCTGCCCGGTCGTCAGCGGATCAGGCCGCGGCGCGATGCTTCCAGAGCGGCCTCGGCCCGGCTGCCGATGCCCAGCTTGCGGTAGACGTCGCGCACATAAGTGTTCACGGTGTTGAGCGTGATGCTGAGCAGGCGTGCGATCTCGGCCGCCTTGTAGCCCTTGCCGATCAGGCGCAGGATATCGACTTCGCGTTCGGTCAGGCGCACGTCCTCGTCGACGTCCGGCGCGGCCGCGGCCGCGGGTTCGTCGGCCTGGCGGAAGTGGTGCAGCACGCGCATCGCGATCGACGGCGACAAGGGCGGCTCGCCCTGCTCGATGCGGCGCAATTGCGCTTCGACCACCACCCGGGGCTGGCTCTTGAGCACATAGCCTGAAGCGCCCGCCTGAAGGGCGGGGAACACGTGACTGTCGTCGTCATGGATGGTGGCCACCACCACCACCGTGCCCTGTCGCGACAGGTTGGCGATCAGCTCGCGTGCCGTGCCGTCGGGCAGGCTCCAGTCGACCACCGCCAGGTCATGCCGGGTCTGGCCCATGTGGGCCCGCGCTTCGGCCAGGTTGGCTGCGGTGTCCACGCATTGCAGCGAGGGCAGGGCGCGCGGCAGCACGTCTGCAAGCCATTGGCGAGGCTCATCCAGGTCTTCGACGATCAGGGCGCGTTGATGGGGCATGGGGTCATTCTTCCATGATGTCCGACTCAGCGCCCCCCTCAGTTCTCGGGGGCTGCCACAATCGGTGCTCCTTGGCCCTCGCCCTTTGCACGCTCCCGCCCATGATCGCCGACAAGTCCTACGACCCCCAATCCCCGCAGCGCATTGCCTTCATCGGGCTGGGCACGATGGGAGCGCCCATGGCCGCCCATCTCTGCAAGGCCGGGCACGAACTGCGCGTCTACAACCGCACGCGATCCAAGGCCGACGCGTGGGCACAGCAGTGGCCGGGCCGGGTCGCGGCCACGCCGGCCGAAGCGGCGCTCGGCGCCGACCTCGTCGTGTCCTGCGTCGGCAACGACGACGACCTGCGTCAGGTCTGTCTGGGCCCCTCGGGGGCGCTGGCCACGCTGGCCGAGGGCGGCGTCTGGGTCGACCACACCACCACCTCGGCCGAGGTGGCCCGCGAGATGGCGGCGATCGCACAGGAGCGGTCCCGGCAGTTCATCGACGCCCCCGTGTCCGGAGGCAACCTGGGCGCCATCAACGGCGCGCTGACCATCATGTGCGGCGGTGACCCGGCGGCCTTCGAGCGCATTCGGCCCGTGGTCGGCAGCTACGCCCGTGCCGTCACGTGGCTCGGGCCCGCAGGGGCCGGTCAGCTGGCCAAGATGGTCAACCAGATCTGCGTGGCCGGGCTGGTGCAGGGCCTGGCCGAAGGCATCGCCTTCGGGCAGCAGGCCGGGCTGGACATGCACCGCGTCATCGAGGTGATCTCGCAGGGAGCGGCCAGCAGCTGGCAGATGATCCACCGCGGTCCGACCATGGTCGATGACCGCTTCGACTTCGGGTTTGCCGTCGACTGGATGCGCAAGGACCTCGGCCTGTGCCTGGACGAAGCCCGTCGCCAGGGCGCGACCTTGCCGGTCACCGCCCTGATCGACCAGTTCTATGCCGATGTGCAGCGCATGGGCGGTGGTCGTTGGGACACGTCCAGCCTGATCCGTCGCTTGCGCGACACCGACCCCGACGCGCCGGCGGCCGGCTGAGCCGACACGCCCGCCGACGCCGTTCAGCGTGGCGGCGGGTTGGTCGAGCCCGGCGCGGTCGGCTGCTTGCGGGCCAGTTCGTCCTCGCTGATGATGTGCAGCACCTTGATCACCTTCTGCACACCGCTCACCGACGACGCGACTTCGGCGGCGCGGGTGGCTTCACGCTCGGTCACCATGCCCAGCAGGTAGACATTGCCACGCTCGACCACCAGCTTGAAGGCATTGGCCTGCAGATCGCGCGCGTCCACCAGCGTGGCCTTGACCTTGGCCTCGATGATGACATCGCTCGAGCGGCTGGTCAGGGACGAGTTGCCCATGATCGCCAGCTCGTTGACCACCGACCGCACGTTCTCGGTTCGCGCCACGATCTGTTCCACGGTCAGGCGGTCGGCCTCGTTGACGACCTCACCGGTGATCAGCACCACGCGGTTGTAGGCATTGATGTTGACGTGCCCGCGTGAGCCCAGGGCTTCCTTGATGCGGCTGGCGGCCTTGAACTCGATGCCCTTGTCCTCGACCTGGGCACCCGAGGTGCGACGGTCAGTCGCCATCAGGGTGCCCCCCACGGCCGCGCCGCCCAGGACCAGCGGCGTGCACGCACTCAGCGAGGCACAGGCCAGACACACCGCGGCCACCAGACGGGTGGCGCGCGTCACGCTCTTGCTCATCAGTATTCCTCTCCTAACAAGTGGGCATCGACGGCCTCACCCAGACCATGAAGGGCCAGCCACGCCGCGCTGAACAGCGTGTGCGGATGCCGGCCAGGCAGGGGGACCCAGACATCGGTGTCGCGAACCAGTGGCCCCAGCACCGACGCCGCCTCGCCCGAAAACACCACCAGGGTCAGGTCCATTTCCTGAGCGGTGGCGGTGGCCTGAGCCAGTTCCGACTCGGCCTGCTCCAGCGAGAACGCCAACCAGACATCACCCGGGTGCGCCAGTGCCCGCACCTGCGCGTCCAGGGCGCCCGGCGCCAGCGATTGGCCGGGCGTTCCCGAGCCGGCCACCGACACGGCCGCCAGAGGCGGTCGAGGTCGGCTGCCTTGCAGCAGCACATGCGCTGCTTGCTGGGCCAGCCACGCCGCCGATCCTTCACCCGCACACAGCACCTTGCCGCCATTGGTCAGGCTGTGCACGATCGCCTGGGCGGCACCATGCAGATGCTGGGCCAGTCGGTCGGCCGTCTGGTAGAGGCCATCGGCCGTGTCCACCAGGGACTGCTGCAGGAAGGCGGGGGTCATCAGGGGGTCGGACATGGGCGGGATGATACCGCCGCGACAGGCGTCATCCGGCGGCGTCGAAGGCGCCGGGGATCCAGGTCAGTTGCTCGCCATCGAGCGCGACAACGTCAAAGCGGCACGGGGGCAGACGATCGCGCTGCAGCAGGTAGTGCTGAGCCCCCAGGACACAGCGGCGCTGCTTGCCACGCGACACCGACGCCGCGGCACCCCCGTGGCGGGTGTCGGCGCGCGAG
>Ga0255182_1000194_pt1 | contig 50246 bp, 58 predicted proteins | sample Atl_UVDOM_RepA_8_FD_188420 | JGI IMG/M metagenome (GOLD analysis project Ga0255182, IMG submission 188420) | Freshwater microbial communities from Altamaha River, Georgia, United States - Atl_UVDOM_RepA_8d | ecosystem: Environmental > Aquatic > Freshwater > River | place: USA: Georgia...
GCTCCCACCAGTAGGCTGGCCAAAATTCCGGTGGTAGCAACCTTGATCGCGGTCTGCCAGGCAGTGTGGCGAGCGTCACGCCATGCCTCCAATAAATCGCGCAGTTCGCGGATGTCTCGGGCAGCGTGGCCGTTCTCCAGCCCAAGGTGGGCCAGGCAACGCTCAGCGCCTCGTTCAGCGGCACGCGTCAACAGTTCATCGAGATCCTCCTGGCGCATGCTGAGCACCGAAGGCTGCTGAGTTTCATCGGTCATGTGATCTCCATAAAAAAAGCTCGCCATGGCATACGCCAGACGAGCCTGAGCAAAAAATTTCTAAATGTTTAGGCGGCTACAACCGGAATGGGAAAAGGTTTTCTGTTAGCAGATTCCCCAGCTTCACGAGGCTTAGAAAATCCGAATACATCTTTCCTAGCCTCAGGCAAGTCCCCCTCGATGTGTACCGGCACAAGCCCAGTCAGAAACTCAATACCGGCAGCAAAGATGGGTAGTGCATCTGAATAGGCGTTGTCACATGACGCCTCCCAGAGTGGCCCTTGCAAAAACATGCACGCCCCTTTGCAGATCTGGAGCACGGGGCAACCCGGACATTCAGTGCGATGCGACCAATGAGTCGCGGTTTTCAGGGCCACCTGACCCAACTGGCTGGTGTGACCGATGCGGTGAGATTCCCCGTTTGGAGCCAATGCGGCAGCACTCACGTTCTGGCAGGTGAGTACATTTCCCTTGAGGTCCACCGCGATCGAGTCCAACCTGTCCATGCCGCACTTCTGTCCCAGGCTTGATGCGGGTCGCTCGAACCGCAACGAGTTGACAAATGACATCACCCGATCCCGTACGCTCGAAATGCGCCCAACCTTGCCATGCCGGATATCGTGAAACGCTTGACGCCTGAAGGAGTGAAACTCCTCTGGCCGCAGGGATTGAGCTATACCACCAGCGTCGTAGGCATCGACAAAGCCCCCCTCCCCGATCAAAACCTCTGGGTCACCAATCAGTTCCACGAAGAAGGCCTGGATGGCTGCTCGAGACTGGTTTTCGCGATTAAGCATGGCATTGAAGCTGATCCGCCCCTTTGGGGCCAGCGTTCGATACAACTCCAGGATGGCCGCTCTGGATTGAGGGTCATCGAGTGGGTCAGGTCCTCGCACATGCTGGCCAGGGCCGTCGTGCGAGATGCTGACCGTAAAACCAAGGTCATCGAGCCATTGATTGATTTCCCGGTTCAACAACGATCCGTTGGTGATCACAGAGAACCTGGCCGCAGGAAACTTCTCCCGCAAGGCCTGAGCCAGAGGCCTCAAAGTCTTGATATAGACCAGTGGCTCCCCTCCCCAAAATTCAACGGCATCTGGAGGGTTGAGAACCCATGTATCAAGTGATTCCAGGAACTCACTGATGTCATCGGGATTGGTCTCCACATTTCTGGCAACAAAGCGCTGCGAGCAATATTCGCAGGCGTAATTGCAGGACAAGCCCAAGGATATTTTGAGAATGCGGGGGGACGTTTTACCCAAAGGAGCTTCGCGTGATGTCACTGGGGCATCTACCGTTGGGGCACGCAGGGATGCATCCACTGTGCGAACAACCGAGCGTCCCTCTAAGTCGGTCAAGCTGGAGTCCATGTTGTCGTAAAGCAAGGGCACGACCGTTTCTGCGCGTGCATCCACTGCTGTGATCAAAAATTTAGCCATTGATTCTTTCCACCTTGATATTGAGAAGCACCTGCATGAAGGGCACATCGCCCATGTAGGGCTTTTGAAAATGAACCGCCCGCGCGTCAAAGGCGACAAGCAAGCCCCTGTGTGGTCTGATCCAGTACTTGGCGTGGGTCTCCCAAGGCATCAGGCATTTGCCAAAGCCAGAGGAACGCCAGTCCGGATTGCAGATGGCAAATGCGTTCGGTCCGTATTGATTGACCTGCTGCTGAAGGTCTTGAGAGAGATCCAGCTCAGGGCCATTCGGGAAATACACCGCCTGCAGATGGCATTCGTCTTCGTCCGAGTGCGGCATGATTTCCACGCCAGCAACTCGAACAACCTCGCGCCCTTGCAAATGGGTGATTCGCCCCTGCGAGCCAACAAAGTCACGCTGGAGGACGGGCAAGGCCATACGGGCCAGCTGGGTGGCACTGGAGACAGACCCGTCAAAGATGTCGTGAGGATGCCGATCCCAGATTTCCCCAGCCCCAGTCTTCATCGCACCATGGACCTTGAGCAGGTCCTGGTACAAACACTGGTCGAAGCTGGAAGGGGTGTTGAGCGTCCATAAACCCACGGCTGTGGGAAACAGGTTCAGTCTCATTGGACATTCACCAGCAGGTCATCGGTGCCCGAAAAGTACTTGAACCCCACCTTGATCTTGGCCACATCACTTGTTGCCATGCCATCCGGTCTGAAAACCGTACTGCCTGAGCCACCAGAGGTTCTGACTCGTCGCGCAACGAGGTAGCCAGCGGTGGACTCCCCCCGCGTCAGAATAGTTGTCGCCCCGATAGATTCTTGAGTCTCTGACTTCAAGACTCTTACCTTGGTGGTAGGTGGCTGTGGAGCTTGTGGGCGAAGGCCTGCGCGGTGGGCAACGCACCAGCGTTGTCCACGGCAAGCTGGCCGGTGCGCGAAGCGCATCGTCCACAAATCCACAGCCTCGCCTTCCCACCGATTTTTGAAGCACGGGGGCGTTGAAGAGGACGAATTGGCTCGATACGGACAAGCATTCAAGGATCGCGCGGTGGCCAGGCTGCTGCCGCCCGAAAGCGCCGCGGTGGAAGCCGTGGCAGGGGAGATCGGCGTGAACGCCGACACGCTGGAGCGCTGGCGCTCCGAGGCATTGGCCAAGCCGGCGCGCGAGCGCATCTGGACGGCTGCGGCCCGGCTGGAGGCGGTCATCACGACGGCAGCCATGGACGAGACGGCGCGCAGCGCCTGGTGCCGCAAGAACGGGGTGTACGCGCAGCAGCTTGCGCAGTGGCGAGGCAGCGCCACCCAGGCCCTGGCGCAGCCGCACGAGCAGCCCGCCAGTGCGCAGCAGACCAAGCAGGACCGCCGCCGCATCAAGGAGCTCGAGCGCGAGCTGCAGCGCAAGGAAAAGGCCTTGGCCGAGGCGGCCGCCTTGCTGGTGCTGTCAAAAAAACTCGAGGCGATCTTCCCCAGGGAAAAGGGCGAGGCCGAATGATCGGCCTGGAAGATCGCCGCAACATGGCCCAACACATCGAGCAGGCGCACCACGAGGGCGCCCGGCTCGCCGCAGCCTGCGAGTTCGCCGGCATCAGCGTGCGGACGCTTCAGCGCTGGAAGGCCCAGGATGGGCTGCAAACCGGCGACGGCAGGCCTACGGCCCTGCGTGGGACCCCAGGCCATGCCCTGACGCCCGAGGAGCGCCAGCGGCTGCTGGAGGTGGCCAACGAACCGAGGTTTGCCGACATGCCGCCGGCGCGCATCGTGCCTGCCCTGGCCGATGAGGGCGTGTACCTGGCCAGCGAATCGAGTTTCAGCCGCGTGCTGCGCGAGGCCGGCCAAAACCGGCACCGCAGCCGCGCCAAGGCGCCGCGCAAGGTCCGGCCACCCACCACCCACGTGGCCACCGCCCCGGCGCAGCTGTGGTGCTGGGACCTGACCTACCTGCCCGCGCAGGTGCTGGGACGCTGGTTCTACCTGTACCTGATCCTGGACGTGTTCAGCCGCAAGATCGTCGGCTTCGAGGTGCATGCGACGGATCACGCCGACCATGCGGCCCATCTGGTCAAGCGCACCGCGCTGGCCGAGGGCATCCACGCGATGGCGGCCAAGCCGGTGCTGCACGGCGACAACGGCTCGACCTTCAAGGCAACCACCGTGCTGGCGATGCTGCACTGGCTGGGGATCGACCCGTCGTATTCGCGCCCTCGCGTGAGCAATGACAACCCGTATGTGGAGAGCCTGTTTCGCACCGCCAAGTACCGGCCCGAGTTCCCTGCCGGCGGCTTCGTCGACCTGGACCATGCTCGCGGCTGGGCGGCCGAGTTCGTGCGTTGGTACAACCACGCGCACCGCCACAGCGGCATCGGCTACGTGACGCCGGCGCAGCGCCACGCCGGCACTGACCGCCACATCCTGCAGGCTCGGCATGAGCTGTACCTTCGGGCGCGGCAAAGCAATCCGGGCCGCTGGTCTGGAGAAACCCGCAACTGGCGTCGCATCGACGTGGTGGCCCTCAACCCCGAGCGCGAAGCGACCGTTTGCGCCGGCGAACTTCCAGGAGGCAACAAAGAACGACTGGCTGCGTGATTCAGGCGACAACTACCTTGACACGCACCGGACTCCAGATACACCTCGGCATCTCGATCCTCAATCAGATCGCCGTCTGGGGTTTCGAGCTGGAAATCAATGCTCACCTCTCCGCTGGCTGAGACATTGATGGATGGGCCACCGACAAACCGAACTACAGGCAAGGTTTCTTCCCGAACCAGGGCCAGCGTGATGGCGGGGATGATTTCGATGTTTCGACTGGCCTTAACCAACTCAGGCGAAAACACATTGAAGCCCAGTGTCCAGTCCTCCATAGGGGAGGATTTGAAGGGTACAAGGATGTGACCAATCGGATGGGTTTGAAGCACCGAGGCATGAAAGGCCTGCCCATCCATCTTGGATGCCAGAGTCGCCACGAAGAGATTGGGTGTCTGCTGAAAGAATCCCGAGGGTGTCCCGTACCGTTCCATTAACCCGACCGGCGCATAAAGCATGAAACTGGCGTGATCGGAATATTCAGGATGCTGACGCAATGAATCGAGATCAATGGTTCGTTGGTAAAGCGGTTCACCAAACACACCAAAATCACCCCGCCACTCAGTGATCAGGGATTGGTCAAAGAACTTGCCACCGTTAGCATGATCCTTAGAGGGGTCACCTACGAACTCCCGCTGCATGATGGGTCGCACGCTAAAACTGAGCTGCGTGGCATTGAGCGAAACATCCAAGGCAAATGGAGGATTTTTGTTGCCGATATATAGCTTCACGTTCTCTCCTCAGCAGCAGTTGCAATCGCAATTGCAGTTGTAGCGGGTTGTTTGCGAACCAAAACTGATGGTTGAGCCACCATCGGCAAGTCGGAGCATGTAGTACGACGTGTTTGGTGCTTGGTCGCCACAGTTGTAGTAGTCAGCGGTATTCGCAACACAATTCGGAGCTCCTTGCCAACCTGATGAAGGGTTGTAGTTCCGGAAGCAGTTGCTGACCGCGTTGAAGAAGTAGTCATGCAGCCAGCCATATCCCGCTGTCCACATGGAGCCACTGTTGTTCATGTACATGTCCCAGTTGCCATCGGATTTCAAAAATCCCATGAGCCCCTGGTTGTGATGGAGGTAGCGGGTGCCCCAGTCTTGATCGACCATGTCCAGATAGTTGGCCGTGCTGGAAATCTGAAGTCTGGGCACCGTGAGGGTGCCAGTCATGGTGTCGCCTGACTTGGCCACACGACTCGAGAGATCAATGGGCACACTGGAGTTGCCATTGGCATCAGGCCCGTAACCATTCACCGATCGCACAAAGGCTGTCGAGTCATAGCCATCCAGCTTGTCAGCATCAGCAGCCTTGGCCGTGAGGCCCAGGTAGGCGGCATTGTGGTTATGGCCAAGCGCAGCATAAGCTGCGTCATGGTTGTGACCCGACAAGGCGAACCCTGTGGAATCGATGCCATCAAGCAAATCCGCATTGGCCACCTTGCCTACGGTTGCAGAGAGGTCAATGACCATCTTCCAAGAAGCAGGACTGACAACCGTGAGGATGTAGAGCTTTTGCTCGTCGGTCCTGAAGCACGGCATGCCCAGTTGCAGGTTGACCGTCGGGAAAGACGTTCCGCTTGAGAGCGAGAGCGCTGTCTTGTCGTTGTTCAGGATCTGAGACAACGAATCCGACAGCGTCGTTGAGGATGGAATTTCGGTGTAGTTTTGCATTTAATACCCTTGTGCAACCCAAGAAATGGCCCCTGTTACCCGGGTACCGGAGGTGTTTTCTAGAACTGCTGTGAAGCCGGAGGTGGAAACCGCGCCCAAGATTCGGGGGACGGCTACAGTGGTGCCCCCTTTGAAGGTGAGCGTGACCTCTGGCGAGACCCGAAACTGCCGGGCAAAGACAACCGTCACACCATTGGCCGCATTGCTCACCTGGGCAGTTCCACGGTCAAAGACATCGGGCACATCGACCGTGACGCGCAGTCCATCGATGTAGCCCCGATCAGCATTGCTGGAGGTCAGAATCGCCCTGAACAGCGCCCGCTGGTAGGTGTAGTCGCCCTGAATAAAGTCCCGGAAATTGGTGTACCCCGGCGGATGGCCTGACTCCAGGATGTCCATGAAGTCTTGCTCGGTGATCTCGGTGCTGGCGACGATCATGTCGCTGATGACCCCGTTGGCTCGCCTTCGGTATTGCTCAGCCAGGTTCAAGGCCTCGGCCAGCTTCAAGGTCTGCGCACGGCGCAGCGCCTCCCCAATCGCAAACCCTTCACTGATGGCCTTGCGGTAGGCAACGGTCCGCCCAAAAACCTCAGCGAACACAAACGCCTCAGAGATCCGTTTGACCTGCGACCTGGACAGCGTTTCAGTGAACCTGAAACTCTCAGCCTGGGGCTTGGTGAGCGCCTTCGATGGTGTCTCGGTAAAGCTGAAACTTTCGCCCACGCGCATGATGAACGCAATGAGGTCGGTGTAGGTCTCAGCCAGCGCCAGCGACTCGAACTTTCTCAGTGCAATCTGGCGCGCCAACCCCTCGGCCACCTGAAACACCTCGAACACCCGCTTGGTGTTGGAAAGCCCGTTCTTTTCTGCCAACGCAAAGGACTCGACAAACCTCAGAACGAAGGCAATGAGGTCCGTGTAGGTCTCCGCGAAACTCATGATCTCGAACTTGTTCAGTACCAGCCCTTTGCCTTGCTTCTCAGCAAAGGCAATGGTTTCAGAACTTCGCTTGATCCCCAGCTTTTGGATCAACTCCGTGAAACTGATGTCCGTGGCCACGCTCAGGCTGTAGACCGCCGGATAGGCACTCGTCCAGTTCTTACCGGCTGTGGCGCTGCTCCACGCAAACTTGCCAGTGGTCCAGGTGTAGTTGGCCCCCGGCGAGCTTGAGACGTTGACGGTCTCGGCCATGTCAATTGCCCGATCAGCTCATCGTGAAGGTGAAAACAGCGGTCAGGCTGTCGTCCACCCCCTTGTTGACCACCGGGAACACCACACGATCAAACATGGTTCCAGCCGAGGCTGCATTGAACACACCTGCCTCGGTCAATGCGCCTGTAGCGTCGCCCGCCGCATAACTGGCCGTAAAGGTGAACACCTTGGTGCCTGCCGTGTGGGCGTAGGTCGAGGCGTTGCGTTTGATCTCGGTGACCAGGGCGGTCTGGGTCGATGCTGCGGCTGTTGTGCCGGTTCCCACCGCAATCCAGCCCATCACCCCGGGACGACTTCCCGAGTTGCCTATCGCATCGGCCACGAAGTCAAAGCCGCCGTTGACGATGATGTTGTCTTTGTGGACCACTTCGACCTCGCCACTGGGCTTGGCCAGCACCAGCGTGAGCGAGCCCTTGATTTGCATGCCTTCATCCATCATGAGATTTCTCCAAAAAAATAGGCGTTGCCCCAATGGGTGCAACGCCTGTGCTTAAGTTGATTGATTTGTATGAACTGATCTAGTCAGTACAGCTTGAGGGTTGAATACCCTGAAGTAGGTGCCAGTGGCTTACTTGCGCTTTGAACTTCCCCTCCCATCTTTCCAACAAAGAGCCTGCGCTCTGTTGCCGTCTGACACACGCCGATGCAGATGCGATCAGCCACGTTCACGGGGTAAGGCACCACCACCCGGTTAAAGAGTTGGTCCTCCAGAAAGAAGGTTCCGGCCACCGAGTCATAGCCGACAAGGAGGCTCACTCCAGCACCCGTGGCCGTCCAGATGACCGATGTGGTGATCTGGTTCGGAATGAACCAGAAGCTCACATGAAAGACACCCGGAATACTCACCCCCCAGGACACCTTGGTCGTGTCCTTGACCAGCACACCACTTCCGTAGCGCCCATCGCCATAGCCCACACCAATGGCTTCAGCGCCCACAGGGTTGCCATAGCCGCTGAGCACCCCATTGAGTCGCCACCCGTAGAGCTCACCCGCTTGCAGAGCATCCTCACGGGCCATCTGAAACCTCGCTTCGATGCTTTTGAGCGCCCCGTCATAGGTCCACTGCCGCTTGGCCGCCGAGCTGATCCAGGCGTAATTGGCCGAGGTCCAGGTCTCGCGGTCATCCAGCGTCGCCCCAATGCTGGCCAGCAAGGTGTTCTGTGCCCGGTAGCTGGTAGGCAGGTTCACTTCAAACAGGTACTCGGACTGGGTCACCCCGCTGTCCATGCGCAGCACATCCAGGCTGTTGACCGATTCGACCGATGCGAAATGCTTCACGCCAGGGAACCGGGTCGCCTGAGCATCCACTGTCACCAGCAGGTTCGCGTTTTGAGGCTGCGCCACCACGGTGGAGACAAAGGTGGCCTCTTCCGAATAAATGCCGGGCGATGCGATCGCTTTGATCCAGAACTTGCGCTCACCGTCAAAGCCTGAAGGAAGCGTGAAACTGCTGGACTTGACCTCGGCGATGAAGATCGAGGTGTCCCAGGCACCACCTTCCCGCAACTCATAAGCCACAACCTCCGGCTCGGGATTTGGCAGCCAACGAAACTCTAGCCGGTTGGCCGACTGCACCACATCGAATTGCCGCACCGAGGACGGCGCGAGCAAGGTGAGCTGGAAGGTGGTGACGTGCTGGCTGTACTTACCAGAGGTGTCAAAAGCACGGATGTGATAGTTGTACTGACCCGACTCGCTTTGGTCATGCACCAGCTGCGTGCCCGCTGTCTGCCCGACCATCACACCCGAATCCCACCCTGTGCCGACCCGTACCTCATACCCCGAGAGGTCAGCATCGGTGTTGGCACTCCAGCTCAGAAGCAAATCGGTTGTTCGGCGCAGCACCACAAAGTCCTGCACATCATCGGGCGGCTGGAGCTTACCCAGGATGTTCTGACTCAAGCTTGCGGAATTGCCCAGCTTGCCCGAAACCCCCACAGCCCGAACCGTGAAGACATAGTCACCAGCCTCAGCGTTTCGGATTTCCAGATAGGTGCTGGAGACTTTGGGCAGTGTGACGGTGTTGCCGCCGTTGACGCGGTAGGTGACCTGGTACTCCAATGCTCCAAAGACCTGCTCCCAGCCGAGCTGGATCAGCACCAGCGCCTGATCCTTGACCCGGTACAAGCTCTCGGTCACGATCAGTCCCGTCGGGGCCGCTGGCGTGGTCGAGAGCACCGTGATGGCACGAGGCTGCAAGGCCAGGCCCTGCTCGATGGCTGCGTACTTGCTGGGGTTGTGCGCCAGCGCCGTGATTTCGTGGATGCCGGGTTCGCTTTCAGCGACTTGCACCACCCGAAAGAGTTGAGCCTCCACGAGCGTGGAAGACAGCACCCAGATCGCGCCCACTTGGGGGGCCATCGAAAACGCGCTGTTCACGCCCACAGTCCGGCCAGACAGCGACCCCACTTGCCGCTCTTCAACGACACCGGTGGGTAGCACCACGGAAATCCGCCAGGATCCTGCGGGCAGGTCTTGATCGAGCGTGACACTGACGGTTGTGGCCGCAGCAATGCGACCACCGAGACGCATGCCACCCCGGCTGGCATCGGCCACCTTGACCACATCGCCAGGCCGGACCACCGCACCCTCAAGTCCGGTGCGGAAAGTGATGATCTCCGACTCGGACTGCTCGGAGTACAGCAGCCATTTGCCCACCCGGTTGGCTTGACCACGAGAGGTGCACCCCATGGCCACCACATCGGCCTGCACCACCCCATAACGGGCGATGCCTGCGAGGTCCTCGACGTATTCCACTTTCTGACGGTAGAAATCATCCGGATCCACCCAGCTGACCAGGGCCACCGTGTGCCGCGCCTTGGCAGAGGACCCCTGGTAGGCGAACTCACCATCGACGACATTGGCAGCGGTGAACTGGTAGACCGGATCCTGCGGCGCATCCTGCGTGACCGTGATGGCACCACCCGACCAGTAAGCCATGCCCCGAAACACCGAGGCCATGTCCTGCACCACCTTATAGGCCTGCTCCCGGGTCTGCAGGTACAGGTTGCAGGTAAAGCGTGGCTCGTAGCCACCCAGGCCATTGGGCACCAACTCGTCACAGTACTTGGCCACCCGGTACAGCGCCCATTTGTCGACCTGCGACTCTGGGATGTAGTTGCCAAGACCGTAGCGGGTATTGGTCACCAGGTCATAGAAACACCAGGCCGGGTTGTCCGTCCAGGCGACCTTGAAGCTTCCATCCCAGACACCGGCATAGGAGCGGGTCTCAGGAAAGTAGTTCGATGGGATGCGAACCCGAAGGAGCTTGAGGTCATAGCTGCGCCTGGGAATCGAGGTGAATTGCGAGGCGTCGACCCGCAAGGCCATCAGCGCGCTGTTGGGATAGCGCAGCTTGCTCTCGATCACCTCGGTGTAGGACTCGAGGAAGGTCTTGTTTTGCAGGCTGGTCTGCGTCGAGTCGGCCGTGATGCGGCGCAGGCGCACATCCCAGGGACCAGTCCCGGACAAAGGCACGTAGTAACTGCGCTGGTAGCGCGATGAGGTCTTGCCTGAAACCGTGTCCTGCAGGATCTGCACGTACCCGGCTCCCCGGGACTGCAGGTCGATCGCATAGGTGACCGAAGTACCGTTCAGATCACCATTGGTCGTGTCCTGCAGCGTCAGCGTCGGGATGCTGACCTTGATGCGCACAGCGTCTACATCCGGGTCGGTGATGGAGCGCACCACGGGCTGACCATACTTGCACTCCACCCCGACCGAGACCTCGTTTTCCACAGAGGAAAAACCAGGGATGTAGCTTTGCTGCTGAGTGCCTGTACGCGCCTCCAGCGTCACCCCAGTGAAGTTGTACGAGCCATCCGAATTCTGGATGGGCGTGTCGTCCAGGTAGACGGATTGCAGGCCAGCGGCCAAGCCCTCGATCTCGCCCTCGCAGACGAGGTCAACCACCCGGGCATAAGCTTTGGAGCGCAGGCTGTCGGGCGCTTCCTGGGCCACGCGAGCACTGCCGCCCCCACCTTTTCCACCACCTGCGCCAATGATCAGAGAAGTGCTCTGGGTGCTCATACAGCGATCTCATCCACATCAATGCCGAAAGCGCTGCGCCAAGCGTTCCAGAAACCAGTTCAAACACAGGACTCCTCGCCATCCGATGGGCAATGATCTCCCCGTTGTAGAGGTCCATGCAGGCCGACAGGTAGAGCTTCTTCCCGTTCACGTTGAACTCGGTAACGTCGGTTGCCCACTTCTGGTTGGGACCCTTCGCGACGAAGTCACGCTGGAGCACGTTGGGCACGTGTACATCGCTCATGCCTGAGATGTGCCGGAAGCGCTTCTTTGCCCTGATCAACGCGCGCAGTCCCATCTTTTGCATGAGGCGCTGCACGCACTTATGGTTGACGGGCTTGTCCATCAAACCGCGCAGCGCTGCCGTGATTCGCCTGTATCCGTAGCGGCCCCTGTGCTTGTCATAGACGGCACGGATCTGGGCTTCCATGTCGCGCTGCTGTTCGGTATCCAATATCGCCTGGCACTGGTAGTAGAACGTGCTTCGGGCCAGACCTGCTGCCTGCAGCAGGTCTGCCAGTTTGTGGTGAGGCCTCAATCCGGAGATCAATCGCGCTTTGTCGGCGCAGCTGATTTCTTCGACCGGATCAAGGCCTGCAACTTTTTTAGGTACGCCACCTCCGCGCGCAGCCGCTGGTTCTCTTCAAGCAGGGCCTGCGCCGAATCGGTAACGACCGTATACGGCGGCACTGGGCAGCGTCGTTCCGGCTTCATGGTGGGGCGCCCTTGTTTCCTGCTCCCGAGAGCCTCCACGCCGCCTCCATAGAGATTGCGTCGCCAAACCACCACTTGGTTGGGATTGCGGATGTCATAAATTGCCGCAACTTGGCGGCTCGAAAGTTGTTCTCGATCTTGATGGGAAAGCACCTGCAGCTTGAACTGCTCACTGTACGCGCTGCGCTTGGGGCGCAACCCATCGATGCCGTGCAGGCGGTAGTGGCTCACCCAGGTCCGAATCTTCTCTTCGGGCACTGACCACTGCCGCGCGAGCAACTTCGCCCCGCCTTCGCCAGCCAAAAAGCTCTTGACGACCTTCAGCTTGAACTCTGTTTCGTACTTCTTCATGGGACCCCTTGAAGTTTGTCCAACTTCTGGGGGTCAGTTCAAAGCCGGTGCGGTTCAGTTGCCGAACCGAGGACTTTCTCGCAGAACTAGAAAATCCGACGCCTGGCATAAACGGCCCTCTTGCGGGACTTCAGCCACTGAGATCTCGAGTAACTTGGGTGCATAAATGCGTTCGTGAACGAGGCGCCTTACTCAGACGCACGCAACATCTCGAAGTAGTCGTCGCGGCTCGCGATTCGGGGATTCGTGGTATGACTATGGTCGCGGAGAGCGCCTTCTACGATCTGCTCGTACTGTGACTGCGGCACACCAAGTGCCTTCAAGCCGATAGGGAGACCCAGTTTCTCTCTCATCGAGGCCACTGCAGCCCCGACGTCTGTAGGGTTTGAAAGTTGCATCGCTTGAGCCATTCTCTCGATCTTTTGTTCTTGCATCATCGACTCGGCGCCCCGATTGAACTCGATCACTGCCGGCAGGAACAGCGCATTCAAAGTCCCGTGATGCAGCCGAGGATTGATGCCGCCGAGAGCGTGGCTGAGACTGTGAACACATCCGAGTCCTTTCTGGAACGCGAGTGCGCCAAGTGTCGAAGCCGCCATCATGTTCAAGCGGGCATCTCTGTCGCCTGGGGTGTGAACCGCACGTTCGATGTTCGCCCAGCCTCTGCGAAGCCCTTCGAGTGCAATGCCGTCGGCGGCTGGGTTGAACGCAGGCGCCATGAATGTTTCCATGCAGTGCGCGATGGCGTCCATCCCAGTTGCCGCGGTCAGCTGCGCGGGCAATCCCATGGTGAGTTCCGGGTCACAAATCGCCGACTTAGGAATGAGGTGAGGCGAGATGATGCCGACCTTGCGGCCATCATCAAGTATCAAGATGGCGCCTCGTCCAACCTCGCTTCCGGTGCCGGCCGTCGTGGGCACGGCCACCACAGGTGCGGTGGCGGGCGTGATACGAGCCAATCCACCCTCGATAAGTGCAAAGCTCTTCAGCTCGCCCGCGTGCCTGGCGCAGACAGCCACGCCTTTGGCAAGATCGATCGCAGATCCTCCTCCGACCGCAATCAACCCGTCGCATCTGGAGTCATTGAAGAGTCGCACTGCTTTCCTCACTGCATCCTCATTCGGATTCGGTGGCGTGCCGTCGAATATGGCCACGGGCAAGCCTGCGAGTTGTGCAACGACTCGATCGACGAGGCCCGCCGCGCGGACGCCAGCATCTGTGACGATAAGGGGACGTTGGATACTCACGCGTGTGCACTCCTGAGAGAGCTGAGCGAGGGAACCAAAGCCAAATTGGATCTGGGTGAGGTAATTGATCAGGGGCATGTGTGGTCCAGGGGCGTTGTCCAGTAGCGGGGCAGCGAGGGGCGTTTCGTACAGTTGACCACTCTACGCACTGCCGGCTTCGATCTCGCATAAGGACCTGGCAAGAAGCCCTTGTGGCTCACGTAGATCAGCCGCTCGTTGCTCTTGGGCAAGCTGCCGTAATCCAGCCCGTACCTCACCATGGTCCCGGGCTTGAAGTTCTCGGCGACCATGTCTGCCCTGGCGCAGAGTTCGCTGGCGATCCGAGCGCCCTCGGCGCTTCGCAGATCCAGCGCAATGCTTTTCTTGTTTCGATTGAAGGTGGGGAAGAAGCCGGCCCCCGATCCTGGCAGCGGCCGCGTTCGATCCCCGTCGATAGGCTCCACTTTGATGGCCTCGGCGCCCATGTCCGCCAGCGCCAGCGCCAGCAGCATGCCGCAAGCGGGCCCCATCATCATCTGCGTGAATTCAACGACTCTGAGGCCTCTCAGAGGCTGAGGCGCTCCCATCGTGCCCGCCGTGCCGGCCATACTCATGCCACCGTCTCCGCGCGTCGCAGAGTCTTGGGCAGTCCGGCGCGCCAGAGCGAGCCATGCAACTGCTCTCCTTCCAGCCAGTGCCCTAGCTTGCCTCGCAAGGCAATCAAGGCATCGAAATCCTGACTCGACTCAATACCCATGCTACCGAGTAGGTAGACCAGATCTTCGGTGGCCACGTTTCCGCTGGCACCGGGTGCGTGCGGGCAGCCGCCGATACCGCCAAGGCACGCATCAAGGCGACTGATCCCGAGTTGGAGAGCCGCGTAACAGTTGGCTAGTCCGAGGCCGCGTGTGTCATGGAAGTGAGCTGTTCTGAACTTACCTCCGGCGACGCGAAGAACCTGCTCGAACAGGCGCGTCACGCCGGCTGGATCTGCGTAGCCCACAGTGTCAGCAATGTTGATGCTGTCCGCGCCGGCATCGAGTACCGCCTGCACCAGGCGGACCACCTCCGCGTGCGGAACTTCGCCTTGGATCGTGCAGCCGAGCGCAGTGCTCATGCCAACCTCCAGCAGCGCGTGTGAGCCGGCAGCGTCGCGCGCGGCGCGGATGCGGCCGATCTCAGCCACCACCTCGTCCGGAGTCTTTCGCAAGTTGGCCAAACTATGAGCGTGGCTCGCCGAGAGCGGGACCAGCATGGCGTGTGCTCCTTCAGCTATCGCACGCTCGGCTCCCTTCAAATTGGGAACAAGCACCGACGCGATCAAGCCGGGCAACGACTTGGCGTACGTTAATACTTCGGCAGTGTCGGCTAACTGGGGCATGAGCCGCGCAGGGACAAACGACCCAACTTCCATCTCGCGCTGGCCAGCCGCATAGGCGGCACGGACCCATGCGAGTTTGGCGGCGGTGGGCACCGTGCGCGGGATGATCTGCAGACCGTCTCGCAGGCCGACCTCCCGCACAATCACTTTCGCTGGGAGAGACTTGAGCAAGGGCAGTGATGCGTCCATGTGTATCCTAAGAAAAAACTGATGGAAAGTGGATAGGAGTTGCAGAGGGGCGCCGCTACGTCACGGCAAGCCCTTGGAGCGATCAAGGGCAGACCCTCCGCCACGCGCCACCCCGCCATCACATCCCTAGCTTCGATAGAGATCTCGCCTGTCGAGTGACTGAGCTCTCGTTCGGATTAGATTGTGGACCGTCATACATCGCACCCGTAATGCACGCAGCAGTCAGTACGGTCTCGGGTTGCTACAACAGGCGAGCGCTCGGGCCGCCCTTGTCCGTCGCGACCAATGGCGACGCTATCCCGATGGGCTTGCATTTTGCGGTAGCAATGCGAGTGCGCCAGACTCTAAGCGGATGCTCATCACGTAGCCGATCAGCGCCATTTCACTCCGCCTTGATGTTATTCGTCGTGATGATGTGCGCCCAACGCGTGAGCTCAGCATCGACGAAGCGCTTGAATTCCTCCGGCGAGGTACCCGCGGGCGCTACGCCCAACGACTCAAGTCGTTCCCGAAAGGATGGGTCCCTCACCGCACCGGCGATCTCTTTTGCGAGCCGCGCGACGACTGCCGGCGACGTTCCCGCCGGAACAAACACTCCCGCCCATTCCTGTACGTCGTAGTCCCTAATGCCCTGCTCTTCAAGCGTTGGAAGACTCGGTAGGATCGCGCTGCGCGTCCGCGTCGTCACGCCGAGTGGCTTCAGTTGCCCGCTCTTGATGTAGGGCATCGCTGATGCCGCGTTCGCGAAATAGCTGCTGACCTGCCCAGCAAGCAGATCGATAATGGCGGGGCCGCCTCCCTTATATGGAACGTGCAAAAGATTCACGGATGTACGTACGTTGAACAGTTCCCCTGCCAAGTGCTGGCCTGTCCCCGTCCCGGCTGAGGCAAAAGTCAGTTTTCCGGGATTGGCCTTGCCCCAAGCCAAGAAGCCTTTGACATCGTTGTAAGGCGCATCCTTGGGGACCAACAGAATATTCGGTCCAGTCATGACGAGGGACACGGGGATGAAGTCCTTGCGGGCCTCGTATGGCGTCTTGCGCAGTGCGGGATTGACTGCGAAGGGAGCGGCATCGAACAGCACCGTGTAACCGTCCGGTGCCGCTTTCGCCACAATGTCCGCACCGATGGTTCCGCCACCTCCCGGCTTGTTGTCAACGATGACAGGGCGGCCAAGACCGTCTGCCAGCTTCAATGCAAGCAATCGGGCCGTAGCGTCAGTGCCTCCCCCAGCGGAGTAAGGAACAACCAGCCGGATCGGCTTGCTTGGAAAATCTTGCGCAGCGGAGGCGAAGGGAACGCACAAGGCAGTTGCGAAGACGAGAGCCAGTTTGTGAAATTTCATGATTTTTCCTATTGATGATCAGGATCCCGGTTTCAGCCTTGAAGTACCGGGCGTGATGAAGCGGGCCCCTGCCCTCGCCGATACACCATGAATGAACGCAGGAAGCTGATGACGCCCTTGCCCTGCTGGTTGAAGCCGCGAGTTCGTACCTTGACGATGCCGACCGCTGGTCGAGAAGCAGAGTCCTTGACTTCGAGCACTTCTGATTGCGAATAGATGGTGTCGCCTTCGAACACCGGCGCGGTCATCCGCACCTCGTCCCAGCCGAGATTTGCGAATACGTTCTGAGACAGGTCAGTGACGCTCTGCCCTGTGACCAGCGAGATCACCAAGCAGGAGTTGACCAAAGGCTTCCCGAACTCAGTGCTGGCCGCGTAGTGATGATCGAAATGCACAGGTGATGTTGCCTGCGTGAGCAACGTGAACCATGAGTTGTCCGCATCGAGGATCGTTCGCCCGAGCGGATGCTGGTACACGTCGCCGACCGTGAAGTCCTCAAAAAATCGCCCTTCCCATCCTTGCTTATTCATCATTGCCTTACTCTCCAGTAAACGCCGGCTTGCGTTTCTCGTTGAACGCAAGCACGCCTTCGAGGCGATCCTTCGTCGGGATCGTGCGGTAGTAGGCTTCCAGCTCAAAACGGTAGCCCGATGCGAAATCGAGATCCGTCGATGCGTTCAACGACTTCTTCGCTTGCCGCACGGCGATAGGCGCATTGCCCGCGATTCGGTGGCCCGTGGCGCGTGCTTCGGCCATGAGTTGATCTGGCTCGCACACCTTGTTCACGACGCCCCATTGCAGCGCCTCCTGCGCGGTGAACGGCAGACCCGTCAGTGCGATCTCCTTCGCTCGCGCAAGGCCGCAGGCCCTCGGAAGGTTCTGCGTGCCACCCGCCCCCGGGATGATCCCGAGCGTGACTTCGGTAAGTGCGAATCGGGCCGTGGTCGCCGCATATGCGAAGTCGGCCGCCACGGCAAGTTCGCATCCGCCGCCGAAGGCAGCGCCATTGATGGCGACAACTACAGGGAGAGGGCACTCGCGAATGTGACGGATCATCTGCTCCGTTAGTGCGTGCTGACGACGCCACGCTTCGTCGGTCATTCCGTTACGTTCCTTCAAGTCGCCGCCGGCGCAAAAGATCTTCTCCCCTGCGCCGGTGACCACGAGGCAGCGAACCTGGCCGGGCTGGACATAGAGATCAGCGAACAAGTGAATGAGCTCCTCGAGCATTTGCGTGTTAAGCGCATTGCCAGCAGTGGGTCGATTGAGCGTGACGACCCCGAGGTGCCCGTCGAGTTCAACCTTGAGGGTTTCGTACTCAGTTTTCAATTCAGACTCTCCTTGGTAAAAGTAGTTGAGGGAAGGGGCAGTGCCGATGCAACAACGCATGCGCTCTCAAGTTCTTTGATTTGCTCAGCTGTGAACCCGACCGCGCCAAGCACGTCGCCTGTGTGCTCACCCAAAGCAGGCACGTCACCCATTAAGGCTTCGTGGTCCGCGAAGGTGATGGGTGGAAGCACTGCTCGAGCGGCTTGGCCGCCGGGGACACCAATTGATCGCCAGCGATCCCGAGCGGCAAGTTGCTCATGTTCCCAAAGCGCAGCCGGATCGTTGAGGCGTCCGCTGGCGATGTCTGCTTCTTCGAGGAGGGCAACGACTGCAAGGGAGTCGAGTGTCGCAAAGCGTGCTTCAATGGCTGCGGTCAGCGCTTGTACATTTTCCCGCCGCGCGTTGTTTGACTTGAAGCGCGGGTCGCTGGCGAGTTCCTCTTTGCCCATGACGATCCGGCAGAACATCGCCCACTCACGCTCGTTCTGTATTCCGAAGATCACTTGGCCGTCACGAGTGGCATGGATTCCGTATGGTGCAATTGCCGGGTGACTGGATGGCAGCCGCGGCACAGCGCTGCCGTTGTAGGCATGGCGATACATCGGGTGCGTCATCCACTCCGCCAACGCATCCAACATGACGACCTTGACGTTGCCCCCTTCGCCAGTGCGAGCACGGCGCAACAGGCCTGCCAAGACGGCTGTCTGCGCATAAAGCCCGGTCGCAAGGTCCGCAATCGAGATACCTACTCGTGCCGGCGTGTCGGCTGTTCCCGTAATACTCATCAATCCAGCTTCGGCCTGGATCAGCATGTCGTACGCCTTGCGCTGCGCAAAGGGCCCACTGTCGCCGTAGCCTGAGATGTCAACGACGACGCAGCGGGGGTTGTGGGCACGTATCTCGTCGTAGCCCAGGCCCAAGCGCGCGGCAGCCCCTGGTGCGAGGTTCTGTACCAACACGTCCGAGCTGTCGACCAGACGCCGAAGTACGGGCTGGGCAAGTTTGGACTTCATGTCTAGAGCCACGCTCTTCTTACCACGGTTGAGCCAAGCAAAGTAGCTGGAGCAGCCGTGTACATAGCTGTCGTAGCCGCGGGCAAAGTCCCCTACACCGACGCGCTCAATTTTGACGACCTCAGCTCCAAGGTCTGCAAGGTGGCGCGTGCAAATCGGCCCTGCTACTGCGTGCTCGAGGGCCAGCACCTTCATTCCGGCAAGGGGTAAGAGGGACTCAGAAGGAGTCCGAGGTGGAACGTGCGGATGGGGTGGGGGTGGAAGAAGTGCCATGGTAAGTGTCGACAGTATACGTCCAACACGCCGCTGTGCAACTCTACTATGCGGTAAACTGTGGACACTTTGGAGGGGCCGAGCATGTGAGGCCACATGCAGATCACCGAGGTTGGACCACGCTCTGGCCTGCATATAGTCCGCGCGTTTATGCGGACAGATCAGAAGATCTGCTGATCAGTGCAGGGCTGCAGCCGGGTTGCGAGAAATCGAGGTGGAAGCTTTGTGCCAGCCTAAGCTGGTGCCGCGAATGCCGGATACTGAATCCGTCGTGCGCGCTGCCCGCGCCTCATTTCCAACCATACGTCGTTGACCTCATGCCGAACGTGCGCGGTGCGATCAAGCATGGACGCCGACGCGCAGGTGATCGTGGTGCCGGAGTCTGTCAGCGAGCGCACAGTCGGTGTAACACCCGCAAAGGAAGTTTCGATCAGGTCAAAGAGGTGCGACGATCGTCGAGTGGAAACAGTCGACAGCCCGGGCCAATGGTCGTGGAATCCGTATGCTCCACTGCCTTTGGATGCTCCATGAAGGGGCGGATCCCAAGCATTACTTCAGCGTTGGCAGAGGCTGGCGTCAACAATTGCACTCGGCGACACGGCGGGCTGTGCGCATCCCGCCCAGGTGCGTTCGCTTGTTCGTCAAGTGTGAGCTGGCAGCGGTGTGCTTCTGACGGAAGCACCTCCACGACACGCTCGGCCTCGGACTTGCAAACGCCATGGCGGGCGTAGAGGAAGGCGTCCGCGCCTTCGATGCGGCATCCGCGGGTCTCGGCGGCTCGCGCTTCGCCGCGGGGGGGTCCGATAACGGGTGACCAAAGATCTCGCGTTCATGCTGAAGAGCATCGGGATGTCCACTGGAGTGAACCTGGAGCGCCTGCCGAAGTCTGCGGTCGCGGGCTTTCGAAAAAAGATATGCCACTGCGGTTTGATCAACTGCGCAAGCTCTTCCGGCAAGTGGCCGATTATTTGTAAGCGCGCGGTGATCCCGTCTTGACGGCGGCGCGATTTCAGCTCGGCGCCTGGGCCGGCTGCCAGATATGGGGCAGCAACTCGTCGACGCGGCTGGCCGGCTGCGTGGGTAGCCTCTCAAGGACATCGCGCAGGTAGGCGTAGGGGTCGTGCCCGTTGAGCCGCGCCGAATGCACCAGGCTCATCACCGCAGCGGCGCGCTGGCCCGCGCGAAGCGACCCGGCGAACAGCCAGTTCTTCCTGCCGGTGGCGATCGGGCGGATCTGGTTCTCCACCCAGTTGTTGTCGGCGGGCAGATCGCCGTCTTCGATGTAGCGCGTCAGCGCTGTCCAGCGGTTCAAGCTGTAGTCGATGGCCTTGATCGTGGCCGACCCCTCGGGCACCTTCAGACGCTGCTGCGTGAGCCACAGTTGTAGCGCATCGGCCACCGGCCGGCTTTTCTCTTGCCGTATTCGTTTTCGCTCGAGGGCACCCAGTTCACGCACTTCGCGCTCGATGTCATACAGCTGTATGAAGAATTTCAGCGCCTGCTCGCCGATCGTGCTGTGATGGTTGACCCACAGCTCGTGGAACTTGCGCCGCGCGTGCGCCAGGCAGCCCGCCTCGGTCACGCCCATCTCGAAGCAGGCCTTGTAGCCGCTGAAGTCGTCGCACACCAGCTTGCCATGCCAGCCGCTTTCCCCGGGCAGGCCCAGGAAGGCGCGGGCATGCTGGCCGCCGCGGCTGTCGGCGAAGTCGAACACCACGGCGCGCGTCAGGTTGTAGCTGGTGGTGCAGTAGCTCCACAGGTAGGCCCGGTGGGTCTTTCGGTTGCCCGGCTTGAGCATCGCCACCGGCGTCTCGTCGGCGTGCAGCACACTGTGCTTGAGCAGCTCGGCGCGCAAGGCGTCGACCAGTGGCTGCAACTGCACGCCGCATTGGCCCACCCACTGCGCCAGGGTCGAGCGGGGCAGCGCCAGGCCAGCGCGACCAAAGATCGCTTCCTGCCGGTACAGCGGCAGGTGATCGGCGTACTTGGCCACCAGCACCTGCGCCAAGAGGCCCGCCGTGGGCAGCCCCTTGTCGATGACATGCGCGGGCACCGGCGCCTGGATCAGGGTCTCGCACTTCGCGCAGACCCATTTGCCGCGGATGTGGCGCTCCACCGTGAACACGCCGGGCTGGTAGTCCAGCTTCTCGGCCACGTCCTGGCCGATGCGCTTTAACTGGCAGCCGCAAGCGCAGGTGGTTCTGTGCGGCTCGTGATGAATCTCGCGGCGCGGCAGGCTCTCGGGAAGCTGCTGGCGCTTGGGTTTTTGCTTGTCCTGTGGGCTGGGCGGCGGCGAGGCTTGCTCGATCTCGGCGGCCAGGGCGGCCAGATCGGTGTCAATGGTTTCGTCCAGCAGGCTCTTTTGCTCGGGGTTATAGGCTTCGGACTGGGCCGCGAACTTCAGGCGCTTCAAGACCGCCATCTCGTGGGTGAGCTTGTCGATGGTGGTCTGCTTGAACGAGACATCGGCGATCAGGGTGCGCACGACATCGCGCAGTTGTTGCGCGTCGAACTCTTGAAGTTGTGCCTCGTCAATCACAGGAAGCGATGATGCCGATGCGCGCGCACCGGCACATCAGCAGTTGTGCCAATTGCGTCGGCTCTACAGCACCGTGATCACGCCGGCCTCGCCGATGCGCTGCCAGGGCAGGCCCAGCACGAGAGCGTCAAGCTGCGCTCGGGTGAGGGCCAGCGTGCCGGTCGCATCCTTGGGCCAGACGAATCTGCCTTGGTTCAGGCGGCGCGCGGCCAGCCACACGCCAATGCCGTCGTGCACGAGCACCTTCATGCGGTTGGCCCGCCGGTTGGCGAACAGGTAGGCATGGTGCGGGCGGGCGGCGCCGAACACGCGCACAACGCGCCCCAAGGCAGTCTCGGTTCCGGCACGCATGTCCAGCGGTTCCACGGCCAGCCAGATCGCGTCGACGCGGATCACTTCAGCAGCGCGCGCAACAAGCTCGCGCAGGCATCAGCGGCCTCTACAGGCCAGGCGATCGCCACGGACGTTGCGCCCTGCCGCAGTTCAATGCGGATTGGCGGCAACGCAGCGGCGCCAACAGCCGAGCCCGCCAGTTGCAAAGGCACGAACTCGCCAGCGCCGGCCAGCGCCGGAGCGACAGCCCCGCGCGCGTCTCGGCGCCACGTGTGAATCATGTTGGCATTGAGGCCATAGGCCAGCGCCACCTTTGCTATCGAGGCGCCGGGCCGGCTGCATTCGGCCAGCACTTTCGTCTTGAATTCCGGGGCATACGCGCGCACTCGGGTGCGCTTGGTAGGTTCGCTCGTGTCCATTCCAATCCTCTCGTGGACACGATGCTCGCCGCAGCGGGCTAGGTCGGCAAGGATGGGATCGCCGGACGCTTACTCAATGCCAGCGCTGATCACGGCCGAACCCACAATCAGCCGCCCGTAACCCACAGGCACGGGGTGCCCCTGGGCAGTGGTGTTCACAGCGCCGTTGAAAACGTAGCTCGGCTGGTTTTCTGGTCGTTCGGAAGGGTCAGAAGACTTGGCCGTCGGAGCAATCATCTGGGCCACACCACCCAAAATCATGGAAGTACCCACCGAATAGAGTGTGGCCTGCGAGAGAAACGATCCAGCAGCAGCCCAGCCCATCGGGTTCCACCAGGACACAGCGATCAGCGCCGCGCCCAACAGGATCTGGCCCAGGCCATTGCCCCCAGCACCTGAGATCACGGGTGCAATCGTGATGTGCTGCTGCCCTGTGGGCTCATGCAGCCGATCAAGATTCAAGGCGTCCCGCCCGGCCAGCACCCGGTAGCCCACACCTCGCTCACCTGAAACCACGAGCTCTCGCTCGAAGGTGGGAAAGTTCGCGCACAGGGCACGCACCGCTTCCGCTGCCGAGGCAACTGCCATCTTGTGCCTGCGACCGAAGCGCTTGCCCAGTTCGCCAAGAAGGATGATGGTGGTCATGGAGGTTGGGTTATTTCTGTGCGGTGTCTCAGGATGTGCGTCGTGATCTTTTGCCAATAGCCGCCATACACATCCCGGCTGGAGAGCCTGCCCTGCAGGTGATGCAGGATCAGGCCATCACCCAAGTAGATGGCGGCATGGTTGGGAACGGGCGAAGCCACCTGCATCAGGAGCACATCGCCAACTTCCATGTCCTGGGATTGAACGGCTCCCAGCGCATCAAAGCCTGCCGAGTCAAAGTTGTCGAGATACAGGCTCTGGCCGCGCTTCCACCACTCGTCAAAGCGGTCAAAGTTCGGGAGGTCAATACCTCGCTCTGCCCGATACCAGTCCCGGATCACCGAGTAGCAATCAAGCACCCCGTGGGCCCATGCCCGTCCGACCAAGGGAGCGATATAGCCAGATGGCTGTGTCTCATGCCACTGTCCAGAGGGGAAAGACAGAATGAACCAGGGCAAGCCGGAAGTTTCGCAGGCCACCTTGTCGGCCTGGCTGGGCTCAGCGGGCAGATTCGGATGGGAATGGAACACCCCCACGACCTCTCCAAGCCGATCGGCCCGGACGTAGTCCTCGGGGTGGATCACGAACTGGTCAGTACCCACGCAAATGTTGCGGCATGGGACATAGGTCTCCCGGCCCTTGTGAATGACAAGCAGGCCACAAGCTTCACGTGGAAACTCCCGGGCAGCATGAGCCAGCGCCAGCGATTGGTTGACCGAGTCCATCATCGGATCAACCCCGCCGCTGGAAACCCGCCAAAGGGCAACTCGGCATTCGAGCCAAATCGCTTCTGGCAGGACACGAGCCTTTTGCCGCAGACATCCTGCACCCGGCTAGTCACCGTCTCATCGTTGGCGTTGAAATAGGCTATCCCGGTATAGCCGCACTCCGAGCCCCGGTAGCTCCAGGGGCAGACGTTTTGAACAATCTGCCGCCGAGGCAAGGACACTCCTTCAAGGTCAAATGAGGCAGCCAACTCAAACTCGACTACATCACGTGTCTCGCGTGACTTGCGGTCAATGAAATACACATCGTCCGCAAACTCGGCCGTCGGGTCTGCGGTCGGGTTGGTGCCGGTCCCGAAATTCACGGCATCAAGGTACTTGAGCAGCGTGCGCTTTCTCGTGACCCGAGCCCCCACCAGGTCCTGGTAGGAGAGGATCAGCGCAGTGATGCTGCCCGTGACGTTGGCCACCTTAAGTTTGGGACGCGGCACCTGCCCGTTGCCGTTGAACTCAAAGCCTTCAGCCTGAATGGGAAACGGATCATAGGTGTTGCCCTGCCAAACCACCTGACGGCGCAGCTCGTTGGTGCCAGCATGAAAACGGACTACACCCTCATTGAAGAGGGTCAGGTCCATCACAAAGAGTTCGATGACTGCACTCGGAGAGAGCTTCTGGATTTCTGTGGCGATGGCTTGAGTTGTCATGAGAGATCAAACACCTGCCTGAACGTGGCACGGATGTTTTCCAGATTGGGTTCTTCCACCGTGCGACTCCATTCCTCGCACAAAAATTTGCCCGCAATACCGCTAGGGGTAGTCCAGTCGAATGACTGAACAGCCCCACGGGCACGCAGGAAGTTGTCAATGGCAGTAGCCTCGGTCGTTGATTTACCCCTGAACTCCAGGGACCAAACTTCCGGCTGGGTGTTGATGCCAAAGGCCAGGCGCTGCTCGTACCCATCGCCAAAGGAGACCTTTCTGACATTGGGTTTGAGGTTGAGCGATGCGCCAATCGATGCAATCCATGTGAATGACGCCATACGGACCTCTTAATTCATCCAGTTCTTCGGGGGTCGAGCAGACCACCCGCACGCTTTTGATTCAGCAATTCCTGTCTGACAGCGCTGGAAATCGCCCGTCCCAGATCCTTGCCCTGACCTGTGCTGGTTGTCACACCACCTTCGGCCACGTTCACCGAGATGTTGAAAACATCGCCGCCCCCGGACGAGGACTGGTTCATCGTGACGGGTATCGATCGACCATCAGGCAAGGGCACATAAGCCTCTGGTTTGGAGCCTTCTCCGAACACCGCAAGTTGCGGGGATGAGGCCACACCACCACTGGCATAGGTGCGCAAGGGTAAAGGGCCAGCCGAGGTCATGATTCCGCCATCGGCAAACCCGAACATGCTGCCCAGTGCTTTGGCCATGGGTAGCGTGATGGCACGTTGTATCTGGATGCGGATCAGGTCAGAGATGATGGAGGTGGCCAGCGACCTGAAGTCGAGCTTGCCCGTCATCACAAAATTGGTGAGCGCATCCGTCATCCCATTGAAGGCCTTGGTGGTCACCGCCTCCATCTTCTTGCCCACCTGTTCGGTTTCTTCACCCAAAGTGCGCAGCGCCTTGGAGAATCCAGCCCCCGGGTCTGACAGTTCCAGCGCCCGTTGCCCCAGGAGCTTCGCTCCATCGGCCGCCTGACGGGCAGCCTCTTCAATGCGGCGAAACGACTCGGCCAACTTGTCATTGCCAGGCGTAGCTTCCACCAACTCCCGAGCCTTGGCAGCAAAGTCTGCCAGCTCTTCTGCGCTGGACTTGCGCGCGGTAGACAGACGCCTTAGGGCATCAATCTCGCTGATCGAACCCGTCTCGCGCAGGACCTTGATTTGCTCTTCAGTCGATCGAAGCTGACCCTGGCTCCTTGCCACCTGCTCTTGCAGGTCCTTGATCGTTTCGCCTGGCAGCTTGATTTCGCGCTCAAGGTTGGACTGCTGCGCCTCACGCTCGAGTCTTTGTCGCCGAAGAGTGATCTCAATAAGCCTATCCTGCAGTTTCAATTTATCCTGGGTTGTTTTTGCCACCGTGGCGAGGCCATTTTTTAGGATTGCCTCTTCCTGCGAATACAGCTCTGCTAGTCGGGCTGTGAAATCTTGTTGCGCACTAAGCCGGGCCTCGCTCGCATCCTTGTAGCTGATGAAGCCCTGGCTCTCATACAGATCGATGATCTTTTGACGGTCCTTAAGAATGCCGGTCTCTACATCCGTGAGACCCTGCAATTGCTTGATCTCACTTTCAATCCTGGCCATGGCCGCTGCGGTGAGCGCACCCGTTGCTGAGTTGTAGTTCAGCTTGGGCTTTTTGGCCTCGGCTGCAGCCTCCGTCTCACCCCGGTTGATGGCATTGAACCGCTCTTTGACCGCATCGGCTAAGAGTGGCATCTTCCAGAGGTCGACATAGGTCTGGTTGGCTTTTTCAACGATCGCATTGCGCTTTTCCAATGCGGTCTTGAGGGTGGCCTGGTTCTCCTCAGAAAACGGGTTGAGACCCTTGCCACCTGCTAGGAAGGTGCCGAGCAATTCGATATCTGCCCAGACTGCCTCGAAGCTGCCCATGACTGCCTTGGCCATCTGGATCACACCGCGCAGCGCATCGATCACGATGGCAATGCCATACGCTGTGTCCTGCGCCCAGGTCTTGAGTGTGCCGTCATCACGCAGTTTGACCATGGCGTCTGCCGTGTTGTGCGTGCCCAGCATCACCGCCTTGAGCTCACCCACCAGCTCTTCAAGGGCAGGCAGTGCGGCCGTGACGATAGTCTGGGCGACGAAGTTGTGCTCGGCCCGCATGCGACCCAGTGCCTTCGAGGCCTTCTCGGCAGATTCGATCTCAGCTTCAGTCAGCCGGATGTTCAGGTCCTGGTTAGCGGCCAGGTCCTTGAGGAAAGGCAACAAGCTCGCCCCAGACTTGCCAAAGAGCTCCAGCGCAACGGCCGTCTTGCCTGCCCCGTCCTCGAAATTGGACAACTTCAGGGCGATGTCGTTCATGACCTCGGCCGGATCCCGCAGGTTGCCCCCTGCATCCTTGGCCTTGATGCCCAGAAACTGCAGGGCCTGCGCAGCACCCTTGGTTTCATCGTCCACCCCGGCCAGTCCCTTGGAGAGCTTGGTCAGGCCCACCCCGATCTGGTCCATGGCCACGCCAGAGATGGTGGCCACTGGAGCAAAGCCGGACAAGGCCGTGGCACTTGCCCCGGTCTGCTCGGCCAGATCTTGCAGCGCTGCCACCGTCTCCAACGTATGCGCTATCAACTCCTTCAAAGCACCTACCGACTCCACGCCGATAGCAATCGCGAAGGTGGTCTTGGCCACCTCAGCGACCCTCTCCAGAGAACCGCGCATGGATTCGGCGTGTTTTTCCAGAAGGTGGGCACTTTTGCCCAGGTCTTCACGGAACTCGGCCGTTTCGGCAGCAAGCTTGACCACCAGTGAGCCGATATCAGCCATGTTTGGCTACCTTGTGGGAGAACATGGCCTTGAACCTGGCCACGTTGAGAGGGATTTCCTCTTGGGGTTTCTTTTTTTCGAGGAAGGGCATGAAGTCTTCGGGCCTGAATGGGTTGGCATCCTTGGCCCGGTGGGCATTGGCGAAAGTGGAAGCCACCACGCCCGATCGGTAATCAGCCCGATAGTCCCCAAAGGGTTCGAGCTGGTAATACGCCATCCATTCGGTCAGCTCATCCGAGCCCATGCTCGCAAGCATCTCGCGCACCGGACGCCCCATAGCCAGGGCCAGGCGGAACACGAAGCGCCGGGAAGGATGGGCGATCAGGCGTTTTTTGCGGCGTCCACCTGATCAGAGCCAATACCGTTCAGGCGCTGAGCGACTGCAAACACACGGTCCAGCGCCTTGGCGCTCTTGGCGCCCAGCACGGTGATGTCGGCATCGCTAAAAAGTCGAGTACCAGTTTCATCGCACAGGGCGAGGGACACCAGACGGGCACGGACGTTTTCGAGACGCCCCTCTTTGCCAATCAAGCTGGCTTCAAAGGCATCGCGATCGGTACCGGTCATGGTGCGCACTTGCACCTCACCACCCCACTCCGGTACTTGCACGGTTTCACGGGGCAGATCTTCGCTTTGCAGGATTTGTTCACGGGTCAACATAATTCGGTTCCTTAGGATTCGGTGATCTCGCCATCGATCTCGATGGTCACGGACGCTTGCACCACGGCATCAACACCGCCTTGCACGCTGAAGTGCGTCACGTAACCGTAAAAGGTCCAAGTGGCTGGATTGGTGTCCGTGAAAGTGATCTTGAATTGACGACGGGTGCGGTTGGCACGGTCAGTTCTGAGGCCTTGGTGCACCAAATCGTCGGGGTTGTAGTGAACCGTCAGTGTCAGCTGGCCCTCGTCGCGCAGGCCCACGCGCTTTTCCTTGGAAACTGAAGCCAAGTTGGTGACATCGATGACGGCGGCCTGGCCACCGGGTCCCTGAAACGAAACCACGTTCGGGATGGTCTCAAAGGCGGTGGTGCCAAATCGGGCAATGGCAATGCCCTGTGCGGTGATGGCGGTGCTGCTCATGTAAATGCTCCTGTTTTGTGGAATCACTGCTACCGGTGGTAGGTGTAGTCCACGCTCACCCGGTACAGCCGGGCCTGTTCTTCAAAATCGGAGAGCCCCATGCGCACATCGGCGACGGAGCTCTTGTCTGCCAGCAACGCTTCCAGGACCTGGTCCTGCAAGAGCAATGCCTCCTGGTACGTTCTGGCGTAGGTATCAACCTGCACGCGCACGCGCTGCAGGCCATGTGGCCCATCGATCCCAAAGATGTATTCCTGGACGATGGGCGTGTAGACAATGGCCGGGTACTGGGTGTTTTCTGGTGCGACAAGCGCATAGACCTCACCCGCCGCCAGGTCCTTGATGGCGTCAAAGAAGTCCTGCACAACTATTTCCTGTTGAGGTTCTTAGCTTCCAGTTCCACCCGCTCGGCAAGACGCTCCTTCATGGCCTGGACGGCGTCACGCCGCTTGGCCTCTAGGGCTGGCCGAAGGAATGGACTGGCTCGCATCTTTCGGGTACCGAACTCCACAAATCGCCAATACCATGCATCCTGCGAGAGGTTGCCCTTCTTACCCTGCTTGCGGTACTTCTTGCCGTGACGCACGGTCACAAAAAAGGTTTGACGGGTGAGACTGGATAGCTCGGGTATGTGCTTCATGATCACCGAGCGCTTGAGCGTTCCCGGTGGAGGCTGATTGGGGCCTAGTGACTCCGTGGCCTTGGGCGCTCGCAGCCGGGCTTCATCGCGGATGACCTTGGCTCCCGCATAAACCGACACACGCAGCCCGTTCTTGGCAACCCTGTCTGGCAACTCCCGCAGTGCCTTGGCCAATTCAGCCAGGCCTTCGACTTTGACGAGTTCTCGTTTAGCCATCGTCAAGTCCTTCCGAGACCAGCAAGATGAGCTGCGTCCGCCTTTCGTCTTCGTTGAGAGCCGAGTGGATGTTGAAGATGCGGGACTTGTATAGAACCCGCATCTGCGCAACCTGCTGAGGGTTATCAAAAACAGTCTGGTAGCGGACAGTGATCTGGTGGGTGATCTCAGCCGAAATCCGATTGGCGATTACAGACTCACGCCCAGACAATGGCTGAATATCGGCCCAGACCGTGGCGACATTGATCCAGCTTCGACTGGGCGCCCCCAGGCTGTCTTTGACGGTACTGGGGCGCTGAATCTGTATACGGCGATTGAGCATGCCTGCGCTGATGGGATTCATGCCAACACCACCTTGTAGGGGTCCAACAACCCGTCAATGAAGGGCAATGTCTCAATGCGTCCGCGCGAGAGGGCCGCAACCTCCTCACGATGCGCATACAGACTTCCAACCCTGAGCTTGATCCAACTCTTGATGCCCTCGGGCACTGAAGCGGCAGCGCCATAGCCGGTATCAAAAGTGACACTGACTGCGCCGATCTGAGGCAGCGTGATAGGCCAGATCTTTCCGAACACCGGGGTGATGCGAGCTGGCTCGCAAGCCAAGTCCACCACATAGTCGCTAGTGGGCATGCTCTGCCAGATTCCAGCCATATCCTGATACTGGATGCTCACCACAGACTGAACGGGGCACTTAGGAATCAGGATCGCGTGACCAGGCAGCGTGAAGGGGCTGCCGGCAGGCACCCCCATCAAGCTTGGACCAGGAAAGCTATCGAGCACCATCTTCCAGCGCGCCGTCACAATCTGACGGCCCGTGATCGTCTCCGCTGCCTGCCTCGCCGCCGTGATGAGCGCCGAGATCAGCGCATCGTCATCCGTGAAATCCACTCGCAGATGGAGCTTGGCGTCCGTGAGAGACACCGGCTCCTCTGCAGGCGGGCTGACAAGTTGCAGTGGCATGGCGATCAGGCTGCGTCAGCGTTGGCTGCCACTGGCTTGGTTTCCTGGGCAGTTGTGGGAGCGCTTTGATTTTTCACAGCGGAAGCCTTAGGGGTATCCACTTCTTCCGCGAAGCCAGCAGCAACTTGACCGAGAGTCTCGTCGTCCGACGGGTAGATGCCACCCTTGGCGTACTTCACGAAACTGTTACCAGAGCCATCGACCGAGAAGAAGTCGGCCAGGAATCGAATCGATTTCATGACTGCTCTCCTCAGATGATTTGCGCCACGGCTGCCTGGTTAAAGGCGTCCGCAGTGGCATAGCGTGGATTAACACCGAGCACCTGGGCGCCGGCCAGGCTTGCCGCCACACCCACAGTGATCGACAGGCGCACGAAGCCGAAGCCGTTAACTGTGTCGAGCTCCTCGGGCTTGACGTTGATGAGGATTTGCTTGGCCGAGCCGCCACCCGCTTGGGTCAGCTGGGTGATGGCTTTACCCGTGATGTCCTTGGCACTGGTACCGGAACTATCGAGCGCTTGCTGCAACTTGGCGTCAAGCGTTGCTGACGTGCCCAGCGCACCGGTTTCGATGCTGGCCACGAGAGCATGGAAGTTGGCCACCGAAAGCCAGCCGGTGGTGACGGTACCCACCGCCAGGCTGGCGGGGTCAATGGTGGCGAGGACGGCAAACAGTTCGCTGCCTTTTGCATTGGGAAACATGAGGTTCTCCTTGAGAGTTGAGTTGATTCGCAGTGATCAGCGTGCGCCCAGCTGGATATAGGGCGACATCGTGGTGGCACCCTTGGCCGGGGAAATCGGCGCGGCGATCTTGGATTGGCCATCCATTCGGAAGGTGGTCCGGAAAGCGGTCAGATCAGCATCGAAGTACAGGTGCATGGACGTGGCGGTCTGCATGCCACCTGCCTTGGTGATAGTCTGGTAGTACGACAGGTCCACCAAGATGACGTCGCCTTGTGACGAGAAGGTGTTTGCATGCTGGGAGACAAACACCGGGCGGCCCAGCAGCGTGCCGTAGGGCGAAACCTGAATGCCACCCACCGGCAGGCCCGTGGGCAGGTAGATCGGGTAGTTGCCCAGGGACAAGGTGAAGAGCGCCGGCAGGACGTCGTTGTTGACGATCCACACCGAGTTCGCAAAGGACCCACTGGGCAAGCGCGAGATCATCTTGGCCAAGTTCTGCGGCAGCAGCGTCTGAGCCGCTTGGCCTGATTCCTTGGCAACCGTCACAGTGGCACCTGCAGACAGGGCCCCAACAGGCACCCCGTTACCAGCACCAAACAAAATCGACTCGTTGGTCTTCCAGCGGATCGACAGAGCCACCTTCTGCGGCAAGTAGCTGGTCAGCGCGTTTGCGTCGTCCAGCAACTCATCGGTGGTGGGCACCAGCGCCATGAGCTTTTTCAAGCGCAGCGTGGCCAAACCTAGGACAGGCTTGGTGGCAATTGCAGATGCCGCCTCGCCCTGCCAGTAGGCACGAATGCCGTTGGTGCCCCAAGGCGTGGTCTCGTCCTTGGGGAAGGCCATGCTGTTGCCGCTGATCTCGACGTTGTCGGTCATGGGCAGCAAGGAGTCTTCGCCCAGGGACAACTTGAAGATCTCTTGCGAGAACTGGGGCGGTACGAGGAAACCACCATCCTGACCGGCAGCTTCGTTGCTGAAGGAGCCTGGGGCAGCAGCGCTGCGGCCACCACCGATCATCAGGCGATCATCGACGCCATTGCCGGGCTTCTCGGCCTGGAACACCGCCTGCATGAATTCGCCCATGGTTTTGAATCCATGTTGAGGGTCGGCCGAACGGTTATCCGTCACGGTGATGATGCCGCTAGACGGAGTGGCGACGGTCATGGCCATCTGTGCTTCTTCCGCAATCAGTGCAGCCTCTCGATCGATGGAGGAACTTGCTGCATCGATACGAGCTTTAAGGGCGTCGAAGGCTGTGACCTCTTCGTCGTTCATGTCACGGTTTTCAGAAGCTGCACGGTCAGTCAGTGCGCGGGCTTCCTTGATCAGGCCGGCCTTGCGAGCCTGCAGTTCTCGGAGTTGTTTACTCATTTGGGTTCTCCAGAAATGAAAAAACCGCCCTACACCTCAGGGTGTGGCGGCTGGATGGAAAAAAACGGATTACGACCGACGGGTCGTGAAAGAACCTGGAACGGCTCGACGGAGCCGTACCGGGATGGGTTACAGCAGAGCCAGGGAATCCCTCGCCTGCTTCAGACGGGATGCGCCAGGTCGGACTTGCTGTTTGGCATCACGTCGCATCTTTTTGAGGACATCGTCAAAGGTGGCGATGCCATCGACCATGTTTTGCGCCAGAGCGTCGTCAGCGCCCAGCACACGGCCCTGGCCCATGCCGTCCCGCACCTGCGCAATCGGCACTCCCCGGCCACGGGCCACCGCCTTAGTGAAAGCGGCGTAGTAGTCATCGACGCGCGACTGCATGAAAGACTGCGCCTCATCATCGAGCGGGCTGTAGGGGTTGCCTTCAACCTTGAATTTGCCGGCCGAGATCAGGGTGGTTTTGACACCCGATTCTTCGAGCGCCTTACTGTAGTCCTGGTGCGCCTGCCAGACGCCGATGGAACCCACTTCACCTCCAGGGGTGACATAGAACTCGGACGCTGAGCATCCGATCCAGTAGGCAGCTGACGCCGCCAACGAATTGGCCACCGCGATCACAGGTTTCTGGGCACGCGCGCTCTGGATTTCATCTGCCAGTTCTGCAACGCCATACACACTGCCGCCAGGACTGTCGATGTCGATCAGGATCTGGCCCACCGTGTCGTCGGCCATCAACTGGCGCAACGCAGATGAAAAATGCTGGGTGCTGGTACTGCCAGGACCCGAAACATCTTCAACCATGTTCCCACGCTGAGTCACCACTCCGTAGAGCGGTAGCACGGCAATGCCACCGGCAGACTGGGCCGAAGCGGTTTGGCGTCGTGTTTCACGGATCACTCGGTCTGCTTGCACCCGGATCATGTTGTCGGCTTCGGCCGGAATACCTGCCGACCAGCGCATGACGACTGACGCCAAGGCATGGAGTCGTTCGGGCATGAGTGCCCAGGGGGTCGCCAGAAACTCGGCGACCAGTAATTGATGGTTCATGGATTCATCCCTAATTGGGTCAGTGATTTGCACAGGTCGGCTTGCGCCAACTCCTGCCCGTTTTGTTCTGTGGCCCAGCGCTCAGCTGATGCCATCGGTACGGCCAATGCCTCTGCGATCAAGGCAATGTCCTTTTGATCAATCACGCCAGATCGGCTGATGCGCCTGGCCCAGCGTTCAGCGGCCGATGCCACTACCGAATGCAACCGGACCTTGGCCTGATCGTCCTGAGGGTCTGTGGAGGTCTCGTTGATTGCTGCCGGATCGTCGCTCAAATCAAGGTCCTGGGCGTCACTTTCCTCGACCATGTTCAGTGGTCGAAGGGGTTCGTCGAGTCCTTCGATCGGGTTGAGGTTTTCCGCAATGCGGGCCTCATTGCGGGTGAGCCATCCGTTTTGAATACCGCTCTGGTAGTAAGCCGAGCGGCTGGCTGCGTCACCGCGCATGAGGTTCGAAAAATCAAACTCGATTTCCAGGTCATCCCCATCGAGCAACAACTCCGACTCAATGGATGCTTCCCACCGCTCGGCCCAGGGCGTCATGGTGTGCATCACAAACTCCAGGCTCTGCTGCTCAATGTTCGAGAACGTGGCACGGTCTAGGTCGGCAATCATGTGGGGCGGCACCCGAAAGAGTCGCGCAATGTCTGTGATCTGAAACTTGCGCAGCTCGAGGAACTGGGCGTCCTTGTTGGTCACCCCGACCTCGTGAAACTTCATGCCGTTCTCCAGCACGAGAACCTTGCCCCGGTTGGATCCAGACTGCGCCTGCTGATAGGACTCACGGAAAACCTTCTTAGCCTCCGCGTCCTTGAATGAGCCAGGAAACTCGATCCAGCCGCCGGTGGGCTTGGCATCGTTGGCGAAAAACCGGGCACCGTAGTCCTGGGCGGCCAGCGCCATACCTAGGCTTTCCCGAGCGAGCTCAATTGGGCTCATTCCCATTAGACCGTCCGAGGACAAACCTCGCAAATGCCACACCGCACCACGCGGCAAGATCATCTCCGTTCCCGCACGGTCGGTCACGCGGTAGCGATACTCTCCCGTCGTAAGCACCTCGACCTTGACTCGGTCAGGGTGGATAGGAATGAGTTCTACGATCTCGCCACGTGGATTGGTGATGATCTGGTTGTAGGCATTGCCGCGCAGAGCCAAATGGCCCTGCAGCATTTCGCGCCACTCGAAGGGATTCTGGTACCGGTTGGGCCGGCGGCACAGCAGGTTGTGCAACCAGTGGTCGGTCACCCGGTCCTTGCCGCCGTCTGCCCGATTGCGGTACAGAACCAGGGGCAGCGATGCCATGGTCTCCGACAGGATGCGCACGCATGCATACACCGCCGACAAACGCAGGGAGCCATCAGGTGAGACTCGAATGCCGCTACTGGAGCGAATAGACACTGGCTCGAACCAGAAGTCCCCCCAAGGGGAGCGATCGTCACTGGAAGCTCGAAAACGATCGAAGAAACTAAGAATTCCCATTGGCTCAGAGCAGCATCAGTTCATAGTCGGCTCCCAGCACTACCGAGTCACCCGGTTTAATCGCGCGCGCGAGCGCCATGATCAGTGCAACGATGCCGTCAATCTTGTTTTCTGCCCGCTCCTTGCGTGGATAAATGTTGTCTTTGGCATCCAGGTGGGCCACCACGTTGCTGGCCATCCAGCCAAGTACAGGGTCGCCGTCATGGGCCAGCTTTTTCTGAAGCACCAGGGCTTCAAGCGTCTTCATCGGCTCGCTGAAATTCAGTACCGTGGGACGCACTTCGATCATGGGCAGCCCCTCGGCCAGCATCCGAGTCGACAACTGAGTCGCCTGAAACGGGTCAAAGGCCACCGCCTGCACGGAAAATCGTGAGGTCAGATCCATGAGATCTGCCTCGATCCAACCAAAATCGATCACGTTGCCTGGCGTCACCGTCAGGCGACCAGTGCGCATCCAGCCCGAGTACTGGCTGTTGCCAGCGGCATTCACTGTGTCTTCCGGTAGGTAGTACTTGCCAAAGACGGCATATGCATCCGCAATCTCCGGGTGCTGAAAAACCAGCACCAGCGCCGCGATGTCAGTTTTGCTGGCAAGGTCTAGGCCTATCCAGCAGGGTTGGCCAATGAAGGCATCAATGTCCAGGCCCGAGTCAGCACAGGCATCCCAAGCCCGCATGTCCATCCAGGCCGTGTCCGCATTGACCCACTCGTTGAGGTGCTTGGTTTTGAAGTTGTTGACCGCACTGGGCAACTGCATGGCCTTGGCCTGTAGTGGCCCCAGCACTTCCGAACGTACCGAGATACCCCAATTGGGATTGGCCTTGATCAGAGCGTTTTCAGAGGTCCAGTCATCACCATCGTCCAGGCCGTAAATGATCCCGAACTGCGAGTCGTCCTCGAACACGCCATCGAGCAATTTGGATACGAAGGTCCGCACCTCGTAGCAGATGCCAGAGCGGTTGCTGCCCGCAGTGGTGATCACCCACAAAAGTGAGTTGTCTCGCTTGCCTGTACCAGTCTCAACCACGTCGTAGACGGTGCGGGTTTTGTGGGCGTGGAGTTCGTCCACACATCCAAAGTGAATGTTCAGGCCGTCCAGCGTTGAGCCTTCTGCCGACAGCGCCTCGAACTTAGATCCCGAGGACAGTACATTCATGTTGTGCGCGCCGACGTTGACTGAGAACCGACTCCGAAATCCCGGGCTGCGCCGAGCCATGGTCTGGGCATCACCAAAGACAATGCGTGCCTGGTCACGGGTCGTGGCCAACGAGTACACCTCAGCGCCGCCTTCACGATCGGCCGCCAGCATGTACAACGCCACTGCCGACGACAGAGTCGATTTGGCATTACCCCGTGGCACCTCAATGTACGAGCGCCTAAAGCGCCGCTTGCCATCGTCCTTTACCCAGCCGAACACCGTAGAGAGGATGAACACCTGCCAAGGCTCCAGACTGATCGGTTCACCCGCCAGTGGCCCCTTCACATGGGGCAGGCGTTCAATGAACGCACAGAGGTTGTCGGCAGGATGAAACCCACGACCGTCCCTATCGGTCAGCTTCGGGTTGAAGTGGTATGGACTGGACTTGCCTTTGAAGCGCGTCAGATCGTTGAGTTGCCGCTGGCAAGCCAGTTGCACCCAACGACAGGCCAGGATTTCACCGGCTACCACTTGTTCGGCATAGCGCTTGGCCATGGCCGCATAGTTTGTCACTGACATTGCCGCTTACCCCGCGATGTCGGCCCAGGGATCAAGGTCGTCATCAGCCGCCTCCAATGGCAGCATGACTCGGGACCGGGATGCGGGCGTGAAGCCCATCTCAGTTGCAGCCTTGGTCATGATTTGCGCTTGCTTGTTGGCGATAGCCAGATACGGAGACTGCATGGGCACACCCGTGTTGGGTGCCTTCACCAGCAATCCGGTCTTGGCAATGCCAGCCTGGGCCTTGCGGTACAGGTCTGCAGCGCACGCCCAGATCTCCAGCACCGACATATCAAGCTTCTTGAGCAGATGCGGCGGCGCGCACTCCAGTGCGTAGCGCCAGGCGGCCTTGGCCCCCTCGGGCATGTAATCAGGCGGCTCAACCAAATCACCAATGGGCTTAGGTTCCCTCAGATTGGTTCTGCACTTTTGCAGCGTCCCTTTGATTTGCTTGACTTTGGTGGGCAACGGTTTTCGACCGGCCATAGGTATCCCATCCAGGGGGATCCCCCCCCCTAGTTCAATTTGCACGCGAAAAAATTTAGGCTGGCGCGCGCATCGCGGCTGGCCAAACCTAGAGATTCATCCCCCCCTGGGGGGGGCCGACCGCGCCGCTGACTCGCGTGCGGTCTTGCTGTTGTGACAGGGCACGCACAGCGATTGCAGGTTGGTCGCATCAAAGCGCGCACCACCATCTTTGATTGGCAGGACGTGGTCCACGACACGCGCCCCCACCAGCAGTCCCTTGGCTCCACACGCACCACACAGCGGGTGCTCTCGGAGGAATGCCGCCCGCACCGAGCGCCACTGCCGTGATTGATAGAAGCCCACCTCGGCATCAAACCCACGCCGCGCACGCCCGTAATCACGGTGCTTCAGGGGCCGGTGTGCGTCGCAGTAACCGGGCACAGCCACCACTGCAGCGCAACCCGGGTATCGACAGGGAGTGGGAGCGCTGCGGGGCATTTGCCGGTATTTCCAACTGATTCAAGAAAGAAGCAACTGCTTCGGAGATTTAGCTTGGCTTCCTCTGGAAACAGAGCGTTCATACGAACACCATCAACCAAGCCAAGGAGCAACCCATGAAAGCCAAAGACCCCAACAAGCAGCTCGAGCAGATCGCCAAACAGCATCTGTTCATCGAGACCTTAGAGACCCAGCACAGCGACCGGCTGGACTTCCACGACGTGAGCGTCTGGGGTGTCAAGGCTGCGCTGCAAGCGGCCTATGAAGCTGGCCGCAAAGCCGCCAACACCAATCAAGCACCCATTTCCACCCAATCCTGATCGGAGAGCACCATGACCACTCAACTCACACCTGCACAACACGCCATCCTGGCTCACGCACATCAGCACACCGAGGGCAAGATCACCTGGTTCCCCGAGAACATCAAAGGCGGTGCCCGCCAGAAGGTGATCGACGGCCTGTTCAAGCGCACATTGATCACTTACGACGGCAAGGACTGGTTCGTTGCTGCCGAGGGCTACGAAGCCTTGGGTGTGCCCCGCAAGGCACCGATCACCAGCAACGCCCTCGACGAGGTCATTGAAGCCGCGACAGATGCGAAGCCCCGCAGCCGGGACAACAGCAAGCAGGCGCAGGTGATCGCCATGCTCAAGCGACCCGAGGGCGCCACGATCCCGCAGATCTGTGAAGCCACCGGTTGGCAGCAACACACGGTGCGCGGCACCTTTGCCGGCGCATTCAAGAAGAAGCTCGGCTTGGAGATCACCTCGACGAAGGAGGCTGGTGGACAGCGGATTTACCGCGTCGCCTGACCAGGAGCCAAGCCATGAAAACAATGACCATCACGATTGAGCGCAAACCACTGACCATCACTTTCGATGGCCAGGAGATGCAGGTTGAAGAGTTGAGCATCCGATTGCCCTTTGGACGCAAGCCCGCAGACATCACCGAGATTGCCGCCACGGGTGAATACGTGGTCTACGTGACCGAAACCCGGGAGATGAGCCCAGAAGAGTTCGATGGTTTCGCCAAGCACCTCTACATGCCACGCGACTGGCTCAAGGGCAAAGGTGGCTACTTCATGCAGGGCCGTCTGTGCGTGGAAGTCCACGCCCCGGGACGCCCGTACCTTTACGTGGATCCATCTGGCGGGGACAGCGGCCGTTATGTGGCCAGACTTGGCTGATCAGCATCAGCCGCAACTTCGGGGATGAGCTCGCCCACCCGGACTGCCTTACGACCGGTGAACTCCTCCCAGCGTTTGACAATTACGTCGACGTACTTCGGATCGAGTTCGATGAGCCGGGCGCGGCGCCCCGATTTTTCGCAGGCAATTAACGTGGTACCAGATCCGCCGAACGGATCAAGCACCAGGTCTCGGGTCTTGCTGCTGTTGCGCACCGCACGTTCGACCAGTTCCACCGGCTTCATCGTCGGGTGCAGGTCGTTCTTCTGCGGCTTCTTGACATTCCAGACGTCACCCTGGTCACGGGCACCACACCAGAAGTGATCTGACCCATCACGCCAGCCGTACAAGATGGGTTCGTACTGACGCTGGTAATCCGCGCGTCCGAGCGTGAACGTGTTCTTGGCCCAGATGATGAACGTGGACCAACGACCGCCAGCGGCACGGAAGGCCGACTGGAGGGTGTCCAGTTCCGAGGAACTCATGGCGATGTAGACGGCACCCTTGGTGTGGGTCAGGATGTTCGTGCATGCGTCCAACAGGAAGCTGCCGAAGCCATCGCCCAGGTTGTCGTTCATGATGGGGCGATTCTTGCCACGCATCTTGTCTTTGGCCGTGTTCGCGTAGTTCACGTTGTAGGGCGGATCGGTGAAGGTCATGTCCACCAATTCTTCACCCAGCAGGGCCTTGAAATCATCAGCCATGGTCGCGTCGCCACACAGCAGCTTGTGCTCACCCAGGATCCAGATGTCGCCAGTCTTCGAAATCGGCGTCTCGCTGACCTCAGGCACGGCATCCTCATCGGTGAGCCCATCCTTTGTGGCCTCCTCACCAGCGATCAGGGCTTCCCACTCCTCTTGCGAAAAGCCGGTCAGGCCCAGATCGAACCCTGCGTCTTTGAGGTCTGCCAATTCGATGCCCAGCAGTTCATCCTCCCAAGACGCGTTCTCACCGATCTTGTTGTCGGCCAGGATCAGGGCGCGACGCTGCGTGTCAGACAGATGCTCCAGCGGCACAACCGGGACCTCGGGCAAACCGAGCTTGCGGGCTGCCAGCAGCCGGCCGTGGCCAGCGATGACGTTGTTCTGGCCATCGATCAGGATCGGTGCGCCCCATCCGAACTCCCGGATGCTGGCCGCGATCTGGGCCACCTGAGCCTCCGAATGCTGCTTGGCATTGCGGGCATAAGGGATCAGGACGTCGACCTGGCGGTATTCGATGTGGATGGGATTCATGGGGACCAGAAATGAAAAACCCGCCGGGTGCTGCCACATGGGCCACCGGGCGGGTTCGTGAAGTTGTTGGATCGGAGACGCATCTCTCGCGACCGTAGACAGAATTTATCGTGAATCCGGGCAAAACGCGACACCCCTAAATTCGCGTTTTCTCCGCATCTGTTCGCATCAGTTGGCATGGGCAGGATGCGCCAAGCAACGTCTATCAACCTCCACGCGAAATATGTTCAGTAATGGTCTGAATCGCGACCTCCCAGTGCCTTTGCGCCGTGCGCGGAGCCACACCGAAACGTTTGCCGATGTCGTACCAGCGCCAGCGTTCAGCCCGCATCCACACCAGCTTGCGTTGCTCCACCTCCAGGCACTGGACCCACTGCATGACCACGAGCATGCGCTCCACCTCGACCGGAGTGGGTGGAAAGCGATAGACCGGTGCGTCGTCGCGGGCCATGCGCTCGTACTCCGTGCGCACGATGGTGGGCCAGCAGTTGAAGTAGCCCTGCACCCTGACCGGTGGCAGGCGATGCGCCGTGCGAGCGGCTTCGATCAGCCAGTTGGCAACGTCATCCGTCGTCCATTGAAGTGTTGCTGCAACCATGTCATCCCTCCTGTGTGTCCAAAGCCCAGTGCAGCAGTGCCAGCGCATCTGCTTCGTTGTCATCGGTCACCGGGTGACCGAGTGCCCGCATCGCGTCTATCACCTCCGTTTTGCTGGCATTGCCCTTGCCGGTGGCGTGCTTCTTGATCGTCCCCACAGGCACCCCCTGGTAGGGGATGTTGTGGTGCTCGCACCAGGCCGTGAGCGTGGCCAGCAGTCCGCCGTAGACATGGGCGGCGTCGACGCCGGCATGGCGGCGCACTTCCTCGAAGTACAGACTGTGGATTTCGGTGGCCAGGTGTCGCATGTCGTTGAGCCAGCGTTTGAAGCGCAGGTAGCGCATGCCACCGCCTTCGTACCGGCTGGGCCGAAAGCTCGCAAAGCCATGGGCAACCTGCGCATCCAGTGTTCGCATGGCCCATCCGGTCGCGGTCCCCAGATCAATCGCCATGACCACGGTGCGCGAGGCCGGCACCAGATTGAGCGCGCGGGCATTCTCCCTACGTAACGGAGAGAGGGCATCAGCCCCCTCTCCTACGTAGTAGGAGGGGGAGATTTCGCCAACTTCGGAATGGTCAGAAAGTGAATAAAAACAAGGACTTAGCTCAGTTGGCAACTTTTGCCAACTGCCAACTGCCAACTGAACCGGAAATTTCGTAAGTGGTTGATTTGAAAAGGAATTAAGTTGGCAACGGTCTGCCAACTGAATCCAGTTGGCAAAAGTTTGCCAACTTCCGGCCCCTTTTTTGCCAACTTGCTCCTGCGTGTCAATGTATGTGGCATCGCACAGATGCAGGCCCATGCGGGTGCTTTCCAAAGCGCGACACATGACGACATGTGCGTGCTGCTGCGCACCGATGCGTGCGCGCGCCAATGCGCCGTGCGTGATGTCTCTATCTTGGCAAATCGTGTTCATTCGGACTCCTGTGGGTCATTGCTGTTTTCGGGGTAGACCCACACTTCCGGGTTCTCAACGGGCATCGCTGCCCCGGAAAGCGGGCACTTGTAGTGGGTGGGAAGGACGCGCAGGGACACCGTGGGCACCTCGCCGGTGTCCGGATCCGGCTCGCCCTGGGGCAGGTTGACCACCATGCCCTCGACGCACAGATACCCAAACTTGGAGCGGCCGATGGAGGGCAGCCCGTAGTCCTGTGCATTGCGGAAATACTTGATGTAGCCCTGCGTGGCCAGGGCCGACAGGCGCTCGCGGATGGTGCGCTCGCCGCCCAGACCAGCCTTGCCCTCGAAGGCCTCGGCGAACTGATTGGCGGTGTAGCAGTTGCCCTTGAACCCTTCATCGAGCAGGATCTGCAAGATCACATCAAGTTTGCGCAGCCGCTCTGCATCGAGCCGCTGCCCGTACTCCTTGAGGACTAGCCGCTCACTGGCATTGACGATCTCCCACTGGTTGTCGATCTTGTCGACGTAGCGGATGGGCAATCCCGGGCCATTGCGCAACTCAAAGATCAACTGGCGCACCGTGGTCGACTCATCCGGCCGATGCAGCATCAGGCTTGACGAGTAATAGCTGCGTAGGCTGCTCGCACCTGCAAAAGCCTGGAATGGGTCTTCCTCGAACTGGCGTTTGGTGATCTTCTTGGTGTGGTGGACCAAGATCACGCCAGCATCCGGATTGACCGCGAGGTGCAGCTTGGTCACACGGCGTGTGAGGAAAAACATCATGGCGTCGTTGTCGTTCTCACCACCCACGCCGCCACCGTCGAATACGTTTCGGATCGGATCAATGGCAATGATGTCCGGCGGCTCACCACCGAAGTGCGTACTGATGGCATGAATCAGCTGCTCCAGCCCCTCGTCATTGAGAACCAGGTGCAACTGGGGCGTGACCATCAGATTGCGACGTGCCAGCGCCAACCCCTCCTTAGGCAGGAAGATGTTGTGCATGCGCTCCTTGAGGTACGGGTATCGGACTTCGGCCTGGATGTAGGCAACCCTGAGTGGCCTTGCTGGCACCATTTCCAAGAACGTCAGACCGGCAGCCATGTGAGCGAGCCATGACAGCAAGAAGTCGCTCTTGCCAACCTTGGGGGCACCGCCAAAAACAGCGATGCCGCCCGGCGTGACGATCCGGTTAGAGACCAAATCAGCAGGCACAGGCGTGTGGTCGTCCAGGATCTCGCCCATGGAATAGATGGGCAGGCTTGCTGTGCTGGCCTTGATGTTGATGCGCTCGCCAGAATGCAAGAACTCCACGCAGTCAAAGTCTTCGACCACGGCGTCGGCGGCATCCCATTTCTCAGGTTTCGATTCCGGTGGGACAACGATCGCCACCGACCGTGCGCCCACGGCGCTACAAGCCTTGGCAGCCGCTTCGGCGTAATCCCAGCCCGGCGCATCCCTATCTGGCCAGATCAGAACGTCTTTACCCCTGAGCGGGGTCCAGTCCGTCTTTTCGATGGGCGCCCTGGCACCGTTCATGGCTGTCGTTGCAACGATGCCTTTATCGATCAAGGCCTGGGCACACTTCTCCCCCTCGACCAGCACCACCTGCCTGGCCGAGAAAATGGCAGGCTGGTTGTAGAGCGGACGCGGATCAGGTGCACGCCACATGCGGGCACGCACATCCCAGGGCCTGAATTCCTTACCCGAGGGGGGGTCGTAGCGATACACCCGGGCTATCAGCGTGCCGTCGGCGCTCTGATAGTCCCAGGTGGCGGTGTACGGGCCGAGTTCATCAATCGGTTGCTGGCGGACATCACGCTTTATGGATCTGCCGACGGGCGGGGCAACGCCACACCACTGACGAACCTCTTCAAGAATGCGCGGAAAGTCGTTCTTGACCGAAAGGTTGCGTGACAACCCCCAGGCATCGAACACATCACCGCCCATGTCGGCGGCGAAGTCGAACCAGAGGCCGCGTCGTGCGCCCTCCATCTCAACGACCAGGCTTTTGCCGGGTGAGCCATCAATGTCACCCACGTAGAACTTCCCGCCACGGATACGACCCTGGGGGAACAGAAACAGCAGGACAGATTCGAGCCGATCGATCAGCGCATGGCGCAATCCTTCGACATCTTCTGTCGGCCCGGTTACGCGATCCGCTGCATCGTTGAAGTCGAAGTAGCTGGACTCATGCATCAAGACCCACCCCAACAGCGTTCCTGCCATGAACAGAAGCGGCACTCCTGGTGGGTTGGCGTGGTCGAGAATCGGGGTAGCACCTCACCGGCATCGGTGGCCGTGATGACACGCACGGCGCGATCAGACATTCGCTGGGCCAGCCCGCCATCAAAGGGCACCAACTCGAACCAGATCTCTTGGCTGTCTTTGTTGATGGCGGTGAAAAGCGCTGGGTTCTGCGAAATCCCCGGGATGCTGGCTTCCATGTAGGCCTGGTAGATCGCCATCTGCGCGGCATAGACCGGTTTTGACTTAGCCACACCGTTTTTGACCGTATCACGCCAGGACTTGTCGTTCATGGTCTTGCACTCCCACAGCGCGGGATAGCCCATGCCTAGTGACGCTGGCCCGCCATTCAGGACGCCGTCGACATGGCCCTTGATCCGGCCACGAGCCACGGAAAACCCGAACTGCCCGCCCTGGGCCTTGCGGGTGTACAGGTCAAAGCCGATCAGGCGTAACCACCGAATGGCAAGGTCTTCCAGTTGGTGGCCCACCTCGAATACCCGAAGCAGACGACCAGAAAACTCCCGCCCTGGGTCCACCGGCGTGCGGGTGTACTCGAACTGGAGCGCACGCTCGCAGGCGACTCCCAGGCGGGACGCGCCCAGGTAGTCACGCGGTGTTTGCGCATCGCGCTCCCGCGCCAGCGAGTCATCGATGAGCGCGCCGACCTGTTCATGAAATTTGGGACGGTGATTGAAGTCGAGCATCACACCCGTCCTTGCTGCCGGCCTGCGGCTTGAACAGCGAGCCGTTGTTCCAAAAACGCCCGGTCCTTGGCTGCCATACGCTCGTGCTCTTCGAGCATCTGGTCTTGATATTTGGTAACGACCACATCAATGAGTGTGAGCACCTCCTCACGGGTGTAGTCGGCAAGTGGCCGCTGCATACCGATTGAGCCAACGTACTCGCCCAGCGGCCCAAGACAGGACTGCATGGCTGAAATTTCCATATCACTGGGGTCGATCATTTGCCCCTCCGTTTTGTTCATGAGCGTGGAGAAGGCCTCCTGACAGCGGCGGGAGCAGAACACCCACTTGTCGTTGTAGCGAGAGGGGTCTGAGCGGCGAACGCGCGGGTTGAACCAGCCGAACCCCTTGGCTTTGCGATGGCAGACAGCACATTTCACGCAGCCTCCAAGATCGGGTGGACATGCGCGTCGTTGGCCGCGTTGACCAAGCGAACGATGGCGTTGCGGTTGAATCGAAACGACAGCAGTGCGGACGCCTGGTAGCGCGTCAGTCCGTAATCGGCCCGAAGTTCTGGCGGCAGGTACTGCAACTGTTTCGGTGTAGGCGCTTCGTTGAGCCAGCGGCGTGTCTTGTGGGCTGAGTCCTCGGATTCGTTGTCGTTGAGCCAGTCGTCCGCCTTGGCCATGCAAACCGTGCGCTCACCGACCGCCAGCAGCCTGGTGTTGAGTCCCTTTCCACCACCAATCGCGTGCCAGCGACCGTTGAGAAAGAAGATGCCGCCCCAGGCTGTGAAGCCCGTGGCCATGAGTGCATCGTCACTGCCAAAGAGATCGCACCAACGGAAATTGGATCGACTGAGCAAGTCAATCTCGCTCATGACGAACTTGTCCAGCACGCCTCCATCTGGTGCCTCTGATGGCTCCCAAACATGGGAGCAAAACGGGCACTCCATGACGGCCAGCGGTACGACAGCTCCGCACTCCGGGCAATCCTTGGTCGGCGCATCACCATCATGGTCGTGGCCATTGAGATTGACTTCCTGTTCAAGCGCGCCATGCATGAGGCTGGCAGTGCCAAAGTCCAGGACGATGCAGTCGGTTTTGACCACACCGGGAAACTCCTGCGGATCGACCGTGCGCAAGCCTCGGCCCACCATCTGAATGAAGGTGGACTTGTATGAACTGGGTCGCAGCAGGACCACGCAGGACGTGGGCGTGTAGTCGTAGCCTTCGGTCAGCACTGCGACGTTGACCACCACTTGGGCGCGACCGGTTTCATAGGAGGCCAGTCGCTCCTTGCGCTCGGCATCAGACAACTCACCGTGGATCAGCACAGCGTGAACGCCGGCCTGATTGAAGGCTTTGCAAACGTCGCTGGCATGCTCGACCGTGGAGCAGAACACAATGGTTTTGCGATCACTGGCCTTGGCTTTCCAGTTGGTGATCACCGACTCTGTGATCAGGGTCTTGTTCAGGATGGACGCGACCTCATTCATGTCAAAGTCGGTGGCCGTGCGACGCACCTTGCGCAAGGCATCCTGGGTGCCAACATCGATCACGTAGGTCCTGGGTGGTACCAGATGACCGCTGGCGATCATCTCCCCCAACGTGATCTGATCGGCTAGGTTGCTGAACACTTCACGCAGGCCCTTGCCATCGCCCCGGTTCGGGGTTGCGGTCAGGCCGCAGATGGCAGCCTTGGGGTTCTTGACCAACACCTGGTCGATCACTTCGCGGTAGCTGGGCGAAACCGCGTGGTGGGCCTCGTCAATGATCAACAGGTCCAGCGTCGGCATCTGCTCCAAATTGGCGCCACGCGAGAGCGTCTGCACCATGGCAAAGGTGGCGTTGCCATCCCAAGATTTCTCGTTGGCATCAAACACTGAGGTCTTGAGGCCCGGGTTCACCCGCTCGAACTTCGAGCGGTTCTGCCCGGTCAACTCAGTACGGTGGGCCAGGATGCAGGCCTTGGCATCGGGTTCAGCCAAGAGGCTGCCGGCCACAGCCGACAGCATCACGGTCTTGCCCGATCCGGTGGGCGCTACGGCCAGGGTATTGCCATGCTCGCCGAGGGCCGCAAGGGTCCTCTGCACAAGCAAGGCTTGGCGGGGGCGAAGAATCATGGCAACTCCCCCTTACTGAGCCCAGCTGGGACGACCCGGTACCGCTGCGCGTCCGGTGGCCTGTGCATAGGCGTTCGGTGCCGTGGCGCTGGGTGCCACAGGTGCGGAACCGTTCATGTGCGCCGCGTACTCTTTGTGGTCCGGGGCCACCGCCGACTTGATGACGCACTTGTCTTGGCCGTTCTGGTCCTTCTCCCAGTCGACCTTCCCGACAAACTCGATGCCCTCCAGATCCACAAAGCCGCTGATGCGACGGGCGTTTTGCGCTGCCGGACTGTTGTCACTCGGGTTGATCCCGCGTGCGGAGTTCAGGATGGCCTTGATGAAAGTCCGCCCCATGTTGGTCCACTCGGCACCCTTGGCGCTGTACAGCCCAATGAGCGACCACATCTTGCGGCGAGCGAACGGGCCATCGAGCACCACGAATTCGCAATTGAGGTAAACCGATCCAGTGGTCAGGCTGCGGGTGGCGTAGCCGCCGGTCCATCCCTGAGAGGGGTCGTCATAGCCACCGGGCTTGATGGTCATGCGCACGCGCACCACCGTGCCTTTGGGGATGAGGTCGTAGCTGGATTGCTCGGCGGCGGAATTGAAATCGAAAAAAGTCATGATCAGGACTCCTGAGAGGAAATGGCGGTGGTTGGGGTGTTGGGCGCAGCCTCGGAGGTAACGGGCTGCGGACGGGCAAAGTCCAGGCGCTCACTGGCAGGGCGTGCGGGACCAGCGATCTTTTGCATCAGGCGACCGAGGTCCGGCTCCTCAACTGCGTCGAGGCGACCGCTGCGGTCCTTGGCTGGGTAGCCCCACTGGTTGAGCGTGTGACACACAAAGGCGCGGTAGCTGCTACCGTCATCGGCTTTGACTTCGGCCAGCGTGATGACCTCATCGACAATGCCGGGCAACTCCAGGCCGGTTTTGGAGCCATCAATCTGCAGCGTGAAAACACGGCGGTTGAAGTCGTCCAGCGCTTCATTGAGGATCCCGACGAACCAAACGTTCTTGCGACGGGTGTGCTGCAGGTGGGTCAGCCAGGCGATCATTTCCTGGCCCATCAGACCGTAGGCGCCACGGCTGTCGGGCTTGCCGGTCTTCTCGGAATAGGCCTGGGGCTGCCCCTTGCACCATTGCAGGCACAGGCGGCCGGCCACGGTGATCGAATCAACGAACACCGTCTCGTACTTGTCCAGCACGACCGGGGCGCCGAAGCGCTGGCACACAGCCTGGTAGTGCGCTTCGCTGTACGGCTGGTCATCGCGCAGCGCCGGGTTGGGGCCACCGATGAACACCGCGAAGTCACGGCATTCCTGCCAGGTGCGGGGACGGATGGTGTCGCCTGCATAGCCCTCTACAGCCAGATCCCCGGCCTCCAGGTCAAAGAACAGAGTCGAGACCGGATTGAGCGTCCAGAGCTGAGAGGTCTTGCCAATGCCAGACTTGCCGACCAGGACGCCTTTGACGCCACGGCGCTCAGCCAGGCGCTGGTCAGCGGTGATGATGGGCAAGCTCATTTGGCCACCTCCTGGAACTCATCGCTGAAGAACACCTCGGCCACCGTGTTGGTGCCAATGGCGCCCCGTTTGCGGGCTTGCTCGTACAGCTCGCGCAGACCACTCAGGCCGCGACGGGCTTGTGCCACTTGGGCTTCAATGCCGACAATGGCAAAGGCCAGGTCGTCCAGTGTGGCGTCTTCCAACGCGATGGTCATGTCATCGGGGCGATGGCCATCAAGTGCAGGAACGAAGATTTCCTCGGGTAGTTCGCGCACGTACCAGTCAGGGCGCTCACGCAATTTCTGGACAGCGGTTTTCTTTTTGAAGAACATGGCAATTACTCCTTCATGAGGGCGAGGCGGAACGAGGGCTTGCCGGTCTTGACCGTGCGGGCAGCCTCGAAGGCGGACTTGAGGGTTTCGGGCCAGGCGTTGAACTTGGTCTCGCTGACCCGATAGCTGATCTCGACGTACTGCTTGGCATCGTCGCCGCTGTCGGTGATGCGGCGTGTGATTTCTGCCAGACGTGTCTGGTCCCACTCGACCTTCTTGGGCAGGTCGGCAGTGACACGCACATTGCCGTCATCGAAGTGAACGACCCCGGTGTCCTTGCCAGCGTCGTGGCGTAGGTTGCGAGCACGCTCGCTCCACTTGAAGTCGATCGCTTGATCAATGTGATCACTCAGGGCTTTACCGGCGGCCAGCAGATCGGCAGCGGCGTTCTTGATGCTGAAGAGCAGTTCAGCGGGTTGCTGCGCCAGCGTGCCAGCCGGAGTGGCCAGCACCTGTTCGGGCGTGAAAGTGACATCGGCGCTCATGCTGCACCTCCGCTGACTTCACGTTCGGACGTGCTTTTGCGCAGGCTGTCGACTTCGAAAGCTTCGATGTCTTCGATCCGGTAGCGGACCTGGCCTTGCAGTTTGAGGAAGACGGGACCGATGCCCTCAGAGCGCCAGCGCTCCAGTGTGGCCTCGCTTAGGTCCCAACGGTCAGCCAATTGCCGTTGATTGAGGTGTTTGACACTCACGTTTTTCTCCTTTCAAGTAATTGCGAAAACGTGAGGAAAGTTTCGGAAACGACCGGTGGGCAAAGGGGTGGGCAAAGAGGCAGAAAGGGGTGGGCAAATGCGGCAAATGCACCCGCCAGAAACAAAAAGGCCCGGAGGGTTAGTCCGGGCCGTTCTTGAAGGTCGCTTCTTGGGCAAATCAGCCTTTGGGCGGCGATGGGTCGTTGCCATAGCTGTTGCGATCGCGAATGCGACCGTCTTTGCCATGGATCAGAACCTCGCTTTTTTGGTTGATCGCGATCTCGCGCGCGGCGCGCTCTGCCTCGGCCTGCGTGTTGTGCAGCGAGGTGTCACGGGTATTGCCTTCACCACGGACGGCCCATTGGTCGTCACGGCGAACTACGTGTTGGTTTTTTCCAGTCATTTGTGGTCTTTCAAAAGTAAGCGGTTGAAGTTCAGGGGTTGAGTGCTGATCGGTTCACCCCCCTTCGGATAGCAGGTAGTCGGGATGCAGCCAGTAGTAGCCCTTCTGGTCCGACTGCACAAAGGTCTCGAACACCTCAGCGTGCCGCTTTTTAATGTTGGCAAACTTAAAGTTTTCTGGGATCTCAAGCGCTTTGGCAAGCATGCGCTTGTGAACCTCATCGCCATCTGCATCAAGCAACACCTTCAGGAATTTGAATACCTGCGGTGAGAGCGGGACTTCGGCGCCATCGATCAATGCCACCCGCTTGGTTTCCAAAAGCCGCAGCGATGTTTCGTCTGAGACGACGAGAGGTGCAATACCATCGATATAGGCTTCAAGGTTTTCAATCACCAAGCTGCCCTTGCGAAGTTGCGCAACGGCCCTCAGTGGCACCAGCACCCGACTACCCAGCCGACCTGACTGCAGAACGGTAATTTCACTTGTGGTGATGGTCAGATCCATGCCTGGTGCTGAGGCCTTCTCAAGGGCTTTGTCCACGTCCGCTTGGTTGGCTGCCAGTTGGCATCCAAAAAATAGGCTGTGACGGTGCCGCTTGTATTCACGCTCCCCCAGATGCCACAGCACGCCTTTGACAATCTCAGTGACTGGATGCCGCGACCTCAACCCCAAAGCTGCGTTCAGCCAATCAGCAACCTTGGCAGGGCTCGCCTGCCAAAGACGCGCTCGCTCTTTTGCCAGCGGCACCCAGCCGCACTCGCCACAGTAGGCCCGAAGCCCAATTTGAGATCCATGTGCGACTTGTTCGGGCCGTATTGCACCGCTCATGCAGTCTGGACACAACACGGCATCGGTCAATTCAGGGCCAAGACTCAGCGCCTGAACATCCCTCAGATGCTTGAACACCTCGGCTTGGCCACTGACCCACACTGCATCTGGCAAAAGATGATGCCCAGGCTGCTCAAGCAACCTGGACAACTCGGCCAATGCAGGCGCATTGATGGTGCCCACGATCAGGCGCCTTCAATGGCAGTTGCAGGTTGAT
>Ga0255182_1000196_pt1 | contig 50071 bp, 52 predicted proteins | sample Atl_UVDOM_RepA_8_FD_188420 | JGI IMG/M metagenome (GOLD analysis project Ga0255182, IMG submission 188420) | Freshwater microbial communities from Altamaha River, Georgia, United States - Atl_UVDOM_RepA_8d | ecosystem: Environmental > Aquatic > Freshwater > River | place: USA: Georgia...
GCGTGGTGCGCTTCACCCGACATGATCGAACGGAACGCATCCTCCATCTCGGCGCGCTCGAGAGATCGACCCGAGGCGAGCGCCCGGATGAACGGCGTGAGGTCCCCGGGATGCGCGGCCCGCGCGAACTCGGGCGGGCCAGAGGCGGGATGCTGGCCATCGGCGGGAGCCATGGATGGATCGTACGGGTGGATGCGGGGCGATCCGTAGACTGCCCGGCGTGCTGCACCTGGCCGAGAGCATCCTGCACACGCTGGATCCCTTCGTGTTTGAGATCCGCCCGGGCATCGGTCCGCGCTGGTACGGGGTCTCGTACGCGATGGGATTCCTGGTGGCGTGGCTCATGGTCCGCTGGATGGCCCGGACCGGTCGCACCGCGCTGCGTCCGGCGGAGACCGGGGACTTCATCACCTGGTGCATCCTGGGCGCGGTGCTCGGTGGACGGCTGGGGCACGTGCTGCTCTACGACCGTCCGTTGCTCTGGACCTTCTCGTCGGACATCCCGTGGTGGGGCGTGCTCGAGATCCATCGCGGCGGCATGTCGAGCCACGGCGGCATCGCCGGAGTGGTGCTCGCGGTCTCGATCTACGCGCGTCGGCACGGCTTCGGTGCGCTGCAATTGGTCGACACGGCGGCGTTCATCACCCCGCCCGGCCTGATGTTCGGGCGATTGGCCAACTGGGTGAACGGCGAACTTCCCGGAAAGGTGCTTCCCGACGCCATGCAGGCCTCGCCGCCCTGGTGGAGCGTGAAGTACCCGGAGGAGGCGATGGGCATCGCCCCCGACCTCGTGCGCGCCGCCTACGCCCACGATGCGCAGGCCATGGCCGAGGTGGCGGCGATGGTGCCGGCGCGGTACCCGAACAACTTCATCCAGGCGCTCACCGACGGGCCGCTCCTGATGGCCGTGCTGGTGCTGGCGGCCGTCGTCCGACCGCTGCGCGTCGGCACGCTGACCGGCGCCTTCCTGGTCGGCTATGGCGCGTTGCGGAACGTCAGCGAGTCGCTGCGCGAACCCGATCCCGGCGTGTTCAGCGTCGGGCCGCTCACGACGCCGATCCTCGTGTCGATCGGGATGGTCGTCACCGGCCTTGCGGTGCTGGCGTGGAGCCGGACGCGGGGGGCGTTGGTGCAGCGGCAGCCGGCTCCGACGGAACCGCTGGTGCCGCGGGCCTCGCGCCCTCGGTGACCCGGCGGCGCACCGGCACCTGCACCTCGCTCCACTTGCTGCGCATCGGCACCTGCGGACCGTTGTAGTTGAGGCCGCGAGGATTGCCGGCGGGCTCCCACTGGTCCTGGCCGGCGAACCACTCCTGCAACTTCTCCAGCCCGGCGTTCATGGTGCCCATGCCGTAGCCGCCGCGCATGCCGATGGCGATCACGGTCATCTCTGGATGGTCGACCACCTTCACCCGACCGGCATCCCCCGTGGGGCCGAGGTCGGTGGTTCGGTACAGGAAGCTCATCGTCCAGCTTCCGGTGGCGTCCTTCATCGGGTCGAGCGGAGCGCGGTCGCCGTCGGGGCGGTAGTCCATCTCCACCGGACTTGTCATGGCGATGTCGCGGTCCTTGATGTGGTTGAAGAGCGGCCAGAAGCCCACGTTCATGCCGAAGTTGCTCGAGCCGCTCGCGGTGTACTCCGCGCGGCGCACGACCGGATACGTCTTCAGCTCGATCATCCCCGGGGGAGTCGGCGCCGGGTAGCCGGCGGGCAGGGGGGCCTCGACCAGCATGCCCATGTCCGCGAGCGCGGCGCCCTCGGCGGTGACCACGGGCTTGACGGCGGCATCGCCCACCAGGCGGACGGACTGGCCCGGCGCGGGTGCTCCCTCCGGGCGCGAGGGCGCGGGTGCCGGCGCGGCGGCGTCGCCCGTCGGCTGGAGCGTGGAGGCAAGGAAGGCAAGCGTGGCGATCAGCATGGTGTGGACCTCGGGGCTGGGTTCGCCCGAGGGCGCCGGCCCGATTCACCGGGTGTTCAAGGTGGAATCCGGCCGTTTCCGGACCCATCGGTACGATCGTCGCATGCCTGAATCCTCATCCGGCACCGCCCCGGTCGCCCCGTGGGACTACAGCCCCGCACCCGAGACGGTTCCGGTGACCGTTCCCGAGCGGACCCGGCTGTTCGTCGGCGGGAAGTTCATCGACCCGCGTTCCGGGAGGTGGTTCGACACGGTGAACCCGGCCACCGAGGCGGTGCTCTCGCGGATCGCCGAGGGTGATGCGTCCGACGTGGACGCGGCGGTGGCCGCCGCGCGCAAGGCGCTCAAGCCGTGGTCGAAGCTGCCCGCGCGGGAGCGCGCCAAGTACCTCTATCGCATCGCCCGCCGGATCCAGGAGCGCGCGAGAGAATTGGCCGTGCTCGAGACCATGGATGGCGGCAAGCCCATCAAGGAGAGCCGCGACGTCGACGTCCCGCTGGCGGCGCAGCACTTCTTCCACCACGCCGGGTGGTGCGACAAGCTCCGGTACGCGGTGCCCGGCGGCGATCCGCGGCCCGTCGGCGTGTGCGGCCAGGTGATCCCCTGGAACTTCCCGCTCCTGATGGCGGCATGGAAGCTGGCGCCCGCGCTCGCGTGCGGCAACACCGTGGTGCTCAAGCCCGCGGAGACCACGTCGCTGACCGCCATGCGGCTCGCGGAGATCCTGCAGGAGTGCGACCTGCCGCCGGGCGTGGTCAACATCGTGACCGGCGCGGGCGACACCGGGCGAGCGCTGGTGGAGCACGACGGGGTCGACAAGGTGGCGTTCACCGGGAGCACCGAGGTCGGCAAGCGCATCGCCAAGGCGTGCGCGGCGCGGGGCACGCGACTGACGCTGGAACTCGGCGGCAAGAGCCCGAACATCGTCTTCGCCGACGCGGCGATCGACCAGGCGATCGAGGGCATCGTGCAGGGCATCTGGTTCAACCAAGGGCACGTGTGCTGCGCCGGCAGCCGCCTGTTCGTCGAGGAGTCGGTGCTTCCCGAGGTCACCCGCAAGCTCGAGATGCGGATGCGCACGCTCCGCGTCGGCGACCCGCTCGACAAGAACACCGACATCGGCGCGATCAACAGCAAGGGGCAGCTGCAGACCATCGAGCGGTACATCGCCGCGGGTGCCGAGGAAGGGTGCACGGTGTGCCAGTCCGGGCAGCAGGCGCTTCCCGCCAAGGGCTACTGGTGCCGGCCCACGTTCATGACCGGCGTGCAGCCCGCGCACGTGGTGGCGCGCGAGGAGATCTTCGGCCCGGTGCTCGCGGTGATGAGCTTCCGCACGCCCGAGGAGGCGATCTCCCGGGCCAACAACTCGCCGTACGGCCTCGCGGCCGGCGTCTGGACGGAGAAGGGCAGCAAGGTGTTCGACGTGGCGCGTCGCCTGCAGGCGGGCGTGGTGTGGTGCAACACCTACAACCAGTTCGACGCCACCAGCCCGTTCGGCGGATTCAAGGAGAGCGGTTTCGGCCGCGAGGGCGGCATGCAGGGCCTGGCGGCGTACCTGGCGGAGTGACATCGGCGGACACAGGCGCGCCGCCGCACGGCGCCGCGCAAGGATCGAGGACCCATGGCGGACAACGAACGAATCCCGGTGCTCAAGACGTGGAAGCTCTTCGTGAAGGGCGCGTTCCCGCGATCCGAGAGCGGTCGCACGCTGGCGCTGCATGGCCCGAAGGGCGAGCTCGTGGCGCACCTGTCGCACGCGAGCCGCAAGGATCTGCGCGACGCGGTCGAGGCGGCGCGCGCGGCGTTCCCGGGCTGGAGCGGCGCGACGGCGTACCTGCGCGGGCAGATCGTCTACCGGCTGGCGGAGATGCTTGAGGGGCGCCGCGGTGACCTGGCCGACGGCATCCGTGCGACCACCGGGGCGTCGCGCAAGAAGGCCGAGGCCGAGGTCGACCGGGCGATCGACCGCACGGTGTGCTGGGCCGGGTGGTGCGACAAGTTCCAGATGGTGCTCGGGAGCCGAAACCCGGTGGCGGGCCCGTACCACAACTTCAGCATGCCGGAGCCGGGCGGCGTGTGCGTGGCGCTGCAGGCCGATGCGGGCGAGACGCCGTTGCTCGGCTTCATGTCGCTGGTGCTGCCGCCCCTGTGCGCCGGCAACGCGGTGGTGGCCGTGGCGGACGCGCGGCACCCGCTGGGGGCCTTGCTGGTGGCCGAGAGCGCACCGACGGCGGACGTCCCTGCCGGCGCGCTGAACGTGCTGACGGGCCAGGCCGCCGAGCTGGCGTCGTGGGTGGCCGGCCACCGTGACGTGGACTCGGTTCACGCGCAGGCCGGTGGCGAGGTGGCCGCCACGCTGCGCGCGGGCGCCGCCGAGAACCTGAAGCGCGTGACGGTGCTCTCGGCCGACGAGGATTTCGGCGACGAGGAGCGCTGGACGAACCCGCGACGGCTGGCGTCGTTCGTCGAGACCAAGACCATCTGGCATCCGAGCAGCGCCTGAAATTGGGTCCCGGGTGACCCCGCACCATTTTCGCACCCGCACCGCTCTGCGTGCGCACCCATCGACCGGAACGACAAGGACACGCGGATGACCACCCACCCCACTGACCTAGCTGAGCTCGTGCGCATCTCGATCGACGCGGGGGTTGCCACGATCACGCTCCACCGGCCCGACAAGGCGAACGCCCTCAACAGCGAGCTCATTTCAGCCTTCGGCGCGGCGATCGATGCCGTGTCCGCGCGGTGCGCACCCGCGGGCGATGTCCGCGTGGTGGTGATCGCCGGTGCGGGCAAGGCGTTCTGCGCGGGCATGGACCTGCGTGGCGTCATGGATGACCCCGTGGCGATGGGCGACATGCTGCGCGACCTGTCGCGGGCAAGCCGCGCCCTGCGACGACTGCCGGTCCCGACGATCACGCGCGTGCAGGGTGCGGCGGTGGGCGGCGGCTGCGGCCTGATGGTGGTCACGGACTTCGCCGTCACTCATCCGGAGGCGAAGGTCGGCTATCCCGAGGTGGACCTCGGCATCTGCCCGGCCGTGGTTGCCCCGTGGCTCGTGCGCAAGATCGGGGCCGGGCGCGCGCGGACGATGCTGCTTGCCGGCGGGACCATGACCGGCGAAGCGGGATTCGAGGCCGGACTGGCCACGCACCTCTGCGCCGCCGATCGCCTGGATGCCACGGTCTCGGATCTGGCCGGGCGCCTGGCCGCCGGCGGGCCGAACGCGCTGGCCACCACCAAGCGCTGGCTGAACGAACTGGATGGATCGATGGACGATGCCGTGCTCGACCGTGCCGCCGAGCTGAGCGCGCAGATCATCGCCGGCGCCGAGGCGCAGGAGCGGCTGCGCAAGGCGTTCGCGGGTCGGTGACGGCCGGGGCGGTGGTCGCGCATTTCGTACGCTGCGGCCATGTCCACCCTCCGCATCGAACGCGACTCCGACGGCATCGTCACGCTGTGGCTTGACCCGAACCCGGCCAAGCCGCGGGGCGGAGTGGTGGTGCTCGATGCATGGCTCATCGGTGCCATCGCCGACGCGTGCGCGACCATCGCGCGCGACGGCTGCACGGGCCTGGTGCTGGCGTCGAGCAGCACACGCGTCTTCGTCGCGGGCGCCGATCTCGCCGAGATCGATGCGCTGGACGATGCCGGCCTGCACGCCTACCTCGAGCGGGGTGCGGCGGCGTTCGCGGCGATCCCGGCGCTCGGCGTGCCGACCGCGGCGGTGGTCCACCGTGCCGCCCTCGGCGGCGGCCTCGAGTTGGCCATGCACTGCGACGCGCTGATCGGCACCCTGCCCGCGGAGGGCGAGAAGCCGTGGATGATCGGCCTTCCGGAGGCCGGCCTGTGCATCTGCCCGGGATGGGGCGGCACGCAGATGCTGCCCGCGCGGATCGACCCGAAGACGGCGTTCATCGCCACCGCCAACGGCACGCCTTGGAAGTGCACCGACGCACCGGCGGGGCTCTTCGACCAGGTGCTTCCTGCCGGCACGTCGCAGGCCGAGCTGGTGGAGGCGGCCAAGCGGTGGATCCGCGCCGAGCGTGCGGCGTCCGGTGCCGGTGCGGGCGGGTCCGGCGCGTTCGCCGCGCAGTCGGCGCCGCGGCGCACGATCGGGCCGCGCGACTCCGGACGGCTCGAGCCGGCGCTGCTGGCGGCCCGCGGCGAGGTGCAGCCGAGCGAGCATGCGGATGCCTGCTTCCACTGCGTGCACATGGGCCTGACCGACGGTTGGATGGTGGCGGTGGCCGCCGAACGGGCGCACCTGGTGCGCCTGCGCCACACCGCGCCGGCGCGCGCCAAGCTGGCGGCGTTCCTCGGCAAGTGACGGGAACCATGGCGGCGGATCCCGCAACACGGTCGATTCATCGCGCATGCACGGCGCGATCGCTGATTCGAGACGAACCATGAACCCACATCTGCTGGTCCTCGCGTCCCTCGGCGTCGCCATCCTGCTGAGCCCCGAGATCTTCATCCTCGGGTTGCTGTGCGCGAGCGATCGCGCCCGACCGCGCATGCGCGCATGGGTCTTCGCGCTCGGGACCGCGGTTGGCCTTGGTGTGGCGTGGTACGCCTGCAACGTGGTGTTCACCCCCAAGGAGGGCGATCCGGTGTCCGCGGCCGAGTCCGGCAGTTGGATGAGCTTCGGCGTGCATCTTGCGATCGCGATCGCGCTCGGAGTGCTGGGGGTCCTTCGCGTGCGCAAGGCGCTCCGTGCCGCACCGGTGGACGGCGTGCCGGCCAAGGCGGGGTCCGCGCCCAGGAAGCCGTCATTCCTGCAACGGTTGGCCGGAACCGACGACCTGCCGCTGCCTCGCAAGGTGGCGCGTTCGTTCATGCTCGGGTTTGCGTGCACGGGCCCCCACCCCAAGGTGTTCCCGGTGGTGATCGCCGCCTCGCATCAGCTGGACCAAGTGTCCGGTGCCGACCGTGGACTGGGCGTGGTGCTCTTTGCGGTGATCGCGTTGCTGCCCGGCGTCGCGCCCGCCCTCATCGAGACCATTCGCCCTGGGTCGGCGGCGGGCCTCATGGAGGCGTCCGAGCGCTTCATGGAGACCAAGGGACGATGGCTCGGCGCCGTCATCCTGCTGGCGGCGGCGGCATTCGTGGGCTGGAACGCGTTCGGCGCGATGCCGCGCGGGTGATGGTCTTCAGGGAGTGCAGGGGCCCCAGAACGAGAGCAGGATGCCGAGGTCGGAGCCGTCGACCACGCGGTCGCCGTTCAGGTCGGAGACGGTGAACGAGTTGGCCTCGCCCCATTGCGCGAGCATGATGCCGAGGTCGGCACCGTTCACCTGCATGTCCGCGAACAGATCGGCGTCGGCGCAGGTGGGCGATTCGCAGACGTCGGGGATGCCGTTGGTGTTGAGGTCCGCGAAGGTGCCGTCGAGGATCTGTCCATAGTCGACGATGCCGTCGTTGTTGCAGTCGGCGGACCATTCGATGATCATCGCCACTGAGCTGGTATTCGATGGAACGTCATTTACGAATGGCAAGAGGTAACCCTCTCCGATCTGTAGTCGATCTTCGCAGCACGGGTAATTGTTCGGATTGCCGTTACCGATGATTGCGAGAATCTCAGGACTGATTGCTGTTCCAGAAATCCACCTCCAACCACCAGTGGGTTCGGAAAATGAGGGGTCCGAAGATTCCTGAAACCCACCGATCCAGGGCCCGCGCCACCAGTTTCCGCGCTGAACCCAAAGTTGTCGATCGACCGCGATCGGCGGGACGATTTGGATGAACTCTTCAACTGATTCGAAACACGCAAGTGCTCCACCAGTCGCTTTCGCTAGGTCATGGGCGGCCTGCCAGTCGCCGCCCCCTTCGATTTCTGTCCCTGCGTACCAATGCCCATTCCCCCCATCCTCCACCCGCCACTGCACCGCCTGTTGCCCTAGTGCCGCGGAACCCGTCGCCAGTGCCGTACCGATCACGGCAGCTGCCGTGCCTTGGATCTGCTTCTTCATGGTTGATTGCTCCGTGACTGAACTACCGGACGCCGGATCGTGCCCCAAGGCCTCCGTCTGGGTACGCATCCGAGGCGCACCCACACGCACAGAGCCTTCGGCACGGGCAGCGTTCGATGCGGATCCCCTGGATTCGCAGAAATCCGCGACCGAACACCCCACAAGGCCCACCACGGCCAGGGTCACCCCGCCCACGGCTCGCTGGCGTCGGGTGACCGGTGGCGCATGCGCCTGCGCGGTGTCCCGATCGTCGCCGGCCTCCACCACGGCGGAGCATCCCAAGCGCAGCAATGCCGCCGCCTGCGCCCCGGAGAGCCGTGCCATCGTGGGTCGGCCGATCAACATGTCCGATCGATCACCGTTCATCCACCGCACCAATCCGCGGCTCGCCGCACCGTTCAACGCATCCCACACGGATTTTCGTGGATTGACCGGCAGTCATCGCCTTGCGCCCAACTTGGCGACGCAGTCCCCGGCGCATCGTTCTCACCCGCGCTCGACCAGCCGCATGAGCTCGTCCACGGCGGCGTCGAGCCCGGAGTTCGGCACGCCCTCCTCGCGCAGGAGGTCCTGCACCGCCGCGCGCACGCGCGCCGCCACGCGGCGGGCGGCGTTGAAGCACTCGGCGCGCGACGTGCCGAGCGCACGCGCGATGTCGTCGTAGGGCATGCCGTCCACCAGGTGCATGCGGAGCACGTCGTCCTCGCGGCCGGCGCCGTCCAGTTCGCTCTGCACCCGCGCGTAGGCCTCGTTCACGATCGACAGCGCCCATGCGCGGTCGAACGCCTCGGCGGCGTTGGCCTCGGCGGCGTCCGGCCGTTCGTCCAGCCATTCGACGGGCTCGGCGGCCGTGCGCTCGCGCCGACGCGCCTCGTCGCGGCGGACACCGCGGCAGTGGAAGCTCATGGCGTTCATGAGCCAGCGGCGCAGCTGCATTCCGCTCGCGCGCCAGCGCACGAAGAACGCCGGATCCGCGAGCGGCCCGGCAAAGAAGCCCGACACCAGCTCGTCGCGCTCGCCCGACGCGCGAAGCCCCGACGCCGAGACGTACGCGCCCAGCGCATCCATGTACCGCTCCATCACGTGCCGGCGGAGCGCGTCACGCGCGTTCGAGGCGCGTGCGGCGGCGAGCGGGTCTCCGGCCGCGGCCGCGCGGTCGCCGTCCTCTGCGATGGTCAGCTGCGCATCGATCCAGGTGGCGTGCGTGCTGGGGAAGTGGTCGACGGGCACGGTTCAGGCGCCTCCCGATTCCAGCACGCGAATGTCCTCGAGGTCCTTGGGTCGCCCTGCGGCACGCCTGGTCGCTACAAGGTCTTGCCTCGAGAGCAGCCAGTACTTCGTTCCCGAGATCTCACGCTCGATGCGCCTTGACCACGCGTCCGCGAAGGCAACGCCGGGCGTCATCGTCTGGACATCGATCCGGACGACGTCCTTGAAGATCGTGATCTCGTGACGAAGCAGCCCATCGGCGCTCGTCAGCGCCGCGGCGCCGATCCCGGCTTCCGAGAGCGCAGCGAGCAGCCGCCTCGCGTTCTCGTCCGAGGCCTCGATCAGGAGGTCGACGTCGACCGTCGTGCGCGGAACCCCTTGGACGATCGCGGCGATGCCGCCGATCTCCACGTAACGCACGTCATGGGCGTGCAAGCACCTGAATACGTCCGGCAATCGGGCGAGCACGTTCGGCATCCTCGATCGCTGGATTCAGCGCCAGCATCGCGTCGGACCACTCGATGAGCATCCGGAGACGTTCCTCCGGCGAGAACTGCGAGAACCAGCGCGCCTTCGCCAGGATGTCCTCCTCGGCGCGGTCATGGCTGATGCTCGGGACCGTCATGGACCAGATTCTAGTCGATCGGTGACGGAGTTCCCGCACGCTCCGCCTTCAGTGCACCGACCCACCGTAGTGCCGCTCCGCCTCGTCGTACGCCCGGTCGAAGCGCTCGCGCAGCTCGGGCCGGACGCGGTCGCGCCACGTGCGGTCGATCAACCCGACGCGGAGCAGGTCGCCGAGGTGCGCGATGTCGTGCGGGCGCATGGCGAGGAGCTTCATCTCGAGGAGCGTGAGGATGGGTGTGCGCGGCCACGGCACCTGTCCATCCTCGCACGTGGGCCCAAGCGCCGGTGTCCGGATGGGTTCAAAGCGCGAGGGCGCTTCATCGGCGATGACCACGTGCACCGCTTGGCTCGGCATCCCATCCGGTCCATCGAGGAACATCGGGACCCCGTTGACCTCCACCAACACGAAGCCGAGCGGCTGCAAGGCCTCTGCGGCTCGCGGCAGGTCGACGCGTCGCATGAGGACATCCACGTCCTTCGTTGACCTCGCGCGGCCCGGATCGCGAGTCTCCACCCAAGCCATGACGCTGAGCCCACCACAAACCGCGAACGGAATGTCCGCGGCCCGAAGTCCATCCGCGAAACGACGCGCCCGATCCAGAAGGCATGACATGACGTACCCCATCCTTTCGATGACGGGCATGCCGTGCCAGACCTCCTGGTCGAATCGCATGCCCATAGGGTAGGGCGCCGATTCTCCATGACCAAGCGAAACCGCCGCCCTTGGGCGGCGGAAGTTCGAGCGTGATTCGCGCATTGATGCACGGTCAGGGTGTACAGGGTCCCCAGAAGCTGATGAAGATGCCGAGGTCCTGCCCGTCCACGACGCCATCCCCGTTGAGATCAGAGACCGTGTACTGGGTGACCTCGCCCCACTGTGAAATCAGGATGCCGAGATCCGCACCGTTCACGTTGCGGTCAGGGAAGAAGTCGGCGTCAATGCAGGTGGGTTGCTGGCACACGTCCGGGATGCCGTCGCCGTTGAGGTCCGCGAGTTGGCCGGTCGAGATCTGGCCGTAGTCGATGATGCCGTCGTTGTTGCAGTCGCGCTCATAGATCAAAATGGAGAGGTCATGGATGCCGTCGCCAGCGCATCCATCAACAGGATCAAGGCGGAATGAGACTCGGCTCCCGGCAACGAACTCCAGACGCGCATCTATGTTTCGGTTGTTTCCGTAGTTGGACTGCCACGACGCAACAACGGTCTCGTCATTCAGCACATCGAGACGAACGGCACTCGTTCCTGGACCTCCGAGGTCAGCATGGACAAGTACGACGAGTGGTGATCCGGGTCTTGCATCCCATGAACGGATCGGTCGCTGCAGGCCAGCAGCAGGGGTACTGCATGCGTAAGCGGCATTTGTGTGTGCCCAGTCGCGATGCAGCATGCAGAACGATCCACCGAATCCGGCCGTGGGCTCTGGACACCAGGCGTAGGCACCATTGTCCGGTGTCGCGTTGTACGGCGTGAAGTGGGCCATCTCCTCGATCGGAGTTGAGTCCCCGCGATCGAACAGGTACCGCCAGCCGGCTTGACTCTGCACACCGCTGAATTGCGCGCGTGAATCCGCGACCAATACCAGACCTTCCGCCCCCGCGATCGAGGCGGACACTCCGACCGCAACTGCGGTCACTCCGGCAAGCTTGCTCAACATCTTCGATTGCTCCTGGCTGGGCGGGTCTGTGGTGGCATCGGCAGTCTCGGCACCGCGCGAGGTACTGCCCCGGGGTGCCGCATCGGGGCCGAGGATCGATCCGGCACGTGCGGTACCGGACGGCCCGATTTGCCCGGATTCCGCAAATTCGTCCCGGGGCGCAGCGACTTTGGCCACGCCGAGGGCCGCGATCAGCAGCATGGCCGCGGTGATGGAGGCCTCGGCCCGCCCGATGGTGGCGGGAATCACCGGCCCATCCTCCCCAGCCGCGTGGCTGACACCCGCACCAGCCCGGAGCTCCGCCGGTCCGGCGCTCCCCAGTCGCAGCGCCCGAGCCATCTGTGCGCGGGTCAGCATGTGGGGATTGGTGCTCCCGTTCGGGCGTTGTCCAGAGGCATCCATGCGCAGGGATCGATCCGCGAAACGCGAGTCCGGACGGCGCGTGATCCATGGAATTCGTCGCCGCGACTTCACCGCGTTGCCGTGTCTAAGGCTCGCCGGATCGTGCCCAGCTGCACGACCTCACCCATCGTTGCCTTCCACGATCGCCAGCACCTCATCCACCGCCGCCCCCAGCGCATCCACTGGCACACCCTCCTCGCGCAAGAGCGCCCGAACCGCCGACCGGAGCGCGTTGGCGACTCGTCGCGTGGCGTTCAGGCACTCCGCCTCGGTGCGCCCGGTGGCACGGGCGACCTCGCCGTACGTCATGCCGTCGACCACGTGCATCCGGAAGGCCGCGTCATCGTCTCCCCTTCCGCGATCGGTGAGTTCCGCTTGCACCAACGCGTAGGCCTCGTTGGCGAGCGCCAGCGCCCACGCGCGGTCGAAGGCCTCGGCAGGACCGGGCCCGTCGGCCACCGCTGCTTCCTCCATGTCGCCGACTGCATCACCGGTATGCATCGCATGACCGCGTGCCCGATCGTGCTCCCGTTGCGCGTCGCGCATCACGCCGCGACAGTGGAAGCTCATGGCGTTCATGAGCCAGCGTCGCAAGGGCATGCCGCTCGCGCGCCAACGCACGAAGAACGACGGGTCCGACATGGTGCGTGCGAAGAAGCCGGAGACCAGGTCGTCGCGTTCGCCGATCCGCCGCAACTGCGGCGTACTGACGTAGGCCGTGAGGGCCGCCGCGTACCGCTCCATCACGTGCCGGCGGAGCGCGTCACGCGCGTTCGAGGCGCGTGCGGCGCCCGCGGGATCGCCGGCACCCGCCGCCCGGTCGCCATGCTCAGCGATCGTCAGCTGCGCATCGATCCAGGTGGCATGCGTGCTGGGGAAGTGGTCGACGGGCACGCGAGGAGCCTAGCGGCACCCGCATGAACCGCATCAATCCACCCGGTCAGCGGTCCGTCGAGATGCCGAGGGCCCGGAGCGCATTGATCCGCAGGCCGGCGATCGGCCCCGAGCGCACCGAGTTGAGCTTGGATCGCGCCTTGGCGAACTCCTCGTGCTTGTCGTGGCCGCGCGACTTCAGGTAGTCGAGCACCTCGCCGAGCGCCTTCTGGTCGCTCCTGGAGGCACGAGCCATGGCGCGCACCGCGTCCTCGCGGTCGGCGGGCATCTTGGCCTTGGCGCCGCTCTGCAGCTTCTCGACCGTCTTCCCGTACTGCTTGAGTTCGGCGGAGAACTTGTCGCGCGCGCGCTGGGAGTCGAGGAACCTCGGCTTGCCGCCCTTGGGCGCGTCGTCGGCCGGCGCGCGCTCGCAGGTGCGGACGGCGTCGTCGGCCTCGAGCACCACGGTGTCGAACTCGCCCACGTACTCGACCGCCACTTCCACGAACTCCAGGTACGACACCCGTTCCTCGGCGCGCTGGCGCTCATCGGCGCTGGGGGACTGCGCGAGCAGCGCGGCCACGATCGCCGAGGCGTCGTGCCGCGGCTCGGCCATGCCGAGCATGAGTCCCGAGGAGGCGACGGCGGACAGGGCCACGAACAGGGTGCGCTTGGTCATGGTTCCTTGAGGTACCGCCGCGCCGGGATGAGGTTGCAGGTCTTTCCGGGGCGGTCCCGGATAACCCGGACGGACTGCGCGGTCCGCCCCCGGCGTGGCCTCCTAGAATGACCGACTCGACTTTTCAGACCCTGTCCCGCCCAGACCCGGAGCGCCCGATGACCCAGACCGACCTTGCGAAGGACCTGAAGAACATCTCCGAGAAGGACCGCAAGCAGATCGAGCAGGCGCAGGAGATGCTCGGGCCCGACCCGAAGACGATGGGCTTCGTCAAGAACGTCTTCTGGGGCAATTTCCGCGAGGACCTGGTCTTCCCGTATCCCGAGGTGCCGGCCGCCGAGGTCGCCAAGTGCGACCAGCTGCTCGCCGACCTCGACCGCTACCTGTCCACCGAGCACCCGGCGATCGAGATCGACCAGAAGCAGGAGATCCCCGACTGGGTGGTCCGGCGCCTGTTCGAGCTCGGCGTGCTGGGCATGACCATCCCCGCGGAGTTCGGCGGCCTTGGCCTGGGGATCACCAGCTACAACCGCGTGCTGCGCCGCATCGGCCGCACCTGCGGCTCCACGGCCGTCATGGTGAGCGCGCACCAGTCCATCGGCTGCAAGGCGCTCATGCTCTTCGGCAACGACGAGCAGAAGCGCCGCTTCCTGCCGCGCATGGCCAAGGACGCGCTCAGCGCCTTCTGCCTGAGCGAACCCAACGTCGGTTGCGACGCGGGCGGCCAGGAGACGCGCTGCGAGGTCAGCCCGTGCGGCAACTTCTTCATCGTCAACGGCGAGAAGAAGTGGGCGACGTCCGGCGCGCTGTCGGGCCTGTTCACGGTGATGGCCAAGCAGCGCATCAAGGACCCGAAGACCGGCAAGGAGAAGGACGCGGTCACCGCGCTGATCTGCACTCCCGACATGGAGGGCGTGGAGATCTTCAGCCGCAACCGCTCCAAGTGCGGCATCCGCGGCACGTGGCAGGCGCGCATCCGTCTCACCAACGTCAAGGTGCCCCGCGAGAACCTGCTCCACAAGGAGGGCCGCGGCCTGAACGTGGCCCTGACCTGCCTGAACTACGGGCGCTGCACGCTCTCGGCGGGCATGCTCGGCGCCGCCGAGTTCGCCTACGAGCAGGCGGGCAAGTGGGCGCAGTACCGCCACCAGTTCGACCGCCCGATCGGCGAGTTCGACCAGGTGCGCGAGAAGCTCGCCCGCATGGCCGCGTACACGTACGCCATGGAGGCCATGCTGTTCATGACCACCGGGTTCCTCGATCGCCACGACGAGGACATCATGCTCGAGACCGCCGTCTGCAAGGTGTTCTGCAGCGAGTTCGGGTACCGCACCGTGAACGACGCCCTGCAGGTGATGGGCGGCGAGAGCTACATGACGGAGAACCACGTCGAGCGGGCGTGGCGCGACAGCCGCATCAACATCATCGTCGAGGGCGCCAACGAGGTGATGCACACCTTCATCTTCGCCTACGGCTCCAAGCAGCTCGGCGAGTGGATGCTCGGTGTCAAGAAGCGCCCGATGGCGCATGTCGGCGCGGCGATGCAGATCGGCAGCGAGCTGTTCCTTGGCGTGCGCCGGCCGCTGCCCGCGTTCCGCTCGTCGAACCCGCGCCTCAACGCGCAGATGCACGACCTGATGATGCGCATCCGCGAGTTCAGCCACCAGGTGAAGCTGATGTTCAAGGAGTGGGAGGATCGGCTGGTCACCGAGCAGACCGTGCAGGCGCGGCTCTCGATGTGCGCGATCTACATCCACGCGATGACCTGCGCGCTCTCGAAGCTCGACCACAACATCCGCAAGGGAGTCGACGGCGACCGGCTGGCCTACGAGGCCAGCCTGGTCGAGCACCTGTGCGCGATGTTCGGCCTGGCCATCGACGAGGAGATCCGCGCCCTCCGGGTCAACGCCGACGACACCATGAAGCGCGCGGCCGACGCCGTCATGAAGCACATGTCGACCCTGCCGAACGACCGATTCGCGATCCCCGAGCGGACGCCGGACCTGGCCGCGCGGGCCGGCGGCCGCGTGCAGAAGCCCGTCGACGCGGCGGCGATCCCGGACTTCGGTTCCGGGTCGGTCTTCCACGGCGCACGCATCGCCCGCGCCGAGCCGCAGCACGCGTGAGTCGCGGGGTGGTCGCGTCGCCCCGAGCGGCGCGTTCGCCGAGCGTCGCGTTCCCCGCCTTCGGCCGCGGGGAACATCCCGGTACCTTGCCCGATCCCCGTCGGCGTTCGTCGCCGGCCCCATCCGTCCCCCCTCCCCACGAGGAACGACATGAAGCTCTTCGACGCGATGAACCAGCACGGCCACGAGCGCGTGGCGTTCCATGTCGATCCCGCCACCGGACTGCGCGCCATCATCGCGCTGCACTCCTCGGTGCTGGGGAACGCGCTCGGCGGCACGCGCCGCTGGGCGTACGCGGACGAGAGCGAGGCGATCCGTGACGTGCTGCGCCTCTCCGAGGGCATGACGTACAAGTCGGCCGCCGCCGACCTGCCCATGGGCGGTGCCAAGAGCGTGATCATGATCGAGAAGGGCAAGGTGCCCACCGAGGCCGAGGCTCGCGCCATGGGCCGGTTCGTCGACACCTTCGGCGGCAAGTACATCGCCGCCGAGGACGTGGGCGTGAACACGCAGTACTGCGACTGGATGGCGCAGGAGACCAACCACGTGATGGGCGGCGAGACGGTGAGCAGCGGCGGCGACCCCAGCCCGTTCACCAGCCAGGGCTGCTTCAACGCGATGAAGGCGTGCCTGGCGCACGCCGGCCGCACGGTCGAGTTCTCCGGCCTGAAGGTCGCGGTGCAGGGCCTGGGCGCCACCGGCTACCGGCTGGCGAAGATCCTGCGCGAGCATGGTGCGACGGTGGTGGGCACCGACGTGAACCCCGCGGCGGTCGAGCGCGCGGTGAAGGAGCTCGGCGTGGTCGCGCTCGAGCCCGGCAAGGACATCTTCGCGCAGGAGTGCGACGTGCTCGCGCCGTGCGCCTTGGGCGCGGTGCTCAACCACGACACCGTCAAGCACCTGCGATGCGCCATCATCTGCGGGACCGCCAACAACCAGCTCCACGTGCCGGACGTCGACGGGCCGTCGCTCAAGCAGCGCGGCATCCTCTACGGGCCTGACTTCATCGTGAACGCCGGTGGGGTGATCCGCCTGGCGGGCCTGTACCTCGGGATGACCGAGGCGGCCCTCGACAAGAAGATCGAGCAGATCGAGCACACCACCGCCGCCGTCCTCAAGGAAGGCAAGAACGACCCGAGCGAGCACGTGGCGGCCGTCAACTACGCCAAGCGCCGCATCGAGGCGGGACGCAAGGCGAAGGCGGAGTCGAAGCAACCGGCGATGGCGTGATCGCGCGGCGTGACGGCGCACGGTCGCGCGGGCTCACCTGAATGCCTCGACGGTGACCCAGGCGATGCCGACCTCGGCGATCACCGCGATGCCTGCAGCGCAGGCGGCCGTGGCCAGGAATGCAGCCCACGACCATGGCAGCAGGCCCAGGATCGCCGCGTGGCGCCGCCGCCTCGGGAGTCGACGCATCAGCACCACCGCCTGCCATCCCGCGCAGAGCGGGAACAGCACGAGCCAAGCCAGGTTGGCGAGGATGATCACCGCCGCCGAGGCCTCGGCCAACCCCAACCCGGGGTCCGTGGCGATCGCCGTGATGCCCACCAAGAGCAGGATCGTTCCCGTGAGCGCGGGCCACCCGAACCGCGCGAGCAGCACCCATCGCGAAGGCAGCGGACCGGGCTCGCGCTGATCATCGGGCGTCACGATGCCGCACTCGGTGCATGGAGCGCCGGACGCAACTCCGGAGAGGGTGTGCCCGCACTCGGCGCAACGCATCCCGTCAGGGTAGTGCGCCTGCGCGCGAACGCGCCACGGAATATCGGCCCCGGGGCGGTGCGGCGTGATCGCCGCACGGACCTCCCCTAGACTCCTCGGTCTATGCCCATCACCACCGCGTTCAAGACCGAGATCCCGCGCGTCTCGATCCTCGACGAGCAGGGGAACTTCGACGAGAAGCTCGGCAAGGGGCTCATCCCCGACGCCGACCTGGTCAAGCTCTACGAGGCGATGTTCCAGTGCCGCCACCTCGACGGCGTGGCGTTCCGCCTGCAGCGCTCGGGCCGCATGGGCACCTACCCGCAGAACATGGGCCAGGAGGCCACCAGCCTCGGCGCGGCCTACGTGCTCAACAAGAACGATTGGCTGGTCACGTGCTATCGCGAGAACTGCGGCCTGTTCTGGCGCGGCGTCCCGATGGAGTCGATCCTCCTGCACTGGATGGGCGACGAGCGCGGCAACGCCATGCCCCGCGAGCACTTCGCCACCCCGATCGCGGTGCCGATCGGCACGCAGATGCTGCACGCCACCGGGCTGGCGTGGGCCGCCAAGTACCGCGGCGAGAAGCAGATCGCCTGCACCTTCTTCGGCGACGGCGCCACCAGCGAGGGCGACTTCCACGAGGCCGCGAACTTCGCCGCGAACCTCGACATCCCCGTGGTCTTCGTCTGCCAGAACAACTTCTGGGCGATCAGCGTGCCCGGGCACATCCAGTGCAGCGCGCCCACGGTGGCGCAGCGCGGCATCGCCTACGGCATGCCCTGCCTGCAGGTGGACGGCAACGACATCTTCGCCACCGTCTACGCGATGAAGATGGCCAGCGAGCATGCCCGCACGCAGGGCAAGCCGTACTTCATCGAGATGGTGACGTACCGGCTGGGCGACCACACCACCGCCGACGATGCCAGCCGCTACCGCGACAAGGCCGAGGTGGAGTCGTGGAAGGGGAAGGACCCGCTCATCCGCGTGCGCAAGCACATGGAGCGGCTCAAGCTGTGGGACGACAGGAAGGAGGCCGACCTCCTCGAGCGCACCGAGAAGCTGGTGGCCGAGGCCGTGGCCCGCGCCGAGAACATCGCGGCGCCCCACTCGGCGGACTTCTTCAACAGCATGTACGCGGAGCTGCCCGCCGACCTGGCGCTGCAGCGAGACACCATGCAGACCCACTCGCTCGGGCAGGACCCCGGGCAGCTGTCGAGCACCGACCACCTGAACGCGCCCGTCGAGCACGCGCACCACTGAACGAGCGGATGGCGTCGCCCGGCCGCGCCGGGACGAGCACAGCGACCAGACAAAGGAGTACGGGGATACCCCGGACGGAATTCATGGCGAACCTCAACATGGTCCAGGCAATCAACCTCGCCCTGATCCAGGAGATGGAGAAGGACGAGCGCGTCCTCCTCCTGGGCGAGGACGTGGGGAACAACGGCGGCGTGTTCCGCGTCACCGAGGGCCTGCAGAAGCGTTTCGGCGCCAAGCGCGTGGTCGACACGCCGCTCGCCGAGAGCGGCATCATCGGCACGGCGATCGGCCTGGCGATGGGCGGCCTGCGTCCGGTGCCCGAGATCCAGTTCGAGGGCTTCCTCGGGCCGGCGTACGACCAGATCTGCAGCCACGCCGCGCGCATGCGCACGCGCACCCGCGGCGCGTTCCCGGTGCCGCTGACGATCCGCGTGCCGGTGGGCGGCGGCATCCACGCGCCCGAGCTGCACAGCGACTCGCCCGAGGCGATCTACGCGCACACGCCCGGGCTCAAGGTGGTGATGCCGAGCTCGCCCTACGACGCCAAGGGCCTTCTGGTGGCCGCGATCCGCGACCCCGACCCGGTGATCTTCTTCGAGCCCAAGCGCATCTACCGCGCCTTCCGCGAGGAAGTGCCCGAGGACGAGTACGTGCTGCCGATCGGCAAGGCGCGCACCGTGTGCGAGGGCAACGACCTCACGATCGTCAGCTGGGGCGCGAGCGTCATCCAGTGCATGCAGGCGATCGAGAAGAGCGGCAAGTCGATCGAGCTGATCGACCTGCGCACGATCTACCCCTTCGACGCCGAGGCCGTGGAGGCCAGCGTCCGCAAGACCGGCCGCTGCGTCATCGTGCACGAGGCCCCGCTCACGGGCGGCTTCGGCGCGGAGATCTCCTCGCGGATCATGGAGCGCTGCTTCCTGCACCTGGAGGCCCCCGTCCAGCGCGTGGCCGGCTTCGACACGATCATGCCGTACTACAAGCTCGAACTGGACTACATGCCGGACACCGCGCGCATCGGGCGCGCGATCGACGACGTGATGGCGTACTGAACACCGCCCCGACGAGGGAACGACGATGGCCGGAATCAAGCAGCCGAGCGACAAGAGCCACTTCCTGCTCCCTGACCTGGGCGAGGGCCTGGCGGAGGCCGAGCTCATCTCCTGGAAGGTGAAGCCCGGCGAGACCGTCAAGGAGAGCCAGACGCTCGCCGAGATGCAGACCGACAAGGCCCTGGTGGAGGTGCCGTCGCCGTGGGCGGGCACGGTCACCGAGCTCTGCGGCACGGCCGGCGAGATCATCAAGGTGGGCGCGGTGCTCGTGCGCTACGGCGCGGCGGGCGCGGCGGCCAAGGCCCCGGCGCCCGCGGCCGGCGCGACCGCGAACGGGGCCTCCGGCGCCGCGTGCCTCTCGTCGCAGGTGGCGGCCGCCGCACCCGGTGCCACGGAGGACCAGGGCACCGTGGTCGGCACCATGAGCGGCACGCTCACCGTGAGCGACCGTTTCGCGCGCCGCGCGCCCGAGGCGGCCGCCGTCTCGCGCGACGGCAAGGCGCTGGCCACCCCCGCCGTGCGCCGCATCGCGCGCGAACTGGGCATCGACATCCAGCGCGTGCCGGGCAGCGGCCGCGGCGGCCGCGTCACCGCGAGCGACGTCGAGTCGTTCGCGGGGTCGGGCGCCACCGCGGCGCCCGCGGCCGGCGGCTTCGCCCCGCGTGCGTCGGCGATCGCCCCCGGCAGCGTCTACATCGACCAGCAGGGCGTGGTGCAGCGCGTGCCGTTCCGCGGCGTGCGGCGCAAGATCGCCGAGAGCCTCGACCGCAGCGTTCGGACCACCGTCCACTTCACCGTGGTCGACGAGGCGGACGTCACCGCGCTCGACGCCAAGCGCAAGGAGTACGGCCGGGTGACCGGGCAGAAGCTGAGCATGCTGCCATTCATCATGACCGCGATCTGCAAGGCGCTGCGCAAGCACCCGACGCTGAACGCGATCACCGACGACGCCAACAACGAGATCCTCGTGAAGGGCCCGGTCAACCTCGGATGCGCGGTCGATACCGACAACGGGCTGATGGTCCCGGTCATCCGCGACGCCGGGGCGCGGAGCCCGGTGGAGCTGGCCGCCGAGGTCAAGCGCCTCGCCGCCGCCTGCAAGGACCGCACCATCAAGCGCGAGGAGTCGCTCGGCGGCACGTTCACCATCTCGAACGTCGGCAGCTACGGCGGCATGTTCGCGACGCCGGTCATCAACTACCCCGAGGTCGCCATCCTGGCTGCCGGCCGCGCGAAGGAACGCGTGATGGTGAAGGACGGGCGCTTCTACGCCGGGCTCTCGCTGCCCCTCTCCCTCAGCTGCGACCACCGCGTGGTGGACGGCGCCGAGGGGGCCCGGTTCCTGAACACCGTCGTCGGATTGCTCGAGAATCCGGAGCAATTGATCTAAGTCACGCATCGCCCCGGTCGATGAATTCCGCAACCCGGACCACACCATGAACCAGCTCGCCACCGAACTCCTCAAGAAGATCGAATCCAAGACCGCCACCGTCGGCATCGTCGGCCTCGGCTACGTGGGCCTGCCGCTCTCGGAGGCGTGCCTGCGTGCCGGCTTCAAGGTGGTCGGCTTCGACATCGACCGCCGCAAGATCGACTGCATCAAGGCGGGCACCCCGTACATCCACCACCTCGGGCAGGAGTTCTTCGACTACCTGAAGGGCAACGACGGGTTCCTGGGGACCACCGACCCGAAGGACCTGCAGAAGGCGGACGCCATCCTGCTGTGCGTCCCCACGCCGCTCGGCCACCACAAGGAACCGGACCTCTCGTTCGTGCTCGATTCCACCAAGCTGGTCGCCGGCGTCCTGCGCAAGGGGCAGCTGGTGATCCTGGAGAGCACCACGTACCCCGGAACCACGCGCGACGAGATGGGCCCCATCCTCGACGCCACCGGCCTGAAGCGCAACGAGGACTACTTCCTGGCGTACAGCCCCGAGCGCGAGGACCCGGGCAGCGCGAAGTTCAGCGCGGCCACCATCCCCAAGCTCGTGGGCGGCACCGACGAGGTCTCGGGCAAGCTCGCCTTCGCGCTCTACTCCCGCGTGGTGAAGCAGGCGCACTTCGTCTCGAGCGCCGAGGTCGCCGAGACCGCCAAGCTCCTCGAGAACATCTTCCGCGCGGTGAACATCGCCCTCGTCAACGAGATGAAGACCGTCCTCGCGGACATGAACATCGACGTGTGGGAGGTCATCGCCGCGGCCAGCACCAAGCCCTTCGGCTTCATGCCCTTCTACCCGGGCCCGGGCCTCGGCGGCCACTGCATCCCGATCGACCCCTTCTACCTGACGTGGAAGGCGAAGGAGATCGGTCGCTCCACGCGGTTCATCGAGCTCGCCGGCGAGGTGAACACCGCCATGCCGCACTACGTCATCGAGCGCACGCAGAGCGCGCTCAACGACGACCGCAAGAGCATGAAGGGCGCGAAGGTCCTGGTGATCGGCGTGGCCTACAAGAAGAACATCGACGACTCGCGCGAGAGCCCCAGCGCCGAGATCATCGAGCTTCTCCGCGACCGCGGCGCCGAGGTCTGCTACCACGACCCGCACATCCCGACGTACCCGTCGATGCGCAAGTACCGCATCGACCTGAAGAGCGTGCCGTTGACGCCCGACACCCTCCGCTCCATGGACTGCGTCCTGATCCTCACCGACCACGACGCCGTGGACTACGGCGCCCTCGCCGAGCACGCGGTGCTGGTGGTCGACACCCGCAACGCGATGGCGCAGGTCCCGGCGGCCCGCCGCAAGGCGCGCGTCGTCAAGAGCTGAACGTGGGCATGGCCGGCGCGCAGGACTCGTTCGAGTGGCGGGTCCTGCGCGCCGGCGGCTTCCGCCTCGACGGCGGCGGGATGTTCGGCATCATCCCCAAGGCGATGTGGTCGAAGTGGGTGGAGCCGGACGCGGAGAACCGCATCGGGCTGGCCATGAACTGCGTGCTCCTCGAGCGCCAGGGCACCGGCGGGCGTCCGCTCCGCGTGCTGGTGGAATGCGGGGCGGGCGGCAAGTGGAGCGCCAAGGAGCGCGCGATCTACGCGTTCGAGCAGGCGGCGGGCGGCGCGGTGCGCACCGTCGAGGACGCGCTTCGGGAAGCGGGCGTGGCACCGGAGTCGATCGACCACGTGGTGCTCACGCACCTGCACTTCGACCACGCCGGCGGCCTGACGCGCCTGGGGGCCGGCGGGGACCCGGAACCGGTGTTTCCGAACGCCCGCATCCACGTGCAGCGCCGCGAGTGGGAGGACGCCCTCGCGAACCGCAGCACCATGACGCGGACCTACCTGCGATCGCACCTGGACCCGGTGGCCGGCCAGGTGGAGCTGCATGGCGGCGAATCGGCCCCGCTCGCGGGGCTCGTGCTCCTTCCGACGCCGGGCCATACCTGGGGCCACCAGTCCGTGCTCTGGCACGACGCGTCGGGCCCCGTCTGCTATCCCGGCGACCTGATGCCCACGGTGCATCATGCGCATCCTGCCTCGAGCCTGGCCTACGACATGCTGCCGCACGACACCATGCTGACCAAGGCGGCGTTCCTCGAGCGGGCCGACCGCGAATGCTGGCGCCTGGTGCTCGACCACGAGCCCGGCGAGTGCGTCATGGCGCGCGGCCCCCGCTATCCTGCGTGACGGCCCGCGGATCGCGCGGCCGCAGGAGACCACCATGAAGCGTCCGTCGCTCCGAGCACTACTCGTCCTCAACATCTGCCTGCTGGCGGCGCTCGCCGCGGTGACCTTCGGGCCCACCGCGATGGCGCAGCTTCGGCCCCGGTCCTCGTACGCGATGGTCGGCGGCACCGTCAACGGCATCGTCCAGGGCGTCGTCTACATCGTCGACGAGACCACCAACGAGGTCGTGGCCATCAGCTGGTACGAGAACCAGAAGCGCCTCGTCGGCCTCGGGTACCGCAACATGACCATGGACGCGGCGCAGGCCGCGCAGGCCCGCTGACGCGGGAGGAGCACCACGCCATGGAACGCAACGACGCCACCGACCGCATGACCGCCTCCGACGACCGCCGCTGGCCCGGGGCCGGCGTGATCCTCGGGGCCACCGCCTTCATCCTTGCCGCGCTGACCATCGTTCAGGCCGGGCGCATGCCGCTCAACGCCGCCTACGCCGGCGCCGCCAACACGGGCCAGCACGGCACCAGCGTCATCACGCAGAACACGGGCCTCGGCCCGTCGGACCGTCCCTACGAGGCGCTCTACGTGATCGATGCCCGCGGCGAGATGCTCTTCATCTACTACGTGGAGAACGCGAACTCCGGCGAGAAGGCGCTCCTGCTCCGGCAGGCGATCCCGCTGCCGGAGCTCTTCCGCAAGGCTCGCGGCGGCTGACGCGACGATGCCCGGCGTCGATGCCATCATGGCGGCGCGGCGGGCGGACTCGTTCGCCAAGCGATCGATCAAGGGGTCGTCCAAGCAGCAGGCGCTGCGGCTGGCGATCTCGATGCTCGACCTGACCACGCTCGAGGGCAAGGACACCCCGGGCAAGGTCCGCGCGCTCTGCCGAAAGGCCGTCTCTCCCGTGGACGTGCCGGCCGGATGCGCGCCGCCGGATCCTGCCGTGCCCCACGCCGCCGCCGTGTGCGTCTACCCGACCATGGTGGCCGAGGCGCGCGACGCCCTGGGAGACGCACCGGTCAAGGTGGCCGCCGTGGCGACCGGGTTCCCGAGCGGCCAGTACCCGCTCGACGTCCGCCTGCGCGACTGCGCCGACGCGATCGCCGCCGGGGCCGACGAGATCGACATGGTGATCAGCCGCGGCCTGTTCCTGGGCGGGCACCACGACGAGGTCATGCGCGAGGTGCGCGAGACCCGCGCGCTGTGCGCCCATCCGCCGAAGGGCCGCCCGGCGCACCTGAAGGTCATCCTCGAGACGGGCGAGCTGGAGACGCTCGACAACGTCCGCCGTGCCAGCGATCTTGCCATCGAGGCGGCCTGCACCGTGCCCGGCCTGGCTGCCCCGGCCGACGGCGAGGTGTTCATCAAGACGTCGACGGGCAAGGTCCAGCCCGCCGCCACCATGCCCGTCACGCTGGTCATGCTCGAGGCGATCCGCGACTGCTTCATGCACACGGGGATCCGCATCGGCATGAAGCCCGCGGGCGGCATCCGCACGTCCAAGCAGGCGATCGCCTACCTGGTGATGGTGAAGGAGACGCTCGGCGACGAGTGGCTCGCGCCGGGGCTGTTCCGGTTCGGCGCGAGCGCGCTGGCCAACGACCTGGCGCGGCAGGTGCTTCGCATGGGGTCCGGCCGCTACGCGGCGGCGCACGACGTCACCGAGGCGTGATCCCCCGCTGGCGGGCCTCCCAGAACGCCCGAAGCAGCCCGGCGAACTCGTCACCCGAGGCGGCGGCGGCGCTCGCGAGCTCGGCATGGCGATGCAGGACCGGGTCGGCGGAGCCGTCGAGCTCGTTCAGCCACCGCTTGGTGGCGCGCATGGCGTGCGGCCCCTTGCCCACCAATCGATCGGCGAGGGCATCGACGAACGGCTCGAGCTCCGCGGCGCTCGGGGCGCAATGCGAGGCGAGCCCGATGCGGACGGCCTGGGCGCCGTCGAAGATGTCGCCGCTCATGGTGATCCGCCGCGCGCCGCCGTGACCAGCCCCGGCGACGAGGGCGGGCAGCGAGACCGCCGGGCTCACGCCGATCCGGTGGACCGGGTAGCCGAGCTGCGCATCGGGGCTCGTGACCACGAAGTCGCAGCCGGCGAGCAGTGCGCAGCCGCCGGCGAGCGCGGCGCCGTGCACCTGCGCGATCACGGGGATCGGCAGCGCCCGCAACGCCTGCACCGCGCGCGAGAGCTCGTGCACGAATCCCTCCAGGAGCGGGGGCCGGTCGACGCACGCGGCAAGGTCGAAGCCCGCCGAGAATGCGGGGCCGTCGGCACGGAGCACCAGCACGTCGGCGCCGGTGCGGGTGCCGTCGCTCGCCAGGAGCCGGTCATCCGCGGCGAGGGCGGCCACCAGCAATCGATTGTGCAGCGCGCTGAAGAGCGCATCGCCCATGGCGTTCCGGCGCGCCGGGTCGGCGAGCGTGATCACCATCCGGCGTCCGTGGCAGGAACTGCGCGCGAGCATGCGGCGGGAAACCTACCTGAACCCGTTCGGATCGCCGAACCCTGGGTGCGGCGGGCCGTACCACCATGGTCGGGACGGCCGCACCGCTTCCGTCCCGATGTTCACCTTGGCCGTCCACACCCAGGGTGGGGCGCATGGCCCGGAAGGTCCGGATCCATGCGCCTTTTTCCGCATGGTGCTAGAACATGGGCATGCCGCCCGACGTCCTGCACGCCCCCGCGCCCGTGATCGCCGATGCCTCCGTGGCGCTGGTCGCCGTGGTGGCCGCGGGAACGCTGGTCGGCGTGGCGGCCCTGTGGTTGGTGGTCATCTACAACGGGCTGGTGTCGCGTCGCGTTCGCGTCCAGAACGGATTCGCGCAGATCGACGTGCAGCTGAAGCGCCGCCACGACCTGGTGCCGAACCTGGTGGCCGCGGTGAAGGGCGCCATGGCGCACGAACGCGAGACGCTGGAGGCCGTGACGCGCGCCCGCGCCGCGGCCGTCAACGCGGAGGCGCGTGCCGCCGCCGCGCCCGGAGATGCCGCCGCCACCGCCGCGCTCGCCGGGGCTGAGGGCACCCTTGCCGCCGCGCTCGGTCGGCTGATGATCGTCATGGAGCGATATCCCGACCTCAAGGCGAACGCGTCGGCGCTGCAGTTGCAGGAGGAACTGGTGAGCACCGAGAACCGGATCGCCTTCGCGCGGCAGGCGTACAACGACGCCGTGATGGTGTTCAACACCCGGCTGTCCGTCTTCCCGGACCTGCTGGTGGCGCGGATGTTCTCCTTCGTCCCGGCGGCGCTCTTCGAGACCGACGGCGCCTCCCGCGCGGTGCCGCAGGTGGATTTCGGTGCGGGCCGCGGCGGCTGACGGACCCGTCCCCGGTGCGCCGCCGGCGACGGCGCGCGCCCGGGCTGGAGGATCGTGACCATGGCGATGGACTTCTTCGAGAGCCAGGAACGCGCCAAGCGCAACACCGGGATGCTGGTGGTGCTCTTCGTGCTGGCGGCCCTCGGCACCGTGGCCGGCGTGCACGTGGTGCTCGCCGTGTCGCTCGGCGGCGGGAACCTCGCGAATCCGTCCATGCTCGCGATCGCCGCCGGGTCGGTGGGCGTCATCGTCCTGGTGGGAACGCTCGTCAAGATGGCGCAGATGGCCGGAGGCGGTCGCGCCGTGGCCGCGGCGCTCGGTGGTCGGCAGATCGATCCCGCGTCCCGCGATCCCGAGGAGCGGCGCGTGCTCAACGTGGTCGAGGAGATGGCGATCGCCTCCGGTCTGCCGGTGCCGCCGGTCTACATCATGGAGGAGGACGGGATCAACGCGTTCGCGGCGGGCAACACGCCGAAGGATGCGGTGATCGGCGTCACGCGCGGCTGCATCCGGGCGCTCGACCGCGACGAGCTGCAGGGCGTGATGGCGCATGAGTTCAGCCACGTGTTTCACCAGGACATGCGGCTCAACATGCGGCTCGTGGCGTGGCTCGGCGGGATCTTCGCGCTGTCGATGATCGGGCGCATGATGCTCCGCTCGGTCCGGTTCCGCGGGTCCGGCAAGCGCAACGACGGCGTGGCGGTGGTGGCCGCACTGGGGATCGGCCTGTTCGTGGTGGGCATCGTCGGCTACTTCTTCGGTCGCCTCATCCAGAGCGCGGTCAGCCGCCAGCGCGAGTACCTGGCCGACGCCAGCGCCGTGCAGTACACGCGCAACGCCGACGGCATCGCGGGTGCCCTCGAGAAGATCGCGCGCGGCGCGGGGAGCCGCCTTCAGGCGCCGGCGGCCGCCGAGTTCGGCCACTTCCTCTTTGCCGACGGCGTGGCCGCCCTGTTCGCCACCCATCCGCCGATCCAGGAGCGGATCGCGCGCGTGCGGGGCATGCGCGCCGGGCAGCTCGGTCCGGCGCCGAGCGCGGGTGCGGCATCGGCGGCGGCGGCGTCCATCGCGCCGGCGGCGGGCGGCGTTCCGGCCTCGACGGACGTGCGTCCCGCGGTCCGGGCGGCGCGGGCGGAGATCGGCGAGTTCGGGCCGGCGCAGCTCGCGGCATCGCATGCGGTGATCGGCTCGATCCCCGCGGCCATGCTCGAGGCCGCGCACGAGCCCGCCGATGCCCGGGCCGTCACGTGCCTCTTGGTGCTCTCGACCGACACCGGCGAACGGCTGCGGCAGCTTGCCATCGTCCGCGAGCACGATCGTCCGCTGGCCCGGGCCGTGGAGGCCTTGGCGGCGCGTGGCCGCCCCGCCCCGGAGCAGCGACTGCCGCTGCTGGAGGCGTGCGCGGCGTCCTTGGCGATGCTCTCGCCGGCACAGGCGGCCGCCTTCCGGGTGATTCTCTCGCGCCTCGTGCAGGCGGACGGGCAGGTCGATCGCGTGGAGTGGATGGTGCGCGTCCTGGTCCGCAAGGCGATCGATCCGTCGCCCGTGCGCCGTCCGGTCGTTCGGCCGACCCATGCCGACGCGCGGGTGGCGATCTCGACGCTGTGCTGGATCGGTGCGCGCGACGCTGCGGCTGCGGCGTCGTCGTGGGCCGCGGCGCGGTCCACCGATCCCGCCGTGCTCGGACCGACGCTGCTGCCCATGAGCGAGTGCACGCTGGACGCGCTCGATGCGTCCCTCGCGGCGTTCGCGGGTGCGGGGGCCGATGCCCGCCGCCGCCTGGTGGATGCGGCGGTGGCGGCGGTGACCGCGGATGCGGACGTCACGGTCGAGGAGGCCGAGGTGCTCCGCACGATGTGCGCCGCGATCGACGTGCCGATGCCGATCGTCTCACGCGGCGTGGCGTGAGCGGATCGACCGCTGCCAGTCGCGCAGCGCGGCAGCGAGCTGCATGGCCAGTTGGCCAACGTCCCACGAGCGCGCGGCGGCCGCCGGGTCAGGCAGGATCACGGACTGGATCCACGGTCCGTCGTCCGCCGCATTCCACGCATCGATCGCATCAAGCGCCGCTCGGATCGAGCGATACAGCAGCGGTTCGGGCGTGATCGATGCCGGGAACTGCGTGGCGGGCGCCGCCACCATGAACGGCAGCGCCAGGTCGCCGGTGGACAGGATGATGGCGTTTCCCACGGGGAGCTCACCGTCGAACTCCAGCCCGATCCGCTCCTGGAGGGATCGCTGCGTGCGACGGCCGAATCGGCGCGCGAACACGCCGTCGATCCCCGCGTCCAGTTGGCCGAAGCCGTTGGTCGGCGCGATCGCCGCATCCGCGATGCAGCCCTCCAGGAGCGGACCCTCGGCCACGTGCGCCACGGGGTTGCCGCGTAGCGCGTGACGGAAGGCCTGGGCATGGTCGGGGCGCTGCGCCCGGAGCTCGATGCGCTCGATGATCGGCGCGCGTCGGTCCGTCGATGGCTCAGGTGCCTTCATCGTGCTTCCCTCCCATGTCCTTCGCTTCGGGCCCTGCGGGGCGACCTTCTCGTCCAACCCCGCAGGGCCACGGACACGGTCGAATCCCCGGTGCCGCCGTCAAGCGGACCGTGAGGATGAACCGGAGAATCGGGATGATTTCAGCGCCGGCGTCGACGGACCACGCCGCCCGTGCCGGTTTCGGGACGTCCCTGCGTCGCGGCGGCGGGTGAGGCGCCGCCGCGCGCGGCCGAGCCACCCTGCTGGGCGGCAAGTCGCTTGGCGGTCTCCTCCGCGGACTTCTGCATGGCGTCCACCTGGGCGAGGATCGCCGGCATCTGCTCGACGGGAGCGCCCTGCAGGAAAGCGGCGGCCAGCGCGGCCTCGCGGCTGAACGCGGCGATGCGCAGGGACCGGTTCACGGTGTCCACGGCCAAGGCCCGCAGGCCCAGGTCGGCGGCGATCTCCAGGGCGGCACGAAGCCGCAGGTCGTTCGGCCCGGCGCCCTCGGTCACCAGCTCCGCGACGTAGCGCGCGGCGGCCATCGAGGCGTGGTGGCTCTCGTCCTGCCGGCGCTTCTGCACCTCGGCGACCTGGGCCTTCATCAAGTCGACGTCGTTGATGCGCACGGGGATCTCGGTGCCGTTGATGTTGATCCGGCGTGCCCCCGCGATCGCCAACGCGGCCGCCAGCGCGCGGCCATCGCCGATGCCGGACTCGGAGAAGCAGTCGAGGATCGGCTGGCCGTCGATGCCCTTGTGCGTTCCCTTCTCCCACTTGGCCTGCCGGTCGGCGCCCTCGCCCTGAACGGACGCGGCGCCGATGCCGAGCTGGTGCAGTGTCAGCAGGATGGCCTGGATGCGCGGGTCGTCGGTGGCGATCCCCTGCGCGGTGGTTCCCTCGTGCGCCACCATGGTCAGCAGCGCGGGGAGCGGAACCGGGCCGTTGCTGCCGCGGTGGATCTGCCGGTAGACCTGCGAGGCCAACCACGCGAAGTGCTCACGCGCCTGCGGCGCGAGCGGGATCGAGTTGCCGTTCAGGGTGAAGGCGAGCGTCGCGGCGGCGTCTTGGCTGGACATGGGGCGTGAAGGGTACCCATCACGGCCGCGCCGCCACGGGCCGCAGGTCGATGCGCCGCAGGTTGATGAAGGAGTCGCCGGACTTCCGTGCCGCCTTCACGAGCAACGTGCACGGGCCGGCGGGAAGTGCGATGCGGCCCAGGGGCACGGTGGCGAAGTCGCCCCAGCCGCCGCGTCCGGGAAGTTCCGCGGTGCCGGAGGCGATGGCAGCGCCGTCGGCGACGATCATCCACTCGGCCGTCCCGCCGCACTCGGCGCTGGCGGCGTATTCGATCGTGGCTTCGAACGTGCCGCCGGGCTCGGCATGGACCGGCCACGAGGCGGTGCTCGCCGTGTCGCGCCACCATCCGAGGTTCGCGAAGCGGTCCTCGTACTGGATGCTCCCGGTGACGATCGCGTCCGCGGCGGTGCAGGTGACGGTGCCGTCGGCGGCGGGACGAACGCGGAACGGGGCGACCATCGGTGTGCCCTTGACGTCCAGCTGCACCACCGTGCAGTCGGCATCGACGGGCTCGGCGCCGATCCCGGAGACCACGATCGCACCGTCCACCTGCTCGACCCTCGCCTTCCGCCCGGGCGCGCCGAGCACGGTCGCGCCCCACGCCGCGTTCGCGATGCCATCGAGCCGCAGCGTGCCGTCGGCGGGCCAGTCGAAGACGTGCAGGTAGAGCCGGGTGGCATCAAGATGCGACCCGCGGAGGCTCTTGGTGGTCACCCGGCCCCAGCCGAACTTCCTGGGAAACGGCGATGCCTGCGTCCCGCGGATCGAGTCGCCGTTCACGCGCATCCACTCGCCCATGCGCGCCAGGCGCTCGACCGACTCCGGCGGGATCGTCCCGTCGCCCGTCGGACCCACGTTGAGCAGGAAGTTCCCGCCCTTGGACGCGATGTCGCACAGCATGCGGATCATGGTCCGCGCGCTCTTCCAGTTGTGGTCGGACGACTTGTATCCCCACGTGTCGTTCATGGTCATGCAGGTCTCCCAGTCCTTGCCGGGCATGCCGTTGGGGGGGATGGTCTGCTCGGGGGTGCCGTAGTCGCCGCGCGCGTGCTCGTCGGCGGTGAAGCCCTCCATGCCGGAGCGGCCGCTGTCGACGCGGTTGTTGACGATGATCCGCGGCTGGAGCGACCGCACGAAGTCGTCGGTCTTCTTTCCCCAGTCGTGGTTCCAGGTGCCTTCCCACTCGCCGTCGAACCACAGGATGCCGATGTCGCCGTAGTTCGTGAGGAGCTCGCGCAGCTGCGCGAACATGAAGTCGACGTAGCGCGGGAACGACGTCGGGTCCACGGGCCGCGCGTCCCATTCCCGGCGCGGCTGGTAGTCCGGGTGGTGCCAGTCCATGATCGAGTGGTACCAGCAGATGCGGAGCCCCTCGGCGCGCACGGCGTCGGCGAGCTCCTCCATGATGTCGCGCCGGAAGGGCGTGGCCATCACGTCGTACTCGCCGACGGCGCTGTCCCACAGCGCGAACCCGTCATGGTGCTTGGTGGTGATCACCACGTAGCCCATGCCCGCGTCCTTGGCGATGCGCGCCCATTCGCGTGCGTCGAACTTCACGGGGTTGAAGCGCGGCACCAGCTCCTTCTCGTACGCGATCGGATCGATGCGCGCGTTCTGGAGGAGCCACTCACCGACGCCCCCGACGGGCGTGCCGCCCCATGTCCCGGCAGGGGTCGAGTACAGCCCGAAGTGGATGAACATCCCGAAGCGCGCATCGCGCCACCAGGCGAGGCGCTCGTCCTTCGGCGGCACGGCGGGCGGTGCGCCGGAGGGCCCGGACGCGGCCAGGAGCAGGGCAGCGACGACGGACGCGGCAGCTGCGGCGATCGGGGTGCGCATGGGGGGAGGGTACGCACCCCTCGACCTCGCGCCGCCGCACGGCAGCACCGTGGCGGGGCGACCTCAGTCCGGGCAGCTGCCCCAGGCGCCGAGCAGCGCTCCGAGGTCGATGCCATCGACGGTGCCATCCCCGTTGAGATCTGCCGAGACCGGTTCGGTGGATCCCCATTCCGACAGGAGGATTCCCAGGTCGGCTCCGTTCACGACGCCGTTGGGGTAGAGGTCCGCCGGGCAGCACACCGGCTCCACCCCGTTTGCCGCGCAGAAGTGTGCGCGGACTTCGTCGGCGGTCAGGGCGCGCTGGTAGACGGCGACTTCGTCGATGAGTCCGCGGAAGTAGTAGGGGAAGCCGGGGACGTCGTGCATGCCGATGACGAAGTTTGAGTTGTTCGGAGCGAGCGCCGTCGATGGGACTGGGCTTTCGCCGTTGACGGTACCGTCGACGTACAACCGCATGACGCCGGCTGGTTGGTCAAAGGTGACGACAACGTGACGCCACTCAAGCAACTCGGGCGTGTCGATCGGGGCCAACACGTTCGTTGCCGTCGCGGGCGGCTGGTTTGACAGCCGAAGTTGCGCGTTCAGAACGCAACCGGTCGCTGTGCAGTAGTAGTACATGACGTCGAACGATCCGGGCGAAATGTCTCGCCCGACGGTGATGGCGTGAGCCGGAGACGCAGGCGTCTCGACCCTTACCCACATCTCAACGGAGTAGGTCGGCCCCGGTCGCGTCGCGGCCGATCCGGGGATCGTCACGCCACCGGCTGAGAAGCGAACGCAGGCACCGAGAGACGGGTTCATCGACGCAACGCCGCGCGTCAGGTTCCCGCTTGCGGTGCCGACACTCGCTCCCGCGACGGCGTTTCCGAACGGCCCCGTCTCCTCCTCGAATCGCCAGTACCCCGATGGCTGCGACGCCAGCACGGCCTGTGCATACCGTGACTGCTCGGCGATGACGGAAGCCGAAGCGGCTGCTGCGGCGATGGTGGAGACGAGGAGGATCGGACGGTCGATTCGGTGTGGGTACGACATGGCACTCCGAGAGAGGCCGTCACGCGTGTTTCCGGGCGCACCGGGTCTTGAAAATCCCCCGTTTCCGGTCGTCAGCATGGCACCGATGGCCGTGGCAGCCACCATGGCGGCCGCGATGCGTCCGTGGCGTGGATGACCGCGCCACCGCGCGGCGCCCGTGCGATCCGACCAGACGCGAAGGAAAAGGCTCTCCGGATCGGTCATGGCCACGGCGATCGTTCAGCCATGAGAGCGGAGACTCGATCAAGCTCGTCATCCACGTCGTCCCGATGGAATCCATCACGCTCGACAAGCCGGCGGAGCGCCGCTCGGACGCGGTTCGATATCGTCCGCACGATCGCGGCTGCGCGTGCAGGATCAAATCCCGTCTCATCCACCAGCAGCGCATAGGGTTGCCCGTCCAGGACATGCCGTCGGAAGACCAGCCAACGGTCGGATTCTCCGTCGGCATGGCAGATCGTCTCGACTTCTTCGCACGCCTCGCGGAGGATGGCGACCGCCCATGCGCGCTCGAAGGCGGCCGCCGCGTCGGGCTCCGGAGCCTCCAAGCGATCGAGCGGATCGGTCGCTTGGTGATCGGCTCCTGAGTCGGCATCAGTCGCCTGGCCGGAGCCGATCAATCCGCGCGTCGCCGCCCGCCCGCGGCGACGCACCTCCTCGCGCATGCTGAGGATCAAGCCGTTGATCAGCCATCGACGCAGCGGCATGCCGCTGGAGCGCCACGCATCGAGGTAATCGTCGCGCGCGAATCGGCTGACGAAGAAGGCGCTCACGAGCTCGGCACTCTCGCCGAGGTGGCGGTACGAGCTTCCCTTGACGTATACGCGCAGCGGCTCGAAGTACCGCCCCATGACCACCCCTCGGAGCGCACGGCGCTGTTCGGCGTTCCCGTCGAGCTGCTGCTGCATCCACGTGGCGTGCGTGGACGGGAATGGATCAGGATGAGACATCGAGTGCACTAGATAGGCCGCGTGCCGCGATTCGCGCGGTCGAGATGTGAAATGGCACCCGGTCGAAGGCAGCCATTCCCCAAGGGCCACCCCATGCCTCACGCGTCCAGCAGCACCACCTGGTCGGGGTCCACCGTGAGTGCCACGGGCTCGCCCTGGCGAGATCGGTGCCGCGGGTTGAGCTCGAACGCCTTGATGAACGTGCCCGCGCAATCCACGCGGTGCTGGGCGACCTCGCCGAGGTAGACGCTCTCGGCGACCACGCCGCGCAGGGCCGGGCGGTCGGTGGCGACGTCGCGGTCCGGGTGCATCCGGAGCGACTCGGGCCGCACGCTGGCGATCGTGCGGTCGCCCGACGGGCGCGCGCCGGCGGTGGTCGTCTCCAGGACGCCCGCCGGGGTCCGGATCGCCCGGGGACCGGCGGACGGCGGGCCATCCACGGTGGCGTCCAGGAAGTTGGTCTCCCCGAGGAACTCGGCGACGAAGCGGTTGGCCGGGCGCTCGTACATCTCCCGCGCGCCGCCCACCTGCTCGATGCGGCCGTCGCGCAGGACGACCATCTTGTCGGCGAGGCTCAGGCTCTCCTTCTGGTCGTGCGTGACGTAGATCGCGGTGACCTTCATCTCGTCCACGATGCGGCGGATCTCGCCGCGCATCTCCAGGCGCAGCTTGGCATCGAGGTTGGAGAGCGGCTCATCGAGGAGGAGCACCTCGGGCCGGTAGACGATGGCGCGGGCAAGCGCGACGCGCTGCTGCTGGCCGCCGGAGAGCTGGTTCGGCTTGCGGTCGGCGTACTGGGCCATGCGCACCATGTCGAGGGCCTCGCCGACGCGGCGGCGCGCCTCGTCGGCAGGCACCTTGCGGACCTCGAGCCCGAACCCGACGTTCTGCGCGACCGTCATGTGCGGCCACAGGGCGTAGCTCTGGAAGACCATGCCGCAGTTGCGGCGCTCGGCGGGGAGGCGCGTGACGTCCTTCGCACCGAAGCGGATCACGCCGGCGGTGGGCTCCATGAACCCCGCGATCATGCGCAGGATGGTGGTCTTGCCGCACCCGGACGGGCCGAGCAGGAACGTCAACCCGCCCTCCGGGGCCTCCAGGGTGACGTCGGCGACGGCGACCGTCTGCCCGTAGGCCTTTCGCAGCGATTCAAGGGTGACGGAGACCATGTCGGGGGGAGGATAGCGGTGCGGGGGGCGACGCCTCCTCCGTACCATGGGGACATGGCGAGGCGTCGCGTTCCAACGGATCCGGTGCCGGAGCGGCCGGTCGCCGCGCCGGTCGACCCGGCGCTGCTGCGCACCCAGCGGATGTGCGAGCGTCGTGCGTTCCGCGAGCGCGACCTGGGGATCGGGCGCGACGTGGCGGAACTGGCCCGGCAAGTGCGCCGCGACGGCGAGCGCCGCGGCACCTTCGCCGAGGCGTGGCTGGCGCACATGCCGCCGGATCTCGCCGCCGACACATGGATCGAGTCGGCGACGCCCGTGCAGATGGTGGTCGGCGTGCCGGGAGCCGCCACGGCGTTCGCGGTGGATCGGGCGCTGCGGACCGGTGCGCTCGCGCTGCTTCGGCAGGCCCTGCATGCCCCGGGTCTGCGCGTCAGGACGCGGATCGGGCGCTCGCCGGCGTGAGCATCCCCTCCGGGAGCGCGCGTGCGCGGCCATCGCGGTCGAGGCAGGCGAGCACGGTCGAGCCCGTCACCAGCACGTCGTCGCCGCGGCACAGTTCGTACGAGTGCTCCACCTTCACGGCGCCCACGCGCACGAGCTCGGTGCGCAGGACCAGCAGGTCGTCGTAGCGGGCGGGCTGGCGGTAGGTGACCTCGAGCTTGACCACCGCGAGGAGGATGCCCGCCTCCTCCATGTCGCGATAGGTCTTGCCGGTGGAGCGGAGGAGCTCGGTTCGCCCGATCTCGAACCACACCGGGTAGGCGGTGTGGTGGACGACGCCCATGGGATCGCACTCGCAGTAGCGGACGCGCAGCTCGATGGAACCTCGCATGGGGCGCAGGATACGAGCCCGGCCGGGCTCACTTGCCGATGCAGAACCGCGAGAACAGTCGGCCGAGGACATCGTCGGGCGGGATCGCGCCGGCGACCTCGCCGAGCCGGTCGAGCGCCGTGCGCAGTGCGGCGGCCACCAGCTCCGGCGCGCGCTCGCGCACCGCATCGTCAAGCGAGGCGATGGCCTCGCGCGCCAGGGCCTCGCGTGCCGTGCCGAGCGCCGCCGCGTCGGCCGCCCGCGGGGATCTCGCAAGCGCATGACGGGCGATCGCGTGTCGCAGGGCATCGATGCCCGTGCCGTGGTGGGCGCTGGTGGCGATCGCCCCGGGCGGGGCCGCGATGCGTTCCCGCGTTTCGCCCGCGTCCTGCTTGGTCAGGACGCGAATGGTTGCCGCATCCGGGGCGATCGCATGGCCCACCGACGGCCATGCGGTGTCCGGCGGGATGCACTCGAGCACGATGTCCGTGCGCGCCAGCGCCTCGGCCGCGCGTGCCTGCACCGCGAGGTCCAGGGACTCCCCGGCATCCTCGATCCCCGGCGCGTCCACCAGCACCACCTCGGCGCCGCCCGGGAGCGCGAGCGGTTCCTCGATCGCATCGCGCGTGGTGCCGCGCCCGTGGTGTGCCACGGTGCGCGCGCGCCCGAGCAGCGCGTTGAAGAGGCTGCTCTTGCCGGCGTTCGGCGGCCCGAGCAGCGTGACGCGCGGCGCGATCGTGGCGCGCTCGGCGGTTCGCGAGCCATCGACCATGGGCAAGAGCGCGGCGCGCACGCCGGCCACCCGGCGTTCGAGGTCGGCTCGTGGGATCGCCTCCACGCCCTCCTGGTCGGTGAAGTCGATCCCGGCCTCCACCAAGGCGAGCACGTCGGCGACCTCGTCGGCCGCGGTTCGGGCGGCTGCGGTGCTCGCGGCGTCGTCGAGCCCTCGGGCGGCCCGCCACTGGGCGTCGGTCTCGGCGGCGATCGATGCCGCCACGCGCTCGACGTCGGCGACCGCGGCGCGTCCGTTCAGCACGGCGCGCACGCTGAACTCGCCCGGATGCGCGCGGCGCGCGGCACCCCCGGACGCCTCGACGATCGCCTCGACCACGCGCTCGAGGAGCGCGGGGTTCCCGGGGAGGTGGATCTCGGCGCAGTCCTCGCCCGTCGCGCTCCGTGGCCCGGGCATGGTGATCACGATCACCGGGATCCGCGGCGAACCCAGCATGGTGAACTGGATCCCGCGGGCTCCGGCCCGGACCGGCGCCGACGCAGGATCCTCCGAGAGCACCGCCGCGGCGGCGCGCCACGCGTCCTGGCCGCTCAGCCGGACGATGCCGCGCACGGACCGGCCGGGCGGGGACGCGACGGCCACGATCACGGGCGGGGCGCCGTCGGTCACCGGTCGCGGAACGGTCGTCGGGGGGCGTTGCGCCGCGATTCCGCCTGGCGCTGCGCGTCCTGCGCGCGCTTCATGGCGCCTTCGTAGGCGCGCTGCATCCAGCCGCCCTTGCCGCGCGGCTTGGTCACGGTGAAGTCCATCCGCTCCACCTCGGCGCGGACGCGCTTGCTCTCGTAGATACCCACGAGCGTGCTGGTGGCGATGTACAGGGTCAGGCCGCTCGGCGCGGCGTAGAGCATGATGGGGAAGAGGATGACCATCATCCACTTCATCATCTTCTGCTGCTGCTCCTGCTCGGGCGTCATGTTCGGCGACGGCGGCGGTGCCATGTACTTCTGCTGGACCCAGAAGACCACGCCCATCAGGATCGGGATCAGGTTGATGGACGACAGCTGCGTGATGTACAGGTTGACCTCGAAGGGGAGCGCGATGAAGCGATCCTGCGCGGAGAGGTCGGCCAGGAACGCCCAGTCGCCGAAGCGCTGGAACACGCCGAAGAACGCCGGCTGCTGCCGCAGCTCGAACGCGAAGTACAGCACCGCGTACAGCGCGATCCAGATGGGCATCTGCAGGAAGGTGGGGAGGATGCCGCCGGCGCACCCGAGCGGGTTGATGCCCTTCTCGCGGTACATCCGGATGGTCTCCTCCTGCAGGCGCTTGGGATCGTCCTTGTAGCGCTTCTGCAACGCCTCCATCTCGGGCTTCACCGCCGCCATCTGCTTGGTGACGCGCATCATCGAGATCTGCGAGCGGCGCGTCAGCGGGTGCAGCAGGCCGCGCACCACGATCACCAGCACGATGATCGCGAGTCCCCAGTCGAACACCACGCGGTCGTGCAGGAACGCCAGGAACCAGACCAGCAGGTCCGCGAGCCAGCTGAACGTGCACCACGAGCAGCAGCCGCTCATCAGGTACAGGATCAGCCCCTGCATGTTCAGCGCAGCGAACGGCTGCACCGTGCCCAGGATCGAGCGCTCGAGCGGGCCTGCGTACACGCCGAGGTCGAAGGCGGCGGTGGCGCCGGGGGCGATGGCGACCGCGTCGCTGGTGACGTCCGTGAAGATCGCCTTGTCCGCGGCACCGCGGTGCGTGCCCTCGCCGAGCTGCGCCTGGATCAGGGCCGCCGACGGCGCGATGCCCTTCGAGGGCGACCCCGGGGGTGCGTACGGAGCGTGGATCGCGAGCGCGAAGTAGCGGTTGGTGGCGCCGAACCAGGACAGCACGTAGCGCTCGTCCTGCTGCCGGCGCGTGGGCCACACGCGGAAGTCCCCGGCCTCGACCTGCCCGACCACGGTGCCTTGGTCGAGCGTGGCGCCGTGCACGATCACCGTGGATTGCCCGGGGTCGCGCTCCTTGGACATCAGGTAGCCGGCCTGGAATCGGCGCGAGTCGACCAGGTCGTTCGCGTCGCGCGGCAGGTCGGCGGGGCCGAACTGCACCCAGCGCACCGAGTGCGGCGTGACGGAGCGATTCTCGACGCGCTGCTCGCACCGAATCTCGTAGGAGCCCGGCTCGACCACCCATCGCCGCGTGAGCCGCAGCTGCGGGGCGCCGGTGGGATCGACGATCTCGCACGCGAACGTGCCCGGCGCGGTCTCCGCCCAGACGGGGCCGCCGAGGGCGATCTCGCGACCGTCCACCTCGATGGCCCGCGCACCGAGGAGCGGCACCTGGAAGCCCTGCAGCGTTCCGGGCGCGGCGATCTCGTAGCGGCCGCCGAGGTCCTGCTCAGGCGTGCCGCGTTCGCGCGCGGTCCGTGCGGCGCGTCCGTCGGCGCCCGTGCGCCACAGGTCGCTGAAGGCGATGCGGGCGATGCCTGCGCCGCGGGGCGCCAGTTCGACCAGGAAGCGGTCGGTCTTCGGGTCGAGCGATCCGAGCGCGGTCGCCGCGGTGCTCGGGGCCCCGGGGCTCTGCGCCCGCCAGCCCTCGGTGGCGGCGGTGGGAGCGGCGGGGGTCGCCGCCGGGGCGGGCGCCGGGGCGGTGGCGGAAGCCTGTGGGTCGGTGGCGGTCGGTGCCGGCGCCGATGCACCGGCGGCCTCCGGGGCGGGGGATCCGGTCGAGGCGGGCGTGTCCGCGGTTCCGGTCGGCTGCCCACGGCCGGTGACGATGATCGCCACGATCCCCGCAACGGCGGCGAAGATGGCCACCGTGATGAGCAGTCGACGTGGATGGGCGGCGGGCGCCGGGCGGCTGTCCTTGGCGTTCTTGTTCATGGCGGTCCGTCGGTGGGGCGTCGATGCCCGGGAGCCACGGCGGGGAGGACGGCCGTCATCGGCCGTGGCCCGGCCCCGAGGCCGTCACTTCCCGTCGAGCAGCCGGTCGCCCAGCATGGGGTGGAGTTCGGGAATCGCGTGAATCAGGTCCACGGTGTGCTGCACGTCGTACGGCACGCGGTGGAACGTCACCGTGGTGGGCGCGGCGCCGTCGCCGGTCTCCATGATCGCGTACGAGGCGCGCGGGTCGCCGTCGCGCGGCTGCCCGACGGAGCCGGGGTTGATGATCGCCTTCTCGTCGGGACGCACCGTGTACGTGTGGTCCTTCAGCTCGTCGGGCTTGTAGAACTCGCCGTCGTCGGTGAAGACGCCCGGCCAGTGGGTGTGGCCGCACAGGCAGGCGCGCTCGATGTAGTCGAAGACCTTGGTGATCTTGTGCGGATCCGACTGCGTGTCGGCCGGGAACAGGTACTCGTTGATCGGCTTCCGGGGCGAGCCGTGCACGCAGAGGAACTCGCCCTCTTGCCAGCGGGTCTTCAGTCGGTTCAGGAAGTCCCAGCGCCGGATGAAGCCCGCGGGATCCTCCGCCTTCTGCCGCTCGAGCTCGCGCCGGGTCCAGAAGGCCGCGTCCTCGGCCACCGTGTTGAAGTTGGTGGGCTCGTAGATGACGCCGAAGTCGTGGTTGCCCAGGAGCGCCCACTCGCAGCGCTGCTGCACCAGGTCGACGCACTGCACCGGGTTCGGGCCGTATCCGATGATGTCCCCCAGGCAGACGATCCGGTCGACGCCCCGGCGGTCGATGTCCTCGAGGACGGCCTCCAGGGCGCCCAGGTTCGAGTGGATGTCGCTGATGATTGCGGTGCGCACGGCCACGTCCTTGGAAGGGCGGGATCCTAGCAGGAAAGAGGGGGACGGCCGACCGCCGGGGGCGATCCGCTCCTACCATGCGCGGCCCTTCGCAACGCCTACCCAGGAGGATCACACCCATGGCCGAAACCAAGCACTTCGATCTCATCGTCATCGGCGGCGGTCCCGGCGGCTACGTCGGCGCGATTCGCGCGGCGCAGATGGGCAAGAAGGTGGCGTGCGTCGAGCGCGCGAAGCTCGGGGGCGTGTGCCTCAACTGGGGATGCATCCCCACCAAGGCGCTCCTGCACGCCGCAAGCGTCTACACCGAGGCGTTCAAGCACGGCGCGGACATGGGGTTCGAGGTCGACCCGAAGAACGTGAAGCTCGACTGGTCCAAGGTGATCGGTCGTTCGCGCAACGTCGCGGGCACGCTCAACGGCGGCATCGGGTTCCTGTTCAAGAAGAACAAGATCGAGCACGTCCAGGGGCACGCCAAGATCATCTCGGGAAAGACCGCGGCCGGCCCATGCAAGGTGCAGGTCTCGAAGGCAGACGATGACTACTACCGGGGCACCGGCGCGGTGTCGAAGGACGACGTGGTCATCACCGCCGACAAGGTGCTCATCGCCACCGGTGCCGCGCCGCGCGAGCTGCCCTTCGCCCCGAAGGACGGCAAGACGATCATCTCGAGCTACGAGGCGATGGCGCTGCCCGAGCGGCCGAAGTCGATGGTGATCGTCGGCTCCGGCGCCATCGGCATGGAGTTCGCCTACTTCTACAACGCGTTCGGCACCAAGGTGACCGTGGTGGAGATGCTCGACCGGATCATGCCGGTCGAGGACGAGGACATCTCCAAGGAGGCCCTGAAGATCTTCTCGAAGCAGGGGATCGAGTTCCGGCTCGGATGCATGACGAAGGCGGTCGAGAAGACGGCGGGCGGCGCCAAGGTCACGGTCGAGGACCAGGCCACGAAGAAGTCCGAGGTCATCGAGGCCGAGAAGGTCCTGGTGGCCATCGGCGTCGCGGGGCGGTTCGACGGACTGTTCGACGCTTCGCTCGGGCTGAAGACGGACAAGGGCCACATCGTCACCGACTACATGGAGAAGAAGGACAAGGCGACCTATGCGACGAGCGTCCCGGGCGTGTACGCGATCGGCGACGTGATCGGCGCTCCGTGGCTGGCGCACGTGTCCAGCGAAGAGGCGGTGGTCGCGGTCGAGCGGATGTTCGGCCACGCGTCCACCGGCGTGCACTACGACGCGATCCCGGGGGCGACGTACTGCAACCCCCAGGTGGCGAGCGTCGGGCTCACGGAGCGCGCCGCGAAGGAGAAGGGCATCGAGTACCGCGTCGGCAAGTACGGCCTCAAGAGCCACGGCAAGGCGATCGCCGACGGCGCCGCCGAGGGCCTGGTGAAGATCATCGTCAGCAAGAAGTACGGCGAGATCCTGGGGGGCCACATCATCGGCGAGAACGCGAGCGAGCTCATCCACGAGATCTGCGTCGCGAAGGCGCTGGAGGGGACGGTCGACGACATCATCGCCACGATGCACGCGCACCCGACGATGGCCGAGAGCATGCACGAGGCCGCGCTCGCCGCCGAGGGGCGGATGATCCACGGGTAAGTTCGTCCCGGTCCTCACGTTCCATGTTCCGCGGGCGTCCTCGCGGTCGTCGTCGGATCGGGATCCCCAGTTCGGATTCCAGTCGCGAGATCCGCGTGTCGTCAGTGAGCTCGTCGCCCGTGCGTGCGGCGGGGGCGGGTTTACGGGAGCAGGCTCGTGCCCGTCATCGCCGCGGGCTTCGGCAGCCCCATCATCGCGAGCATGGTCGGCGCGATGTCCGCGAGCCGCCCGCCCTCGCGCAGGCGCGCGCCGCGGAACCCATCGCCCACCACGAAGAGCTCGACGTCGAAGTTCGTGTGCGCCGTCTGCGGCGCGCCCGTGCGCGGGTCCTTCATCTGCTCGGCGTTGCCGTGGTCGGCCGTGATCACCAGGCTGCCGCCGCGCGCGAGCGTCGCGTCGACGATCGCGCCGACGCACGCGTCGACGGTCTCGCAGGCCTTGACGACCGCCGCCATGTTCCCCGTGTGCCCCACCATGTCCGGGTTCGCGAAGTTGACGACGATGAACGGCTCGCAGTCGGGCGCGGCCAGCCGCGCCAGCACGGCATCGCGCACGCCGTGCGCGCTCATCTCGGGCCTCTGGTCGTAGGTCTGCACGTCCTTTGGGCTGGGAACGAGCGCTCGCCGCTCGCCCGGGAACGGCTCCTCGCGGTAGTCGTTGAAGAAGAACGTCACGTGCGGGAACTTCTCGGTCTCGGCGCAGCGGAACTGCGTGAGCCCGAGCTGCGAGATCCACGCGCCCATGATGTCGGGCATCCGCCCCGGCCGATCGAACGCCACCTCCATCGGCAGCCCCTCCTCGTACCGGCACATCGCGGTGAACAGCAGGTCGCGGGGCCGCGGGTCGCGCGCGAAGCCGCCGCCCTTCGCCTTCGCCCAGTCGGCGTCCGGCAGCACGAAGGCCATCGTGAGCTCGCGCGGTCGGTCGCCGCGGAAATTGATGAAGACGACCGCGTCCCCGTCGTTCGGCACGCCCGCGTCCGCGAGGATCCGCGTCGGCGGCACGAACTCGTCGCCCGCCATGTTCGGCGACGGCGGCGCGGCGTAGTAGTCGCGCAGCACCTGCGCCGCGCTCGTTCCCGCGGGCGTCCCGGGCCGCGCGAGGATCGCGTTCCACGCGCGCTCGACGCGGTCCCATCGGAAGTCGCGGTCCATCGCCCAGTAGCGCCCGGCGACGGTCGCGATGCGCCCGCCCGTCTCGCGAAGGATGCCCTCGAGGCGCTCGACCACCGGAAGGCCGCTCGTCGGCGCGGTGTCTCGGCCGTCGGTGAAGGGGTGCACGAACACGCGGTCGCCGGGCACGCCCTGCGCCTTCGCCAGGCGCAGCAGCGCCTCGAGGTGCGCGAAGTCGCTGTGCACCTTGCCGTCGCCGACGAGGCCCATGACGTGGAGCGCGCGCGGTCGTCCGTCCGTGCGCGTCTCCTTCGCGCGCGCGCAGGCCGCGACCAGGCGCGGGTTGCGGTCGAATTCTCCGTCTCTGATGGCCCGCGTGATCCGCATCAGTTCCTGGTCGACGATGCGGCCCGCGCCGATGTTCTGGTGTCCGACCTCGCTGTTGCCCATCACCGGCTCGCCGTGCTCGACGGGAAGGCCCACGTCCTCGCCGCTGGTCTTGACGAGCACGTGCGGCCATTCGCGTTCGAGGCGGTCGTTCACCGGCACGTGCGCCGCACGGGTCGCGTCGCCACCACGCTGCTCGGCGTGCGGGTTGATCCCCCATCCGTCGCGGACGATCAGGACGCAGGGGACGTTGCGCGGGGCGGCGCGGCCTTCGTTCGGGGCGTTCACGGCGCAAGGATACGAACGTGCGGGTGTGCGCCGTAGCATCCGCGATCGACATGGGGTGCATCCGGTGAACATCGGCGGCGACCTGCTCCGGCGCTACGGCCCATCGCGGCCCGCGGCGCGGGATCGTGATCCGTCCGGTGGCGGCGCCGGCTGGTTCTCGGCAGGGTTCGTGCTGCTCGGCGGGCTCGCGACGCTCGCCCTGTGCACCATGATCGCGTGGGACCGCGAGCCTTTCGCCCGGGGGTTCCTGCCGGTGGCCGCGATCGCGGTCGCGCTCGTCGCGCTCGTGCACGTCGCGCGCATGTGGCACGCCGGGACGGCGATCCCGTTCCGCGTGCGCCCGGCGACGCCGATGGGGCTCGCGCTCTGGATGCTCGTGGCCGCGACCTTCGTCTGCTGGCAGCTGCTCGCGCACCGTTGGGGCTGGCCCATGGCCTTCGTGTACCACCGCCGGAGAAAGTGGTGGCAGTTGATCGGCGGCCCGTGATGCCGCGTCCCGGTGCTTGCGCCGGCGGTCCGCGTATCCTGCACCCATGCCCACCGGAACGCAGGACGCGAACGGCACGACACTCGCGCAGCGCTACGCCGACGTGAAGTCGCGCATCGGCGCAGCGGCGCGCCGCGCGGGCCGTCGGCCCGAGGACGTCATGCTGGTGGTGGTCTCCAAGACCGCATCGATCGACCAAGTCCATGAGCTCATGGGCCTCGGCCAGGTGGACTTCGGCGAGGGGCGCGTCCAGCAGCTGCTGCAGCGCGCGGCGCAGGTCGACGAGTGGCGCGCTCGCCAGGCCGAGCTCCGCGGGACCGCCCCGGCGGTGCGGTGGCACATGGTGGGCTCGCTGCAGCGCAACAAGGTGAAGAAGGCGCTCGAATGCGTGCGCCTCGTGCACTCGGTCGACAGCCTCCGGCTCGCCGAGGAGATCCAGGCCGCGGCGGCGCGGCGCGACGTGCCGACCGACGTGCTGGTTGAGGTGAACGTCTCCGGCGAGGGATCGAAGCACGGCGTCGCGCCGGGCGCCGCGCGCCACCTGGTGGCGCAGATCGACACCATGGTGAACGTCCGCCCGCGCGGATTGATGTGCATGGCCCCGCTCGAGGGCGGCGCGGACGCGGCGCGGCCGACCTTCGAGCGCTGTCGCGAGCTCTGGGAGGACATCCGCCAGTCCGGCGCGGGCGGCGACCGCTTCGACGTGCTGTCGATGGGCATGAGCGGCGACTTCGAGGCCGCGGTGGAGTGCGGGTCGAACCTCGTGCGCGTCGGCGGCGCGGTCATCGGCCCCCCGCAGGTCGCCGAGGAATCACCGGAAGGCTGAGCCGGCCCCCGGGCCGGGCGAGGCCGTCGCGCGCAGCCGCTCGCCGACGATCCGGGCCACTTCCTCGATGGTCCGGCCGAGGTCATCGTTGACCACGAACGCGTCGAAGGCGTTTCCGCACCGCGCCCGCTCGATTTCGCGCTTGCTCTCCGCGAAGCGGCGCTGGATCGCCTCGTCGTCGTCGCGGCCCCGGCCGCGCAGCCGCTTGAGGAGCTCGTCCTCGTTCGGGGGCAGGATGAACACGCCGAGCGCCCCGGGAATCCGGCGGCGCACGTTCTCGGCGCCCTGCACGTCGATGTCGAGCACCACCAGCCCGCCCCGCGCGAGCTGCTCGCGCACCGGCTGCTCCGGCGTGCCGTACCACGACCGACCGAACACCTGCGCGTGCTCCAGGAACCGGTCCTCGTCCACCCAGCGCTGGAACGTGGGCTCGTCGATGAACCAGTAGTCGACGCCGTCGCGCTCGTTGGCGGTGCGTGCACGCGTGGTCGCGCTCACGGAGAACGAGCCGCCGAACCGGCGCAGCACCTCATGGACGATGGTCGTCTTGCCGACCCCGGACGGCCCTGCCATCACGAGCAGCAGCCCCGGCCCCGCGGAGCCCGCCACGGACGGGGCACGGCCCTCGGTCGGCACGCTGGCGGCACGGGCGGGTTCGGAGGGCTGCATTCCGGCGGAGTCTACGGCGGGGCGGGGCGCATCCGTGCGCACCCATCCCGTGCCGTTGACCCGGTCGCGGCCCGCGGGCCGAGCGTCAGCCGCCCTTGTCGTCGCCCTTGCGCGAAGGCTCCCAGACCTTGGGGACCCACCATCGATAGAGCGACTCGACCTGGCGCACCGGCAGGCCGAGCTTCCACTCGACGTGCCGGTATCGCACGTCCATCCACGCGATGAAGCACTCTTCCTGCATGGTGTGCGTGTACACGTCCAGCCACCATCGGCGGTGCCAGATCAGGCTGCCATCGCGTCCGTCACCCGCGCCGCCCGGGCGTTCGGCGGCAGCGGTGCGCGTGCCGAACTCGGGCGCCGCCAGCATCGTGCAGCACCATGCCACCAACGTGGCGGCGACCGTCGATCGTGCCCGTGTACCGCCGCCGGGCGGTCTCGCGCATCCGCGAGCGTGCCGTGTTGCATGTGATCTCATGGACAGCGCTCCTTTCATGCGGGTTCGAGGATGCGGGCTTGCGAGAGGATCCGCCAGCCGGTGTCGCGGAACGACGGGAAGCGCCCCATCGTCCCCGCGATGGTCCGCACGTCCTCTTCGTCGAGCACCCACTCGGGGTCGAAGCCGGTGGAGCGCTCCAGTCGGGTGCGGCGGTCATGCTCGAGCGAGAACGCACGTTCGCGCAGCGACCAGTTGCCGAGCCGGTCGGCGATCTCGATGGCCTTGTTGCTGAAGATGGCCACGGCCCGGTGCAGCTTGGGATCCTGCAGGTGCCGCATGGCCACGTTGCACCCGTAGATGCACCACCACCCGTAGCTCTCCAGCCAGTCGCCGGGCGGTGCCAGCTGCGGATCCTCGACGCCGCCGAGCGCCTCGGTGACCGTGGCCACGGCGTCGAGCGGGTCGACCTCGCCGAGCGCACACCCCACTTCCAGCAGTGCGCCGCGGCAGGTGTTGCCCACGCCGCCGTAGCTGTCGTCGCCGAACTCGCGCGCCAGGCGCGAGAACAGGGACGCCGCCCGCTCGAGGTCGGCACGCGCCGCCCGCGCATGCTCGCGCGCGGCGGCGTTGCCGCGCGCCTCGCCTGCCGACGGCGCCTCGTCGGCCGCGCCCCACTCTCCGGCGATCGCGCGGCGTGCGCACTGACCCCGGTACATCAGCGCGAACGCCTGCGCCACGCGCCCCAGGCGATCCGCCGGCGGCGCCGCTTCGAAGCGCTCCGCGATCTCGTGCGCCGTGGCGCGCGCCTCGACGTCGTGCCAGAGCGCGTAGTGCGCGCCGGCGAGGTTGATCCGCAGCATCGTCTCGAGCCCGGGAGGCAGCGGCCGCATGGTGAGCGCCTCGCGAAGGCACTCGAGGCTCCGCGTGTGCCTGCCGAGCCCGTCGTGGCCGCCGGCGAGCCGGTTCAGCGCACGGGCACGCTCGGTCGGCGTCGAGGCCGCGGCGACGAGCGCCTCCCCGCCCGCCACCAACCGCCGCCAGTCGCCGGCGCGGTGCGCGTCGAGCGCACGTGCGTCGAGCTCGGCGAAGTCACCGCCGCCCGAGGGCTCGGCGACGCCGTCCCAGACGCACTGGACGACGTCGCCGACGTTCCAGTCGAGCGCCTCGGCCAGCGCGACCACCAGGTCGAGCTTCGGGTTCCCGCTGTCGGGAACCACCTTGGAAAGATCACGTCCCAGGTGTTGCGCCAGCTGCTGGCGGTTCCACCCCCGATACACGCGCGCCAGGTCCACGAACCGGAAGAGCCGGTTGCGGCGCGCCTCAGGCAATGACATGGTCCCACACGATCTGCGGGGAGGCTGGTGCCCCGCTCACCGTCCACACGGGGGCGGAGTATGGGCGCGTCCAACGCGAAGTCGAATGCAAGCCGCGGAAATTCGGAACGATTGCCGAAATGCCGCCCATTGCAACCATGCCCCGCACCACGCGTGGATTTCCGGTGGACGATCGGTGCGGTCGCGGTGGATCAGCGCGCGGGGCAGGCGCACCAGTCGCGCACGCCGTGCATCAACGCCGCGGTGACGTCGTCGGGGGCGCGAGAGGAGTCGACCACCATGTAGCGGTCCGGCCACCGCGTGGCTTGCGAGAGATAGCCCTGGCGCACGCGTGCGTGGTACTCGGCGCCCTTGCGCTCCATGCGGTCGAGGAGCGGCGACAGCCGGCGCATCGCCACGTCGGTGTCGACGTCGAACACCACCGTGAGGTCCGGCACGTGGTTGCCCGTCGCCACTTGGCCGACGGCGACGATCTCGTCCTCGGCGATGCCGCCCGCCGTGCCTTGGTACGCGAGCGTGCTGGACACGAACCGGTCCGCGAGGACCATCGATCCCGCCGCAAGCGCCGGCTTGATGCGTTCCTCGAAGAGCTGCGCCCGGCTCGCCATGTACAGGAGCATCTCGGCGCGCAGCGTCATCTCCGCGTTCTCGGGGTCGAGCAGGATGCCGCGGATCTTCTCGCCGATCGGCGTTCCCCCCGGCTCGCGGACCTCGACCACGTTGACTCCCGCGGCGCGGGCATGCGCCGCGAACCGCGCGAACTGCGTGCTCTTGCCGCTGCCGTCCGGACCGTCGAACACGATGAAGCGGCCGGCAAGCGCGCGCATCCACGCGGCGCCGTCCGGGGCGTTCGCTTCGGCGTTCCATGCCATGGCGTGATGGTAGCCGGGCCCGAGGGGTCAACCCCGGCGCCGCGCGCGCGCTGCCGCACGCGGATCCCACCGTCCGTGGTGCGGCGCGATCGGCAGCCCCGAGTAGTCGGTGCCGCACCGGTAGCACACCAATCGAGTCGGCACGACCAGCAGCACCACCAGGTCGATGACCAGGAGCGCCACCAGCGCACCCAGCACCGCCGGATGGCTGGAGTGACCGGTGATCGCGAGCACCAGCCCGCCCGCCGCCAGCAGCAGCGCGAAGGGCGTGAACCAGATCGGTGCCTTGCGGCGATACATCGCCGTGCCCCCGCATGCCACGCACGCGCGCAGCCGGCCGTCGTCGTCGAGTGCGCGCTCCCAGTCCAGGAACACCTCGCGCGTCGAGCCGTCGGCGGATGCAGGGACGACGCGCGGGGGTCGCGACTCGGCATCCACGGTCACGTGGCCGAGCGGACGTCGGTCGGTGTCTCGGAGCCGGATGAGCACGGTGGTCGGGTCCGTGATCGAGGATATCCCTCCCCATCGCTAGGATCATGTCCGATGGACGCCCGTCACGATCAGGCCCCGCTGTGCCCGGAGGGAGACTTCCGGTTCTGGACGGGGGTCGGAGCCGGCGCCCTCGCGCTGCTGGCGATCGCCACGGTGCTCGGTTTCGGTGCGCCGGCCGACCTCCTTCCGCGGCTCTCGCTTGCCGCGGCGCACGTGACGTGGGCGGTGCTCTGCGCGGTTGCCGGAGCCGCGGGCATCGCCGCCGTCGCGCTCGTGCGGGTCCGCCCGGCAGGAGCGGCGGCCGACATCCTGGCCCGCTCGCTCGCATGCTGCGGGGTCGCGTCGCTCGTGCAGCTCGTGCCGATCGGCACGCCGGCACTGAAGGTGTCGTTCGACGCGCTCGCGTTCGTGTCGGTCGCGGCGGTGCTGGCGCGCGCCGCGTTCCGGATCCCCACGCTCGACGCGTTCGCCGCGTGCGCCGTGGGCGCCGGAGTGCTCGGCGCCGTCGCCGCCGCGGCGCGACTGGTGACGTGGGCCGCGGCGCCGGGCTGAGGCCCGGGCTTCAGCGCTGCTCGCGCTTGCGCTCGCTGAAGACCAGCCGGATCGGCACCTCGCTGAAGGGCAGGTGCTCGCGAAGCTGGTTCTTGAAGTAGCGCTCGTAGGAACCCTCGAACAGGTCGGGCTTGTTGACCACCATCGCGATGGTGGGCGGCTTGACGTCGATCTGCGCGACGTAGAAGACCTTGGCCTTGGTGCCCAGCCGCGAGCTCGGCCCCCGCGCCTCCAGGATGGCCCGCACCGCATGGTTCACGCGGCCCGTGCCCTCGCGGTGCGCCGCCTGCCGCGCGAGGTTGTCGATCATCCCCATCATCTCGCGGATGCCGGTCCCGTCCTTCGCGCTCAGGAACACGATCGGCGCGAAGTCGAGGCCCGGGAACTCCTGCGTCAGGTACTCGATGTAGTCCTTGGGCGTGAGCTTCGAGGAGACCAGGTCCCACTTGTTCACGGCGATGACCGTGGGCTTCCACTTCTCCTCGAGCTGGCTGGCCAGGCGCTTCTCGACCTGCGAGCACTTCTCGGTGGCGTCGAGCAGCAGCACGCAGACGTCGGCGCGGTCGATCGCGCGATCGGTCCGCGCGTTCGAATAGAACTCGACGTCGTCGGCCCAGCTCTTGCGCTTGCGGACGCCCGCCGTGTCGATGGCCACGAGCGCCCGGTCGCCGAACTGGAACCGCACGTCGACCGCGTCGCGCGTGGTGCCGGCGATCTCGCTGACGATCACGCGGGGCTCGCCGGCCAGCGCGTTGACGAGCGAG
>Ga0255182_1000197_pt1 | contig 49945 bp, 101 predicted proteins | sample Atl_UVDOM_RepA_8_FD_188420 | JGI IMG/M metagenome (GOLD analysis project Ga0255182, IMG submission 188420) | Freshwater microbial communities from Altamaha River, Georgia, United States - Atl_UVDOM_RepA_8d | ecosystem: Environmental > Aquatic > Freshwater > River | place: USA: Georgia...
GGTGCCATCAGCGGTGGGGAAGACATACGGATAGGTTTCACCGTTGACGCGCCACTTAGTGGTCGTAGCATCGTAAATGGCTTGAACGACACGGTTGGGTCCGAGGACAATATCCCCGCCCCCTTCGTTGACGAATTGATTTGCTGCCGTGCTGGTTTGGCTGTGCTTGAGTGTGATGTTGAAAGAGCCGACATTGTAGAGCCAAATAAGGCGACCGTCGACGTGAGAGCCGCTGGTGGGTGGGGCGATACCCGTAAGGCTTACCGCAGAAGATGCGGACAAACGCTGAAAAGCAGAACCTGTGAGGACTAGATCGTTTGTTGGATTAGTTGATAGGGCTGTCGGCGTAGAAGCCGTGTAAGCTATTGAACCACCGCCCGTTGATCCGTTCGTAGCAGTTAAGACGCCAATATTATCGCGCCGCAAACCAACATCACCGTACCAAGCAATGTGTCCGTCCTGACGCATCCAGATGTAATTGATGTTATCGGTGGAAGTCCCGTTGCTTGAGCCTATTTGGGTCGAAACACCGCTCGTAGCGCGTAAAGTTGCGCCGCTCATGTAAAAATAGCCAAATACACCCGCAGCAGCTTGAATTTGTTTGCCTGGCAGATAAACATTGTGGTTTATCTGAATGTTTGTGGAAGAGTCAGAAATGCCCGTCAGAGAAAATACAACTTGGCTAGAAGAAACCGCCACCGCCATGTACTGGCCGGTATTGGAGGGGTTCACAAAACGAACTGACCCATCTCCTCCAGAAGTTACTTGTGCGCCAGGAGACAAAATAATATTGCCACCAGCCCCGCTGGTATTGGCATTGCCACCCTTAATCTGGACATCATCGCCCGCCCCCGAAGTGGTCTTGTCCTGGGCGGCTATTACTCTAGTTGCCATTTGTCAAACTCCAGATTAGGCCAAGCCGCTGCCCAGACCGCTACCGCCGCCACCACCACCGCCACCGCCAGCAGTACCGACCCGCACCAGAGAGACCTTCGACTGCCAGTAAATGGTCTTGTTGGCCTCGCCCGTTCAGGAAATTTTCAGGGCGTTGTTGGTCGTGTCTGCGGTGACACTGGTAGACCAGTTCGCCGCCCCTGTGTCGCGGGCATCAATATCTTGCGAAGTAGAGCCGACCATGGAAGTTGTACCGCCGGAAGAACGCTTGATGACACCCGTGAAACGGGTGGCAAAGCTGTCACCTACCGTACCCGAGACGCCACCCGTCTGGGTGCCGAGAACACGGGCTTCGTAATACCAAGCTTCGCCATTGGAAAGGCCAAGGCGGACGCTGGAACCATCCATAAACAAATCGACAGGCGTGGCTGAAGACGAAGTGTTGTAGGGAAAGACGTCGGTATTCTTGGAGTTGTTCGTGCCGATCCACCTATCCATCTGGCGGACAGGCGTACCCGAGGCACCCAAGCCGATGTAGTTGTTCACCGAAGGTGTGATCTGGCTAACGATAATGCCGCTGGCGAAAGTCTTGACACCATTGACCGTCTGGTTCGTGTTAACGGTGACATAGGTCGAGGAGATGTCGGGGATGTCAGAAGCCGACAACGCCCCCGCCGACAGCGTGGTGCCATCGCTCTTCAGAATGCCCGAGGCGAAGCTGGTCTGGCCCGTACCGCCATTGGAGATGGGCAGCGTGCCGGTAACCGCCGAGGTGCTGGCCAGGTTGATCGATCCGAAAGCGGGCGCACCACCAGCGGAGGGCACGCGTAAAACTTGGTTGGCCGTGCCTGCCGAAGTAGCCTGAATGGCCGAGGTGCCATTGCCCAACAGGACGCCGTTGCTGGTGAGGGTGGTAGCACCAGTACCACCATTGCTTACGCCAAGTGTACCAGAGATATCTCCTGCTGGCACAGTAGAAGAAGCAGTCAGGGCACTGGCCCCGTTGGCTTTCACATAGCCCGTCAACAAAGAGAAGATCGGGTTGGCCGAAAAAGTCTTGGTGCCCGAAATGGTCTGGCTACCCGACAGGGTCACATAGGTCGCCGAGATGTCGGGAATATCGCCAGCGGTGAGGGTGGCGTAACTGAGGGTTGAACCATTGCCCTTGAGGAAACCCGTGCCGACCGTCGTGAGGCCCGTACCACCGTTGGTCGTGGTGACCGGGGTGATCAGGGCGATAGTGTTGCCCGTCTTGGTCAGGCCCGTACCAGCAGTAATCTGACCAGCGCCAGAAAACTGGGACCAAGTCAGGGCGGTGGTGCCCAGCACATAACCTGCGCCGGGTGATTGCAGTACCCAGCCCGTAGTGGCATAAGTGTTGCCTTCCTCGACAAACACGAAGGCCCCACCGTTCAGCTTGGTGGTGCTATCGGCGTCCGAGGCCCTCGTCATCGTTGAAGTGGAACCATTCCACACATAGATGCCGTTCTGGCTGGCGGTCGTCTGGTCTTTTACCAGCACTCGGTCGCCCGACGACAGAGAGATGCTGTCAATCGACGCGCCGGGGGAAGACAAGTTGAGGTTGGTGGTGGTGGCCACCCGCACAGAGTTCTTCGGGTCCAACCCCTGGCTGACGCTATCGACATAATTCTTGGTCGCCCCATCCTGGGCGTTTGTCGGGTCGGCAAGGTTGGTAATCTTCTGGCTGTTGAACGAGACCGACGCGGTGGGAGCCGCCATCTGGTCAAGTCTGTTTGTTCTGACCTGTGTGTCAAAATCGCTGATCTTTGACGCAGTCAAAGTGGGGATGTCGGAAGCAATCAGTGTGATAAAGCTGAGCGTGCCCGATCCATTGGTTGAAAGTAGCTGACGACTGGTGCCGTCTGCTGATGGCAAGGTCAGGGAGACCGAGCCGCTGGAGGGCGCCTTGAGTGTGATTGACCCGGCTGGACTCTTGTCGAAATTAATTGGCACGGCGCACCTCGACTGTCTTGACGGCGGCCACCCAACGGATGGACTTGGCTGACTCGCCGGTTACTTGGATGGAAATCGCCCCGTTGGTTGCGTCCGTAGTTACGGACACATCCCAAGGAACTTCCGACTTGGATATGCTGGTTTTGCTGACGCCGCCGATGAGGATGTCTGTCGTAGCCGCCCCGGTATTCCGGAAGGCAACGCCCTCAAAGCGGAACGCAGCCCTCTCTCCGATCACATCCTCGCGCTGTGCGCTAACAAGAATATCAAAGAGATAGGTTGCGTTATCAGGTAATACCACCTGATTGCTGCCAGTCACCGCCTGCCCGTCCGTGGTCAACTTTTCCGGGGTGGCCGACTGGGTCAGCTTGTGGACAACATAGAGGCCGCACCGCGTGTTCGTTGAGCCGGTCAGGAGCGGCCCCTGCACTCGCAAGTCCGATCCATCTGTAAATACACCTGTGGCTCCCGCCAGAAACCCCGAGGCGGCATATTGCACGGCCCCATCGGCTCCCTGCGCCCCGGATGCCCCGGCACTGCCTCCCGACACGACCCACCTCGACACAGTCGAGTCATAAACCAAGTCCAGGCTTGTGTTTGGGGGAACCTGCAAGGTCGAACCGTTGGCCGCATTGCCCGTCAGACGGAGCCGGTTGGAGGCGGTGCTGAGGTTTCCCTCCTGGAGAATGGCCAGGTTGGCGGTGCCGACATTGAACAGGCTCACCTTCCGACCATCGGCATGCGCGCCGCCGGAGGGAGGGGCGATGCCGGTCAGGGTGCTGGTGGCAGTGACAGACAGCCGGACATACGACGCTGCGCCGATGGCGAGATCGTTGGCGTTGCCGCCCGCCAATGTCAGGGTGGATGACGGCGACGAGAAGGAGCCGCCCCCCGACGCCCCGTTGGTGACCTTGAGGATACCCTTGTTGGCCCGCTCAAGGCCCACATCGGGAGCGCCCGAGCCGGACAGGGCCAGCGTCGAGATCTTGCTGGGCCAGAGCAGCTTCGGGTTGACGAGGTCAAACGACGAGAAATCGTCCTTGTGGACCCCCTGCGATCCTGTGACGAACAGACCGGTGGCGTGGAGGGGGCCATCGATGCCGACAACCGCCCCCGTGGACAGGCTCTTGCCGACATGGACGGAGCAGGCGACCGAGGTGCCGCTCTTCAGCAGCAACGACTTGCCCGTGCCCGACTCACCCGCCGCCAGGATGGCCGTGTCGGTGTCGAAGGCAAAAAAGGCGTCGGCGCTGGCCGGGGAAGTGCCACCGGAGGCGACCAGATAGATGCGCCCGTAGTAGGTGGACGGGTCGCCGCCGGGACCGCCCGCCTTCTTGCCGGGAACCAGCAGGATGTGTCCACCCGCCCCCGCCGAAGTGCGGGTCGGGCCGATGATGGGCAAAGAGTTGCCGCCCGTGTCCACCGACTGGTCGAGGCCGTTGCGGATCAACTGGAACAGCCGGGAACGGTTGGCGGGTCCGCCCGTGATCGTGGAGACCACCCAGTCGCTGTTGGCTGGCGTGGCATCGTTCAGCTGGTCGATTCTTTTGGCCATTAGGCGGTCACCTCCGTGATCTTGGCGGTGGCCACCCAGCGGATCGTCTTAGCCGCCTGGCCGGTGACATTGACAACGAGCCGGCCGTTGGTGGCGTCGGCCACGACATTGCAGTCCCAGGCATCGGTTGTCTTGGCGACCGTGGTCTTGCCGACGGTGCCGACGATGGCCGTGGTGGCGGCGGTGGCGTCCCGGGAGATGCAGCCGGAGAAGTGCCAGGCCCCGTGTTCGCCGGTCGTGTCCGTCCTGCGGGCCACGACACTGATGTCGAAGTGGAAGGTGGCGTTGTTCGGCAACACGAAGGTGTTGGAGTTGCTGGCGGCCGCCCCGTCCAGGCTCAGCTCCGTGGTGGTGGCCGTCGTGGTGGAGAACCGCAAAACGCCGATGCGGTGCTGGGCGTCTCCCGTCGCCGCAAAGGTGCCGTTCGCATAGGCGCTACTGGTGACGGAACGGGCGGTGGCCCCGGTGCCGACAACGAGCAGGCCGTACTGGTTGAACGGAACGAGCTTGAGGACGGTGCCCGACTCGTTCTTCGTGAACAGGACACCGTCTGCCGTGTTGATCGCCAATTCGCCGGTCGAGAGCGAACCTGCCGCCGGGGCTGCGCCCGACGACGTGTTGCGCTTCAGCCGGATCAGGTTGGGCATTAGAAGCTGCCGCCATCAAGGGTGCTGTTCGGGTCCAGATAGTCGGTCCCGGCAGTCGCCGCGCTGATGGCAGAGGTGCCGTTCCCCTTGAGAATACCCGTCAGGGTGGTGGCTCCGGTGCCGCCGTTCGCCACGGCCACGGTGCCGGTCACATTGGCGGCGTTGCCGGAGATGTTGCCGGTGATGTCGGAGCCGGGGATGGTCGAGGAGCCGGTGAAGGCGGAGGTGCCGTTGCCCTTCAGGTAACCGGTCAGGGTCGATGCGCCCGTGCCGCCGTAGGCGACCGAGATGACGGTGCCGTTCCAGGTGCCGGTGGCGATGGTGCCGAGCGTCGTGATCGTGCTCTGGCCGGCGTAGGTGCTGGCGATGTCGATGGAGTCGGCGTTGACGGTGATCCGGTTGGCGGTGCCGACCACATCGATGCTGTTCCCGGTCTTGGTCAAACCGGCGCCAGCCGTGATCTGGCCGGTGCCGCTGAACTGGACGAAGGTCAGGCTGCTCGTGCCCAGCACATAGGAGCCGGCAGGCTTCTGCAACACATAACCGGCGCTGGAATCGGAGCCTTCCTCGACGAACACGAAGGCGCCAGCGGTCAGGTTGCTGGTGCTGTTGGCATCGGAGGCGCGGGTCAGGGCGGTGGCCGAGCCGTTGTAGATGTAGATGCCGTTCTCGGAGGCCGTTGTCTGGGCCTTGACCAGCACGCGGTCGCCGGACACCATCGTGATGCCGTCGATGGTCGAGCCGGGCGATGACAGGTTCAGGTTCGACTGAGTGGCGACGCGGACGGAACCCTTGGGGTCGAGGCCTTGAGCCGTGGAGTCCACATAGTTCTTGGTGGCGGCGTCCTGGGCGTTGGTCGGATCGGCCAGGCTGGTGATCTTCTGGCTGTTCAGGCTCAGCGACGACGAGGGAGCGGCCATCTGGTCGAGACGGCTGGTGCGCACCTGCGTGTCGAAGTCCGAAATCTTGGACGCAGTCAAGGTCGGGATGTCGGAGGCGGCCAGCGTGGTGCCCGAGGTGATCAGTCCCTTGCTGTTGACGGTGACCTTCGTGTAGGTGCCAGCCGTGACGCCGGAGTTGGCTAGCGTCAGCGTGATGGAGGTGGTGCCGGAACCGGTGGCGTCCCCGTAGACATTGATGGTCTGGTTGCTGGTGATGTAACCCTGGTTGCGCACCCAGGCGGTGGTGGCGACCTTCGTGCTGTTGTCGTTGGCCGTGACGGTCAGGGCGGTGGTGGTCCCCTGGAAGTCGACGGTGCCGGTGAAGTTGACGGCCTTGCTGAGGGTGGCTGTGCCAGCACCCGCCAACGGCAGGAAGGCTCCCTCGCCGGCAATGGCGATGACCGAGCCGGAGGTGCCGCCCGCCCCGCCCGTGCCGTAGCCGTAATAAAGTACCTTGTCAACCTCGTTGAAGGCCAACTCGGCGTTGTAGAGCGAGGACGGCGCACCAGCCGCACCCGAAGTCCTGCGCTTGATCCTGATCGTGTTTGCCATGACTACCAGTTGCCTCCGTCAAGAATGTGTTCGTTCATCCACTTCTGATCGCCAGAGCGGTACATGAGGACGTCATTGCCCGACGGGGCCACCACCTGAACGTCCGTTAAGCCAGCAAGGGTCCTGCCCACGGGGGGGATGAGAGGCAGGAGGTCGGCGGGAACAAACTTGCCGGAGGAGGAATCAAAATAAACGACTTGGCCGGACTGCGGTACGCCGCTAAAGTCATCCTGGTCCTGGATACGGGTGACTATCCGGTAGGCGTTCATTCTGCGCGGTCCTCCACCGGAATTTACACCTTATAAAGGGCAAGGGCAGCCTTGCGGCTGCCCTCGCGTGGGTTCCGTTGTCGGGCCTGTTGTTACAGGGCGCCCAGCAGAACGCGGCGGTTGTCGAGGATCGAGAAACCGTACTCGCCGAAGCCATAGAAGCCGGCGCGACGCTGGCGATGGAAGGTGGGGTCCTCGAACACCTCAATCTCCTGGCGCCACGGCATCACGAAGGAGTCGTCCTTGGTGAGGTCGAGGCCGACCACCAGCTCCAGCTTCTCGTCGTTGCCGGTGCCGAAGTCCAGGGTGCCGCCGAGGGTGTCGACGAAGTAGGACTGGTAGTCCTGGCCGACGCCCAACTCGTCGATGTCATGCAGGTTGACACCGAAGATCTTGGTGAGGCCGTACTCGCCGTTGCCCTCGCCGGAGAGCATGATCTCCCGACGGGTGAAGTCGTCAACCTGGCTGAGGTCCCAGGAGCGCATGTCTTCCAGGGCCTCGGGGCTGACGTACAGGTCGGACAGCTGGCCGCGGTTCACCGAGGTGCTGTTACCGCCAGCGTTGCGGCGCATGATGGTCTTCATCAGGGCCACGAGACGCTTGGTGAACAGGCCGGGGGTGGCGGCGCTGTCGTACACGGTCAGGCTGCGGCTGTGGCCAGCCGACAGGATGGTGCGCCAGCCGTCGTCGTTCATCTTGCGGACGAAGGACGCTTCCAGCACCTGCATGCAGCGACCGACGATGTCCCAACGGGCGTCGCGGGCGTACTTCAGGGCGAAGTCGATGGAGTCAGCCACTTCGTAGGTCGGAACCATCACGAAGTCGCCGCTCACATGCTTCTCGGGAATCCGACCCTGGGCAGGAACCGTGTAGGCCACGAAGTCCTTCTCGGTGCCGGGGGCGAGGAAGTCGAGGGGGAACTCGACAGCGGTACCGGGCGCGAAGTAAATCGGCTGGTAGATGCCGCTGACGATGTCACCCTTCAGGATGCCCTGACGCAGGGGCAGGGTGAGGGCCTTCGCCAGTTCGGCCTGGGCCGCGCTGGCAGTCTCGAAACCGTGGTCGCCAGCACGCCGGAGCAGGGCAACCATCTCATCACTGGGCTTCTTCATTTCATTGATCTCCTTGAGAGGTTACCGGATTAGACCGCGGGAAGGTCGATGTAGACCTTCACGAAGCCCTCGGCGTCCACCTTGTTGGCGAACTGGCCGACTTTCGGGTTGGTGCTGGCCACGGTGGTCAGCTTGCCGCTGGCGCCGAGGTAGGCGGTGACGCCGGCATCGATCGAGGCGGCCTGGCCGGACACGATCATGTCGGTGACAATCCAGCCCTTCTTCAGCAGGGGAGCCTTCTCGCCCACGACTTGCTCGTCGCGCTGGAAGTTCCTCTTCTGGCGGGTCTGGTCGATGTTGACAAAGGCCGCCAGGCTGACGCCTGCGGGCACCTTGCCGGAGGGGTTGGCTGCCACGTTGGCAACGCCGGGCGTGTACAGCGCGGTGCCGCTACCAGCGGTGCTGTAGACCAGGACTGCTCCCTTCTCGTGGACATCATTGCACACGAGGGAGATGTCGGTCTCCAGAATGTGACGATCAGGTTTAAGGGCCATCTCTCTCGTCTCCTTGTGGGTGAGAAAATTACTCGGCTTCGATCTTGGTCTCAGCGTCATCTGCGCCAAAGAACGCAGCGATCTGAGCGGCCACCTTGTTGACACTTTGGTTGGCCACGGTCCCAGCGAGGGCCGGCTCATCGCTCGGGATCACGTTTTCAAGAACGGTCGCCACCACGGGGGCGGCTTCCGGGGGGACCGCACCCTTGTCCATCGGGATGGACATCACAGGCGCGGGCTTGGGCGGGTTGGCTTCGCCGAGACCCTTGGGGGCGGGCGTGATTTCGGCGGCGATCTTCTTCAGTTCCTCCACCTGGGCCTTGAGGGCCTCGACGGTGGCGGTCAGGTCTTCGGCTGCCTTGGCCTTGTCGGCCTGGCCCTTGTAGGCGGCCAGCTTGGCGGCCATGTATTCGTTGGCGCTGGCGACAGCGGCCTCAAAGGCCTCGTCGGTCAGGCCGGACAGGGCGGTGGCGATCGCCAGGGCCTGGGCGGCGTCTGCTTCCAGCTTGTCGGCGACGGAAGCGGTCAGGCGGGCGAGGCGCTTCTCGGCCTCGACCTGGGCCAGCTTCTCGTTGGCGGCGGCCAGTTCGGCCTCCAGCTTCTCGCTCTTGGCCTTCGCTTCGGCGGCTTCGGCCTGGATGGTCTCGATCTCTGCGCTCATGGTGTGAGTCTCCTCTCTGGGAAGTTCATACCCCGAAGCCTTGCTGGCCTCAAGGATTACGCTTTCCGGGTTGGCGGGCTTGCTGACGAGTCCCTTCCCGGAGAACACGATCCGCCGCAACACGCGGCCTAGCTTTTTACCCTCGAATTCGCCCTTGCCCCCGTAGGCGCGCAGGTGCTTGGTGAGGAAAGCCGTCTTGTCGTTGCGCTCGATGATCTGCCAGCCCTTGGCTGTCTTGAGCGCGTAGTCGAAGCCGTAAAACAGGGCCTCCATCGACACGAACCACCTGTTGTCGGCGATCTCGGCGATGAGCCTGTTCATCCGCTCTTGCAGTTCGGGCTTTTCCCAGAACTTGTAGAGGACGGCGTTGGTGACGATGTGGTAGTGTTCGGGCAGCTTGTCGGAGGGGGTGTCCTCCGGGATCGGGCGCATCGACTCGTCGACGGCGACGGCGTTGGTGATGTGGCCGATGATGTCGGACTGCTCGTGCATGTAGTTGAACGGCTTGTCCTCGGGGGTCGCCCGCGCCAACCACATCTCCTCGGGGGTGAAGACGTCGTCGTTCAGGTTCCACGCCGAGCTGACCATGACGGTGCGCAAGTAGTGGAGGTCGATCTGGTTCTTGTTCTCGGCCACCGCATGCTCGGGCAGGAGGCTGGCTTTGGCCCCGCCGAGGTCGAAGGCCTCGCACAGCTGGACATCGGACTGCCATGCGACGGAGGCGTTGGCGCGGATCTGGGATTCCAGACCGGCTTCCTGCTCCGCTTTATAAACGACGATTTCCATGGTGTGGTGTGCCTCCTCGGGTTTTTACACCGGGGAGGGGGGTCAGATGACCGAATAGACCGCGTAGACAGACGCCTCGATGCGGCGGCGTTCCTCGGCGGACGGGGTCGATCCCTTGGCGGCGACGAAGCGGGCGAGGGTCTGCCGGTGCAGCTCCTGGACGGGGGCGGGCACGGTGATCGGCTTCGCCAGCACCTCCCGCAGCTTCTCCTTGGTGATCTCCTCGCCGACAGCGAACTGGCACAGCACGGCGAAGCGGAACTCCTCCAGCGCCTCGATCTCCTCGGCGGAAGCCTCCCGCAGATTCTTCTTGCCGATGCTCTTCAGGTAGGCGGGCTGGGTCAACTCGCAGACCTGGCGGTGGGCGGAATCGGCCCAGACGAAGGCGGCGGCGTGCTCGGCCTGGACGGGCTTCTCGGGCTTGACCTCCCGGCGCTGGCGGGGCTGGGTGTCGGTCGATCCGGGCGGGCGCCCCTGTCCGGGCTGACCCTTCGGCTCGTCGGCGAACGGGTTCTGTCCGGGCTGGACGGGCGGGCTGCCGGTGGCCTCGATGCCGAAATCCTCGGGGGTCATCCGGCCATTCTGGGCGAAGATCTTCTTGACCGCCTCCTTGGTGTCGGAGGTGAACGGGCCGACCTTCGGGGGCAGGTTGTCGTTGGCGCGCATGCGGGCCTCGCGGCGGGTGCGGACCCGTTCGATCTCGGGGATCAGGCCGAACCGCTCCTGGAGGGCCTCGTCGGAGATCAGGCCGCGGTCGGCGAGGTCGATCAGTAGCCGCTGCTGGGCCGCCTCGTCGGTCAGGGTCTGCTGGTCGAAGACCACCTGGGCGGGCAAGCGGAAACCCATCGCCTGCTGCACGATGCGGATCTCGTTGGACCAGAAGCGGATCAGCAGGTCGCGCCCGTACTGGAGCCGCTCCACCAGCGTTTGCAGGCTGATGAAGTTGTTGCCGAAGCCGCCGGGGGCGGGCAGGCCCGTCAGTCCCGGGGGGATGCCCAGTCCGGCGAAGATGTTGTTCAGGATCGGGCGGTACTTCTCCTCGCCCAAGAACTTGGAGATGTCGGTCGAGGTCTCCTGGAGCTGGAGTTCCGGCCCCCAGATCAGGTCGATGGAGCCGCCGCCGACATTGTTCATCAGCATGTCGGCCAGGCGGGCGATCGCCGCTTCGGTCGGCAGGATGCGGTGGTCGAGCGACCCCAGCTTCCACAGACGGATATAGGAAACCGCGCCGTCCAGCGCAGCCAGATCGGCCAGCTTCATCTTGCGAAGCATGATCAGGTCTTCGAGGATGGCGTAGGTCATGGGGCGCGCCCAGACCTGCCAGTCATCCCGCTTGTAGTAGATGGCGACGGTCTTCTCCGGCGGCAACGGGATCAGCTTGCCACCCTGGCGGGCCAGGTTCAGCACCTCCCGGGGCAGCTTGGTCAGCATCTGCTTCTCGATGGTGACCTCGGGCTTCTTGATCTTCTTGCTGACGATCTCGCTGACGCGCACCCCGTAGCGGAAATACTTGGTGCCGAGGAACGGGGCCAACTCCTGGCCGAAGACGTCGACGGAAAGCGGGTTGAAGATCGTGTATTCCCACGGGATTTCCATGGGGTCGGGGGCCTTGGCGATGTCGGGCCTGACATCGGCGGCCTTGCCTTTTTGCAGGGCGGCGGCGTCCTCGTCGGCCAGGCGGGCCGTGGAACGCTTGACCACCACATTCCCCGCCCGGAACAGCATGTTCAGGATGCGCTCGGTGCGCTCCTTGCCGTTGACCTTGTTGAACCACTCCTTGAAGAACTTCTCGATGCGGGGGTTTGGGTGGACTAGGTCGATCCCCTGGCAGGCGAACTCGCTCATCATGTCGATGATGTTGCGGACGATGCCGATGCGGTCGTAGGCCTGCATGCAGGCGCCGATGATGTCCACATCCTTGGTCGGGATCTGTTCGCCGGGACGGAAGAAGTCGTAGTCGCGCCGGTCGAAACCCTCCCGCACCGACACATTGGGCTGGCTGATGTTGCGGAATGTGTTGCCAGCGGTGGTGCGGTGCTGGATCACCTCGCCGTCCCGATAGGCCTGGTCAGCCTGGTCAGCGGTGACGAACAGGGGCTTCTTGTCGCTCATTGTGATTGCATTCCCTATGCAGTTGGGTCTGCTAGTTCTACACCGTCACGACCCACCGCCGCCCCGTAGTCGCCCCGGGTCGCCTCGACGAACCAGGAGGGTCCGATATACAAATCCCCGTCAGCGTCCTTGATGTCGGCGGCGAACCCGCCCACCGGGTGGTATTCCTGCGGGGCCTCGGTGCGCTGGATGTCGCGGGCGATGGCGTTGGCCATCAGCAGGGCCGAATAGCGGTCCTTGCGCTGCTTGCCAGCCTTGGAGCCGGGCAGCTTGGCCCCCGGCACATCCCACCGGTCCCGGCCCCCGGCGGTCGCCGTGTGGACGATCGAGGCCAGTTCGTCCTTCAGTTCCTCGATGTCAACGACCGCATCCTCCAGCGTGTCGTACAGGCTAATCTCCTCGCCGTCCTCCAGCACGATGCGTCCGGCCGCCTTGTCTTCCTCGTAGGCGAGGCCCAGCGCGGCGGTATCGAAGGCGGGCAGCAGCAGCACCTTGTCCTCCAGATCCTTGCGCAGGCCGTGGTTGGCGTCGACGATCCAACGGGCATCCGCAAAGTTGATCATGCGGATGATGTGCAGGCCTGGCTTGCCGTCGGAGTCCTTGTATTTCTTGGGGTCGGGATCGATCTCCCGCCAGAGGGGCATCTCGCCGTCCTTCAGCTTCTCCAGGTCGTGCAGCGACTCCTCCACCGTCACGCCGCCGCCCTGCGAGTCGATCCCCAGGACCTCGACATTCGGGAAGGCCAGCATCAGTTCCCGCAGCTTGCGGGCGCAGAAGGCGTAGAAGTTCTGCTCCTTGACAACGCCCCGCTTCAGGCGCTCCTTGTGGCTTTTCCGGTTGGTTGTCCAGCAGTGGACCAGACGCCTGTGGTCGGAGTAGAGTGCCAGAACGACGACGGAGAAATGGTCACGCTCCGAGGCCGGGTCGACGGCGATCACATGGGGCACATCATCCCCCACCAGCGAGGCCGAGAACTCGACCGTCTCCTCGTTGAGGACGATGGGGTTGTCGGGCCTGCCCACCACGCAGGACTCGATCAGGCTGCGCTTGAAGAAGCCCTCGGAGTCGGTGGCGAAGGAGGCGCCGAACTCGATCATGTAATTGCTCTTGGACAGCGTGGCGCGGGCCGACGAGATCTGCTTCTCGTCCATGAAGCCACGGGGCAGCATGTCCACGGGGATGCGGATGATGGAGAAGTCCCGCCAGTCGAAGCCCTCGGGCACGGGGCCGTCGAAGATCTCCTCCAGCTTCTTCTTGTCGCCGCAGCTTTCAATGAACGCCTTGTAGGTCTTCCAGGTCTTGTAGAAGTGGTTGAACGAGTAGTAGGCGGTCCCCGAGATGATGTTCTGGTTAGAGCGCATGATTTTTGCTTCCGCAATATCATCGTCCTGCGTCCATTGTCCCAGTTTTTTCAACAACTGAACGCGAGCCTGGTGTCGTACTCCAGAGGCCGGGTCAGCACTCACCGAGGCAAAGCCGCGGACCACATTTTGATAAATATCTTCGGGAATACTGTTGTGTTGAACAAATCCATTGGCGACGAAGCGATGACCCTCCGGGAGGTAGTAATCAAAAAGAACCTGCTCGCCAGGAAGCTCTTCCACCGAGATAACAGGTTGACACGACGTTTTCTTTTCTTGAAGAACACAACTGAGTGCTTCCTCGCGAGAATCAAAGCGACCAAGATGTTTGCTTTTGCCGAAATCAGAGACCCTAGCGGCCCACTTGTTGCGGCTCTTATCCCAAACGACCCCGGCTTCACTTCTGTCAACAGGCTCAACAGCAGCGTCAACCACCTTCTGCCACTTTGGAATCTGCAACATGTTCACCAAGTTGTGGGCATGTGCCCCATTCAAACGCAGCATCCACTGCGGATTGTCGGAAAGCTTGCTGGCTCTAGCCTGGATTGAACTCTTGAGTCCAAGCTTCAGCAACAGTATTTGAGTCTCTCGAACCAATTGTTCGGAAACCGAATAATAAGACACGCCGAGATGGTTAGAACGTCCTTTCGATTCAAACAAGAAAGCACTACCATCACCCTCAAAAAGTCCGGCCAAATAAGCAATGACAACCTGCTTTGGAGACTGAAGAATCCCGGACGGAGTTTTTTTGTTGTGAGCCGTGTGATACTCAAGCCCAAGCTTCTCCAGCTTCTGACGAAATTCCTTGTGGCAAAGATGGGCGGAATATCTCGATTTGCATTTCCAGCCACGCTTATCGACATAAGCACCCCTACTGTAGCGTTTGACACGCCCAGGGGGAACGAAATTGCCAATACGCTCAGCAAAGCGATCCACACAATCTTGATCTGTCATCTGCACGGCAATCGTGTGCGGCGACGAGACAGCGCCCTCAGAAATCAAGAGGCCAAGACACCAACCCACATTTCCGTCAAGCACTAGGTCATCGGCAACCACGGGTGATTTTGGAAACTCGTAGGAGTTTGGCATTGGCAACATGTCGCCAACTTCCAGCTCTCGCCCCAGCTTCCAACCTTCCCGAGTCAAAACCTGATGAATACCAGAACAAACAAAGGAATAGCCGCTGCGGACAGTCACTTTGTAAGCTTTAGTTGGGGGGGTTTTTATAAAATGGGCTGGTTCTTCGTATCCGCGCTCATCGCCTGTGTTCAAACAGAAGTCGCGCATGTCTTCTGTTTCTTCGATACGAAACAGACCACGGTCTGTCTCCACCAGGGTGCCACGACCAAGACAGGCAAATTCATCTGCCAAGATGTAATTCGCACGCTGACCGCGAATTTTCTCGCCGTTGCCCAGCGGGATCGCGATACCAACCGAGTCGCCGATGATCATCTCGCAGCGGTCGACATCCCGTCTCGGCCCCTGCTCACGCCCCGCCCGCCCCTTGCCGGTGCCGCACAGGTCGCGCAGGATCGCCCCGTCGGCCCAGACCTTCTCCATGTACTCGAAGATCACCTTCGACTGGCGGAACGATGCGCCGATGACGGCGACCTTGGAACCCTGCGTGAAGACCAGGCGCAACATGGAATAGAGCGCCAGGATGAAGCTCTTGCCGAGACCACGGGAACCGATCAGCATGGGAAACGGCCGCGTCCAGAGTTCCCGCAGGATCACATGCTGGAACGGCATGATGTCGATGCCCATCAGCAGCTTGCAGGTGAACGGGAAATAGTTCGGGTCCCGCATGATGCGAATCAGGTCTTCCGGCTGGATCTCGCGGTGCCCGATTCCGCGCAGGGGGTGCGCGGCGTCGACAGGAAGAGAGATCAGGCTCTCCAGCTGGTCCACCGGGGTAGTGGGGGTGACATGGGCGATGTCGGTCTCGGAGAGCAGCCAGGCGTGCTCAATCAGCCGCTTGATCCGGTCCTGTTCCCTTGGGTGACTTGGCATCGATGACTCTCCGGAATATCTGGTGGGCGACATCCTGGCCATGGCGACCGGCGAGGATGATCTTCACGGGGTAGTTGACCTGGAATTCCAGGAGGCGGCGCAGGATGAAGGGGCCGCGGACCCGGACGAAGGGGATCTTCGACTTGGGCAGACCTGCCCCGTGGGGGAAGCGCATGATGTCGTCGAGCGTGAACTCCAGCACCATGAACGGGAACTCGTACTCCCGCATCCGCTCCAGTTCCCGGACGAACCGATCCTGCGTGATGTTGGCGGCGAACTCGGCGACCGAACCCTTGCGCTCGATCGTGAGGATATTCTCATAGCCCCTGAGCGTGTAGTCGCCCGTCTTCAGCGTGCCGATTTCCATGCCGGCGCACGACCGGCCGGCCCCGAAGCTCCAGCCGTCCTGCTCCCGGGTGTCCTTGATGACCATGAACCGTTCGTCTTCGCTCATCGCTCCACCAGCCTTCTATGGGTAATACACCCGTCATCAGTCGCCGAGGATCGTATCGGCGTTCAAAACCGGCAGGTCTTCGATGCCGTCCTCGAAGGTGTGTGCTGAGCCAAGGCGGTTGTTCTCGCGGTCTGCTGCGTTTCGCAGCAGCTCCATGTGCCTGCCCGCAAACTCCCGCTCGTCCTCCTGCTGCAACCGCTTGATCGTCCCCAGGAAGGTCTCCCGGGAGGATTCCACGCGGGAAACACGCTGATCCCTCGTCGCCTTGAGGTCCTTGAGGAGCGCCTGGTGCTTCTCCTCGAGCTTGATGAACTCGGTCGAACGGGCGGACTCGGCGGACTTGCAGGCCTGAATCTGCGTCTCGATGCCCATGACGTAGTCGCGGTCGGCCTCGTCCATCTCCGACGGGTCCTCGTATTTCCGGAGGAAATTGTCGCGCAGTTTGGACAGACGGGCGATATCCTGGTTGGCGTTCTTCTTCGCCTTGCTGTTGCGGTGCATCATGATCTCGAGCTTGATCACGAGGAAGATCTGCGTCTCCTCGGTGACCAGCACGTCCTCGCGGAACTGCGTCATGTACTGGGCGTACTTCTCCTCGAAGTAGAGCAGCTCGTCCTCGTCCAGCTCGTCGCGCAGCTGCTTCCAGGCCATGGTCTGCCGGAGCTTGTGGCGGGCCTCCAGCAGGCTCTGCTCGGTCTCGGTCTCCGGGCGGGCCGGAGCGTCGACAGGCAAAAGGCTGTGCTCGGTCAGGTAGGTCAGGACCTGCTTCTCCGAGCGGTTCAGGCGCTCGGCGATCTGCACGGGCTTCATCTTGTTGGAGTTGGCCCGGATGAAACCCTTCTCGGCGTTGGACAGCTGCCCCTTCTTGATCACGACAGGATCTCCCGGATGCACTTGAGGACCATTTCGCGCTTGGCCTTGGGGACGGATTCTCCGCACTTCATGCGGAGGTAGGCCGACCGAATCTCCGCAGGCAGGAACATGTCGATCTTGGCGACGACCTCGTCCTTGTTCAGCGACTCCGTCAGGTCCTCGCAGATGGCGTCGACATCGTCGCGGTCGCCCAGGTCGACGGGGCGCATCAGGCTCTGCTTCGCGGAATTGCGTTTCTTCCAGGCGATGAACTTCGCGCAGTGGTTGCCGTCCTCGTGCCGGTTGCCGGCGGCGCAGATCTTGCAGGGCGGGTCGTTGCGGTGGAACCGGTCCCGGCGGAAATTGATCAGGCGGTTCTTGATGTGCGTGTAGAGGAAGTTGGCGAGTGGCCGGGAGTTGTCGTACCGGTGGACGGCTTCCATGGCGAAGATGAAGGCTTCCTGGCGGATGTCGTCGCTGTCGAAGTAACCGAAGGCGAAGGATTTGGCGAGGACATCACAGGCTTTGTTGACCGCCTCGATGAATTCTTCCTCGTTGATGTCGTCAGGCAGGGCCACGAGGATTCTCCTCGGTGGGTGCGGCGTTTTCCTGGAGAAGCTGGGCGACGACGTGAGAAGGCGGGTCAGGCAACTTCAGTTCGGCCTGGACGGTCTGCTGGAGTTCTTCGACTGGCCTGCTTCTGACTGTCGACGCTATGTCCTGCGGAGCAGGTGGGATGTCACTCATGGTTCGTTCCGTAAAGTAAGTACCAGATGGCACTTGATATTACCCTGAAGAGGATGGGCAGATGTCTGTAGAGTGGACTGAGCGCATGGCGCAGTTTCTGCGCGACAACTATCAAAGGATGGAAGATAAAGAAATCGCGGCTTTCCTGAGCCGCGTCACGGGTCAAAAAATCGATGTCCGCTGCATCGAGAGCAAGCGGGCCAGGATGGGGCTGATGAAGTATCACTTGGATCTGGAGCCGAGGGTGCGGAGGAATCCGTTTGGAGACTAGCGGGCTGTCGCCCGACAACAGTTCCACCAGGCGAACTCGGGTGAGACTAGAGGGAAGTGGGGGCTTGTCGCGTACACACCCCCCGCGCCCCGGCACCCCCCGGATATACTTTGATATCAAAAGATAAAAACCCTATCCCGAGATAGCAAGATTTTCAGCCCCAAAAAAACAGGGCAAAAACAGGGTAAAAAAATATCTCAAAAAAAATATTTGACATTCCCAACCGGAAAGACGATAAATGACCATGTCGGCGGGGCATTTTGCCGACAGTTCGGCCGGCCGTGGTTGGCAGACCGAAACAGTAGCCCCAAGAGTGATTTTTCCGATGGCACAGCTCGAACTCTTTTCCGCAGCCCAGACCTTCACCACCCGCAACGCCGCCCAGATCGGGCACCGGGTAGGACATGGCGAGCTTTTCCCGGAGGTGGCCGGGGCTTCCCTCTTGACCGTATCCCGGCAGGAGGTGGCCACCGTGGCCCACGCCGTGACCGTGGCCGTGGCCGTGGCCAAGGCCGGAGAACCCGCCACCCCCACCACCCCCAAGGCCCGCAAGGCCAAGCGCAAGCGCACCGACTCCGGGCGCATCAACCGCAAGGCCCGCAAGGCCGAGGCCAAGGCCCGCCAAGCGAAAAAACGCCGGGCCAAGGCCGAGGCCAAGAAGGCCGACCAGTATGGCGCCCTTCCCATGCATCACATCGACGGCAAGGCAACCGTGGCGGTAGAAGCCTACCGGCGGGCGTACCTGGCCGAGGTGGCCGGCAACCGCAAGGAATGCGCCGAGCATTTTGCAAAGGTGGTGGAGGTGATCGCCCCGGCCGTCCGCCTGTCGGCCCGCTTGGGTGGTCTTGTCCGCCGTGCCTTGGGTATTTCCAACCCCAACGCCAACTTGCTGAAGTATTCCACCGGGAAGAGCGAAACCGAGCACTTCGCCCAGTCTCGAGCGGAACGGGAATGCGGGCGTGGCGTTTGGATCGCCGAGCACATCCGCCCCACCGGTGGGGATGTTGACGCATTCGCGGCGGCCGATGCCTCTTTTGGCAGGGCGTTCCGCTTGCTGGTGGCAGGCGTGGCCAAGGGTGAAGAACTTCCCAACTTCCGCAAGGCAGCCGAGGAAGAGGCCACAGACGGCCAGCTGGCCGGATTCATTACCGGCACCGCTTCCCGCATCTACCGGGAGGAGGTTTACGGACGGACCCGGAGCAACAGCAAGAACAAGAAGAACAGGAAGCCTGCCACCTTGGGCAGCTTCGACCCGATCGACTATCGCCAAGATATCGGAGCCTACCAGCTTGATATCGACAGCCGGTATCTGATCATCAGCGAGTTTTCCCACATCCTCAGCAGCTTGAAGCAGAAAGAGGAACGGGACCCCGTCACCGGCAACCGCTTGGACCCAATGCGGGTGGTGTACGCTTTCGCAGCGTGCTACGGCGGGGCAAGGGCAGGGCGCCCCAAGGCCGGGGAGGTGGTTTCCAAGGTGAAACCCCACCACATCCTTGGAGTGAGCCGGGCGCAAGCCAACCGGGACTTGGGCAAGAAAGGCAAACACGGCAAGCCCGTATTTGACCACATGAAGAAGGTGGACCCCGACCTGAACATCATCGGCAGACGGCTTGAAATGGCCAGACTGACCTACCGGTTCTGCACCCTGCTGAACACCCTGCACGGCATCCGAGAGCGGGCCAAGTAAGGCCCCGGAGGGGTGGGGGGATGGCCCCCCGCCCCACATCTTGACCACCCCGCACCCGGGAGGCCCCCACAGGCCCCCGGGTTTTTTCGTGGACTTGTCCAGGCATCGCCCAGCACCTGGCCCCCGGCCCCGGCCCGCGGTCCCGCCACGGCCCCCGGCACTGGCCCCCCGGCCCCCGGCCCCCGCCAGTCTGCCCCCAACCCCAACCCCGGCAACCGTACCGGCCGGACAAGGCCGGTTGGCAATAATGAGATAGCAAGCGATATTGAGACAATATTGGCCGATCCTGCACTCAGGGGAAACCCAGCCAAGCCAAGCCAAGCAAAAAGATATCAAAAGCTATTGAGACAATATTGGCCAATCCTGCACAAGGGGTGCAAAGGGTGGCAAGGTGCCAGCCGGAGCGAACAACCCCCAAGGGGAATGACCGATGCACAGTAGCCAAGAAATCACGACCACCGCCCTGACCAGCTTGGCCAAGGCCGGGCAGATGATCAAGGAAAACATCCAGCAAGGCCCTTGGCAGTGGCCAGTACGGGCCATGCTGGCGATCTATGCCAAACAAACGGCGACGGAACAGGCCACCGAGGCCACCAGCGAGGACAACGGCGTGGGGTTCAACGGCTTGGATGCCGAGATCCTCAGCAGCTTCTCCAAACAGGTCCAGAGGTGGGATGCCACACCGGCCGACCAACGCCGGTTCCCGGTCCCCCTGAGTGAGAAACAGCTCACCATCGCCCGCAAGAAAATGGCCAAGTATGCGGGGCAGCTGGCCAGGTTGGCGAGGGCCAAGGCCAAGGGGGTCTGAGACAATATGCGCCCCTCCTGCACAAGGTGCGGGAGGGGTTTGTCACGGGAGGGTTTGCAATGGATTACGATTTGGACGACAGGGATTACATCTACCCGGTGTCCCCGTGGCCGTGGGAGGTCACGATCTGGCGCCAGGAATCAATTGATATATGGGTCAGGATCACCTACGACCGGAACCGGGAAACCCATGTCCTGGCCGTGGGCGGGATCGACCAGCGTGAGCCGTTCTCTGTGCGGTTCATCAAGAGTCTGGACGAGGCCATCCGCGAGGGCGAGGTCTACCTGTGAACCAAGGGGGGAGGGGCGCAAGCCCCTCTCCCCTTTTTTCGTTTTTATTTTACCCCGATACTGCACTTTATTGTACCGGCCGGCTTTGGCCGGTCGCCATACTGGAATAGCAAGAGCTAGTGAGACAATATTCGCCTGAGCTGCACTTAGGTGAAAAATGCCAGGCCCAGCACTCGCCAATTGATATCAAAATATATTGAGACAATATCCGGCAATCCTGCACAAGGGGTGCAAGGGGGAAGCAGTTTCCCCCCTCATCAACCGGGAGTTTTTCGATGCAAACTGAAGATTTCCGCCTCGCCTGTGAGCGCAGGCTGGACCTGTGGCTACCCGCCTGTGGGGGCACGGAGACGCCTTTCAGGGCGAGAAGCGGCGCCATTTTGCTGTACTGCTTCAATCCATCCACGGGCCGTCACGCCTACCTGGACCAGGGCACGGACCTGATCCTGACCAACGCCGAGGCTGAGTCTCACCTGCAACGGTGAGACAATTTTCCAAGGTACTGCACAAGGGATGCGGAGGCTGACAAGGGGTCGGCCTCGCTCCGAGTGCTTTTTTTCGAGGTTTCTATCATGCGTATCGTCTTGGACCGCGTCGCCCAAGTGTGGCGGATTGTTTTCGGCACCCAGCTCGTCGACATCGACGGGGTGCGCTCTTGGGACTCCAAGAAACAGCTCCACCGGGACCTGGCCCGCAAGGGTCTGGCCCTGAAGGGCAACAAGGTGGTGGTCATCCGTGAGACAATTTGGCGATAGGCTGCACAAGGGTCGGGAGGGGGAAAGGTTTCCTCTCCCGGCCGGTGCGTGGAGGTTCTGATGAAAAAGATTCTTGAGATTCATGTCGCAGGTCGCCCGGTGGACCGGGTGGCGGTGCATGTGGTGCCTGGCGCTTCTCTGGAGTATCGGGCTGGCAATGCGGTGTTCGATGTGTGCAATGCCCGGCGGGTGCATTGCAAGGACATCAAGGTGGTGTGCGAAGGGCGGGCGGTGTCGTGGGAGTACCCGAACATCACCCCCTACCCGTACTAGGTCACCCATCCCGGGGGGCAAGGTGCCCCTCGGGTTTGCGTCAACGGAGGAAAGCAAAAATGTCGATCATGCCGATTGTTGCGCTGGCCATCGGGCTGGTTTTGTTGCAGGCTGCGGTTTTGTCCATGAGCGCCTTGGAGGACTGGCAATGAAATTGAGTTGCGTGCTGAATAATCTGAAGGCTCGGGAATACCCGGACGCCCGGGAATACATGGAGCGGTCCTACTCGGCCGAGGAGCTGGAGGGGGCCATGATCCTCCAGATCTTCTCGGACGACCGCATGGTCGTCCTGATGAAGAACGAAGGGCTGGCGATGCTCCGATCGTCGGATCTGGATGGGGAGGGGGAACGATGATCCAACTGAGGGACGATCTGGATGGGCTGCTGATACCGGACGCCCGTGAGGGGGTCGACCTGTACTACTCCCCCAGTGAACTGGAGGGGGCGGAGCAGATCGGGAGCTGTGACACGACAGGGGATGTTACCGCCCGGCTGAAGGATAACCGGGTGGTGGTGTTGTATTCCGCGGACCTGGACTAGGGGAGGGTGAACGATGATCCGAGAAGAGAAGGTAACGGACTGGCAGGGGAAGATCGTCAACCGGTCGAAGAACCTGGTCGGGATTTTGAAATTCACACGGAACAGGGTGATCACGCAGATCTACGCCCACCTGCTGCCGGCAGGGGAGGGGGAGCTGGTTGTCCATGTCGACGGCGGTTACCACTACCGGACGCATTTCGCCTCTTACCAAGTACTGGTAGAGTGGCTGAGCCACCGCCACAGCTGGGAGGGGGCGCCGATCTGGGTATCCACCTGGCCGGCGAATTTCCACCTGAACAAGCGCCAGATGGTGGCGCTGCTGAAGAAGTCGGCTTGAAACGAGGGGAGGGGGGCGCAAGCCCCTCTCCCCTTTTTTCGTTTTTATTTTTTTATTTTTTTCTGAGACAATATCGTCCCGAACTGCACTTAAAGACAACCCCCGCTGGGCGTGTCGCCGCGGCCTGAGACAATATCCTTCCCAGCTGCACTATAGTTTTAGAATGTACCGGCCGGCTTTGGCCGGTCGACATACTGGGATAGCAAGCGATAGTGAGACAATATCGGGCTGAGCTGCACTAAAGGACCACCCACACCAACCCGGTCGACCATCCGTGGTTGAGACAATATCCGCCCAGACTGCACAAGGGATGCAAGGGGCGCAAGCCTCTGAGCAAGAGGTGAGGCAAGCGATGAGACAATTTCACCGCTGGCTGCACAAGGGTTGAAGGGGGGCGATCGACTTCCCTGTTCAAGAGAGGAACGAACGATGCGTGAGCGATTCCTGAATCAGTTCGTGGTGGGCTACATCGAATGCGGGCTGTGGGCCTGCTGCGATGAACACGGCGAGTCGCTGGATGGGCTGTACACGGCCAACGATGTCACCGAACAGACGGTGAAACAGGTCCGTGAGGAATGCCGCCAGTTCATCGAGGCCAACGCCCGGTGGCTGGAGGGGGAGGACCCGGCCCGGGCCGGGCATGACTTCTACCTGACCCGCAACCGGCACGGCGCCGGGTTTTGGGACGGGGACTACCAACCAGAGCAGGGCAAGGCCCTGACCGAGGCCGCCCATGTCTGGGGCGAAGCCTACTTCGTCGCCAACGACAACGGCGAAGTTGAGTTGATGTGAGACAATTTCCAAGTTTCCTGCACAAGGCTCGAGGAGGGCAAGACGATGAAGACCTATGAAATCAGCTCACACCCAATGGTGTATGCGCCGGGCATGGTGCGATACTGCATCGCCGGTTACCGGACCAGCAAGGGGCGGGGGCGGTCCCCGTTCATCCGAATCCTGCATGAGGGCTACGGTCTGGACAAGAAGCTGGTGACCGGACTGTTGTCCGGCAAGATCCCCCACCGGGTGGAGGGGGATTCGGTGGTGTTCGAGGCCTGATCCAAGGGGGGGCAGGGTGCCCCCCGGTTTTCTTTCAGAAAGGACAAAAAAATGAGCGAAGTGATTGCGAAGAGGTTTTTCCCCGAAGTGCGGATTTCGACCGTTGACGGCAACGGCATGGACCTGACCGAACCCAAGATGGGGGTCTGGGTCGAACTGTGGAAGAACGATGCCCGGGGGATCTGCTCGGCCGAGGTCTACTCGGACGATCAGGAGGAGTACGCCGAGGTCGGCCTGTGGGTCGAGGGCGGCGAGCTGGTCGACTACGACGGGGTTTTCAGTCTGCCCCGGGAGGTGGCGACGGTCCTGCGCGAGGCCGGGGTGCGGGTGCCCCGAATGATGCTGGACTGAGACAATTTGGTTGGCAACTGCACAAGGGATGAGGGGGGGCAGGGCGCCCCCCGGTTCTTTCAGAAAGGAAACGGCGATGAGCAAGGGTTACAACGGCTGGACCAACTATGAAACCTGGCTGGTCAACATCTGGATGACGAACAGCGAGGGATCTTCCCGGTACTGGGATGACATCGCACGGCGCTGCTACGACGAGGACGACCCGGAGGAGTCGACCCGCAAGCTGGCCAAGCGGCTGGAGTACGAGCTGGGCCAGGTGCCCGACGACCTGTCGGGATTCCACAAGGATATGCTCGGCGCAGCCCTGTGCGAGGTGGACTGGGACAGGATTGCGGAACACCTGCTGGAGGACTGCCGGGTCTGACGGCGGATGACGGGGGGTGGGCAGGGTGCCCGCCCCCCTCTTGGCGGCAACGGAGGAAAGGTCATGCGCTACAGGGTGGAATTGCTCGGCCGGACGCTTGGAGCGATCGGCAAAGAACACTGGATCACCTGCGAGGTCGAGGCGGACAACCCCGAACAGGCCGAAGAGAAGGCCCGGGACCAACACGAGGTCTGGATGCTCAAGAAAGTGGAGGAACTGACCAATGGATGACGACAATCTTCAGTCTGTATGGCTCCGGCTCGGTGTTTCTGTCAATCTGGACAAACCGCTGAGGGAATACCTCACGGCGGAAGAACTGGAAAAGGCCTTGGTGGAGTCAATCCGCCGGGGGGCGTTCGAGTTGGACGGGGACACCTACATCCCCGAACCGGTCATGGACGATCTGGTGGAAGAGGAAGAACTGTCCTTTGAATGGAAGGGTGGCGATCTGGAACTGAGCCTATGAAAACAACCTACTGTGTGGATTGCGGGGTGGAATTCACCCCGGACCACCACAACCGGCTGGATGGACTGGAAGGGCAGTTGTTCATGTGCGACAGCTGCATGGTCGAGGACGCAAAGGAGGACGAATAAATGGGATGGACACACTGCCAGAGCTGGAAGACCCGGGACGAAGTGGTCAAGGCGGTCATGGAGGGGCTGGAGGGGCAGCCCTCGGCCCTGGTCTGGGAACAGAAGACCTGGGTCCACTGGGTCCTGGCCCCGATGAAGGGGGGCGGGGAGTTGATCGTCTGCCACCTGCTGGAACCGTCACCCAACGGGTGGGGCTACAAGGGGATGGACGAGTCGATGGGTCCCTACTACTACAGCTGCCCGCTGGAGTTCCTCGAGCGGACGGACGGCAGCCCGTGGAAGAACGACAGGTGGCGGCTGGAAGTGCTCCAGCGGAGGGCGGCAGGATGAAAATCAAGAGTCTGGGATACCCCCACCTGATTCCGGTGGGGGCATTCGACTACGGCTGGGAGTTCCACTGGGAGGAAAACGGCAACTGGGCGACGGTGCGGGCCTACCGCCACCACCTCAGCGTGACCGAAGCCTGGGGCGAGACCGCAGAGGTGCGGGTGTCCAAGCGGGCGATCAACCAGGCTCTCCGGGACACCAGCCACCAGCGGCTGATAGAGCTGTTCGACAATCGGTGGACCAGGATTCCGGAATGACCCAAGGGGAGGGGGGCGCAAGCCCCTCTCCCCTTTTTTCGTTTTTATTTTTTTCTAAGACATTTTACCTCCCAGCTGCACTACGGTTTTGCCCGTCGCCGCCGCGGTCCCGGCGCCCGCATCCCTGGCCCTGGCCGCGTGAGACAATATCCCCGCGAACTGCACTACGGTTTTCTGTTTTTATGTACCGGCCGGCCTCGGCCGGTCGAGAAAAAGATAGCAAGCAAGCGTGAGACAATATCGGCCGATCCTGCACTTAGGGACCAGCCCTGCCAACCCGGTCGCACCTATAAAGATAGCAAGTGCTATTGAGACAATATCAGCCCCAACTGCACAAGGGGTGCAAGGCAGCCCGCCAAAAGGAGGAGAGTGGCAGGCGGTGAGACAATATCGCCGCTGGCTGCACAAGGGATGGCGAGACCGCAACCAAACGGCCCGCCTATCCGAGAAAGGGGATGGGGCGTGAGACAATATCGCCCAATCCTGCACAAGGGATGAGCGGGTGGTTCCGCTCAACCACAGTAGCGAGGATGACATGGCTGTTTCCAAGAAGCGCAAGAAGGCCCCGTCTTTCAAACGGGATCAGGCGATGCGGCTGGCCTATCAGGTCACGCATGCCAACACGGAATGGGAGGCCATCGAGGCCATCCAGAACACGCTGGACGGTCTTCCGGCCGACAGCGGGTGGGTCGATTGGGGTCAGCGGGTGCTGGCCTACCTGAAGGGCGAGACCGACACCCCGCCCTTGCAGGTGATCAAGGCGGACGGCAACAAGAAACTGCCGTTCTATTGCTGGTCGGTCCTGCCGGTCTTCACCTGCCCGGGCAAGGGGTCCTGCGCCGGGTTCTGCTACAGCCTGAAGGCGTGGCGGTACCCGCAGGCCTACTTCCGGCAGGTCATGAACACGGTCCTGTACCGGTTCCGGCGGGATCTGGTGGCGGATCTGTTCCTCAACCTGCCCGAGGGCGTGACGCTGCGCCTGTTCGTGGACGGGGATTTTGATTCGGCCGAGTCGGTCGATTTTTGGTTCAAGCTGCTCCGGCTCCGGCCGGATGTGGTGTCCTACGGCTACAGCAAGTCCTGGGACGAGCTGTACGATTACGCCGGTCTCTGGCCGGACAACTATGTGCTGAACCTGTCCAGCGGGGGCAGGGTCCGGCGCGTCACCCTCGAGATGATGCAGCAATTGCTGATCACCCGGGGGCGTTTTGTGGCGGTGCCCGTCGATGAGAAGTTCATCAAGATGGGCAACAAGCGGTTCAAATCCGCTGAATACCATGCCGCGGTGCGGGAATCCGCCCGCCAACTGGGTCTGGGCAAGGTCCTGAGCTGCCCGGGCAAGTGCAACCAGTGTCTGGACCGTCCGAGCGGCAACGAGCATGCCTGCGGGTCTCGTCGCCTGATCGGCCTAACCATCGCCATCGGCATCCACTGAGACAATATCGGCCCGTCCTGCACAAGGGGTGCGGGGCGGTTCAACAACAACAACAACAACAAGAAGGAGGAGGGATCATGAGTTACCTACGGGAAGCGTTCGAGCAGGTGGTCGAGGAGCGCAAGCAGGTGCCGCCGCCCGAGACCTGGGTGGTGGTGCTGTGGGAGGACACCCAGTACTACGGAGGCCCCGAGGAGGGGGGCTGGTACGGCTGGGACCACGAGCCGTTGGAGTACGCCGTCTACCAAGACGAGGAGACCGCGCAGGCGGTGGCGGCCAAGGTGCAGGAGCGGGCGCGTGAGCTGTCCGAGCTGTCCCGTCGCCGCTACGGGGAGCGGTGCCTGGAGGAACTGGCGTGGCTCGAGGCCCGCGGACTGGACGCGGACTATCTGCCCGAGCGGGACCAAACCCACTACCATGTGTCGGTGGACAACGAGGTGCCAACCGCCAGGTACGGGGCGCGCCACTACGAGTGAGACAATTAAGCGGGTGGCTGCACAAGGATCGACGGGGCTGGGCAAGGTGTCCGGCCCCTTGTTTTCTCTGACAAGCGAAAGGAACGAGCATGAGCGACAAACTGACCGAGGCCCTGACCGATCTGATCAACGACGCTGTCAACGAGGCCGGGATCGAGGAGAAGGTTCAGGAGGAAATCGGCAACATCGACTGGGCCGAGGTGGTCGGAGACCGGGTCGACTTCGACGATCTGGTCAAGGAGGCGGTGGACTTCGATGACCTGGCCAGCGATGCGGTCAACGGCTGCGTGGAAGACGCTGTCAGCGATCATCTGGACGGGCTGGACTGGAACCACATCATCCAGAAACACGCCAACGTCCGTGAGGCCGTGCTCGAATCGATCGAGCTGTCCGAGGTGGTCAGCGAGGCGGTGGCCAGCAAGGTGCAGGAGCAATGGGAACATCACCAAAAGGTGACGGGTTTCTACATCGTCAACAAGCTGGACGAGGGCCTCAACGACCAGATCAGCGAGATGGTGGAGGACCGTCTCACCGGACAGTTCCACGACATCGACCGGGACCTCGACGAGCGGGTCTGCGCGGCGGTCGGGCCGCTGCTGGACCGGATCAAGGTCTTGGAGGCGCAACTGGCGAAACCCTGGTACAGGAGGATCTTCGGATGAGCAAGCTAACACAGGCGGACGGGGCGGTCCCGTTCTGCAAGCTGGCGATCGGGCAGGCGTTCCGGTTCACCACCGAGTGGGACTTCCCCCACTCGGGGATGAAGACCGGGGTGGCGGTCAAGACGAGCGGCGGCGGCTACCGGTATCTGGCGGACGGCATGGAGTGCCGGGTCGGCAGCCGGAACACGCTGACCATGCCGGAACAGGAGGGGCGACCATGATGATTCCCGTGACGGGTTCGGACCAGTTCACGCATATCCAGGTCAAGGTGACCTACTCGAAGGGGGGGTTGAATTACTGGAACTACAAGGAGGAGCCGCGGGCGATCTGGCTCAGTGTGACACCGGTCCAGGTGCAGAAACACGCCGGGTACGAGACGGTCAGCCACACGGCGGGCGCCGGGCTGCGCCACCTGCTGGAGGAGGTGAGCCGCAAGTCGGTCGCCAAGCTCCAGAAGCTGGCGAAGCAGGCCGAGTTCGAGGCGACCCACCGCTCCGGCATCACCTGGGAGCTGATCCGCAAGGTTGCCGAGCAGAAGCGACTGAGCGTATACTGAACCAACCCGCGGGAGGGGGGTGCTACTGCCCCCGCCCGCGTGGGCGGGTCTGACCAACCCGAGGAGGCCGGGGGGCGCAAGCCCCCTGGCCTTTTTTCGTTTTTATTTTTCTCCCGAAAGAACCCCTGCACTATTGTATCAGCCGGCGTAAGCCGGTCGGTTTTTATGGTTCAGCAAGCCGGTGAGACAATATCGGCCCAGACTGCACTTCAAGTTTGTCCAGGTGGGACCGCGGCCCCCGACCGGTGAGACAATATCCGGGCATCCTGCACAAGGGGTGGCGAGGGGACACGAGAAACAAGGAGGCAACCATGCAAACAATGGCGCGAGTGATCGAGACCTTCCCGCAGGAATTCAGTCTGAGGGGATTCCCCGGGCAACGCTTCCGCATCAATCCGCGGGCGAGTTACTACTCCCTTGATCTGGGGGCGCAGATCGTGCTGGATATCCAGACCGAGCAGGGGTGGGTGAACTTCTGCCGGGAGGGGGCCGAACGGCTCCGGGCGGAACTGGTGGCGTGAGACAATTTGGCGGGCTGCTGCACAAGGGGTGAGGAGGGCGACGACATGAAGAAGTTCAAGGTGACGGTGGTGCGGCGAGTGATCGAGGTGCTCGAGCTGGAGGTCGAGGCCCGGAACCGGGCCGAGGCCGAGCGCAAGGGCAACGACCAAGCGTTGGACACCGACTACTCGGAATGGGAATCGGAAACCACCGACTATCAGGTGGAGGCCGAGGAGGCGTGAGACAATTTCAGGGGAGCCTGCACAAGGGCTGAAAGGAGGGCGACGATGAAAAAGATTCGCTACAACTTCAAGCGGGACCACCGCCCCGGGGAATACACGGGGTTCGAGGTGCGCCTGTGCTACCAAGACGACGATTGGGGCGTGTCCAACATCATGGACGACGACCATCTGGAATTCCATCGGGAGGAAGGGACGCAGCTGTTCTGGGGCGTGTACACGGTCAACCCGGACGGTACTTCCGACCATCTGGGCGACTTCACGGAGAAGTTGGATGCCCTGAAGACTGTGCGGAAACTGGGGGGACACCTATGTTCATCGTGGTGATGCAGATCAGCCAGGAGTTTTTCAACACTTGGTGCGAGGCGGACGGGGGGCCGCAGACCTTCGAGACCTTCGAGGATGCGGTCGTCGAGTTGGCCGAGTTCTACCGGGACTACCGCAAGGATATCGGGGAGCCGGACGAGTTCCGCATCGTGCGGGTCGAGGACCGGTACACCCACTGGCATGATGGAGGGAGAGGTTATGCAGATTGACCGCAAGGGCGGGACGGGGCTTTTGTTTCTGTCGGACGAGGACTTGGAGTTGGCCGGGGTGGACCCGGCCAGCATCAACGACCAAGAGTTCGAGCAGATCGTCGACGAGCTGATGGAATACTACAACGACAATTTTACCGGTGTCTTGGCGGACATCGTTCGACAACTGAGGGGAGGTGACTGATGATTAACCCGGATGACGCGCAAACCATCGCCGCGATTGCCAGCCAGTTCATGGTGGACGGGCGGTACAGCGACTGGTACGACCGGGAAAAAGACGGACGCTCGGGTACCCCGGGTATCTGGGCGGACCTCGGTCTGGTCGGGGCCAAGGTGGCCAGGGCCGAGCATGCCTTGGAGGTGGACTGGGGCGAGTACGAATACATCGAGACCATCGACTCCATCGTCGACGAGATGTACGAGAACGGTCTGGAGCAGGACTGGGCTGATGTTATGCGGAAGATCCTTGCAGCGCAGAAAGGGGGCTGACATGGACTGGGAGCAATGGCTGAAGCAGTACCAAGGGGAGTTGTTGTCGAGGACGGGCCTGTCCCTCAACGACGGGCCGATGGAGTCCACCCTGCGGAGCTGTTACGACAACGAGGAAACGGCCAGCGAGGTGGTCTCGTGGGTCATCGACAAATACTGCCTGGACGATCTTCAGGTGGAGGCGTGGGAGAAGGACACCTACAACCGGTTTCGGCAGGAGGCGATCACCCAGTTCGGGTACGCCCCGCCAGCGAGGAGGTTCTAATGGGCGAGTACTGGTGCGGAGTTTGTTACGAGCAGATCGACCCCACGGCGGGGGAGATCCACAGTCTGGCAAACGGCGAGGACTGCCACGCCGAATGCTGCCCGGACTGCGGCGACAAACAGAAGGAGGGTGCATGACCATCGAGAGCAGCGTGATTGTGGAAGCCGAGATCCCGGGCCGGGACGGCAAGAAGCGGTGGTGCGCCGTCGAGGTGCGCTACCGCGGGCAGGACGACCGGATCGACTTCGGCATGCCCGAGGCGATCAGCCTGCCCCTCGGCCCCCAGCGCAGCGACCTGCAACTGCTGCTGTGCGCCATGCTGACCGGCAAGGGGGAGTTCTTCTCCCAGGTCAGCCGGGCCGTGGTGCTGGACGAGAAGCGGCGCCTGAAACGGAAGAAGCGGGACGAGTGAGTGCAACATAACACACATTATCGGACACTGAGGAGGGCGACATGAAAAGCGTGTGGTTGGCGGTCGAGGTGCAGGTTCCCGAGGGGCTGGACGGCGAGGCCGTGGCCGGGTTCCTGAGTAAGTTCATCGATATCGGGTGTGCTGATTTGTATGACACGGTCAACGACGGGGTGTTTGAACACACCGAAGACGACCAGCTGGCCTTGTCCGCGCAATGGTTCAATCCCATCGTGCTGCCAGGGCGACCCGGCTGATCCAGGGCCTGGGGGGCGCAAGCCCCCCGGGCCTTTTTTCGTTTTTATTTTTTTTCTAAAACCCCCGGAGCACTACGGGTATCCCCCGCCCGTGTCCCGCCCGCGGCGGGCTGGTTGGCCGCGGTTTGAGACAATATGGACCCAGACTGCACTCAGGGGGGTGTCCCGTTTTGCCTGTCGACGCCCCCGTGAGACAATATCGCCCCCTACTGCACAAGGGATGCCGGGGGGGACCGCGGTGCCGCTGAGACAATATCGTCCCCAGCTGCACAAGGGATGAAAGGAGGTGCGTGTGCAACAGCGCATCACAATGACTCTGGAGATCGACTTCGAGCAACTCCGACTGGCCAAGGGTGAGCTGGCGGGGCGCATTGCGGACGATCACGGGAACGGGATCTGCCCCTCCCCGCTGGCCTACCTGATGGGGGTGCTCGACACCATCCAAGATCAGGGAGCGAAACGGGTGGGCGACATCGGCGTGTTCGGTAGCATGTTCGATGAGACAATTTGACTGGAACCTGCACAAGGGGTGAAAGGAGGAACGCATGAGCGATCCAAAGGACGAGTATTGCGACGAGTACAACGATGATGACGAGTCCTACTGGGCGGATATCGATGCCCAGATGGAATTTGACCAGATGGCGGACAACAATCGAGAGGAGGACGAGTGATGGCGACCCTGAAGGAAGTGACGCAAGCGGTGGAGGCATTCCACCAGACCTGCCAGCAGCATGCCAAGTTCGGCGCGGTCGATACCGAGCCAAGAAGTCTCTTTTTTCACCTATGCAGGAAGGCCGCGGAGGGGGGCGACCCCCAGGTGCCGATGACCGCAGGGACCTGGGAACTCTATTCCGACATGCCCGGATCGGGGGTGGCGGCGATGGCTCTCTACCAGGCGGCGCGGCGTGTCATCAGCCAGATTCGCGACTGTCCGATCGGTCAGTTGCGCTCGGTGCGCGAATTGTTCTAGTCACAAGTTGTTGCGTGGATTGTACTTGTGATGATATATCATCGTATAGTACGCGGATATACTGTACTATCTTAATATGTGCGCGGTCATTTCTTGTTTTGTGGAGTGAGGAGGTGAGACTTTATGAGTGACCAAAAAGTGCTCTACACGACCCATCTAATCACCGATCTCTGTAACGAGATCCTCAACGATCCCGACACCAGCGACACCCTCATAGGGAAGGCCGCCTTCCTACTCTCTATTGTCAGTAGGGATTATGGCTCTATGGAGGGATACGAACCCCACTACGAGGGGGGATCGGTGGTGGGGGTGAAAGAGAGGGCGCGGCCCTGACCGTGGGTGCCGGACTGCCCGCCTAACAATCTGAAACCGACCCGTCTTCCCCTCTGTCTATCCCTGTGCTGGCACGGACCTTGTCCACCGGGGAAAGGAGGGGGCGGGCGTGGGTGGGACGCAAGTACCCACCCTATCAAAAACACTAGGATTTAAGGCTTTTGGTGAGACAATATCACCGAAAGCTGCACAAGGGATGAGCCGGAAAGGAGGCCGCTTTGATACTCAAGAACGGGGCCGAACTGAAGCGTTTGCGGACCAACAAGAGAACGGGCGAACAATTCGTGCTGGGCTATCTGGCGGGGCGGGTGACCCCCTGGGTGACCTGGGCCTTGGACGACCAGGGGAATACCTTCTGGGGGCATTACTTCTGCGACGAGAACAGCGCGGTGCTGGACCTCGCCAAACGGGTAGGAGGTGATATATGATTATTAATAACTTGACCAGTTGTGATATATCTGTGTTATTATGCGCTATATCAAGAGCGCGTGACTACTATGCCCCGGACGAGCAGTTCCTGGGGGATTTGGCCGATGTGGAGAGGAAGGTTAGGGGGGCGGAAATGACCCCGGAAGACGATTTTAACCCGGGGTCTGACAAGGATTTGGAGTTTTAAGGGAAATCAGTCTGGACAGACTGAAAAACAGGAGGAAACGATGAAGTTGATGACAAAACTGGTAAACGAGGAGTTCCAGGGGATTGAGGCAAACCTCTGTGTGGACAGCGGGTATGTCACCGTGGTCTGTAACTTCCCCTACAAGAAAGGCTACCCGTCCCGCTGGGCCGGCCTGTCGATGCGCGCCGACCAGGAAACGGGGACCCTGTCTTTCTACGACTCGGTGACCACCGTCTCCTCGGTGAAGGGTGTGACCTTCAGCGAGATGGCGAAACTGGTCCGGGCCGAGATCGACAAGGTGCTCTAGGACCGGGTGAGGAAGGGGGACGATGCGCCGATGCCCGCTGTGGGTGTCGGCGCTTTGCATTGGAGGACACCATGAACATCAACGGATTGCTGGGGCGGACTTTTACCTGGGGCAAGAACAGTTGCTGGCGATTGGAACGCAGGCAGAACGGTCGCCTGGTGGTGGTCGCTGCCAGCGTCCTGGCAGACGGGGCCGAGGTGGAGATCACCTACTGGATGGACGACGAGGAGGAGTGCTGGTCCACCAGTCTCTATTCGGCCTCGCCGGACGACGACTACGAACCATTGGCGGGGCAGATCCCGCCGGAAGAACACGCCCGCCTGCTGAAGTTCCGCGACATGGCGGAAAAGATCCTGCGCCGGGCCGGCTGAGACAATTTGACGACGAACTGCACAAGAGACAGAAGGAGGACGACAATGGACCGCGAGTATGTGACCAAACTGATTGAGGATGCCTTGGCCAAGTTCTTGCCGGGCGAAACGGTGAGAGTCGAGGGCGGGGCCTACCCGTCCATCTGCGACCAGAACGAGGAATTCTGGTTGGAGGATGGGCCGGAACCGGTCAAGACCCTGGGCAAGGTGATCATGAGGGACAAATGGAGCCTGCTCCAGAATTGCGGGGACGGGCAGGTGGAATGCGTGGGGGTGTACGACACCGACCTGCAAGCCGCAGCAGCATTCGTGCGGCGGGTGGTGAAATCGCGGGTCAACGCTCACTTCGAGCGGGTGTGCGAGGGCGAGTTGGCGGATTTTCACAAGGAGTAGCCCCACCGGGGCGGAAAGGACGGAACAAGATGCCGAAGTACAGGGTTTCCATTACCGAACAGATCATGGCTACCTTGGAGGTGGTTGTGGAGGCCGCCGACGAGGACGCGGCGATCGAGGCGGGGCGGGAGAAGGCGTTCGCCACCCACCTGGGCCAATGGCAGCAGGACATGGAGATCGTGAACGAGGAAGCGGAGGAGATCGAACCGTGAGCAAACAACACCAGATTTTCGTGGTTTGGGGTGAGAGTATAGACCGGGACAGCAGGCCATCCTGTTACGAGTTTCAAACCGAGGCCGAGCGGGAGGCTTTCCTGTTGGGGATAGCCGAGGCCAGCGGGTGGATGGATGCGGCAGCTTTTAAGACCAAGGAAGAGGCATACGCCTACATCGAGGAGGAGGTTGGATGATTAGGGTCCAGGTGTCGCAGGAAGCGGCGCGGCAACTCAACAAAATGGTCGAGCTGTTCGCCTCGGCCATCCTGCCCAATCAAGATCTGTTGGAGTTGGTCAAGGAGATCAACCTGTCCATCGCAAAGGAGGCTACTGATGCGCGAGAGAAGAAAGCTGAGGGGGTTCGTGTTCCGCAACCTCCACCACAAAGGGGTGGTCTGGTCCGTTCAAAGCGAGGGGAAAACCATTTCGCATAACGAACACATCCTGGTCAAGGATGCCAAGTTCGTCGTCCAGCCGGCTGGACGGGAGAGGGTGCGGGCGACCAAGAAGAAGACGGTCCACGCCGGCATCCGCGGCGAGGTGGTGACCGACCCGTTCGAGGCCGCGGCCCTGCTCGGCCAAATCGACCGGACGAAAACGGCATATTACAACCCGTACACGACCGACCACTTCGTCGGCGCCAACGGGGAAAAGCTGGAATCGGCGGGGGTTGTCCTACTGACCAGCGTGGACGGCAAACCGAGGGTTTTCTTTTCTTAAGGAGGGTTTGAGATGGCTTTGAATTGGCATATCGGAAACATCAAGGACTTTGAAAAGGTTTGTCTGACGCCGGAAGGCGAGGTGTCTGGAAAAACCGAATACCTCATCTTGGCAACCATGACTGTCCAGTTGGGCGGGATAACGGAAAAGAACTGGCAAGAATTTTATTGCCGTTTGGATTTTTGCAAGCGCCTTCTCGGTTTCCTTCGCAACATCACCGAAGAAGATGTGAAGTCCCACATTGGATTACATACCAATGTGTCTGACTCGAGCTGGCCAAAGTTTCAGAAGTCCATCGTCAAGGCGTGGATGGATGGGAACAGGTGGTTCCCCAACACTAAAAAGAAAGTCAAAGGGGTCCGATGATGGCAAAGTGCGAACACAAGGAAATTGTCCTGTTCGGGAGCGAGGAAACCGGCCTGCGGAGAATCGAATGCGACATCTGCGGTATCACTATGAAACGCAGGGTGGTGGATGGCGAATACTGCTATTTTCCAACAGAAGATGAAGAGGAGGAATGAGATGCGCGAGGCAGAAGTCAAACCGAGAGTTTTCTTTTCTTAAGGAGGTGAAATGTACACAGTCTTTAAGCTTCACAACGAAAACGAGACTTCTCGAGAAGGACAAAACGGCCGGATATATTCTGGCGTTATTGGGTGGCGCTGGTACATAAAATGCAACGACGATCTCGTCGGTGATTTTTATGGCTACAAAACCAAACGGGAAGCGATTGAAGAAATTGAAAAAATGAAACAACAAAAGGAGGAATGAGATGCGCGAGAACGACGACCTGGACAACTTCATGAACGACACCGAAGTCAAGCCGCGACGAAGGAAGCGGCGGGCTTCGGCCATCAAGACCGACGAGATCCGCAGGCGTGCCTTCCGCGTGTTGGCGCTGCTGGCGGATATGGACGCGAAGACCCGCGACAGGGTGTTGCGGAAATCGATTGTACTATCGAGGGCTTGACCATGACGATTCAGCAAAAATGCCTGAGCCTGTACGAGACGGGCGGGCAATGGGCGGTGATCAACTACTGCCTGTCGATCAAATGGAAATATTGGGCTGAGTGCCCGCCTTGTGAATGCCAGGTGCCGGTCGATCCGAAGGATGGATCGTGCCTGGTGTGCAGCCACACCCTGGAGGTGGACGCTGCCGAATGCCAGCATTGCCTGTGGCAGGGGCTGGATGTGGACATGGAAACCGCCCAGGACCAAGAGGGCGATCCGCTGAAAGTCTGCCCGGAATGTAAGAGTGACGATGTCTTTGTGGACTTCGAGAAGGAGGTTCTCTGATGTTCAAACACACGACCGGGTCCTGGCATGTCACAACCGTTCCTGTCGGTATTTACGACAAGGATGGCAGACAGATCGCCAGCCTGGACAGCGAGGCCAGTCCCAGGATCGATTACGAGGAGTCCCTCGCCAATGCCCACCTGATGGCAGCAGCGCCGGAGATGCTGGCGGTGCTGGAGGAGGTGCTGGGTGAGTTGGACGACAGAAAGCTGATCGACAGGGTCTGTGCGGTCATCAGCAAGGCCGAAAAGGGGGAGTAATGGCAAACAAACGGTGCGGACTACCCGAGCTGGGGCGGGTCAGTCTGATCAAGATGCGGAAGCTGAAGGTGGGAGAGACCGTGGGCTTTGACCGGCCCGATGTCCGCTCCGACCGCTACATCAGCTGCAACATCGCCCGGCTGAAACTGCTGGGCAACGAGTACGAGACCAAGATCGCCATCCTCACCGATCCGAAGGCGGCGATTTCCAAGAAGGTGATCTTTGTGACCAGAACCCAATGAGGAGGATTTATGTGGCGTTTCGAGAACCTGCGTGACCTGAAGGATGCCGTGGAGGATGCCCGGGAGGGTGCCGTCCGCGAGGCTGAGGACTGCGCCCCCTGCGCTTTTTCCAGGGGGACTTTCCTGGCGACCGCCGACCTGCGCGGCGATCAATGCTCCCCGTCCCCCGAGGCGGACTGCCCGGGCTGGCGGGGGACCTGGAAGGAGATTGTCGAACTGGTCAACGATGTCCAGGCAAACCACCCCCATGTGGGGGAGGTCTACATTTCGGGTGGCTACGATGGCGCGGAGTCGCCCCGGGACTACCAGGACGACATCTACGAACCGTGGGTGTCTTCGTGGTTGGTGTCAGTCTGGAAACGCGAAAGGAGTGCGTGATGATCATCACCAATACGGAAAGCTTGCGCGATCATGTGTCGGCGCTGTTGGGGAATTACTCAACGGACGCTTCGGTCGAGCTGATCTGCGAAGCGATCGAGACGGACGCCAACTGCCCAGAGTTTGGCGAGGAATGGCATGAGTACATGGACAAACTGGACTTGCCCAGGACCCATGTGCGCCTGTTCCAATCGGTGGGGGTGAAGTTCTACTCGTCCGAACCGGTGGAACGCTGGTCGACTGTGGACGACCTGCGCCCGATCCTGGTCGAGCTGGCGGAACGGGGTTACCGGCAACGCGGCTACTGGAAATGGCAGGGGGACCGGTATGTCCTCGAGATGTATCTGGACCCGCTCGAGACGGAACCTGAGGGGAGCCTGGAACTCTTCGGTTTGGATGACAATGTGTTGGTGGCTTTGATCGAAAACTCGGACATTGAGGAGGCAGAATGACGGACGCATACGGCAAGTTTGTCGACCAGCTGATCGGGCGTGGCTGGGGCTACGAGGACACTTACCTGCCCGATGGCTTCAAGCGAAACGACAAGGCGATGGTGGTGGGCAATTACCGCTACCCGACCTTCCTGCATCCGACCCTGCCGGTGCGGATCGCCCTGATCGCCAACCCGCTGTCGGTCTGGAAGGGCGAGGTGTTCTCGCTGACCGCCTGGGGGAGCAAGACCCGATCGGTGACGCTGGCCGGCCTCGTCTCCGCGGAGCGCCGCCAGGGGCATGGTGAACGGGCGATGCGCGACCTGCTGGCCGTGGCCGACGCGGTCGACTGCTTCCTGATGCTTGAGCCGGCCCCGATCAAGGGGTTCAGCATCAAGGGGCAGCGGTCGATCACGCGGCGCAAGCTGGTGCAATGGTACGGCAGGCTGGGCTTCGTGCCGACCTACGATGGCGACGACACGGTGATGCATTATCCCAACAAGCCCTTTGGGGAGGTGTGACATGGAGCTGGTTCCCGATGAAGATTCCTACAACTACCGTTACCTGGAGGTTTCCCACCGGGCCGGATACTGTCAGCTGTACGAGCTGAACGACCGCGTGTCGGTCGAGCTGGTGCAGGACGCCGCCAAGCAGATGAAGATGCGCTGGGCGGAAGCCTGGGCGACGCTGATGCGCGGCAAAGAACTGAAGTTCAACAACTCGACTTTCCGATTACTGAAGTGAACATCACCAAGGAGGTATTGAGATGAGCAACTGCAAGGTGCAACTGAGGAACTCGATTTTGGGCTGGGGGCTTTACCCCGTGGGCGCCGACAGCGATGCGGTGTTGACCCGGCTGTACGGTCAGGATTACAACACGCTGAAGCGCAAGGAAATCTGCTGCCTGCGCGGCGACATCAAGGAGGTGCTGGCCGAGGTGAAGCGGGTGGGCAAGGAGATCGGCCTGCGGATGTCAGTCTGCGGCAAGAAGGGCGCCCCGACCCTGCGGGTGTGGTCCACCGACCCGTCCCCTGAAATGGGAACCGTCAGCGTCGACCTGAAGTGGTCGCTCTGGTCCCAGGACCAGGGGGTGTGGGACGACTACGCCCCCGGGGTTTGGCAGCAGATGCGGGACGCCTTCCTGGGCAAGACCGCGCCGCTGGTGGTCAAGACCGCGCCGCGCAAGGAAATCCACTTCGGCTCGGTGACTGTCTTCAAGGGCGGGGCCAAAGGCGTCTTCACGACGGAGTGGGACGAGGTCGAGGGACTTGCCGACACACTGGGTGTGGAGTGTGACGAGGTCTTCCGCGACTGCGTTCCCTTCACCACCGAGAACATGGCTCCCGGGGTCGCCTGGGACTTCAAGGTCAAGGCGAGGAAGTTCGAGTCGCTGATGCGGCGCGTCGACGACGAGAACTCCAGGTTGCTGGAACATGACGGGCGGGAATGGAAGTACCTGAAGGAATCCTTCAAGAAAGGGGAAGGGCGATGACGACAGAAAAGTTGACCGACCTGGACTGCGTGATGCTGGACAGTATCCGGTTCCTGCGGAAGACCCGGGGCAAGGCGGGTGGTCCTTCGAGCTGCGGCTCCCAGGCCCACGACACCGGGCGCTGGTGGTTTGACGGCAATGGCGGCGGGCCGATCCTGGTCTATCGCGGCGAGATGGGCGACAAATCCCAGTTTGTCGGCGACGAGAACATGGTGCTGGCCGAGATCGTAGCCCGGTGCGGCGAGGAGGACCTGGACAAGCGGAAGGCCGCGGTCCAGCAGGAGCGTCTCCATCGGATCTGGGGAGGCAAGGAGGAATACCGCAAGACCTTCCCCTGGGTGAAGCACCCGGACCACGACCGTGTGGACAACCACTGCGAGGGGTGCGGCATACGCGGGCTGGACTCCGGCGTCAGCCGGTGCCTGACCTGCCGCGAGATGGAATCGGCTCAGGTTTGAACCCAAGGAAGGAGTTTTTTCGATGGCAAGGATGCTTTTTGTGGTGGCTTGCTGCTGCGTGGTAGGTTGCTCCTGCCAACAGCAGTTCACGATGGGAGCCAAGTTCGACCCCTTCAACGACAGGAGGCCGGTTGAATCCGTGAATGTGCAAATGATTTTGACACGATGAACATCAAGAAAGGAGATGTCATGAACAAGGGGTTGTTGTTGGCTCGACGCGAGGGGGAGGGCTGTCTCTTTTACAGGGACGGCAAGGAATTCATGCGAATCACGGTTGAGGAACTGGGTGGGAACAGGGTACGATTGCGTTTTGTCGCCGACGAATCGATCGAGATCCTGCGCGACGAACTGGTGGAGTCCAAATGAGACAGACAAACAGGTTGCTTCAGATCTTTTTCCGGTGCGAACAGTCGATCCACGAAAAGTACGGCAACGATCCGGAGATGATCGAGCGCGGTGCGCCGCCGCCTTGGTCCCAGCAGCAGTGGGACTGGTTCCAGCAACGGATCAAGATCTTTGAGAGCAACGCCGATTGGGCCACCGAGCAGGAAATGAAAACCATGCGCGAGTGGCTGGGGGCCAGCGCGGCCGAACTCAACCGAAAGGACCCGATCCTGCGCTCGTGCGTGGAGGGCCTTGTCTACACGATCAACAAATTCTTACGCAGCAAGGGAGTTGTCTGACATGATGAAATTCATGATTGCCACTTTTATTGTCGCCGCTTTTTTCAAGTCCTTCATCGACAGCTCGATGATGTACGCCGACAGCAAGAAGTGACCATGGGACGAAAACCCCAGCCGGAGATCACCGACAAGCAGCGGGAGTTGCTGCGCCTGATCATCCAGGAAACAGAAAAGAACGGTTGCCAGCCGAGCCGCGACGAACTCGCGGTTCTGCTCGGAACCACGAAGCCGGCCGTCACCCAGAAGGTCCAGCAGTTGTGCAGAAAAGGCTACCTGGCCATGCCCGCCAAGAAGGGAGAACGGTGCCTGGTGATCCCGGGCGTCGTTTTCCGGGCCGAGCCGGCCGACGAGGCGGGGGTGCGCGTGATCCAGGAGATCCTGCGCCCCTAGAGGCCGACCCGCTGCCTCCAGGTCTCCAGGCCCGGGCCGGCGGCGCGGAACATCTGGCTGCCGTACAGACGGACCACCGTCAGCATCTTCCTGGACAGATTCTGGAACAACTCCTGGCCAGCCGGGGAGTCCAGGGCGCCCGCCCAGACTTCCTGGCCCGCCAGGTGCGCCAGGTCCGCCGGGGTCTGGTGGGCCGCAACCGGATACAGCATCACGCCACTCTTGTCCGGCCGCAGATGGTCGGGAATCCACCCATACAGGAACGCGCAGTTCCAGGCGCCGCAGACATGGGGGCGGGACGGATCGGTCCAAATCCCGCATCCGCCCCCCTTCTTCCTGTGGGCGCAGTCAGTGTATTCGGGTTTCCCCAACTCCCGCACCTCCAATACCCTACAGCAAACATCACACTCACCACAAGATTTAGTGAGTGTATTCAATGGGATCTTTTCCATGGTCTACCTTGATGGGTCAATCGTGTCTGTCTACTGGTTATAGGTAGATTGGACATAGCCCCCGATTGGGCAAGCCGTCGCATCAGCGGGACTGCGGTCAATGGTGCAGGTCGTCGACCCCGACCGTCGTGTAGTGGTCCTTCAGATAATATCACGATATATCTGTCGTAAGCTTGGTGCCCGGTATGGTAAAGAGGAGTTCACGGCCGGGAGGGGAAGAAACTTCCCCGCTGCCAGAGAACAGCGTTGTCCGACAGGACGACTCTGGCGGACAAAGTGGTTTGAACCACCCCAGGCTATTCTCAACCTTTTCGCCGGGCCTCCTCATAAACTCTGAACAGACATAAAGATAAAACCCTGGACACAACCCTTGAACCCAGCACAACCCGCCAAGACAGCGTCAACAAGAAGAAGCAGGCAAAGACACCCAACCCTGAGCGCGAAGCGTTGACGGTAGACGCTGAAGGTAATGCCGAACTGAATGTTCTCGTAGGGATTCAAGGTAAAGTTGTAAGGAAATGTAGCAAAAGAAACGATTGTTACGGATCAATCGAAAAAAAATGCTTGACAGCCCAAGTTGCCTAATTAAACTCAATGAATCAACCTATTGTTGTCTGCAATAGATTTGATTTTGTTATGGAGATAATCGGTCAGGAAGACCCTCGCTGCGCGTCCCCGCAAGATCGAGGTCACGATGAATGTTGAATTGGATGATCCAGTCGAGTCCCTTTATCTGGATGGTTATCTAGGCTCCATCCTGAGCCGCAAGCCGATGCTCAGGCGAGAGTGGGAGGTGGAGGATTTCCGCCAGGAACTCTCGTTGAGCTACCTGCGCAAGATCTCTGAAGACAGGCGCGACTCCATGTCCGGCGACCACAGGCGCTCCCTGGTCAAGCGGATGGCCGAGCAGTTGTCCAACGACAAGCTGCGGGAGATGCAGAGGGGCAAGCGCGACTGCCGCCGGTTGTCCCGCAACTCGTGCGCAGATCATCCCGACGCGGATGGCGGTGCGCTCGACAATCTCTGCGACCAGGAATCCTGGGACCTGTTGCGTCGTCGCATGAGCGGTGAAAACTGGCAGATTTTTTGCCTGAGAGGCAGCGGCCTGAGCTGGGACGAGATCGCCGCCAGGATTGGCCGAGACACCCCCAACTCTTTGCGGATGCGTTATTGTCGTTCGATCCGGCGGATGGCTACTCTTTTCAAAGAAGCCACCGGAGTCTGCGATGATCGAGCGCCGAGGGGATTTGTTTAGGCAGGAGCGGGGCTGGATCGGCATTCCGACCAACGGGGTCGTCACCCATTCCGTCAAGGGTCCGCGGCTGGTCATGGGTGGCGGCTTGGCCAGGGAGGCGCGGGACAGATGGCCTGGTCTGGATCGTTTCTGGGGGTACCATGTCCGGGACCACGGCAATGTACCATGCCCCGTACCCTGGTTGCAGGTCATCTCCGTCCCCACCAAGCATCACTGCTCTGAAAGATCCGATCTGGGCTTGATTCAGAAGTCAGCTTTTTTTCTGTCTCACTGGGCTTGGGACAACGCGATCGAGGAAGTCTATCTGCCCAGGCTCGGCTGTGGGTACGACGGGCTGCGGTGGGTCCAGGTCAGACCGTTGCTGGAAGGAATCCTGGACGATCGTTTCATTATCTTGAACTGAGGTGTCGCACGCTGGTGCGGCGCCTCTTTTTTTATTTAGCCATTCCTGCACTAAAACACCCACATTTCCAGGTCGGCTGGGTAGTATCTGTCGAGTGATCCATCCAATGAAACCGGGGTATAGTCCTATGATCAATCCAGGAGCACCTGTCATGGACATCTCGGTTGAATACATGGTGAAACGCCATCTGCCCGATGTCCTCGAGGTAGAACGCGGCGCATGGACCTACAACGACAAAGATTTCGGCGAGATACTCCATCCTTTCCATTGGGATGAAGCCAAGTTTATCGCTGAGGTGCGCCGCAAGTCCACCGTCTTTTATGTGGCGATGGAAGGGCCGGTTGTGGGCGGGTTCGCCATGGTCTCACGCAACAAAGATCGCTCCACCACCACCATTGAACGCCTGGTAGTCCACCCACTTTTCCGTCGACGCGGACTTGGGTCGGCCATGCTGGAAGAAATCCTGACTCGTAGCGTCAGCAGTAAATTTGTCGCCCAGGTCAGGGAGCATGACCAGGACTCCATTTATTTTTTCCGAACCAAGGGTTGGCAGGGCAAGTTAGCGACCAATCTATATGGTCGTGACCAAGACGGAATAGTTTTTTCCCGTCCAGATTAATTACTTAACAATCATCCTGACAAAGAATATCCTGACAATAGATCAGCTATTCTTTTGCCGGGAGTTATCATGCCGAATCAATTGCTGGAAGATGCCCGAGACATCCTCGACTCACTGCTTCAAACCACCCACAATTCGCCTTTTCATCAGCGTGTGACCGACGCTTATGTGAATGTCTCACGCGGGATCGAGGAGCTGAAGAAGGCCATCTCCGAGCGCGAGGGGATGTTCCAGAACCAGCTGGTCCACGAGGCCATGAAGCCGACCTGGGCTTCCACCGTCGACGTGGAGAAGGCGATCTCTGGCGACAACCCAGGCGCTCACCTCATTTCCATCCGGCCCACCGAGAAGTTCGAGGGTTTTGAGCTGACCAACGCCTTGTTCCAGACCAGGACGATCCCCATCTCGGCGATCACCGATCCGGCCAACGCCTCCGAAAAACAGATCACCCTGAATGCCATCAGCATCGTTGACGGCGGTCTGCGGGTGTCCTTCGGTCCCGATGATCGTTTCTATTCCGTCGAGACCGCCACGCTTTTGGCCGAGGGCGCCCCGTGATACGCACCTTTATCGAAGGGGACTTGATGACAATCACCGACCATCGTTTGTATCGGTGGTTTGGCGCGATCGAAAAAGCCAAGAAATCTGGCTATCGCGTTGTCTCCGTCCGATGCGTGCGCGGCTGGATACTCAATTCGTATGTGGCCGCATTGACTTTGAGTTCCGGTTTCAATGTCGATTTTGTGATTGGCCCTGTCCGCACACGTTCCTAGACGTGTTTTTTCAACCCCCAGGAGTTTGTCATGTCTCTCGTGCTCACAGACAACCAGGAAGTTTCCCTGTCCGTCACGCCGGTCAGCAAGGGAGGGAACGAGGCCCCGGTCGAATCCCCCGAATGGTCATCGTCCGATCCGTCGGTGATCGAGGTGGTTGTCGATGCCGCCAGCCCCCTGAAGGCCCTGATCAAGACCACCGGCAAGGTGGGCAGCGCCCAGGTCAAGTTTTCCTGCGACGCCAGGATCGGCGACGGGGTCAGCCCTTTGCTGTCAACGCTGGATGTCGAGGTCGTTCCCGGCGAGGCCGTCAATGTCAAGATCGACGCCGCCACGCCGACCGAGAAGGCCTAAGGGGTTTCCGCCATGGTGAAGCGCGCCCAGTACATCGAAGCCCTTGAGAAGATGAATGATGAGTCCTTCTGGGACGGCATCTACGACAATGTCGAGCGGCTTTACCTGATGGAACCTCTGATCAATGCCATGGACGCATTCGCTGTCGCCGACCAGGCCCTGGCCCTCGCCAAGGAAGTCATCATTTCCTTGGTGGAGGGCAAGCCCGGGGCCAAGGCGATGGCCGAACTGTTCCTGAAGGAGATGGCCGATGAGTCCGATGGCCCTTGAAGAGGCTGGATTCAAGGAATTTCCCGTGCCCCCCATGTGGAGTTGCACGAGGCTGTGGGGATACGCCCGCAAGGATGCCCGCGGGCGACAGTTCAACATCAATGTCCGCTACTACGATCTGCGGAAATACCACTACAACGCGGAATCCTGGGACGCCATCTCGCAGTTCTGGTTCCGTATCAACGACAGGGAATGCACCACCAATGTGGAACTGATGGACATCGAGGGCATGTCGCCTGAGGACATCATCGATTGGTTCCACAGCGTCTGGCAGGATATGGGCGCGCATCACGACAAAATGTGGGGAGAGTAGGATGCCGAAGCATTGGCATGATTCCATCAGGATTCAGCAACCCGCCGACATGAAAGCGGGCAGGGACGAGATTCAGACGTTGGACATCAAGGTCGAACCCGCAGATGACCGCCACTACATCGTCATCAAGACCAAGCGGTGGGCCTTTGAGGTGGATGAGCTGGACGATTTCATCGCTTATCTCAAGCAGTTGTGTCAGTCGGCCGACCAGGCCGTGGATGAGGCGCTGTCCTCGACCGAGTTCCCTGGCTGTGAAAGCCTGCGTTTGGGAGTGAAGTGATGTTGACCGAAGGCGAACTGAATGCGATCAGCAGGCGGGTGGAGAATGCTACCCCGGGTCCCTGGTTCCCGGCCGCCACCGATGATGATGTGGCCATGAGCGCCTGCTATGTGACCACGACCCCGTGCAGGTTTGAGCATGATAACAAATTTGGTATGGCGCCTGGGACCGCCGATTTTGACAATGTTATTTGTGTGACGCTGTTGCAACACCCTCGTTTGGCCTGCCACAAGTCCGACAAGTGGGACGAGAACACGGAATTCATCGCCCATGCCCGTGAGGATGTGCCCGCCCTCGTCGAGACAACCAGGGCCTTGATGGTAGACAACGGCGAGCTTCAGTCGTTGTGCGGCATGATGAACATGAAAATCGAGAAGCTGGAGCTTTTGTTGAAGGTGATCGCCCGCCACCCGTCCGTGCTCAATCTCCCCATCCGCGACATGGACAACAAGACAACCGGCTCCCTCATCCTGTCGGACAAGATTGACGACATCTCCAATCTGCTGTTCTTGCTGGAGCAACAGTAATGGACATTGAATCCATCCTGGCTTCTGGCTTCAGGGAATTCGGCGTCCCGCCTGGACTTTCGTGCGATCGCTTTTTTCAGAGGCCGGAGCGGGATGAGAATGGCGACTGTTATTTTTTGAACATTGGATACTACGACAACAGGAAATATGTGGGCGGGCACGAAGGGTATCAGGCAGATGTCCAGTTTTACATGGGCGACTATTACGCAAACCTTTCTGTCTCGGTCCCGCGCAACAAGAATATCGAAGAGGTTGTCTGCTGGTTCAAGTCGATGTGGCAGAAGATGGGGGCGGGGTACGCCAGGAGAAATTCGGAATGAACGCCATCACCAAGACGGAAGTTGTGATCAAGAATTCCGGAGACGGAGTCTGGAAGTGGCTTGTTGAAGTTGAGTATTTTTTTGACGGCGATACCTGGAGAATCCTTGAGGAAGGGATCGAGTCCTCGTATCTGACAGCCAAAGAAGCCGCCGATGAATCGCTCTACCAGACAGAGAAAGAGATCCTGGCTGAACAACGCGGTCAGCAATGAAAAAGCTATTCTGAATGAAAGGCCCAAGTTAGACCTAAGTTACGGCCCAAGTTAATGTTAAATCTGCATAAGCTATGCAAAAAGCTATTCGCGTGGGGCTAACAATGACAGATGATGAAGAAGATGATGAGCGTTTGCAGCAACTTAGGCGGGACATTAAGTGGGCAAGCGATTTTTTGTGGTTTGTCTGTCGTTGGGCCGCCACCACGGGGGTCGGCTTCCTCTTGTTGTCGTTGATCGCTCAAAACTCTGGTGATTTGCTGGCGTCGGAAACTTTATGGTATAGTGGTTGGCACCTAGTATCTGTTGGGTTGTGTGGGTTGTTAGTCTGGAAGTTGCAGGATTTCATTTAAAATCGGGTAGCAGCTACCTGAATTTGGGGGAGGGGTGTTTCATGAATTGGTCAGAAATTTTTGAATACAATGACGGGAAACTTTTTTGGAAAGTTTCTTTTCATGGAAGTGTTTTGGTTGGGTCTGAAGCTGGATTTTGTTCAAACAAATATCTCGCTACTATAATCCGTGGAAAACGGTTTTTTCTTCATAGGATTATTTGGGAAATGTTTGTCGGCCCGATCCCAGATAAAATGGTGATAAAACACATCGATGGCAATCGAAGCAACAATAGAATTTCTAATTTGAGATTGGTGACTCGCTCGCAAATCCAATCTGATTTACATAAACCGAGACATAGAATCGGTAGAACATCAGAATTTCTTGGAGTTTCTTGGTGTGCCACCAATCAAAGATGGGTATCTTATATACATTCAAATGGAAAAAATCATTATTTAGGTAGTTTTACCTCAGAATTTGAAGCCAATAACGCTTACATACAAGCAAAATTAAAGCTTCACGATAAAATTGCCGATTTGTCTTTGCCACACCAACTGCTGGCTGAGGAGAAATAATGGAAGAGATTTTAAGTAGCCGAGATTTGGTTGATATTGTGAAGCTGCTGGCTATTTGTCTTGACAAAAGCTATCCAGCAGATCGAGAAATTGCTCGTAAGGCAATTATCGAAATTCTTGAAAACAAACCAGTAGTCGTTCGTGACCTAGATGGCAACATCTTAAATAACCCCACCGGCCCGCTGCCTGGGGGTGAACGATGACTGTGAGCTTGGTTGAAATACTGGGTCTCGACTTGTTGTCAAAAGTGGGTAGCAAGATCGGTGATCTTGAAGCTGAAAACGCCGAGCTGCGTGAACAGCTCCGCTGGCGTAAGTGGCCGGAGGAGTGGCCAGACAAGGATGGGCGGTATCTGGTCGCCATGGATTCCAGCGATCCAATTGATGATGGCAAGTGGCTTGGGTGCTGCAATTACCAAGATTGCCAATGGTTTGGGCAGGCATGGGGAGTCGGTCAGCTTTATTTCAAAGCCATCGGCCCGCTGCCGGGAGGGGGCGAGTGATGAGCGAGCATGAGGATAGTTGCCTGTGTTGCCAATGTATGCAAGACCAACGCAACGCATTGGAGGTTGAAAACGACCAACTCCGTGCCCGTGTGCGGGAACTTGAGGAGACTCAACGCTGGCGCAAGTGGCCGCACGAAAAGCCAACCGAAACCGGCTGCCACATGGTTCGGCTTCCGGGCAAATGTTTCACGATGACCGGATATTGGAACTGTTTTGAGGAATGGGATTTGAAATATGAGCGGTTCTACTGGATGCCGCAGATACCGCTGCCGGGAGGGGAGTGATGTGCAGCAAAGTTAAATCAGCGGCAATCCGCACGGCGAGAAAGGACCGGAAATGTACTGGACGCAGTTACCACACGATCAGAAAGGGTGACCGCTATCTGTATGCTGCTAGTCCACCTTGGCACGAGTTCAACGATTCTGGCAGATGGATGGTGATTGCTGTTTGCCTCAAATGTGCGGATCATTATGGGCTGCACACAAGCGAAACGATGAAACAGGTAGAAGGTAATGCCACGCTGCCGGGAGGTGAGTGATGAACAAAATAGTTGATGCAATGTGGAGCGTGCATCTGTTTGTGACTTGCCCACACTGTGGTGAGCATTTTGACATGCTAGACACGCCTGACTTCTGGAACGGCAGAAGTCTTGAGTATTGCGAGAACAGCGAACACCAAATCGGTGAATGTATAGCGTGCAAAAAGGAATTTGATTTTAGATGCAAGAACTAAGGAGATGATCAATGAACGAGTGTTGCAAGACAATGATGGAAGATCTTCTGAAAGCAATGGACGAAAAGTTCAAGGCTGCGGAAGCCGATCCGAATACACCCATGACGGAGAAAGAATTCCACCAATTTGAGGTGGTGATGTGGGCAATTGATTGGGCCGAGAATCGTTTCGCAAACACGCTGTTTGGGGACAAGTGATGAGCGACCGTGATGACAACAAGATGATCCTGTTGAAGCAAGAAAAAATAATGGCAATTGCCGATGGGGGTCGAGACTACTGCGATGCTGATGTTGAGCAATTGGCAAGAAGGTTACTTAATACATATAAGGAGCAAGTGATGAGTGATAGCATAAGCAGAGATCAGATTGAACTGTTGTTAAATCGCATTAGCGACCTAGAAGAATCACAACGCTGGCGCAAATGGCCAGAGGAGAAGCCGGAGGTTGAGCAGCATTGCCAACTTATTTTAGCTAACAACTCATTCCCGCATCTGTGTTGTTCAATATATCCATTTGCTCATTGGGAAAACTTAAACGCTACTCACTGGCGACCGATTGGTCCGCTACCCAAGGAGATTGAGTGATGACTCACGGCAAACTTTTGGAACTCATTGAGGCGGCTAGAACTGATGAAACAGCATTCTCGCATCTGGTTCATCATGTGCTTGATTTGCGGTATGCGTTGAGCAATATTGCCGAAGACGCCAATGAGGCGGCAAAAAACATGCTTGGCCATATCAACGCCAAGCGTTGATCCACGGCGACACCTGCCGTTTCCCAGTGGTGTGACTCCAGAGAGATGGAATGTTTGGAGGGTTAGTTATGTCAAAGATTCAACCTATGAGAGTTAAAGAATTAAAAGAGATCGCTGGCGGTTCTGAGAGTTATGGTCCTGACGAGGTGACTGAGATGGCTAAGGAATTGCTGTCTGTCAGGAAAGTCAACAATAGGCTTCTCAAGGAGAACGCCAAGCTGCGAGAGGAACTAGAGCAGCTAAAAACAGACAGGAATTTGAAAAAGCGGGAGGATGGGCAATGAAATATCAAATTGATGATGTTGTTGAGGTTCAGTTTTCAGGCATCGTGCGTGGGCAGGAGGTCAAGGTGACCGAACAGTTCACCGTGTGCGGTGTCATTAAACACGCCGATCCGGGTGCCAGCTACGACACGGTTATCATATGGCAATACCTCGTTACGAAGGGGCCAAGTGCAAACGACAAGCGTGAGTGGGTCTGGGAGAAGGACATTGTCAGAAAGGTGGTGAAATCATGAATAAGGGAACTATCGAGGATTTTTGCAAGCTTGCTCCACT